>Ga0190265_10001349_pt1 | contig 16091 bp, 18 predicted proteins | sample Popmic124T_FD_133135 | JGI IMG/M metagenome (GOLD analysis project Ga0190265, IMG submission 133135) | Populus adjacent soil microbial communities from riparian zone of Indian Creek, Utah, USA - 124 T | ecosystem: Environmental > Terrestrial > Soil > Riparian zone | place: USA: Utah | collected...
GGCGGGCGGAACCGGTTCGAGGTCGAGGCTTCGACGACCGGCGGCGCACTGCGCGAGCTGCCGCTCCGCGGCCTGCTCTTCGACGAGCAGGACGAGCTGCGCCCCCTCGTGAACGTCTACGTCGACGGAGTGGACGTGCGCAACCGCGGCGGCCTCGACGAGAAACTCAGCGGTGACGAGGAGATCCGCGTCGTCGCCGCCATCGCCGGCGGCGGCTAAACGCTCGTCGGAATCGTGACGTCGCCGGCGGCGATTTTCTCGGCCACCTCTTCGATCGCGGCACGTTCTTCCGGGGGGACCTTCGGGCTGAACGTGCCAAGCCCGACGCCGTCCTGGGCAAGACCGAAGACCAGGTTGCGCCCGCCCTTCCAGCTTCCGTCCCGAACCGACTCGATGGTCGAGAACACGGCCTCGTCGACGCGCTTGAGCGCGCTCGTCAAGACGTGCGGGCCGAGGAAGGATTGGTCGGCGTCCACGCCGATGCCCCACACCTGCTTCTGCTCTGCCGCATCGAGCGCGCCGAGCCCGCAACCGCCGGCTACCTGGAAGACCACGCCGGCCCCACGCTCGATCTGAGTGAGCGCGAGCTCCTTGCACTTCGCCACGTCGTCCCAGTCTTGCGAGTACCCGTTGAGCACCTTGACGCCGGGAAGCGCCGCTTTCGCGCCGGCCTTGTAGCCGGCGATGAAGCGGTCGACCGGTGGCTCCTTCATGCCGCCGACGGAGCTGACGATGTCGGCGCCGGGACGCCGCTTCTCGGCCAGGGCCGCGGCGTACCCGGCGAGGTAACCGACCTGCTCCTCTTTGAACAGCAGCCCGACGACGTTGTCCGGCTTGCCCGCGAGGCCCGACTGGTCGACGTCGATGATCTCGAACTTCGTGTCCGGGAACCTCGACGCGGCCTTCGCGACCGCGTCGCCCTGTGCGAAGCCGACGCCGATGATCAGGTCGTAATCCTGGCGAACGAGTGACGCCATGTTCGGGACGTAGTCCGCGGCGGTCGCGGCCTGGAGCACGCGCCCCTGGACTCCGAGCTCCCGCTCGGCTCGCTTGAGGCCGATGTACGCGAGCTCGTTGAAGCCGCGGTCGTTCAACTGCCCCTTGTCGGTGAGGAGCCCGACCTTGATCGTGTCCTCGTCCGTCCCGGAAGACGCCGCGTCGTCATCGCCTCCGCAGGCGGCAACCGACCCGGTAAGAGCGGCCGCGAGAACGAGTCCGGTAAGTTTTTGCCTGAGAGTCAAAAACCTCGGTGGCGACGATAGCGAAAAACTCCCCGATGCACGCGACCCTGGCGGTCATCTTCCAGGTCCGGGCCGGAAAGCTCCAGGTCCTCCTGTGGCACCGCGCGAAGGACCCGTTCGCCGGCGCGTGGGCTCTGCCGGGCGGCTACCTGGATCACGGCGAGACGCTCGAACGCTCGATTCGCCGGCACCTGGCGGCGAAGGTCGATGTCCGCGAGCTCTCGCATCTGGAGCAGCTCGAGACGCTGAGCGATCCGAAGCGGCATCCGAAGGAGTGGCAGCTGGCGACTGCCTACCTCGGCCTCGTGCCGCGCGGCGTCGACCCCGCATTGCCGGAGGACACGGACTGGCACTCGGTCGAGCGGCTGCCGAAGCTAGCGTTCGACCATCGGGCGATCACATTGGCCGGCCGCGAGCGGCTTCGCGCCAAGCTCTCGTACACGAACGTGGGGTTCGCGCTCGCGCCGGATGCGTTCACGCTCAGCGAGCTCCGGGACGTGTACGCGGCGGCGCTCGGACACGACGTGTCGGCGACGAACCTCCAGCGTGTGCTCGTACGCCGCCGGTTGCTGGAAGCGACCGGCGAGCAGCGCGAGCCGGGGCGCACAGGCGGCCGCCCGGCGGCGCTCTTCCGCTTCACGTCGCAGCAGCTCGACGTGACGGACCAGTTCGCGGTTCTGAAGCCCCCCGGCTAAGCGAGGGCGATTCCTTCGCGAGTGCCACTGCCATGGGCCGCCGGAGCCGGGCTCCGCCCAGCGGGAGGCTCACAAAGGAGAGGAGACCTCGGGGGTTCCCCCGTGACGGCTAGGCGACGCCGATGCCGGCAGCGAGCTCGAGGGAGATCGCGTGCTCGTTTTTGCCGACGCGAACGGTCAGCGGGCCGCCGAACGGCGCAGCTGCGCGTAGCTTCACCTTGCGACCCGGTACGAGCGCGAGGCTCGTCAGATAGCGGAGCAGCTCCTCGTCGTCGCTCGGCACGCGGCGAATCGTCGCCTCGTCGCCCGGCTCCAGGGTCGCCAACGTGCGCAGCTTCGAGCGGTCGAGCTTCAGCTTGCGATCCGGGATCGGATCGCCGTGCGGATCGTGCGTCGGGTAGCCGAGCGTGCGGTCGATGCGCGCCTCGAGCTCTTCGGACAGCACGTGCTCGAGGCGATCGGCCTCGATATGCACCTCGTCGAGCGGCAAACCGAGCGCCTGCGCTAGGTACTGCTCGAGCAGCCGGTGATGCCGGATGACCTCGAGCGCGACCTTCTCCCCCGCCGGGGTCAGCTCGACACCGCGGTACGGCTCATGGTCGGCCAGGCCTAGACCGGCGAGTTTCTTGATCATCGCCGTCGCCGAGGGAGGTCGGACGCCCATGCGCGCTGCAATCGCCGACGTCGTGGCGCGACCGCCTTCCAGCCGCAGCTTGTGGATCTCCTTGAGGTAGTCCTGGGATGCCGCGCTGAGATCCTCGATCATGATTTCAGTGTAGACTAAAAGAGGATTTCGTCTTGGCTAAATTCAGCAGAAAGCAACTGCTCGCCGGCACCCTCCCAGTCGTAGCCGCGGCCCCTCTCGCCAAGCTCGCCTGGCCGAGCGCCGCTCGAGGCGGCGAGCCGCTCGCGATCCACGAAGGCCACGAGCACCCGCTCATCGGCCACGCGGCAATGATCGGCGACGAGGTTCCCGCTCCCGGCGGCCCGCACGCCCTCGACGCGCTCCTCATCCCTCCCCCAGCCCTTCCGCACAAGCCCGGCCGCCTCCGCGAGTACAACCTGACTGCCGTCGACCGGACGATTCAGGTCGCGCAGAACGTCGAGTTCAACGCCTGGACGTACAACGGCACCGTCCCCGGGCCGGTCATCCGCGCGACCGAGGACGACCTCCTGCGCGTCAAGCTCGTGAACGGCGGCTCGCACCCGCACACGATCCACTTTCACGGCATCCACCCCGGGAACATGGACGGCGTGTTCGAGCCCGTCCCGCCGGGCAGCGAGTTCACCTACGAGTTCCCGGCGCGGCCGTACGGCATGCACCTCTACCACTGCCATGCGACGCCACTCAAGAAGCACATCCACAAGGGCCTCTACGGCGCGTTCATCATCGACCCGCCGAAGCCGAGGAAGCCTGCCCGCGAGCTCGTGATGGTCATGAACGGCTACGACACGGACGGCGACGGCGAGAACAACTTCTACACCGTCAACGGGATCGCCTTCTACTACGCGAAGTACCCGATCCGGGTGAAGAAGGGCGAGCTCGTGCGGATCTACCTCGCCAACCTCACCGAGTTCGACCTCATCAACTCGTTCCACCTGCACGGCGACTTCTTCCGCTACTACCCGACCGGCTCGAGTGACCACTTCGAGTACACCGACACGGTGATGCTCTGCCAGGGAGAGCGCGGGATCATCGAGATCGAGTTCGCGAACACCGGGCGCTTCATGTTCCACGCGCACCAGAGCGAGTTCGCAGAGCTCGGGTGGATGGGCTTCTTCGAGGTGCAGTAGGTGGCCTCGGAAGCGGTCGCGGCGCGCGGCTACGGCTGGCGCCTCTGGGCGCTCGTGCCGCTGCTCATCCTCGTCGGCGCGGTCTCGCTCCTCGCCTCGTCGGGCGATTCGCTCTTCGACCTGCTGGGGCGCAACCCGCCGCCGGCCGACGAGTTCGACGTCCGGCGCGTGGAGTTCAAGCCGGGCGAGATCAAGATCCGCGTCACGAACCCGCAGCGCCAGGATCTGACGATCGCCTTGGTAACCGTTGACGATGCAATCGTCCCGTTCTCGGTCGACGGTGACCGCACGCTTGGCCGGCTGCGCTCTGCGACGATCATCGTCGAACACGACTGGGTCGAGGACGAGCCGATCGCGGTCGGCGTCACGAGCTCGTCGGGAATCCAGACGACCGAGGAAATCGCCGCGGCGGTCGAGACGCCGGGCCCCTCCGGCAAGCGGTTCCTCGGCTTCGCGCTGATCGGTTTTCTGGTCGGCATCCTCCCCGTAGCGCTCGGCCTGGCCTGGCTTCCGTCGCTACGTCAGGTGAGCCCCGAGTGGCTCGCTGCCTTCATGGCGCTGACCGCGGGGCTGCTCACGTTCCTCGGGCTCGAGGCGCTCTCGGAGGCACTCGATCTGCAGGCAGCGCTTCCCGGCGGCCTCGGCGGGACCGGGCTCGTTCTGGTCGGCTTCGCTACGACCTACCTCGCGTTGAGCTTGCTGGGGCGGTGGCTCGGCCGGGGCGCGACGGTCAGCGGCCTCGCACTGGCGACGTTGGTCGCGATCGGCATCGGGCTGCACAACCTCGGCGAAGGACTGGCGATCGGCACCTCATTCGCACTCGGCGAGCTCGCCCTCGGAACGTTCTTCGTTATCGGGTTCATGGTTCACAACATCACCGAAGGGCTCGGGATCGCGACCCCGATTGCCGACCGCGAGCGCGTCAGCTTCGGCCGGCTCGCCGTCCTCGCGCTCATCGCGGGGGCGCCGACCATTCCCGGCGCCTGGATCGGCGGCTTCGTGACGAACGACCTGCTCGGCGTCCTGTTCTTTGCAGGGGCCGCCGGCGCTGCATTCGAGGTGGTCACCGAGGTCGGCCGCTACGTGCGCGAGCGCGCGCCCGGAGGCCTTGCCTCGCCCTACGTGGTCGGCGGATTCCTGGCCGGAATCGCCGTCATGTACGTCACAGGGCTCTTGATCTAACGAACGCCAGCGCCAGCCCTCGGGAGGAGTGATCTAAGTCGCCTAAAGGGCTACTGATCTGAGATCGGGCGGGCCGTGGCCGGTGCCCGCCGTGACCAACCGGTCCCGACCGGTGCGCTTGGCTTCGTAGAGCGCCGCATCGGCCCGGCCGACGAGATCCTCCGCCGACTCGCGCCCGTTCCAGCACGCGACTCCCGCGGAGACGGTCTGCCCTGCGGGCATCGTCGAGCGGAGCCGCTCGACGATCGTCTTCGCGTCCGCCAGGGTGCAACCCGGTAGCGCGACGGTGAACTCTTCCCCGCCGTAACGAGCAAGGATGTCGCTCGCACGGAGCTCGTCCGCCCATGATGCCGTCGACTGTTTGAGCAGCCGGTCGCCGGCCTGATGTCCACGCTCGTCGTTGTAGGCCTTGAAGAGGTCGAGGTCGAGCATCGCGACACAGAGCGGGTGCGCGGCACGACGTGCGCGCGCCATCTCGCGTGGCAACTCCTCTTCCCAGGCGCGGCGGTTGAGAAGACCTGTGAGGTCGTCGGTCCGTGCGCTGGCCTCGAGCCGGGCGAGCAGGTCGGCGCGCTCGATCATCATCGCCGTCTCGGCCGCGAGCATGCGGATGGCCGAGATCGCCTGGCGCTCGAGCGCACTGATCACGTGGTCCCAGCCCACGGCCAGCACGCCGATCGTCTCTTCGTTACGAAGTACTGGCTCGAAGTGCACCGACACGGCGCCGGTCGACTTCGTCATCCGCTGCGACACGCTCGGATCCTCGCGGGCATCGTCCACGAAATGCGATTTGCCGCTGAAAAAGGCGGACGCCGCTCCCGAGGCCTCCGCCCCGATGACGATGCGAATCGGCGGGGAGCCTTGAAGGCCGTGATTGGCGGTCATGACCAGCGCGCCCTCGCCGTCCGGCTCGAGCAGGGTCGCGAAGCGGCCGCCGGTGATCGTGCAGGCGGCCGAGCAGATGACGTGGCGGGCGACCTCAGCATCGGTCGTCCGCGAAATCTCACGGGTTGCATCCGTCACGGCGGCCATGTTCTCGACCAGCCGGCGCGTTTCGTCTTGGCTGGTCAGCAGCTCGAGCTCACGGCGCGACGTGTCGTCGACGCGCGTGCGAAGCTCCCGGACGAGCCCCTGCACCGTGTAGCCGACGATCGGGGCAACACAGATCCAAAGGAGCGCGCGCGTCCACTCGCTCGAGGCGTAAGCGGGTGCTCCGACGAGGACGAGCGGCGCGAGGAAGACGGCGCCGACTCCGGCCATGGCAACGGCGAGGTCTCTCCGGGTTCCGTAGAGCGCGAGCCAGAACACGGGCAGCATGGCGAGCACGCCGTACGCGGACTGGCCTTCACCGTCGGACTCGCGCAGCAAGGCGATGACCACGAAGTAGGCGAGGGGCGGGACGACCTCCGCGAAACGCGGGAGCTTCGCCCACGGAACGAACCTCGCGGTGAGAACGATGAGCGCGCTCAGTAGGGCGGCGGCGACGAGGGCAGTTGGGTCGTGTCCTGTCGGCGGCAGCGGGTAGACAGCGAGAGCAAGAAGCATCGCGCCGAGGAACGGCGCGGCACGGCCAAGCAGGCCATCGCGGTCAAATGCCGCAAGGTGAGGAACCGCTGTATTCATGCGCCGAGGTCAGGATCGGCCCCGGAACGGGTGGCGCTACACCTCGATCGAGGGATGCCAGGCTTAAGACGCGAAGATCTATTCGTGAGCTGCCTCGACGCGTCACCGGTCGTCGCACGTCCGTCGACGCGATGCGTCGTCGCACCGTTCGGAGTCTGCGTCATGAACAGGCGGATTTTTCGATCGTGACCGGCGCGCCGAGGTCAATCTCGATCCACTGCGGCGGATACCTGCCGGCTCCCCTTTGCCATCAAGCCGTCGACCGCGTACGAGGCGAGGCCGTCCGCCTGGGCCGAGGCGGCACCGGCTTGTTGAGTGCAGAGATTCCCGACGCCAGGGACGGGGTCGCAAGGATCTGGCCGGAGTCGAGGCCCGAGGGCCTTGTCGGCAGCCCGGCGGTTTGTCTACAGCGTTTCGATCAGACGAGGGAGGGGCGGAGGCGAGGCCACCAAGGCCCTAGGCTGCCTCGCCTCCGCTTGTCGTCACCGGTTCCCGGGAAGCCGCAAGAACCAGCTCGACCGCTTTCCCGAGCTGCGGTTCGATGTCGAACGTGCGGTCGAGACCTGTGATCTCGAGGGTTCTCAGGATCCGCCGGTCCTCGCTGACGAGCAGAAGCCGCCCTCCGCGTGAGCGGAAGAGCGGCTGCGCCCGCAGAAGGGCAGCGAGCGCCGTCGAGTCGATGAACACGAGACCGGCAAGATCGACGACGACATTTCGCCCGCCGCGTGAGAGAACCGTCGTCAAAGCTTGTTCGAGCTCAGACGTCGTGTGGAGGTCGAGCTCTCCGTCAACGGAGACCACATAGCTCTCGGGCGACAGCTCGGCAGTGCGAACTCGGAAATCAAGTATCGACACGCCGCAGAAAGTAATCGCGGCCCTGTGAGCGTTCTAGCGACGATTGTGTGGATTAGCTCACACAGGCTCGAGCTTGTACCCGACTCCGCGGACAGTGACGATGCGCCTCGGGTTGGCGGGATCCTTTTCCAGCTTGCGCCGAAGGTTCGAGATGTGGATGTCGCACGCGCGCTGATCCCCGATGTAAGTGCTGTCCCAGAGGTGCTGCATGATCTCGCGGCGGGAGAACACCTTCTTCGGTGAACCGGCAAGCATGCGCAAGAGCCGGAACTCCGACGGAGTCAGCTGGCGAGGCTCACCCGCTACCGAAACCTCGTGGCGGACGGGGTCGAGCTCCAGGTCGCCGACGCGCTTGACGCCTTCCGTCCCGGACTGGGCGAGCTCCTGCCGCCGCAGGATCGCGCGTGCTCGCCCGATCAGCTCGGCCATCGAGAAGGGCTTCGAAACGTAGTCGTCAGCTCCGATCTCCAGCCCGAGCAGCCGGTCCGCCTCGGCGTTCTTCGCGGTCAGCATGACGATCGGGACCGGATCCTTGGCCCGAAGGCGGCGGCAGACCTCCGTGCCCGACAGGCCGGGGAGCATCAAGTCGAGGATCACGAGATCGAACCCGCCCTCGAGCGCGGCCTGTAAGCCCGAATCACCGTCGCCTCGCACCTCGACGTCGAACCCTTCGTTCCTGAACGCGTACCCAACCGCGTCGCGGATCGCGGGCTCGTCGTCGACGATGAGGACCCGGCTCACTCGGTCACCAGGCTCGCGGCTGCCGGCAGACGAAGGCGAATGGCAGTTCCTCCGTGCGAGTCGTCGACGCTGACCTCGCCTCCGAGCGCATCGGCGATGTTGTGCACGATGGACAGGCCGAGGCCGAAACCCTCGCCTGCAGTGCCCTGGTAGAAGCGCTCGAACACCCGCGCCCGCAGCTCCGGTGGGATTCCGGGGCCGGTATCTGTCACGACGATCTCGACGGCGCCGTCCAGAGCGCTGGCCTCGAGCCTGACGGTCCCGCGACTCGTGAACTTCGTCGCGTTCCGGCCGAGGTTCTCGACTGCGTGACGGACGAGATCGGCGTTGCTCAGGACGGCGAGGCGGGGCGGGCACGAGACCTCCACGGTCACGTCCTCTCCGGGCTCCAGGCCCGCAGCGACCTCGCTCAGGAGCGGCTCGAGCTCGACGACTTCCGTGCGCAGCTCTTCTCCCGCGGTTTGGGCGCGCGCGAGCATCAGCATGGCGCGGACGAGGTGGGTCAGCCGATCCGCCTCACGTTCGATGTGGCCGAGGAAGAGATCACGGTCTGCTGTTTCCTTCGCGCCGGCTTTCAGAACGTCGGATGCGCTCACGATCGCGGCCAGCGGCGACTGCAGCTCATGGGCCGCGTTGGTAATGAAGTCCTGTTGAGCGCGTTCGTAGTCGTCCCGCCGCGTGAGATCGTGAAAAGTGGCGACGGCGGCGACGATCTCACCGGACTCGTTGCGAACGGGAGCGGCGCTCACTTCGACGAGCACCCTCTGGCCGTCTCTTCGCAGGACCTCAAAGCGCTCGGCCGAGACGATGTCGCCAAAGAGGACGGCGCGCGTGAGCGGCCGCTCCGCGTCGCCGGTGCCACGGCCTCCCGACAGCAGCTGCCAATTTTCATCTTGAACAGCCATGTCCGGCTCGCCGAAGATTTTCCGCGCCTCGTCGCTGACGGCCAGAGGAACCCCCGCCGGGTCGACGGCGATGAGACCCACGGGGATCTGGCGGACGACAGCCTCCAGCAGCGCTCGCTCGTCCTCGCGGGTCATGCCCGTAATCATGCCGTCACCTCCGCGAGCAAACGCACACGAAACGGGATGAGTGGCTAGGAGACTGAGCGGGTAGGACGCTCAGATGGAATCCCAAACGGACAGGAGCATCGCGCGTGCCGCGGAGAACGAAGTCATCTTCCGCAACGCGAACCAGGAGATCGAACGGCGTCGAGCCGAGCTGGAGGTCCCCGGCCTCACGCCCTTCCTCTGCGAATGCGAGGAAGAAAGCTGCAAGACCCTCCTCTTCCTGAGTCAGGAGGAGTACGCCGATGCCCGCACCAAGCCCAACTGGTTTATCCTTGCCCCGGGTCACCAGTTCCGCTCCGGAACGATCCGCTCCAGCACTGACCGCTTCGACCTCGTCGAGAAGCACGGCCTGGCGAAGGAGGTCGCCGAGCGGGAGGCGACTTGATGAATTCGCGCAAAGAGCAGATCGGCATAAACGAGACGCTGTTCCGGGAGATCAACGAGCGGCTGGAAGAGCTGAACAAGACCTTTAGCGAGTTCACCGACAAGATGGAGCTCGTCTGCGAGTGCGGTATCGCGACGTGCATCGAGCGCTTCGGGATGGACGTGTCGCAGTACGAGCGGCTACGCGCGGACCCGACGACGTTCGCGGTCAAGCGGGGCCATGAGCTACCCGAGCTCGAGGACGTCATCGAGGAGCACGAGCGCTACCTCGTCGTTCGCAAGAAGCCGGGGGAACCGGCCGCGGTGGCTGAGGCCGAAGATCCCCGCTCTTAAGAGGCCCGCGGGTCGACCGACCTTGCCAACTCGGCCGCAAGGCCTTTCTTCTCGACCACCCAGAAGCGGTCGGTCTCGTTGACCACGTCCTCGATCGCGAGGTCGACATGACTGCCGTCGGGCGAGACGCAGAACCGCGCCGCATCGCTGCGGATAGCCTCGTACTCCGGCAGGGTCAGGCCGATGCGATCGGAGCAGCCCTGGTTGCTGCACTCGCAGATCCAATCGCCCAACGGTACGACGAGGCTGAATGACTCGTTGATGGCCTTCACGCGTTCGTTCACGTCGCGGAAGAGCGACTGTGTGCGCGCTCCACGGCCCGCGCGTTCAGGGTCGAGTGTCTGTGTGTCCATGTGGAACCCCCATTCCGCCGCAATGTTGAGAAGTGGCCGGGGATCGAGCCTCTGAGACACACCGCCGATCCGGCGCTTGCCACCAAGAGAGAAGGCACGCAAAAGGGGTTCGCGCCTCGGCCTCGCAGACATTGTAGCTCACGGAACTTTCTGCCGGTTATCCGGCGAAGACGCGGCGCTCGGCATCTTCGATCACCTCGGCCGGCGCGGGTGGCGTCAGCAGCAACGCGGCCAGCTGCTTGGCGCCCGGCAAACCGCTCTGACGGTAGGCGGCAGCGGCGCGCTCGACGTCGTAGTCCGTCCGGCGCAGCTCCACGTCCAGGCCGAGCAGCGCCCAGAAGGCCCCCGGCCGCCCTTCGTATGGGAGGCCGACGCTACCCGGATTCACGCTGCGAATGCCACCCACTTCGCGGTCGAACTGGATGTGCACGTGTGCCGAGACGACGACCCGCTCTGGCACGTCGGCGCTGAACTCGCGGACACGGTCCTCGGGCGTCTCGGGCGTCACGCACTCCTCGTCGCTGCGCGGCGAGCCGTGGCAGAACCGCACCGCGCCCAGACCGTTCACCTCGGCGACGACGTTCTCCTCGAAACCGCCTGCGAACTCCAGCATCTCGGCCGTGTGGCTCTCCTGCATCCAGCGCTCCCGCTCGGACTCCGCAGCGCCTTCGAGCAGTGCGCGATCGGCGTTGCCGCGGACGAACAGCGCGTCGAGGCTGGAGGCCAGCCGATAGGTCTCGACGGGTTGCGCACCCCAGGTGAGGTCGCCGCCGAAGACGACCAGGTCGTGCTCTTCCCGGCTGAGCTCGTCGAGAACCGCCGCGAGAGCGGTTGCGTTGCCGTGGACGTCCGAGAGGACGGCGACGCGCCGCGCCCGCCTCACGCCCGGCGCAGCACCAGGTTGAACACGGCGCTCGTCCGCCCCGCGTGCGGGTAATGCTGGGTGACGAGCGTCCGGTAACCCCGCGCGCTCACGCGCACGTGGATGTGTGGCGGGCGGCCGGAATATCCGGGCGGGCGATTGCTCTCGAAGCGGTACGAGCCGTCACGCCGCGTGAAGAGCGTTGCCCGGTGAGCGTCGTCGTACTCGCCCTGCGGGTTGGCGAGCCACATCTCGACACGCGCTCTGAAGATCGGGCGGCAGCTCGTCGACAGAGCTCGGCCCCGGAGCACGTAGCCGGAGCCGACCTTCGAGCGCACGGGCGCACCGGGCTCGTAGAACGGGCCGAGCTGGTCTGCGCGGGTGGGCGCGCAACGGCTCGCACCGGTCGAGCCCGCCGGCACGGCGAGTGCGGCGGCTAGAAGCACGAGGACGGCGAGTGCCTTCATCCCTCTAGTAGATCACGAGGCGATCGCGATGGACGACCTCCAAGCCGCGCGGCCTGCCCGCCAGTTCCGCGTCACTCGCGCCGACGATGCCCTTCGCGAACGCGGCGCCGTCCGGCCCGACGAGCTCGACCGCCGCGCCCGGCTCGAATTCGCCCTCGCAGAGGACGACGCCGACGCCTAGCAGGGAGGCACCCTTCTCGACGAGGGCCTGCCGCGCACCCGCATCGACGTGCAGACGTCCTGACGTGGGCTTCCCGAACCGCAGCCAGAGCTTGAAAGCCGATTCGCTGCGGTCGGCCGCAGTAAAACGTGTCCCACGCGCCTCGCCGGCGAGGATGGGCGCGAGGACGACCTCGCCACGGCCGTCGGCGATCACGGTCGGGATCCCGGCGGCGGCTGCCATCTCCGCAGCGACGATCTTGCTGCGCATGCCCCCGCGACCGAGGGCCGCCCCCTCCCCCACCTCGACCTCGCCCGCCCGGGCGCCCTCGGCGAGCAGCTCGGCGCCGGGCTTCCCCGGAGCGCGCGTGTAGACGCCTTCGACCTCGGTGAGGAGCACGAGCAGGCTCGCTCGGACGAGCACGGCGACCTGGGCCGCGAGTGCATCGTTGTCACCGAAGGTGATCTCGTCGGTTGCAGTCGCATCGTTCTCGTTCACGACCGGCACAGCCCCCAGACGGAAGAGCTCGGCGAACGCGTGGCTCGCATTCACGTAGGCGGTGCGATCGGAGACGTCGTTCGCCGCGAGCAGGATCTGTGCGGCCGCGAGACCCTCGGTTGCGAGCGCCTCGTCCCAGGCCGCTTGCAGGCGCGCCTGTCCGAGAGCGGACGCCGCCTGGAGTCGAGGAACGCTGCGCGGCCGTCGCCTCAGCCCGAGCCTCGGGAGACCGAGTGCGATCGCGCCCGAGGAGACGACACACGCCGGCTCGCCCGAGCGCACGAGGTTTCCTAGTTCACGCGCGCGCGCGTGAAGGAGGTCACGGCGAGGCTCGCCGTCAGGGCTGGCGACCAGGCCCGTTCCGAGCTTGACGACGACGGGCCGCTTCACCTAGCGGGTTTGCGTGCCGTCGCCGATCACGCGGTACTGGCGCAGCCAGAGGTCGCGGTAGGTCACCGGCCCGCGTGGGCCTGGGACGTTGTCGACGTTGATGCCGGTCTCGGGTGCCCCTGTCAGCTCGAAGCCATCCGTGAACCTGGTCGTCGCGTGCCAGAAGGCGGCCGTGCCGCGATAACCGTCCAGAAAGCGCTCGGCTGCCTCCTCGTCGTCGGTCACGATCCCGGCCGCCAGGCCCGAGGTCTCCTCGTTCGCCAGCCGCACGGCCTCGTCGAGATCGTCCACGACGTCCAGAGTCACGGTCGCCACGCGGTCGGGGTCGTTTGCCCATTCGAACCCGAGCCTGCGGTCGAGCGGTAGAACGCGGTCGCCCGCGGCTTCGATTGCCCGCTCCGTGCCGCGTACCTCCACCCCCTTCTCCCGGAAGACCCCGAGCAGCTCGGGAAGGAGTTTCTTGGCCCCGCGATCAACGAGCGCGAGGTTGAGCCGGTTACAGACGCCGAGGCGGTCGAGCATGGACTCGGCCATCTTCAGGGCGCGCTCGCGTTGCGCGGCCGGGTGGACGTAGAGGACGCCGCCTCCCTCCGCGTGCGCGAGTGTCCGGACTCCGTGCTCAGCCGCCAGCTTCGCGAGCTCGGCGGTCGTGGAGCCACTCCCGCGGAGGATGACGAGCGGGATGCGCTCCGGCATCGTCACGAGCACCCGGGCGCCTTCACGATCTGGCGAGCGGACGAGCCCGACGGCGCCCGGCGGCAGCCCGGCTCCATCGAGGGCCGGGCGCAAGATCTCGTCCACGAGCACGGTCACGGTGCGAAGCGCGGCTCCGCCCGTGCGGAGCACGGCCGTGTTCAGGCTCTTCAGGAGCTGGCCGGCGACGTCCAGAGCGACGTTCGGTCGAGCTTCGAAGTTCGCGCCCACGACGCCGATCGGGATGCGCCGCTCGGAAATCTGGAGACCGTTCTCCAACGTCCTGGACGTGATCTCGCGCTCGAGCGGCTCGATCCCCGCCACAGCCTCGACCTGCTCCGCCAGGGCGCCGACGCGCGCGCGGTCCAGGCGCAGGCGGTCGAGCATCCCCTCGTCGAGCCTGCTTTCGGCGGCCTCGACATCGGCTTCGTTGGCCGCGAGGATCTCGTCTGCTCGCTCCCGAACAAGCGCGGCCGCATCGCTCAGCGCGGCTGCGACGGGCTCGTCGCTCAGCTGGGAGGCTGCACGAGCCGCGTCCAGCGCCTCCTGCTCGACCAGCTCACGCAGATCGTCGTTCACGTGGCTCCCGCAAGCGCCCGGCGCGCCTCCGGGCTGAGCGGGGCCGGTCGGCCGTCGGCGTCGACGTGGACGACGGTATGGCGGCCGCGGATGCAGACGTCGCCGTCGCGGCGGATCTCCCAGCCGTAGGTGATGGAGGTCGTGCCGACGTGCTCCGCGGCGAGGTCGAGCTCGAACTCGTCCTCGAAGCGCAGCACCGCCAGGTACTCGGCCTCGACCGCGCGCCGCGGGTAGTCGGCCCAGTCGACCAGGAGCCCGAGCGACCGCAGCAGCGACGTCTCCGCGGCCTCCGCCCACCGGAACGCTGCAGTGAAGTGGATCCTGCCGCCGGCATCCGTGTCTATCCACGCGACCCGCGACTGAGCGACGTGGCGAGGCGCAGCCATCGTCAGAGGATTATCACCGAGGTAGGGAGAGCCACACGTCCGCGCCACGTACGCAGGCGCACGGAAGGAAGGCCGGCTTGAACCCGTCTCCCTGGCTCACGCCACGCCGTGAACGGGCAGCACGAATTCGAAACGAGCCCCTTGCGGCACCGGCTCGTGCCGGAGATCTCCCCCTTGCGCGCGAGCGTACGAATGGGCTATGGCCAGGCCAAGGCCGACGCCGCCCTCGCGCTGGGAGCGCTCGCCGCGCGTGAACGGCGTAAAGATCTTCGACGCGACCGCTTCGTCGATTCCAGGCCCGCGGTCCTCGACCACGAACCGAAGGTGCCGGTCCCGCTGCTCCGCATTTACGAGCACAGGCGGACCGCCGTGTCGAAGAGCGTTCATGAGCAGGTTAGTGACGACCCGATCGAAGGCCTGGCTGTCGGCGACCGTCTCCAGGTCGTCCGGGATCCCGATGCGGATGTCTGTTTCAAGATCCGGGTCGATCGTCTTGATCAGCTCGCGAGTCCGCTCGCCGACGTGAAAACGGCTCGGCGCGATCTTGAAGCCTCCGGCGTCGAGCATCGAGAGGTCCAAAAGCCGTTCCAGGAGATCTTTCATCCGCACGCTCTGCGTGTAGAGCGTCTCCTCGAGCTCGGCGACCTGCTCGTCCGAAAGCTGCTCGCGCCTGGACCGCAGGGTCGCAAGCACGCCGTAAATGACGGTCGCGGGCGTCCGCAGCTCGTGCGAGGCGAATCCGATGAAGTCTCGTTTCAGCGTGTCGAGGCGTACGAGCTCCTCGTGCACCAGCGCCCGATCGATCCCCAGCCCCGCGCGTTCCGCGGCCACCTGCAAGAGCTCGGCGTCCTCTTCGGTGAAGTCTCGGCGGGCAAGGGTCCCGGCATGGATGACGCCGAGCACGCGGTCGTGAGCGTACAGCGGCGCTCCGATCAGGGACTTGATTCCCTTCTCGCGCAGGATCGGGTTCAGGATGTCCGCATGATCGACGTCAGGTATCACGATCGGCCGTCGTTCGGCGGCGATTCGTCCAGCGAAACCCTGGCCGAACGGAATCCGAACTCCGCGCTCGACCTCTTCTTCGAGCCCCTTGGCCGCTCTCGCGACCAGTTCCTTTCCCTCGGGGTCGAGGAGCAGGATTGCGCTGGTGTCGGCTTCGAGCAGGTCACGGGTCCGCAGGAGGAGCTCGTCGAGCAATTCATCCAGAGGGAGCTGGGACAGCGCAACGTCGGTGACGGCCTCGAGACGGCGCATCCGGTTGATCGCCCGTTGCAGGACCAGTTCGAGCGGGTCACGCGTGACCTTGCCCCGCGGATGCTCCCCCATGGGCACAAGGTACTCGGGCCGGCCGGTGCTGTCTGCAGCGCGCCGCTTGGAATCGTGGAGCGAGGCCATCTTGACGTCGTCTTCAACGACGAGGACTCGCATGGGCCTCATTGTGGCCTAGAAGATGAGAGCTAGATGAGAGCCGGCTTCGAAGCGCAAGCCGCGAGGAACTTCAGCACGACCTCGTTGAAGCGCTCCGGCTCCTCGAGCTGGATCATGTGGGCGACGCCGGGGAATTCAACGACGCGGGCCCCGGCGACCGAGGAGGCGAGGTGACGCTCTGCGAGGACGGCCGCCGGCTCGTCGACCTGCCCGATCAAGACCAGAGTGGGGATCTCAAGGTCCCCGAGCCGGTCCGCGGCCGGCGGGTCGAGCTGCTGCGGCTTGCCCCACGGCTTTTCGGCCTTCATCGCGTCCAGGATCCAGCCGTGCACTTTCTGTCTGAGCCCGGGATCGACC
>Ga0190265_10001350_pt1 | contig 16091 bp, 18 predicted proteins | sample Popmic124T_FD_133135 | JGI IMG/M metagenome (GOLD analysis project Ga0190265, IMG submission 133135) | Populus adjacent soil microbial communities from riparian zone of Indian Creek, Utah, USA - 124 T | ecosystem: Environmental > Terrestrial > Soil > Riparian zone | place: USA: Utah | collected...
GGCCCGCAGCGGCCGCGTGTCGGCGCTCGTCCTCTCCACGACCGCCTGCGAGTGACCGCGCGCGGGGTTCGATACCCTGAAGCCCGCTTCACAGCAGGGCGAGGTAGCTCAGTTGGTAGAGCACACGGCTGAAAACCGTGGTGTCGCCGGTTCAAGTCCGGCCCTCGCCATCACGCGTTTACCGTTCTGACGCCGTTTCCGTCCGCCGCGGCGGTCATCCTCATGGGAGCAGCAACCCCGTAGACCCCGCACGGAGGGAGACGAGCGATGGCAGAGGACGCGGCGCGCCGGGGCGGCGGCGTACTCGACGGTTACTTCAGGTTCGCGGAGCGTGGCACCACGCTCGCGCGCGACACGATGGCCGGTGTGACGACCTTCATCGTCATGTCGTACATCATCTTCGTGAACCCTCAGATCCTCAGCTTCGCGGGGATCGAGGGGCTCGAGGAGCTCGGCCTGCCGTTCGACGGCGTCCTCGCTGCGACGTGTCTCGTCGCAGGCGTGATGACGATGGTGATGGGCCTCTACACGAACTACGCCTACGCGATCGCGCCCGGCCTGGGCATCAACGCGACGGTGGCTTTCAGCCTGGTCGCGGGAGAGGGACTGTCGTTCTCCGCCGCGATGGGGCTGATCGTGATCGAGGGCATCGCGGTCACGGTCTTCGTGGTCACGGGGCTGCGCGAGCGCGTCATGGAGGCAATCCCGCTCGACCTGAAGAAGGCGATCGCGATCGGCATCGGCCTCTTCATTGCCTTCATCGGCTTCGAGAGCGCCGGCATCGTCGTGCAGGGCGTCCCGCTCGTCGATCTTGCGCCCCTGACGACGTGGCCGATCTTCGTGGCGCTCTTCGGTCTCGTGCTCACGATCGCGCTGCGGGCGCGCCGCGTCCCCGGCGACCTGCTCATCGGCATCATCACGGCCACCGTCCTCGCGACGATCATCAACGAAGCGTCGGGTGAGGACGCCGGCTTCACCGCCGGCGCAACGGTCCCGGACGACGTCTACGAGAGCCCGAACCTCGAGCTGCTCGGAAACTTCAACTTCGACGCCTTCGGGGACCTCGCATTTATCTCGGCGCTCGTGTGGGTCTTCACGCTCTTCATGGCCGACTTCTTCGACACGATGGGGACGCTCGTAGGCGTCGGCAAGCCGGCTGGCTACCTCGACGAGGAGGGGCGGCTGCCCGAGCTCCGCAAGCCGCTGCTGGTCGACTCGCTCGCGGCGGTGGCCGGGGGAGCCGCGTCGACGTCCTCCGCCACGACGTACATCGAATCGGCGTCGGGGGTCAGCGTGGGCGGGAGAACCGGCTGGGTCTCGGTGGTCTGCGGAGCCCTGTTCCTGCCGTTCATGTTCTTTGCGCCGATCATCGGGATGGTGCCGCCCGAGGCGACGGCGCCCGCCCTCATCATCGTCGGCTTCCTGATGATGACCGCGCTGACCGAAGCGGAGGAGGAGGCGGAGCTGGAGCAGGCAGCCGAGGCAGGAGCGGCGGCGCCGCCGCGGCCGCGACGCAAGATCGCGGGAATCGACTTCAGCGACCTGGCCGTCGGGCTCGCAGCCGCGCTGACGATCATGGTCATGCCGTTCACGTTCTCGATCGCCGACGGCATCGGCTTCGGCTTCATCGCCTATGTCGTCGTCTGCGCCGCGCGCGGTGACTGGCGGCGCGTGCACCCGTTCATGTGGGTTGCAGCGGCGACGTTCGCGCTCTACTTCCTCGTCCCCGTCTTACAAGACAACTTCGGCTGGATCTAGGTCGACTGATCTAACCCGTGCCGGCACTCCGTGGTTGCGGTTCGCGGCCCGGTCTGTCACGCTGCGGCCAACAGAGACGTTCGCGGCGCGGTAGCACCGGCCCGGACGTCTCTCTTTTTACGGACTCTCGACCGTGAGGCGGAGGCTCTGTCCCGCTCGCGCGTGCAGCATCTGGCCCGCGTCGCCGCCGCTGACGGCGATCGACATGTTCCCGTAGCTGTCCTCGTAGAGGATGATGTCGCCCGGGCGAGCGTCTGCGAACGTGCGCGCGGAGACGACGAACACCCGCTCGCCGCCGAGCTCGAGCTCCACCTGCGTCCCCGGCACGATGCCCACCCGGGTCGCGTGCTCGCGGGTCAGATTGAGTGCGATGTTGCCGAAGCTGTCGACGTAGAGGATCGTCGCGCCGATCCGCGTCTGGCCGATGGTGGGCTGCGGTAGATCGAGCCGCACGAGCGCGTCAGGTGTGAGCGGCGGGCCGAGCCGCTCGATCGGGACGCCCGTGGCCAGATGGGCGGCGGCCGGCGCGAAGAGGTCGCGCCCGTGGAAGGTGCGGGAGACCGACTCGAGCGCGTACTCGGGATTCGTGAGCTCGTGCGCCGCAGCGATGCCGGCATGTTCGGCGGCCGGCACGAGCAGGCCGTTGTCCGGACCGACGAACGTCCGACCCTCCTCGTCGCGCAACGCGAGCGCACGCCGGGTGCCGCCGACGCCGGGATCGACGACCGCGAGATGGACGCCGATCGGCATGTACGGCAGCGTGTTGGCGAGTACGAGCGCCCCCTGCAGGATCTGCTGCGGCGGGATTCCATGGGTGACATCGATGATCTCGACCTCGGGCGCGATCCGCTTGATGACGCCGTGACACGTGCCCACGAAGTCGTCCTGGAGCCCGAAGTCGCTCAGGAACGCGACGAACACGGGCGTGAGGTTAACCCGCGATGGCGGCGACCGCCGCGACCAGCCCGTCGAGGTCGTGCGTCTCGGCCTCGGCGAGCACCTCGACGCCGGCGGTACGGGCAGCCGCTGTGGTCTCCGGCCCGATGCTGACGGCGGGCACCGTGGCGCCGGTGCGCCCGTATGCACGGGCGGCCGAGGCGGACGCGAGGACGACGAGGTCGCCGGTGGGCGGCTCCTCGGGCTCGAGCTCGACGGTGCGGTAGAGCGGGACCACATCGGCGGCGAGCTCGTCGGCGAGCAGGCGACGCGCGCCCTCGGCGCCGGCGAAGAGCACCCGGCCGGCCGGCCGCGGCAGCTCGGCCAGGAGCCCTTCCTGCGTCGAGACACGCGCCACCAGGTCGGCGCCGCCGAACGCGTCCGCTGTCGCCCGTCCGATGGCGGCCACGCGGCTCGGTGTCCCCCGTAGCCGCCGCCGCAGCTCGCGCGCTGCGTTCGCGCTCGTCAGGACGACCCAGTCATAGCCGGACACGTCGACCGGGTCGTCCCCGAGCGGCTCGAGCACGATGAGCGGGCAGTGGGCGACCTCGTGGCCGAGCTCCTCGAGCCGCCGGGTCAGCTCGTCCGCCTGGCCCGCCGGGCGAGTCACCACGACCCTCACCGGACGAACGCGAGCAGCTCGCGCGCCACCGCCTCCGGCTCCGAGCCGGTGCGCCGCTCGATCCAGGCGCCGTCCTCGTCGGCGACGAGGGCGGTCAGCGACTCGCCGTCGTGGTGGGCCGCAACCGGTGCGAGGCAGCCGCCGCCGACGAGCGCGACGCAGCGGCGCTCGGCCTCGACGCGGCGGCGCGTCTCGGGGTCGTCGGCCCGCGCCACGAGCTCCTCCTCGCCGGCGCGGACCTGCAGCGCGAGCGCTCCCTGGCCCGCCTCCGGCAGCAGCACGTCCGGCTCGAAGCGGTGGCCGATCTCGCGCGCCAGGCCGAGCCGCTCCAGGCCGCACGCCGCGAGCACGATCGCGTCGAGGCCGCGCTCACCGCGCTTGCGGAGCCGGGTGTCGATGTTGCCCCGCAGCGGCTCGATCGAGAGCGTCGGCTCGAGCGCGAGCAGCTGCGCGCGGCGGCGGATCGAGGCGGTGCCGACTCGCATCCCCGCCCGGAGCGCCGCGGCGCCGCAGAGAGCGTCCCTAGGATCCTCGCGCGGCGGGTACGCGCCGACGACGAGACCCTCCGGATCGGTCGAGGTCATGTCCTTGGCCGAGTGGACGGCAACGTCGATCCGGCCTGCGAGCAGCGCCTCCTCGAGCTCCTTCACGAAGACCCCGCGGCTGCCGATCTGCCCGAACGGCTTCGTGCGGTCGCGGTCGCCCGCGGTCGTGATCGGCACGAGCGCGATCTCGATCCCGGACCGGCGCAGCCGCTCGGCGGCCCGCTCCGCCTGGGTGAGCGCGAGCCTACTGCCGCGCGAACCGACGCGGACGAGCACAGGAGCGGCGCCCGGTCGAGCGAGGCTCGCCGCAGCCACGCGTGGTGTTCGGGCGGATCCGGACGAAGGCTGTCGGCGCCTGGAGCGGCAGCGGGCGGCTGGCCACGAACCTCGTAATCACTTCCGCTCCTCCTCCGCCCTCTCCGCCGATCGCTCTCCGAGCCCGAACAAGTGCCTGACGACGTGAGCATAGACCACCCCATCGGCTGCCGCGGCGGCCTCCTTCATCCGGATCGTGGGGAGGTGCAGGAGCTTCGCGACGATCTGCGACGTGACGGACTCGACCTGCCGCCGCTCGCGCTCCGACAGGCGCGAGCCGGCCCGCTCGAGCTCGCGATCGCGGATCTCCTCGGCGAGGGCGCGGAGCGACGCGATGGTCGGGACGACGTCGAGCGCGGCCTGCCACTCGCGAAAGCGGGCGGCCTCGGCGGCGACCAGCCGCTCGGCTCTCGCGGCCTCGCTGCGGCGCCCCGAGAGCGTCTCGGCGACGACGGCCTCGAGGTCGTCCACGTCGTAGAGAAAGCAGCCCTCGAGGTCGTTGATGCGGGGGTCGAGGTCGCGGGGCACGGCGAGGTCGACGAGCAGGAGCGGCCGGCCGCGCCTGGCTCGGAGCGCCGCGGCGACAGTGTCGCGGGCGAGGATGTATCCGGGTGCGCTCGTCGACGAGATGACGACGTCCGCGGTCCCGAGCTCGGCGGAGACGCGGTCGAGCTCGATCGCCTCCGCGCCGAGCTTGCGCGCCAGCTCCTCGCCGTGCGCCAGCGTGCGGTTGGCGACGGCCGCGATCGTCGCGCCGCGCGAGACGAGGTTCCGGGCGGCAGACTCGCTCGTCTTGCCGGCGCCGAGGATGAGCACACGCCGGCCGCCGAGCTCGCCGAAGACCTGCTGGGCGAGCGCAGCCGCGGCCGACGGCACCGACGCCGGGCTCTCGGCGATCGCCGTCTCCACGCGAACCCGCCGGCCGACGTGCAGCGCTTGGCGGAAGAGACGGTCGAGGAACGAGCCCGTCGCGCCAGCCTCGTACGCACTGCGCACCTGGCCCAAGATCTCGCCCTCGCCGGGCACGAGCGAATCCAGCCCGGCCGCGACGCGAAAGAGGTGGAGGGCCGCCGCCTCGTCGCGCAGCCGGTAGACGACGCCGGAGAGCTCGGCCGCACCCTCGCCTGCGAGCTCGGTCAGCGTGCCCACGGCGACGTCCTCCGCGTGCTCCTCGCGCACCAGGTAGAGCTCGGTGCGGTTGCACGTCGAGAGGACCACGCTCTCGGTGCCGAGCCGTCCCGCGAGCGCCGCAGCCGCGCCGCCGTCGAGCGCAACCCGCTCTCGCAGCTCGATGGGAGCGTCGTGGTGCGACACGCCGACGAGGGTGAGCTTCATCCGGCGAAGTGGGTCAGGGGGAGGACGACTGCAACCAGCGCGAAGCCGGCCAGGTTGAGCAACGCCGAGCGACGGCCGCGCCAGCCCTCGTGCCTGAGGACGAGCAACGCGGCGTAGAGCGCGACGATTCCGAACGTCACGACCATCGCAGCGTCGAAGTCCTCGCGCTCGACGCGCGAGGCGCCGGCGCCGATGCCGAGGGCGAGCACGACCAGCGAGGCGACGACGGCGCGCGCAGCCAGGTGATCGAGGGACTCAAGGGGTGGGAAGCGCACACGCAGGACGCGCCGTTCGTGCCGCTTCAGCCGCCGCTCCTGCCAGAGGTAGAGCGCCGCCATCCCGGCCGCGAGCGTCAGGCCGGCGAAGCCGGCGAGCATGAGGCCGACGTGCAGCGCGAGGACGGCGCCCGAGGCGGTGTCCTCGCCGAACCCGGTGCCGCCGCCGAGCCAGGCGAGGGCGAGGAGCAGCGCGGCGGGCGGCATGACGGCGAGCCCGAGCAACCGGTAGCGCGGGGTGCAGCCCCAGATCAGGTAGGCGCCCACGACCAGCCAGACGAAGAGGTTGAGGGAGCCGGCCCACGTCCCCCAGGGGAAGCCCTCAGCCGAGACGGCCTGCCCGACGAGCAGCGCCGTCTGCGCAAGCCAGCCGAGGCGGACGCCCCAGGTCGCAAGCCGGCCGGCGAGGCCGGGGCCGCGCAGCTCGCCCGCGTAGGCGAACGCCGCCTCGCCGTAGGCGATAAGGGCCGGGACGACGAGCAGCTCAGCCATTCGAGGTGCTCGGCGCCGACCGGGCACGCGCCAGCTCGGCGAGCTCGGCCGTCTCGCGCTCGAGCCGCGCGAGCTTGGCCGCGATGATGACGACGTACGCCAGCACCACGAGGAAGACGACGCCGTACGCGGCGGCCACGTACTTCTCGCCGCTACTCATGTCGTCAACGCCTCGCGCAGCTCGCGCAGGTTCGCGTCCAGCCTCTTGCCGGCGAGCTCGACCCGGTACAGCGTGTACGCCAGCAGCGTGATTGCGACCCACGCAACGCAGAAGGCGAGGAACATCGTGCCCGTCATCTGCGGGCCGTCGCGCGTGAAGACGGTCGGGTGGATGACGTTCTCGGCCAGCCGGATCGCGAGAAAGCTGACGGGCACGAGGACGACGCCGAAGAGCGCGTACACGGCCGAGATGTTCGCGCGCCGGGGGCCCTCCTCGATCGAGAACCGGAGCATGAAGTAGGCCGAGTAGAAGAGGAAGAGAACGAGGAAGAGCACGAGCTGGTTCTCGCTCCAGAGCCACCAGTGCCCCCACGAGGCCTTGGCCCAGATCGAGCCCGTGGCGAGCGTGAGCGCGCCGAAGATCGTGCCCTGGTGCACGGCCACGTAGCTCTCGAGGTCGTATCGCTCCTCTTTCCGCCAGAGCAGGAGCAGCGCCTTGAATGCGGCCCAGCCGAAGCAGGCGTACGCAGTCAGCGCGATCGGCACGTGGAAGTAGAAGATCCGCTGCGAGATGCCCTGGTCGGCGTCCTCCGGGGCGACGAAGAACGCGAACACGATGGCGAGCCCGACGAGCAGCGCTGTGACCGCGGCGAGCGCGGGAAGCCGGCCGCCGCGCGCAGGCCTATTCGGATACGACGTACTCAAAGGACGCCCAGCACAGTAGCGCGAAGACCCCGTCGTACAGCCCGAGGAACGCGAGGAAGCGGCCGGGATCGTCCGAGATGCTCGCGCCCACGCCGCCGACCACGAGCGGGATCGCGAGCGGCAGGAAGAGGAGCGGCAGCACGAGCTCACGCGTGCGGCTTGCGGCCGCCATCGCCGCCAAGAGCGTCCCGACGGCACAGATGCCGGCGTTGGCGAGCGCGACGCCGGCGACGGTCTCCCACGAGACCGGCGCGAAGAACACCGCGAAGGCCGGCAGCGCGACGGCGGAGATGACGCCAAGGAAGACGAAGGTGGCGAGCGCCTTGCCGAGCCAGATCGCGCTGCGGTCGCAGGGAGCGAGCACGAGCCCGTCGAGCGCGCCGCTCTCGCGCTCCGGCGCCCAGGCTCGTGCGAGGCCGAGGAGGGCGGTGAAGACGAGCGCGAGCCAGAGCAGACCCTGCGCGGCGAGCTCGCCCGCGTCCGCCGGCAGCGCGAAGTGGAAGACGACGAGCGTCGAGACGACGAAGAGCAGCATCGCGGGGAGGGTGTCGCGGGCCCGCAGCTCGAGCCGGAGGTCCTTGCGCGCGAGCGCCGCGACGTCGGCGAAGTACGTCATCCGAGCACGAGCCGCGTCGTTGCCAGACGCTCGACGCGAACCGGGTCGTGGGTGGAGAGCAGGACGGTGACGGCGCCGGCGAGCTCGGCGAGCTGGCGGTCGAGCAGCGCCGCCCCGTCTGCGTCGAGCGCCGTGAACGGCTCGTCGAGCACGAGCAGGTCGGGCTCGTGCAGGAGCCCTCGGCAGAGCGCGAGCCGCTGCAGCATCCCGCGCGAGAACGTGCCCGCGCGCTCGTGCCGCGCGTCCCAGAGGTCGAAGCGCTCGAGCAGCCTGCCGATGCGCTCCCGCCGCTCGGGCACACGGTAGAGCCGGCCGTAGAGGTCGAGGTTCTCGAGCGCCGTGAGGTCGCGATAGACGAGCGCCTCGTGGCCGACGAAGCCGAGCCGGCCGCGATCGACGTCGACCTCGAGCTCGCCGCGCGTCGGCGCGAGCAGACCGCCGACGAGGCGGAGGAGGGTCGTCTTGCCCGATCCGTTCGGACCGGTGACGACGGCGAACTGGCCGCGCTCGACGGCGAGGTCGACCGGCCGGAGCGCGCGCTTGCGCCCAAACCGCCTCTCGAGCGCCCGCGCACGGATCACGACGAGCCCCGACTCAGGCACGGCCCGGAACAACTCCCCACGTGGCCCCAGGGGCACCCCGGTGTCCCTGCTTCAACGCTAGCGAGGATTTGCGCACGCGTGTGTGCCGGCATCGTCACGAGAGTGTGCCGTCTGCGCGGCGCGGCTGCCGCCCGTCAGCCGACGAGCGTGTCCGCCGCCACGAACAGGAAGAAGACGATGCTGATGACGCCGTTCACGGTGAAGAACGCCGCGTCGAGCCGACGCAGGTCGCCGGGCCGCACGAGCGTGTGCTCGTAGACGAGCAGCGCCGCCACCCCGGCCACCCCGAGCCAGTACGCGACGCCGACGTCGAGGCCGAGCCCGGCGACGGCGAGCAGTGCGACGGTGCCCAGATGGTGCAGCCGCGCGGCCACGAAGACTCCCCGCTCTCCGAACCTCACCGCCCACGATTGCAGTCCTTCCCGCCGGTCGTGGTCGACGTCGAAGAGCGAGTAGAAGAGGTCGAACCCTGCCACCCAGAGCGCGACCGCCCCGCCGAGCGCCCACGCCTGCCACGGCAGCTCGCCTGTCACCGCCGCCCACGCGCCCACGGGCGCGAGCCCGAGCGACGCGCCGAGCCACTGGTGCGAGAGCCAGGTGACCCGCTTCAGGTACGGGTAGACGACGAACAGGAGCACGGGCACCGGCCAGAGCCAGCGGACGAGCGGGTCGAGCTGGAAGACGGCGACGAGGAAGACGACGAGCGACGCCGCGCACAGCGTGACGACGTGACCGCGCGAAAGCGCCCCTATCGGGAGCTCGCGTCCCGCCGTCCGGGGATTCCGCGCGTCGAGCTCGGCGTCGATCAGGCGGTTGAGGCCCATGGCGAGCGTCCGCGCACCCACCATCGCAACCGTGATCCACAACAGGTCGCGGCCCCGCGGCACGTCGTCCCACGCCAGGAACGCGCCCACGTAGGCGAAGGGCAGCGCGAAGACGGTGTGCTCGAGCTTGACGAGCGACGCCAGCCGCCGCGGCAGGCCGACCGCCGTCGCGCTCACGTCTGCCGGTGGGCGGTCGGCGCGCCGGCAAGCAGCTCGAGCGCGTGCGGCAGCACGGGACGCAGGACGGCAAAGCCGTCGCGGCAGCCTCCCGGCGAGCCGGGCAGGTTGACGACGAGCGTCTGCCCGCGAATGCCGGCGACGCCACGGGAGAGGAGCGCGTGTGGCGTTTTGGCGGCGGAGTCGGACCGGATCGCCTCGGCGATGCCCGGCGCCTCGCGCTCGACCACCGACCGTGTCGCCTCGGGCGTGACGTCGCGCGGTGCGACGCCGGTACCGCCCGTCGTGAGCACGAGGCCGGCGTCGTCTGCGAGCTCCGTGATGGCGGCGGCGATCTCGCCCGCCTCGTCGGCCACGACGCGCCGCTCCACCTCGAAGCCGTCGGCCTCCAGGAGCGTCGCGAGCAGGTCGCCGCTCGCGTCCTCGCGCGTACCGGCGACGACGCCGTCCGAGACGGTCAGCACGGCGGCCTTCACAGCGGCTCCTTCGTCTTCTCGACCAGCCTGACGTCGCTCACGACCATGCCCTTGTCGATCGCCTTCGCCATGTCGTAGACGGTGAGGGCCGCGATCGAGGCTCCGACGAGCACCTCCATCTCAACACCCGTCTGCGCGGTCGTCTCGGCCGCGCTCGTGATCTCCACCGCGTCGTCGCGCACCGACAGGCTCACGTCGACGACGGAGAGCGGCAGCGGGTGGCACAACGGGATCAGGTCGCTCGTTCGCTTCGCAGCCATGATCCCGGCGAGCCGGGCCGTCGCCAGCGCGTCGCCCTTGGGCAGGTCACGCAGCCGACGCGCCGTCTCCGGCGCCATCCGCACGGTCGCCCGGGCGACCGCCCGACGCCGCGACTGCGGCTTCGCCCCGACGTCCACCATGCGCACGGCTCCCGTCTCGTCGACGTGGGAGAGCTCGTTCGCCGCGGGCTCGGTGGGCACCGGTTCGGTCACGCGCCGATCCTACTGACGTGGTCGAGCTCGCCGAGTTCGGCGGCGGCCCAGGCTGCGAGGTCGTTCGTCCGCACGTGCGAGCGGATCGCTGCCGCCCGCGCCCGGCGATCCCCCGCCGGCAGCTCGAGCGCCCGCTCGAGCGCGACGACGTGTCCGTCGAGGTCGAGCGGATCGACGGGGACCACCCACTCCTGAAGCTCTTCGAACGCTCCTGCGTTTTCCGATAAGACAACGACACCGTCCTGGACGTTCACCAGGGCGGCTTCCTTGGAGACGAGGTTGAGGCCGTCCGCGACCGAGTTCACGAGCAGGACGTCGAAGTGCTTGTACGCGGCGATGGAGCCGGCGAAGTCGTCCTCGACGCGGACGTGCAGCGTCCCGGGATGGCGGGCTTCGACGGCAGCCGCTTCGCGCTCGATCGCGGCTCGGTACGCAACGTACTCCGGGATCGTCTGCCGGGATGGGTCGAGCAGGGCGAGCATGCGGATGCGACCGCGCAGGTCCGGCCGGCGGTCGAGGAGGAGCCCGAAGGCGGCGAGGCCGCGCACGACGTTCTTCGAAGGGTCCGTGCGGTCGACGCGGAGGATCAGGCGTTCCGGCCTGCCGTCCACGATCTCCCGCTCCCGCTCCTGCACCGGCTCGCTCACGGCGAGCGACTCGAACTCGGCGACGTCGACGGAGATCGGGTGCGCCGTCACGCGCGCCCGGGTCGCGTCCAGGCCGAGCTCGCCGCAGCACGCCAGGAAGCGGCTGCGCCAGCGGTGCGTGTGGAAGCCGACGACGTCGTTCGCTAGCAGGCCGTCGTGGATCTCCTCGACGAGCGGGCGGGGCAGAACGTCCCAGCCCTCCGGCTCGGGCCACGGGATGTGCATGAAGTGCGACAGCAGCGCGTTGGACCGCCGTTCGCGGACGAGCCGCGGCGCGGCGTAGAGGTGGTAGTCCTGGAAGAAGACGGCCGCGGCGGGCTCACGGTCGAGCTCCTCGACGACCGCGTCGGCGAAGCCGCGGTTCACGGGCAGGTAGCCGTCCCGCCAGCCGGGCGTCGGATCGGCATCCGGGTCGTGCTTCAGGTCCCAGAGCCCGTGGTGGATGAACCACAGGATCGGGTTGGCGAAGACGCTGTAGAACAGGTCGTACGCAGCGGCGTCGTGGGCGACGAGCCGGAGCCGGTACGGCGCGCCGTCGCGCGACTCGCAGTCGAGCGGGCCGGCGGCGGCGAGCCGCCGTTCCTCGTCGGTGACCGCGCTCGCGACCCAGGTCGTGTCGTGGTGCTGCACCAGCGGCCGCAACGCCGTGACGAGTCCGCCCGCGCCGCGACGCACGACGCGCCGGCCCTCGCCGTCCACGTCGAAGCCAACGGGCGCGCGGTTCGAGACCACGATGAGCTTGCGTCGTGAGGTCACGGGCGCGGGAGGAATGCTAGAGGAGCTTCACGAACCGGAGGCGCGAACCCGAGCCGGCGCCCTCCGAGCGGCCGCCGAGCTCGAACTCGTCGGAGATCGCCTTGATGATCGCGATGCCGAGCCCACCCTCGGTGAGCTCGTCCCGGTCGAGCTCACGCCCGGTCCCGGCGTGCTCGAAGCCGGTCCCGTCGTCCTCGACCTCCACGACGAGCCGGTCCTCGCGCAGCTCGAAGCTGATCTGGACGTGTCCCTCGCCGCCGGCATAGGCATGCCGCACGGAGTTCGAGCAAGCCTCGGTGAGAGCGAGCTTGAGGTCGGCGAGCGTGTCCTCGGCCAGCGGGCGGACCCGCGCCAGCCCGCTGAGCGCGAGACGGGACAGCGAGATGTATTCCGGCCGCGCCGGGATGGTGAGCTGGACTCGCCTGCAGTCGCTTGCCGTCTCGCCGTTGCTCACGTATTCCCTCATCCCGGTCGAGAGCCTCTGATCTATCGAAAGCTACCGAACACTACTTAGGCCTTCGTCGTCTATACCCACAATTCCGACATGGCTAAACAGAGGCCGGGCCAAGCCCAGCAGGGGTCGGCTAGGGGTTCGGCCTCGACGGCCGCTCGGCGAGGCGGATGCGGAGAACGCGGGGCGTGCCCTTGCCGCCCCGCAGGACTTCCAGGTCGACGGTCTGGCCGGGGCGCAGGTCCTCGGTCACGATGCGGGCGACGTCGTCCGCCCGGCGTACAGGCTTTCCGGCGATGCTCACGATCACGTCGCCGCCGACCGACACGGGCTCGCCGTTGAAGAGCTCCTCCTTCGCGGAGCCCCGCACGCCTGCGCCGGCCGCCGGCCCGCCGGCCACCACCTCCTGCACCAGGGCGCCGCGTTGCGCCGCAAGCTCGTACCGGCGCGCCAGCGCCGGCGTGACGTCGCGCGTCGTGATGCCGACGTATGCGTAGTCGACGCGACCGTCTTCGAGGAGCTGCCCCATCGAGCGCCGCGCCGAGTTGATCGGGATGGCGAAGCCGACGCCCTCCGCGTTCCCGGACTCCGAGCGAATCTGGGCGTTGATGCCGATCACGCGCCCCCGGGCGTTCAGGAGCGGCCCGCCGGAGTTGCCGTGGTTGATCGGCGCGTCGATCTGGATCGCGTTCGACACGCGGTAGCGCGACGTCAGCGATGGAATGGAGCGCGAGACGGCGGAGACGACTCCGACGGCGAGCGAGTTCTCGTTGCCGAACGGGCTGCCGATGGCGGCGACGGGCTCGCCGACGACGACAGCGGCGGAATCGCCGAGCGTGAGCGGGCGGACGGCGTGGTCGCGCGGATTCACCTTCACGACGCCCGTGTCGTTGAAGAGGTCCCAGCCGACGATGGTGGCGGGAATACGGTCGCCGTCGGCGAAGACGACGAAGATCCGCCGCGCACCCCTGACGTCGGCCGGGTCGGACTCCTCGCCCGCGGTCGTGATGACGTGCGAGTTCGTCAGGATGTGGCCCGATTTGGAGGCAACGAAGCCGGAGCCCTGCGCCGTTCGGCCGCCGGCGAAGACGGCGTAGATGGTGACGACGCCGGAGGAGGTGCGGGCGAAGATCTTGCTCGGCTCGAACGTGTTGCCCACGAGCGGCGTCGCCGTGGCGTCGGGCGCCCCGGCGTCCTCCGTGCCCTCGCCGCCGGCGACGACGATCGTCGCCGTGCCCTCCTCGTCGATCCAGCCGCTCGTCTTGCCGACGAGCAGCGTCGCGCCCGTCCCAAGAGCAGCCGAGACGAGAGCGACGACGGCGACGAGTCCGGGGCGCATCAACTCACTGTAATAGCTGCGCAAGGCACGGATCCGCTCGCGCGGATCCGCACCGCGTAAACCCCTGAAGAGCGGCCGCTTTGCGGCCGCTGCCCGGCGGTTACGTCAAGCCTCCGTCACGGCGGGTGTTTTCACGTGAAAACGGCGGTCGCCGCGTCGCGTTCCGGCACTCGCTCGAGCGCGAGGGCCAGCGTTGCGACCGTGCGACCCGGCGCGGACTCGAGCGTCACGTCGCCGCCCATCACGGTCGCGAGCTCCCGCGCGATCGAGAGCCCGAGACCACTCCCCGACGCAACCCGGCCCTCGACGCGGTAGAAGCGGTCGAAGACGTGCCGGGCATCCTCGCCGGCGACACCCGGGCCGTCGTCCTCGACCGAGAGCAGCGCCCGGCCGCCGGCCACGCTCGCACGCACGAGCACATCCGTCCCGGGCGGCGTGTGCACGAGCGCGTTGTCGACGAGCGCGCGGCCGACCTGGACCACGCGCTGCTCATCGCCCCGTGCGAGCGGCTCGCCGTCCACGTCCACGCGCAAGGTGTGTCGGCGCCGCTCCGCGACGGCCCTGAATTCCTCGCATAGCACCTGGGCGACGCCGCCCAGATCGACCGTCTCGATCTCGACGTGCATGCGGCCGGCATCGAGGCGCGAGAGATCGAGGAGGTCGGTGGCGAGCTTGGCGAGACGGTCGACCTGCTCGCGCATCGTCGCGAGGAACTCCTGCCGCGTCGGCTCGTCGAGGTCCTCGTCGGTCAGCAGCTCGAGGAAGCCGCCGAGAGAGAAGAGCGGGGTGCGGAGCTCGTGCGAGGCGTTGGCAATGAACTCCCGGCGCGCGCGGTCGAGGTTCTCGAGGCGGAGCCGCATGCGCTCGAACGCGGCGGCGAGCTGGCCGAGCTCGTCGTTCCCTGGATCCACGACCGCCTCGTCGAAGCGTCCGCTCGCAATGCGCTCCGCCGCCCGCTCGAGGCGGCGGATGCGCCGAGCATGCAGTGTGGCGCCGCCGTAGCCGAGCAGGACGGCGACAGCGAGAGCGAACACGCCGGCCACGAGCAGGCGCCGCTGGACGACCGCCACGCCCGAGAGGGGGTCGGCCAGGGAGCTCGTGAGCAGGACGACCGGACCGCTCTGCGTCGGCCGCGCCGCCTCGGCGAAGCGCTCGCCACCCCGCGTGACGGTTCCGCGCGCGAGCCGCCCGGTCGTCGCGGCCCGCTCCGCGATCGGGTCGCGGGCGAGGGCGTTCGCGGTCGGCCCGATCTCCGAGTCGGCGACGTTCACCAGGAACGGCCGGGGCGGGCTCTCGAACGAGTACTCGTAGACGATCGTGCGTGAATGGAGCAGCGACGCCCCTCGCTCCGCGCACTCCTGCCACTGCGTGAACACGGAGGTGTCCACACACTGCACCACCGTGGTCGTGTCGTCGGCGAGCGAGTCGAGCTTCGCGTCGATGAGCCGCGACTCGAGCGTCGGCACCACGATCAGGTAGGCGATCCCGAGCGCGCCGGCGACGACCGCCAGGAGCGCGAGCGCAAGCCGGAGGCGGATGCCCGGGATCACGTCAGTGGTCCCGGAAGCGGTACCCGACGCCGCGCACGGTAAGGATCAGCTCCGGCTCCCGGGGATCCTGCTCGAGCTTCTCGCGCAGGTGGCGCACGTGCACGTCGATCGTGCGCGGCTCCCGGTAGTCGGCGTCCCCGCGGAGGCGCTCGAGCAGCTGGCGGCGCGAGAACACACGCCCCGGCGCCGACGCGAGCACACGCAGGAGCTCGAACTCGACGAAGGTCAGCTGGACTTCCCGCCCGCGAACCTCGACCACGCGCCGGGGCAGGTCGATGCGCACGTCCCCCTCCTCGATCACCTCGTCCTCCAGCTCGCCCGACCGCGGTGTCGCCGCCCGGCGCAGGAGTGCCCGCACGCGGCTCCGGAACTCGCGGATGGAGAAGGGCTTCGTGATGTAGTCGTCGGCGCCGAGCTCGAGGCCGAGCACCTTGTCGAGCTCGTCGTCGCGGGCCGTGAGCATGATGATCGGCACAGTGCTGCCCGAGCGCAGCCGCTTGCAGACCTCGAGCCCGTCGAGCTTCGGCAGCATCAGGTCGAGCACGACGAGGTCGACGGGCTCCTCCGCGAAGCGTCGCAGCGCCTCCTCGCCGTCACGCGCAGCGACCACGCGGAAGCCCTCGCGCTCGAGGGGGTACGTGAGGAGCTTCTGCACGGACTCCTCGTCGTCGACGAGCAGGATGGTGGACGCCTCGGCCATCGCCAATCATGGTACGGGCCGAGGGCTGACCTACACTAGATTCGCTCATGGCGCCGCCCCGCCCCGCCCCGCCGGCCGGTCCCGGGCGCCCTGCGCGTGTGCGGCGTCCCCGGCGGAGCGTGGTCGACAGGCCGATCAACGCCCGTACCGTGCGCGGCACCTGGCTGCTGGTCGCACTGCCCCTCCTCCTGGCGGCCTTTACCGTCGGCCGGCCGCAGCCGCTGCCGCCACCCGCCATCCCGCCCGCGTTCGACGGCGCCACCGCGGCTGCGCTCGCGCGCGACCTGGCCGAAAGCTTTCCCGACCGGTCGCCCGGGTCGCCGGATGCGCTCGCGGCA
>Ga0190265_10001351_pt1 | contig 16088 bp, 11 predicted proteins | sample Popmic124T_FD_133135 | JGI IMG/M metagenome (GOLD analysis project Ga0190265, IMG submission 133135) | Populus adjacent soil microbial communities from riparian zone of Indian Creek, Utah, USA - 124 T | ecosystem: Environmental > Terrestrial > Soil > Riparian zone | place: USA: Utah | collected...
CCCGCAGCGCCGTGCCGATCATCGTCCTCACCGCCAAGGACGCCGAGGTCGACAAGGTGGTCGGGCTCGAGGTCGGCGCCGACTACTACGTCACCAAGCCCTTCTCGGTCCGCGAGCTGCTCGGCCGCGTCCGGGCCCAGCTGCGGCGCCGCGAGCTCGATCGCGCGCCGCTCGCCCAGGCGGTGCGAGTCGAAGCCGGCCCGGTCGCGATCGACCTCGTCCGCCACGTCGCCACCGTGCGCGGCGAGTCGGTCGCCCTGACCCGCTCCGAGTTCCAGCTCCTGCGCCTCCTCGTCGGCCGCGCCGGCGAGGTCTTTCCCCGCCGCCAGATCATGGAGGAGCTCTGGCAGACCGAGTTCGACGGCGACGAGCGCGCCTGCGACGTCCACATCTCCAACCTCCGCCAAAAGGTCGAGCGCGACCCCCAGAACCCCGAGCTCGTCCTCACCGTGCGCGGCGTCGGCTACAAGTTCGATGCTTCTTAAAAGACACACGCGTACCTAGGATTTCCCTGCGGTAGAGGGGTTTGCAGGGCCCTGGTAGCGGCCTCGCTGGTGCCTGCCGTAACGCATTTGCGAACCTCGCTTGACTTTTATGTCCGCAACTGTCTATCTTTCTGGTTGTTCCATGTACGGAACAGTTCAGTCCGGAGGACGGGCGGGACTCAGGGACATAACCGAGCTTTCGCCAAGGGGCCGCAAAGGGAAGCGGCAGGCAGAGGGGCTCACGGGACAAGGAGAGAGATTTGATGTTCTCGCCACTACGCAACCGCTTCGGGATTCCAGGAGTGATCTCCGTGATCGCCCTCGTCTTCGCCATGTTCGGTGGCGCCTACGCCGCCTCCAACGACTCGGGCAACGCCGACGCCACCGCTTCGGCGAAGAAAGCCAAGAAAGGCCCACGTGGGCCGAGGGGTCCGAAAGGCCCGGCAGGGCCCGCAGGTCCGCAGGGTCCAGCAGGTCAGCAGGGTCCCGCCGGACCACAGGGCGCCGCCGGCGCCAACGGCAAAGACGGCGCTCCGGGTCAGGCGGGTGCGGTTGGCGCCAAAGGCGCGACCGGCCCAACCGGTGCCACCGGAGTGACCGGCGCCACGGGAACGACCGGCTCTCCCTGGACCGCCGGTGGAACCCTGCCCCCGGCAGCCACCGAGACCGGCATCTGGCAAATGACGACCGCTACCGGCGCATTCGGCACCGCCGAAGGGACCGCGCCGATCTCGTTCTCGATCCCGCTGGCCAGCGGACTGCCGGGCGAGAAAGTCGTGGGCATCACGGCATCGAGCAGCGCCGCCGACAAAGCAAAATGCGACAACGGCAGCGGCGAAGCGGCAAGCGGCGAAAACCCGGAGGCCGACAGCGGCTTCCTCTGCCTCTTCGTTGCCAGGGGAACCGCGACCAGCCTGATGGCGGTGAAACCCAGCTCCGAAATAAGTCCAATCGGAGGGGCGTCGGGTACGTCAAAGGCGGGTGCCCGGGTCTACGCCTTCACCGCCAGCCCAGCAGAACTCGTCGGCAGCTTTGCCGTGACCGGCTAACGGATCCAGGGCCACACCTCGGGGCGGCGCGACGTCGGCCCGGGGTGTGGCCGGCCGCTCGCGGCTACACATCTACGCATCGCGCACAAACCGACCGCCACGACATCGACCGCACACCCTTACTACACCGAGCGCAGCCGCCAAGGGAGAGCAAGACGTGAGAGCCCTAAAAAGAGAGCTAGGTCCGGGCTTGGCGATCCCGTCGGCGACTTCTAGTCCCCTCGGCTCCTGCGGCCAAGGGCGTCTGGGCGGTGACCGGCTAACCGACAAAGCCAAGGACCCAATCCGTCGGGCGCTCCTTCGCCTGACGGGTCGGGTCTCACGCCCCCGCACATCCACTGACCATCCCATCGACCTAGAGGAGCACAACGTGACGGCAACAGGCAGAGATACAGGCAGGCGGCTTGCCACCCACGCCGCCGCGCTCGCCGCCGGCGTGCTCGCCCTGCTGTTCTTCGCTCCTCCCGCCCTCGCCGCGCCGCCGATCCTCTGGGAGCCGGATCGCTGCCCGATGGGCAAAGCGGCGGGGCAGTGCGAACAGCCGCGCGGGGTCGCGGCGAGCCCGATCACTGGCCGCGTCTTTATCGGCGACAACTTTAATAGTCGCGTCGTCGAGTTCGACGCGCTCGGCGGATTCGTGAAGGCGTGGGGCTGGGATGTCGTGGCGAGTGGTCCTGGCGACGACGCAATTGCGCCCGAAGACGAGTTTGAGGTTTGCGTACCCGAAGACGGGGATGTATGCCAAGCGGGCACGACGGGTGGTGGAGCGGGGCAGTTCAACGGCGGCGTGCTCGGGGTGGAGGTTGACGCAGCCGGCGACATCCACGTCGTGGATCGCAACCACAGGCGAGTGCAAAAGTTCTCCCGCTCCGGCGAGTTCCTGCTGATGTACGGCGGGGAAGTCAACAAGACGACCGGCGCCGACGTCTGCACCCACGCCGACCTGGAAGCGGGCGAGGTATGCGGGGCGGGGACGACCGGATCGGGCCCAGGTGAATTCGGTGCCTGGGCCGTGGGTGACTTCATCGCGCTTGGCGCCGACGATCGTCTCTATGTCGGCGACGCCGGCCGCATCCAGCGCTTCGGGGCCGACGGCGTCTACCAGGCAGAGTGCGCCACGCCGGCGAGCGTCGCGAACGTGCAGTCGCTCGCCGGCGACGCGGCCGGCAGCCTCTACGCCATCGCCAACAACGGGCCCGAGGTGCTCGAGCTCTCCTTCGTCGCGGGGGGGGAATGCGAAGCGTCGACCAGCTTCGTCATCCCGCCGCCCGCCCCGTCCGCCACTCCAAGGCCGACCGCGGTTGCCGTGGACGTGAGCGGGCGGGTGTACGCCTTCAGCAACCTTGCGCAATTAGCCGAAGTGCAGTTCGACCGCATCTTCGCCTTCGACGCGGCCGGCAACGTCGTCGACCAGTTCGGCAAAGGGGAATTCTCCGCCTCGACCGGCATGGCGACCAACCTCTGTCCCGGTAGTGAGCAACCGGGAAACCTCTATGTGACTACGTTCGGGAGCAACAGTTTCGTCCGCGCCTACGGCACCGAGCCGATCGGCTGCTTCAACGCGAGGACGCAGCCGGCGACCGAAGTCGAGGAAACCAGCGCCAGGCTGAACGGCACGGTCGACCCCGGAGGCGCCGTCACCGCCGACTGTCGCTTCGAATGGGGCACGACCGCCGCCTACGGCAACGTGGCGCCCTGCGCGGAGAGCCCGGCGCAGATCGGCGACGGCAGCGAGCCCGTCCCCGTCCACGCCGACATCTCCGGCCTGGCTGCCGCGACCACCTACCACTTCCGCCTGCGCGCCGAGATCAACGGCGAAACCGAGACCGGCCCCGATGAGGAGTTCAAGACCAAGGGCCCGCCGGCGATCTCCGACGAGCACCTCGTCAGGGCGACCGCCGACGAGGCGCTCGTCAAGGCGCTCGTCAATCCCGAAGGGTTCCCGACCAGCTGCCGCGTGGACTACGGAACGGGCGAAGCCTTCGACCAGAGCACAGCGGCGGTCCCCGTGGGCGAGGACCGCAGCGAGCACCCGCTGAGTGTGGTCCTAGAGGGTCTGCAGCCGGGCACCACCTACGAGTGGCGCTTCGTCTGCGAGAACTCGGCGATCCTCGACGGCGGCCTGACCGTGGGCGAAGGCGGCTCGCTCACCACCCCCGGCGCCTTCGCCCCCGACCCCAATTGCCCCAACGCGGCCCTGCGCGGCGGCTACTCGGCCGCGCTGCCCGACTGCCGCGCCTACGAGATGGTCTCCCCGGTCGACAAAACCGGCGCCGACATCGTCGCCGGACCCGCGCTCGAGGGAAGCGACATTGCCGGCTACGCGCAGGCCGCTCCCGGTGGCGACGACATCACCTACGCCGCCAAGTTCCCCGCCTTCGCGGACCCGTCCAACAGCTTCGCCTTCAACCAGTATCTCGCCAGGCGCCAGGCGGGCAGCGGCTGGTCGAGCGAGGGCATCCACCCGCCCTACCTGGGCAACCCGTCTTCGCCTGCGTTTCCCGTCGGCATCAACCGCGATTTCATCTCCTTCACGCCCGACCTCTGCAGCGCCTGGCTGGTCGATTACCAGACCCCGCCGCTCAATCCCGACGGCCAAAGCCAAGCCGCCAACCTCTACCGCCGCGAGAACTGCGGCCCGGAAGCAGGCGGCTTCGAAACGCTGACCGACGCACCGCTGCCGCTCGAAGGCGAACCCAGGAGCTTCTACGTCGACCGCGACTCGGTGCAGGGCCATTCCGATGACGGCAGGCACGCGATCTTCATCGCCAAAGCGAAGCTCACCGAAGACGCCAACGAAGGGACGAACGCCCAGTTATACGATCGCTTCGAAGGCAAACTCCACCTGGTCAGCGTGCTGCCGGGCGGCGTGGCCGACCCGGCGAACGCCATGGTCGGCAGCGGCTGGCACGGCAACCTCGAGGGCGCCGTCTCCGAGGACGGCTCGCGGGTCTACTGGACCTCGGCGGCCGGCAGCGCGCAAACCGGGCAAATCTACCTGCGCCTGCAAGAGGAGCAGGAGACGATCGAGGTGAGCGAAGAGCTGACCGGCCTGCCGCTCGACGACGCCTTCTTCTGGGCCGCCTCGCCGGACGGCTCCAAGGCCCTCTACTCCGAAGGCGAAGACCTCCACCAGTTTGACCTCGCCAGCGGCAACTCCCAGCTCGTGGCCGGCAGCGTTATGGGAGTCGCCGGCGCCAGCGAGGACCTCACCCGCGTGTACTTCGTCTCGCGGGCCGTACTGCCCGGGTCGGGCGCCAACAGCGAGGAAGGCGAAGCGGTCGCGGGCGAGCCCAACCTCTACCTGGCCGAGGGCGGGGAGCTCGCCTTCGTCGGCACTCTCGCCGAGGGCGACGTGGGGCAGCTCGAGCCCGGCGCCGCCGGTGGCGCCTTCGCCTACGACCTGATCGCCAAAGAAACGGTCTACCGCGCCACCCGCGTCACCCCCGACGGCTCGCGCATCGCCTTCAACTCGCGCGCGCCGCTGACTGGCTTCGACAACGCGGTCGAAGGGGGTCGGCCGGCGGTCGAGGTCTTTACCTACGAGGCCGGCGCCGACGAGCTGCTGTGCGCCTCCTGCAACCCGAGCGGGGCGCGGCCGCAGGCGCGCGAACTCCCCGAGCCCTACCGGCTCTTCGGCACCAGTCGCGTGACCAAAGTCCTCGCCGCCGCCTGGATCCCCACCTGGGAACACCCGACCCACGCCACCAACGTGCTCTCCGAAGACGGCAACCGCCTCTTCTTCAACTCCAACGACGCGCTGCTGCCGCGCGACACCAACGGCACCCAGGACGTCTACGAGTGGGAGGCGCCGGGCACGGGCGGCTGCGATGCGCAGGACTCCAACTACTTCGCGCGGAGCGGCGGCTGCGTCTACCTGATCTCCTCCGGCGACAGCCCCTTCGAATCGATCTTCTGGGAGGCGAGCGCCAGCGGCGACGACGTCTTCTTCACCACCGAATCGAGCCTCCTGCCCCAAGACCCCGGCTCGGTCGACCTCTACGACGCCCGGGTTGGCGGCGGCTTCCCGCAGCCTGCCGATCCGTCCGAGTGCGAAGGCGAAGCCTGCCAGTCCCCGCCGCCGGCCCCGGCCTTCTCGACCCCTAACTCGGCCGCCTATCGCGGCCCTGGCAACGCCGGCCCCCAGCCGCCCAAGCGCCGGTGCCGGAAGGGCAAGCGCGTGGTGCGAAAAGGCGGCAAGGTCCGCTGCCTCGAGAAGAAGGGCGCCAGAAAACAGGGTAAGCGCCGAGCCAACCGCAACCGGAGGACGAGCCGATGAGACGACTGAGCCTCGCCCTCACCGCGGCCCTGGCCGCGCTGGCGCTCGCTGTCCCGGCAGCCCGCGCCGACTTCGGCCTCTACGGCTTCGACGTCACCTTCACCGAAGCGGACGGCACGATGGCCACCCAGGCCGGCTCGCACCCCTTCGCGATGAGCACCTCGCTCGGGATCAACTTCGTCGAAGAAGGAGGCCAGACCCAGATCGAAGGGCGGATCAAGGACATCTTCCTCGAGCAGATCCCCGGCCTGGTCGCCGATACGACCGCCTACCCGCGCTGCTCCTCGATCGGGTTCCTCGAAAACGCCAACTGCCCGCTCGACACCCAGGTCGGCATCACGGCCTCCTCCAGCAACCTGCTGCAGTGGCGCTCCTCGCCGGTCTTCAACCTGACCCCGCCCCCCGGCGTGCTGCTGCGGATCGGCTGGAGCGTCGCCAAAACGGCCAACATCGTGATCGACATCGTCCTCAACGCCGAGCAGCCCCACAACGGGGTCGCCTTCTCGCGCAACACCCCGCAGACGGTCGACGTGGTCGCCTCCAAGACCGAGCTGTGGGGCGTCCCCACCGACCCCAAACACGACGAGTTCCGTGGCGCCGAGCTGTTCGGCGGCTGCCTGAAGGAAAAAGCCCCGGAAAGCTTCCCGCTCGGCGACGTCGAGGGGTTCCAGTTCGAAAGCACCGACGGCCCGTGCCCGTTGTCGGTGGACGACAACGCCAAGCCCTTCCTCACCCTGCCGACCCAGTGCGAGCAGCCAGCGCTCACCAGCTATGAGACCGTCTCCTGGGAAGGGGAGTTCGACGCTGGCGGCGTGCTGACGCACGACGCCGCGGGCAACCCACAGCGTTTCACCGGCTGCGGCGCCCTGCCCGCGTTCGACCCCTCGATCGAGGCCCAGCCGACCAGCCGGGCGGCGGAGAGCCCCACCGGCCTCGACTTCGCGCTGCGGATCGCCGATGAAGGCCTGACCTCGGTCAACGGGCGTGCCAAGTCGCACATCCGCAAGACCGTCGTCACCCTGCCCGAGGGGATGACCGCCAACCCATCGCTGGCCGAAGGCCTCGAGGTCTGCTCGGAGGCTGACCTCGAGGCGGAGACGGTCGGCTCGGCCCCCGGCCGGGGCTGCCCGGAAGCCTCCAAGATCGGCACGATCGAGGTCGAGACCCCGCTGATCGACCAGACGGTCAACGGCGCCCTCTACCAGGCCGAGCCCCATGCCAACCTCGCCCAGGACTCCCTAATAGCCTTCTACATCGTCCTCAAGAACCCCCAACTGGGCATCCTCGTCAAGCAGCCGGTCAAGGTGGAGCCCGATCCGCGGACCGGCCAGCTCGTCGCGATCGCCGATCAGATCCCGCAGCTGCCCTTCTCCAGCTTCGAGCTCAAGTTCCGCGAGGGCGGACGCAGCCCGCTGATCACCCCGCCCACCTGCGGGACCTATGAGGTCAAGGCCGAGATCACCCCCTGGTCGGGACAGGCGACGATGCAGAGCGCCTCGGCCTTCGAGGTGATCTCGGGACCGAACGGCGGCCCCTGTCCCGCGGGCGGCCAGCCCTTCGGGCCGGGCTTCGAGGCCGGCTCCCAGAACAACGCCGCCGGCGCCTTCAGCCCCTTCTCGATGCGGCTGACGAGAAGAGACGGCGACCAGGACCTCGTCCGCTTCGACGCCACCCTGCCGCCGGGGGTGCTGGCGAAGCTGGCCGGGGTGTCGAAATGCTCCGACGCCGAGATCGCCCTGGCCGAGACCAAGGCCGGCCGCGCCGAGTTGGCCAGCCCCTCCTGCCCACCGAACTCGCGGATCGGCCGCGTCGTCTCCGGGGCCGGGGTCGGCTCCCAGCTCACCTACGTCCCCGGCACGGTCTACCTCGCCGGCCCCTTCGCCGGCGCGCCGATTTCCGCGGTCGGGATCGTCCCCGCCGTGGCGGGGCCCTTCGACATCGGCACCGTCGTCGTCCGCCAGGCCCTGGTCGTCGACCCGGTCACCGGCGAAGTCACCGCTGACGGCGCCCGCTCACAGCCTATCCCCCACATCCTCGCCGGCATCCCGTTGCGGGTCCGCGAGATTCAGGTCCACGTCGACCGCCCCGGCTTCACGCTGAACCCGACCAGCTGTGCGGAGATGGCGACCGATGCGGCGATCTGGGGCGGGGGCGCCAACCCCTTCAGCCTCGCAGACAACTCCCCGGTGGCCCGCTCGGCCCGCTACCAGGCGGCCGACTGCGCCTCCCTTGGCTTCAAGCCGAGGCTCTCCCTGAAGCTCAAAGGTGGCACCAAGCGCGCCGACCACCCCGCCCTGCAGGCGGTCCTGCGCCCCCGCCCCGGCGACGCCAATCTGAAGCGCACCGTGGTCCGCCTGCCGCGCTCTGCCTTCCTCGACCAGGCCCACATCCGCACGATCTGCACCCGGGTGCAGTTCGCCGCGAACAACTGCCCCGCCGGGGCGATCTACGGCCACGTCACCGCCTTCACGCCGCTGTTGGATGAGCCGCTCAGCGGCCCCGCCTACCTGCGCTCCTCAGACAACAAGCTGCCGGACTTGGTCTTCGACCTGCACGGGCTGGTCGACGTCGAGGCCTCGGCCCGGATCGACTCGGTCAGGGGCGGGATCCGTGCCACCTTCGCGGCGATCCCCGACGCGCCGGTCACCAAAGTCGTGGTCGAAATGCAGGGCGGCAAGAAGGGCCTGATCGTCAACTCGCGCAACCTCTGCGCCGGCCCCAACCGCGCCGCGCTCCGCCTCGAGGCTCACAGCGGCAAGTCGCTGGCGCTGCGCCCGGCGCTGGCGGTGAAGTGCAAGAAGCAGCAGAAGAAGCAGAGCTCGAAGCGACGCTGAGAAGCGGCGTGGGCGAGCGAAGCTCAGGGAGATTCGTGCAGGGAAATGTCCAGACTTCAACACCGTGAGGACGGCGATCGCGAAGATCGAAAACCCCGACGAGCGGCTCCGGCTACACCCTTGACGCGGTGACCACGGGCAAACCAAGGGGCCGGGTCGCGAGCTCGGGCACTTGGAAAGTCATCGAAGGTCCCAGCGCCCTCTCCGCGGAAGCCTGGTCTCACCTCGCCCTCACCTCCGACGGCGCCACCCTGCGCCTCTACGTGAACGGCAGCCTGGTCTCCACCGAAACGGCGATCGTGGCGAAACCGACCGCCGCCAACCTGCAGATCGGCAAGGGATTCGGCGCCTTCTTCGACGGCCTGATCGACGAGGTGCGGGTCTACGACGAGCGGCTCTCGGAAGGCCAGATCAAATCCGACCGCGACACGCCGGTGGTGATTCCCCCCTCGCCATGAGACCCGCGCGGGCTGGTCGCTTGCTGATTCTTGTGGAGGCCAGTCGCGCCCAGCAGGTCCGGGCGCAGCTGTGTCCATCGACCCGACTCCGGACCTCGGCGTAGGGATTGATATTGGATTGCGAGCGGCTGTCTATTCTGTCGCAAGGTTCATGTACGGATCGGTTCATTAAGCAATGGCGCTGCCACGGGGCCGGCACAACCTCTCGGTCGGCGAGGTCGCAGCGGACCAGCAGCGGCGGATGCTCGCGGCGATGGCTGGGGCACTCGCCGAGCACGGTTACGCCCGGGCGACCGTCGACGACGTGCTGAAGCGGGCGGGCGTCTCGCGCCGCACCTTCTACGAGCAGTTCGACGACAAGGAGGATTGCCTTTGCGCCGCCTATGACGACGCGGAGCGGCGATTCTGGGCCACGGCCACGGCGGCGGCGATGCCCGCCTCCGACTGGCCGGAGCGGGTGCATGCTGCGCTCGGCGCCGTTCTGAGCCTCGTATCCCTCGAGTCGGAGACGGCGCGGTTGTTCACTCTGGAAGCGCGCGCCGCCGGGCCGGCGATCGCAGCCCGTCACAGCGCCGCGGTGGATCGGGTGGCGGCGACTCTGCGCGCCGGCAACCGGCGGTGCGCGCGGGCGCGGGCGCTGCCCGAGGGGACGGAGGGCACGCTGGTGGGCAACGTCGCCGCGCTGATCGGCTCCTATGTGCTCAGTGGCGCCACCGAGTTGCTGCCCGGCCTCGAGCCACAGCTCGGCGAGCACCTGTTGACCCCTTACCGGGAATGCGTCGGGTAGGCGAGCTGACGGCGCATCTCCTCGGCGGCGTGCCCGGGCCCGAGGTAGGGAACCAGCAGTGCGAAGAGCATGTCAGGGAACAGCTGCGGCAGCTCGGTGGCCCGACCGGCCTGGACCTCGTCGAAGAGCAGCCCGGCGACCGCGCTGGCCGCCATCAGGCCAGTGTTCGCGGGCAGCTCCACTCCACGGCGACCACGCCCGGATTCGAGCAGCCGGGCGCAACGGCTGATCGCGGCCAGCTGCCGGCGGCGTGCCTCCGCCCCCGCGATGGCTGCCTCGACCATCGCGACCCGGGCAAGCTCAGGATCGCTGGCGAGGAGCTCCAGCAGCGACTCCAGGCCGCTGCGGACGCGCTCCAGCCAAGGCCGCTCGCGGTCGCAGTTCGCGCCCACCGCGCCGAGGACCCGCCCCGAGGTGAGCTCGTAAGCGGCCAGGAAGCAGTCGTGCTTGTCGTCGAAATATCTGTAGAAGGTCGTTCGAGAGCTGCCGACCTCGGCGATCACGTCGGCCACCGAGGTGGCTCGGTAGCCCTTGCGCCCGATCACGCGGACCATCGCTTCCAGGATCGGCTGACGCCGCGATTGCGTGCCTACACCCCCCGTGCTCTCCCTAGACGGCTCCGTACTTGAATCATAACGTTTGCAGTACCCAGGCGTTCCTGAGAGGGAGACGCACACCGACGGCCGTCCCCGTCACACCGAGACTGAGGCACCTCCAGCTTCAACGCTGCGCCACGACATAAACTCAACGTCCATGGACGTGGGGGATCGGCGGTGGCTGCTGCGCGGCGTGGTGGTGGGGCTGGCCGTGGTCGTCGGCGTCGTCGCCTGGATCGCGTCCGGCGAGGACGATGAAGCGGTAGTTCCCGTCGAAGAGGCGGAGCCGCGGATCGTGGCGGTGCAGGAGCTGGAAGGAATCGCCGCGGCGGGCGGTTATCCCGTCTACTGGGCCGGACCGAGGGCGGGGACGGCGCTCGAGCTGACCGAGAGCAGCGATGGAAGCGTCCAGATCCGCCACCTGGGCGATGGAGTGGGGGTGGGGGAGGAGCCGGCCGCCTTTCTCACCGTCGGCACCTACCCGCTGGCGGACCCGGCCGCTGCGCTCGACTCCTTCGCCGCCGAACCGAGCGCGATCGTCCGCCGCTCGCCCGACGGCCGCCGGATCGTGACCAGCTCCCAGAAGCCGACCAGCGTCTACTTCGCCAGCCCCGACAACAGCGTCCAGGTCGAGGTCTACGACCCCTCGCCGAAGCGAGCGCTCGCCCTCGCCCTCTCCGGACGCGTCCGCCCGATCGACTGACGCCGGGGGAGACGCAATCGCATGAGCCTCTTCGTCGCCTGGGTCGTCTATCCGCTAGTCCTGCTGGCGCTCTGCGCCGGGCTCGGCCTCCTCGTCGACGTCCTCTGCGGGCGCCGCCTGCCCGGGCCGCTCGTGCCGCCCGCCGGCCTCGCGGCGATCGTCGTCGTCGGCCAGTTCACGACGCTCGCCGACGCCACCGCGGAGCTGACCGTGCCGGTGCTCGTCGTCCTGGCGATCGCCGGCGCCGGCCTCTCGCTGCCCTGGCGCTTCGGCCGTCCCGACCCCTGGCCGATCGCCGTCGCGATCGCCGTCTTCGCCGTCTTCGCCGCCCCGGTCGTCCTCACCGGCCACCCGACCTTCGCCGGCTACATCAAGCTCGACGACACCGCCACCTGGCTGGCCCTCACCGACCAGGTGATGGAGCGCGGCCGCGATCTCGACGGGCTCGAACCGTCCACCTACCGGGCGACGCTGGAAGCGAACCTGCCGAGCGGTTACCCGGTCGGCGTCTTCCTCCCCTTCGGCGCCGGGCAGAAGCTCCTCGGCGGCGACCTCGCCTGGGTCTTCCAGCCCTACCTCTCCTTCCTCGCCGCGATGCTCTCGCTCTGCCTCTGGCAGATCGTCGGCGGCCTGCTCGCCCGCCCCGGCCTGCGCGCCCTCGCCGCCTTCGTCGCCGCTCAGCCGGCGTTGCTTTTCGGCTACGCGCTCTGGGGTGGGATCAAGGAGCTGGGCGCCGCCGTCTTCGTCGCGCTCGGGGCGGCGCTCGCCCCCGCCGCGGTCCGGGCCGACGGGCTGCGCCGCGACGCCGCCGTCCTCGCCCTCGCCGCCGGCGCCCTGGTCGGCGTGCTCAGCATCGGCGGCCTGGTCTGGTTCGGGCCGATGCTGCTCGCCCTCGCCTACCTCGCGGTCCGCGGCCTCGACCGCGGCGACGCCATCGCGCGGGCCGCCATCTTCGTCCTGGCGGTCGCCCTCTTCTCGCTGCCGATCTTCCTCGCCGGCGACTTCAGTCCCTTCCAATCGGGCCTGACCAACGAAAGTGAGATCGGCAACCTGATCGAGCCGCTCAACCCGCTGCAGGCGCTCGGCATCTGGCCGGCGGGAGACTTCCGCATCGACCCCTCGAGCACGGTCGCGACCGCGGTCCTGATCGCGCTTGGCGTCTTCGCCGCGCTGCTCGGTCTCTGGGCGGCCTGGCGGCAGCGCGCCGTCGCGGCTCTCCTCTACGCGACGGGCCTCCTCGCCGCCGCCGCGATCGTCCTCGTCGGCTCGCCCTGGGTCGACGGCAAGGCGCTTGCCACCGCCGCTCCCGCGGCACTGGCCCTGGCGATCGGTGGCGCCGCCTTCTCGCTGCGGCTCGACCGGATCACGGGCGTCGCCCTGATCGCCGTCGTAGCCGCCGGGGCGACCTGGTCCAACGTCCTCGCCTATGGCAGTGCCGACCTCGCCCCCTACGACCAGCTGGCCGAGCTGGAGCAGATCGGCGAGGAGTTCGCCGGCCAGGGCCCGGCGCTGATGACCGAATACAACCCCTACGGCGCCCGCCACTTCCTGCGCGAGCTCGACGGCGAAGGCGCCTCGGAGCTGCGCGTCCGCCTGGTGCCGCTGCGCGACGGCGGCAGTGCCGAAAAGGGCGAAGCGGTCGACACCGACGAGCTCGATTTCAACGGCCTGCTCGAATACCGCACCCTCGTCCTGCGCCGCTCGCCGCTGCGCAGCCGGCCGCCTTCGCCCTACCGGCTGGCCTGGGCCGGCGAGTACTACGAGGTCTGGCAACGGCCGACCGAACGCTCCGGCTCGATCCCCGAGCGCCTGCCGCTCGGCGACGAATCCGACCCGGCGGCGATCCCCGTGTGCAGCGAAGTCGGCGGCCTCGGCCTGCTGGCGCTCAGCAACGGCGCCACCGGCGTCCGCCTGCTCGCGGCCCGCCACGCGCCTATATATGACGCGACCAGCGGCGAGTTGAACGTGCCGCGCCCCGGCCCGTACGAGGCCTGGCTGAAGGGCTCGGTCCGCGGCAGCGTCGAGCTCTACGTCGACGGCGAGGAGATCGGCGAGGCGCGCCAGCAGCTCAGCAACGACCAAGGCTTCGTCCCGCTCGGCGAGGCGGACCTGTTGCGCGGCGCCCACGGCGTCGAACTGCGCTTCGGCGGCGCCGACCTGCACCCGGGCAGCGGTGGCTTCCCCCGCCCCGAAACCGGCCCACTCCTCTTCGCTCCCGCGGGCGAGAACGCAGGCCGCCTCCTCACCGTCCCGATCGAGGAATCCGAGCGGCTCTGCGGCAAGCCCTGGGACTGGATCGAGGCGGTCGGGTCCGAATAGGCCCTATCGCGCCGTTCCGTCGCTAAAGTTGGCTCGTCCGCCCGGATAGCTCAGTTGGTAGAGCACTTCCATGGTAAGGAAGGGGTCACGAGTTCGAGTCTCGTTCCGGGCTTCCCGAAGCCCCGCTCAGACGGGCTTTTCTCGTTCCGGAGGCGACCGGGCAGCTGGCGGACCGGCTTCTAGTCGAGGAGCTGTCCCGGTTTCACCTCGACAGCTTTGGCGAGCCGCCGCACCGTCGAGACCTGCGGATCGCGTTTCCCCGCCTCGATCCGGCTGACCTCCGTGGCGTGGACCCCGCTCCGTTCCGCGACCTGTTCCTGAGTCAGTCCCAGCCGTTCGCGGGCCTCGCGCAAATTGGTGCCGAGGTCGGCCATACCGGGATCGTCTGCGCTGGGAGCTGGAACCTCCATAGGATACTTCACAACTCCTTGCGTAACGCTCTCCTCCTGCCCCTTTGTCGTCAGCAAACGGCGTAGGACCCACGCTGCGCAACTACCGCTCGCGGCACTCATCGGGCCTCCGGATCGGTGAGGGCGGCGACGTCGGCGCGATCGATCGGTCGGCCACGGGCGAGCTTCATCCGGATCAGGTCGTCCCGGCTCGCGACCGGGACACGCGCTTCATCGAGCACGATGACGAGGGCGCGTTTCCGCAGCTCCGGATAAGGAGCGGCGCCTGGGGCCTCGTGCAGGACATCGATGTCGCCGTACGGAGTGGCCAGTTGCCAGATGGTCGCGCGAGGAAGCATCCGGGCGTCTATCTCCAGCTCCTCACTCCCCTGGTTGAGCACCCGTGCCTCCAAGGCCTGCAGCGCACTGGCGAGGCGAGTGAGGTTTTGTGGGTCTGGCTCTGGAATCAGATCGACGTCGTTGGTCATCCGCGTGTTCCCATGCGTCTGGGCGGCCAGCCCCCCGACCAGGACGTAGTCGACGTCGTGTCGCGTCAACTCCTCGAGAATCCGCTGCGCATCGAGGGGTTCTGGACTGCGGTCAGCCTTCACGTGCCCGCCGACCCTCCCGCGCCAATCTGCCCGCCAGCCGGTTCCAAGAGATCGCCAGCCGCAGCCGCTGCTCGGGGCTTCGTCGCAGGGTTGCCCGCATGTGGAGCGGGTCGTAGTCGCGCTCGAGCGGTTTCGGCTCCAGCGCGAGTCGCTCGCCCACTGCCGCCAGCAGCCGCTCGACAGTCTCCAGGGAAGGAGAGATCTCCCCCCGCTCGATCCGGCTGATCGCAGCCTGGTCGGTTCCGGCCCTCAGCGCAAGGGTTCGCTGGCTCAGACCGTGGCGCTCCCGCGCCTTCTTGATCGTCTCACCGACCTGCATCTAACTATTATGCCTGATAAGGCATGAGACGCAGAGAGGGACCCCGCGGCGCAGTACGAGCGGCCTCGGAGGATCGCCGCCTCCTGCTGAGCCGCCGGGCTTCGTGTCGCCCGATAGCCTGCCCGTTCAATGGACTTCGCGCTCAGCGACGAGCAGGTGGACTTCGTCGACGCGATCAGGCGCTTCTGCGACCACGAGTGCGGGACGCGGGACCAGCGCGAGCGGCTCACCGACTCCTACCGCAAGCACCACAACTTCGACATCTACAAGCAGATGGCCGAGCTGGGCTGGCTCGGGATCACGATTCCCGAGGAGTACGGCGGATCGGGCGGCTCGATGCTCGACGCCTGCATCTTCATGGAGGAGACCTCGCGGGCGCTGGCCCCGATCGGCGGCTATGCGACGACCCTGATCGTCGCCGGCGCGACCAAGCGCTTCGGCAGCGCGGAGCAGAAACAGGAGATCCTCGGTGGGATCGCCGCCGGCGCGGTCGAGGCGATCGCGATGACCGAGCCGGAGGCCGGGTCCGACGTCGGTGCCCTCACCACTTCCGCCGAGCGGGTCGACGGCGGCTTCGTCCTCAACGGGCAGAAGGTCTTCATCTCCAACGCCCACATCGCCGACCATGTCCTGGTCGTCTGCCGCACGACCAGGGGATCCAACAAGCACGAGGGCCTCTCGATGATCTGGGTCCCGCGCGAGGCCGACGGCCTCGAGATCGTCCCGATCAAGACGATGGGGGGCGAGGAGACCAACCACCTCTACCTGACCGACGCCGAGGCTCCGGCCGAGGCTGTCCTCGGCGAGGTCGACCAGGGCTGGACCCAGCTGATGGCCGGACTCAACGTCGAGCGGCTGATCCTCGCCGCGACCATGCTCGGCATCGCCCAGCTCGTCTTCGACGAGGCGATCGTCTACGTCAAGGAACGCAAGCAGTTCGGCCGCCCGATCGGCTCCTTCCAGGCGCTCCAGCACCGGATCGCCGACATGGCGACCGAGATCGAGGCGGCCCGCCTGATGACCCGCTGGGTCGCCACCCTCACCGACGAGGAGCCCGAGAAGATGCTGCCGCGCGAGGCCTCGATGGTGAAGCTCTACGTGACCGAGGTCTGCAAACGGGCAGCGGTCGACGGGATGCAGATGATGGGCGGCTACGGCTACGCCTCCGAGTACGACATGGAGCGCCTCGTCCGCACCGCGATGGTCTCGACCATCTACGGCGGCACCTCGGAGATCCAGCGCAACATCATCGCCAAGAC
>Ga0190265_10001352_pt1 | contig 16084 bp, 12 predicted proteins | sample Popmic124T_FD_133135 | JGI IMG/M metagenome (GOLD analysis project Ga0190265, IMG submission 133135) | Populus adjacent soil microbial communities from riparian zone of Indian Creek, Utah, USA - 124 T | ecosystem: Environmental > Terrestrial > Soil > Riparian zone | place: USA: Utah | collected...
CCGGAGCTCGGTCAGGGTGTAGATGCGCACGTGCCCACCGGCGCTCTTCGGTGCGTGGTACTCGTCGGACAGCATCCAGTTGACCTTCTCGGGGAACCAGCTCGGGACCGTCGCCGCGAACGTGCCGCCCGGCGCGAGAACGCGGGCCATCTCGGCGATCGCCGCGACGTCGTCCTGGATGTGCTCGAGCACCTCCGACGTGATGACGACCTCGAACGACCCGTCGGCGAACGGCAGCCGCGTGGCATCACCGCGCAGCACACCGGCGAAATCGTCGACGGTGATCTCGTCCGCCTCGACCATCGCCCCGACGGTCGCCCGGGTCTGCACGACCTCGTCGGCGGCGTAGTCGAGGGCGACGACCCGACCGCCGCGCCGGGCAGCCTCGAACGCGTGCCGGCCGAAACCGGCGCCGACGTCGAGGACGCGGTCACCGCGCCGCAGGCCGAGTTGGTCGAAGCGGATCGTGAGCACTCAGATGCGCCCGTTCCGCTTCAACTTCTCGACGTTGTGCGGCATCGCCAATACCTCGCGGTACTGATCGACCGTCATCTGGGCGCATCGCCGCCAGCTCCACCGCTCGACGACACGTTGACGGCCGGCCGCGCCGATCCGCGCCCGCAGCGCCGCGTCGTCGAGGCCGCGTGCGATCGCGGCCGCGAGCGCGCCGGGATCGCCGGCCGGGCATTGCAGCACCGTGTCGCCGTCGGCACCGGTCACCTCGGGCAGCGCTCCTCCATTGGTGGCCACGAGCGGGATCCCGGTGCACATCGCCTCGATGGCGGGCAGGCTGAAGCCCTCGTAGAGGCTCGGCACGACGGCGAGCTCGGCCTCGGCGTAGAGCTCGACGATCCGCTCGTCGGGCACCCCGGACACGAAGTCGATGTGGGGGCGCAGACCGAGCTTGTCGATGAGGTCCATGCTCTTGCCGGCCTTCGGCTTACCGATGATCGTCAACGTGACGTCGCGCTCGGTGCGCAGCTTCGCCATCGCTTCGAGCAGGTAGGCGAGACCCTTCAACGCCACGTCGGCCGACGCGGTGGTGATCAGCCGGCCCGGCACGCGGCTGACCTCCGGCAACGGTCGGTAGAGGTCGGGATCGACGCCGACGGGCACGAGTCGCATCCGGTCGTGGCTCACCCCCATGTCGGTGTGGATGTCGCTGATCGAGTTCTCGCTGACGACCACGATGCGTGGCATCCGGCTCGCGACGCGTCCCTGCATCTTCACGAACGAGTACCAACGTCCGACCGAGTACCGCTTGAAGCGGGTCGGCGCGGCATCCATCTCGAGCTGACGATCCTTGGTGATCGGGTGGTGCAGCGTGACGATCGTCGGCATCATCGCCTCGATCTTCAAGATCCCGTAGCCGAGGCACTGGTTGTCGTGGACGAGGTCGAATTCGCCGACCCGCGGCTTCAGATGGCGGTGGGCCCTGGCGCTGAACGCCAACGGCTCGGCGAACGTCCCGGTCATGAACTGGGCGATCTCCAAGAAGTCCTCGCGGGTCTTGAACTCCCAGTAGGCGGGGAAGCGACCCGGATAGTGGTCGTTCCAGAGGTCGAGGCTGCGCAGCTCTGTGATCGGCACGCGGGGGTCGAGAACCGGGTACGGCTGCCCGCCGAGCACCTCGACGTGATGGCCGAGGTCGACGAGCGCCTTGGTGAGGTGCCGCGTGTACACGCCCTGACCGCCGACGTGCGGCTTCCCGCGATAGGTCAGGTACGCGATGGTGAGGGGGGCGTCCGGTGGCGGGCCGGCGCTCGGCGGCATCGGGTGAGGCTACCGGCCCCTCATTACCCCCTGGTAACCGGCTGGCGAAGCCGCTGGGCGTGCTTGTTCGATGATTGCGAGCAGCTCTGCCCGGTCAGGGCCAACCGTGCGCGGCGGGCGCGACGCGTAGAAGTCGCGCATCTCGCGGGCCCGCCGGGCGACCTCGGGGTCGTCGAGGATCGAGTGGGGTGCGTCCAACAGGTTCATCCGTCGCAGGAACGCCCGGCCGAGCACGGGATCGCGGCGGGCGCCTTGCATGATGCCCTCGGCGATCAATGATTGGCGCTCGGCCTCGGCGACGTCGTGCTCGGGGATCGGATCCGAGCGCCACCGGTAGCCGCGGGTGCGATCCATCGCCGCCGACTCCTGGTACACGCCGTCGGCCTCGTCGCGCACGGCGTCGTCGTAGCGGAGCGCGATCGCACGTGCGTCGCCGCCCGCGCCGATCGCGTCGACGGCGGCGAACGCGTAGGTCAGGGCCATCGATGCACCCCACCCGTAGACGGGGTTCGTCGTGCACAACGCATCCCCGACGGGGAGCAGACCCAACACCACCGGCTCGCCGTCGACGACCCAGTGGCGCCGGACGTTCTGGTGTCCCGCCATCGTGTCGACGTCGTGCAGCGGGGTGCCGTTCTCGGGCAGGATCCACGGCGCCGCGAGCGGGATCGCGGCGAGGGTGGCGTCGTACGCCCAGTTGTGCCGGAGGACCCGGAACTCGTCGTCCCAGGGCGCGGTCGCGACGATGATGCTGTAGGTGCGGTGGTCGCCGATGAACCCGAGCACGAACACGTTGTCGAGCTGGGCGCGCAGGCCCTGGATCATCAGCGTGGACAGCGTCGAGGTGTCGGCGTGGCGGTAGTAGCGGGTGTGGTAGGTGATCCCGCAGTCCTGGACGTCCTCGCCGATTTCGATGCCGAGGTCGCCCAACCAGCGGCTGGTCGGTGACCGGCGCCCACCGGCATCGATCACGAGATCGGCGGGTTCCTCGACGTCGTCGTCGAGCCGGACACCGCTGATCCGGATCGTGGGCGAACCGTCAGCCGGTTCGACATGGAGGAGTCCGGTCACGCGCGCCGGGCAGCGGATCTCGACGCGTGGGTGGGCGGCTGCCGTCAGGCGGAGCGCGAGCTCGAACGCCGGCCGGCGCGAAAGGAGCCCCGTGAACTCGTCGTCTTCGGGACGGTGGAGCTCGGGCGGGGCGAGGAGCTTGAAGAAGTTGACCTCCTCGATCCCGTCGTCGCGGAGGCGGTCGAGGACAGCAGGCGCATGGCGCGCGAGCAAGTTGCGCGAACGGGCGGAGAAGGCATGCGCCTGTCGGAATTGGGGCACGTGCGGCCGGTCCCATTCCTGGAACGCCTTGTCGCCGTCGGTCGTGGGCGGGGGAGAATCCCGCTCGACCACGAGCACGTCGTGACCACGATCGGCGAGCCCGATCGCGGTGCCGAGGCCGCCCACTCCCGCTCCGATCACCACGATCCTGGACACGCCATCCCGTTTCAGCAGTAGCTGATGTCGACCCTGAAGCTGCCGCCGTCGGATCCGACGTTGCGGCGGGCGTCGGTGGCTTCGACCGTCCACTGCCACGTGCCGGGGAACGGCTGGAGTTGGAGCGATCCGTACCACCGATCGCCGTCCTGCGACATCGCCGCCTCGAACCGCTTGCCGCCGGGCTCGGTGGCCCGGAGCACGACCCGCAGCGGCGGCGATTCGTCGGTCACCATCGCCCGCACCGACACGAAGATGGGGTTCTGCCGCGGGCAGTAGCCGTCCGACGGTGGGCCGTCGACCACCACGACCGGTGGGCGTTCGACGGTCGCGAGCAGGCTCATCGACGCGCTGGCCACGCCGGCTTCCACCGGCACGAGCGTGGCGGTCGCACTGATCGGGCCCTCGGCGACGGGTGGCGACCGGTCGACCGACACGGTGAGCGCCATCGACTCGTTGGGAGCGAGCGTGCCACTGGCCGGCGCGACCGCGAACGGGCTGCCGACGCCGACGACGAACGTGACCGGCTGGCCACCCTGGTTGCTGAGCGTGACGGTTCGTGCGATGGCCGAAGCGCCCAGGTCGACGGTTGCCGTGTCGAGCGTCAGCGTCCCGGGATCTGGTGGGATCGTCGTGGTCGGTGGAAGTGTCGTCGGCAGGGCGGTCGTGGCGGGGGGATCGGTGACGGTCGGTTCCGTCGGCGGCAGCGGCGTGGGGGTGTCCGTGGACGGGTCGGTCGTGAGCGGTGGGACGACGACCGCCTCCGACGCGACCTCGATCGAAGTCGTGGTCGGCTCGCCGACGCCGGTCGACGTGGTCTCCGACATCGTCGTCGTGGTCTCGCCGGCAGTTCCGCCGGGAGCAGCGACCGCGAGCGAACCGGTACCGGTGGTGATCTGCTCGGCCGTGCCTGCCGGAGCGCCCGTCGTGGGATCGGTCACCGAGAGCTCGCCGTCGGTCACCGCCGGGCCGGCGTCGGCGGTCGCGATCGAGTCCGGCTGGTCGCCGTCGGCGACCACCAACGCCGTCATGCCGCCGAGGAGGAGCACCGCGATCACTGTGAGACCCACCAACACCGCCAGCCGGCGAGCCCGACGCGCAACGGTGGGGAACCCCCCCGGACGCGTGAACGCGTACGACGGTGTTTCGCCGCTTCCGACCGTGACCCGATCGAGGACACGGTCGCGCAGGTCGATCGGAGCGGCCAACGCCCTGGCCGAGCCGAGCAGCACGAGCGGCGCGAAGCGCCGCTTCGTCCGCTCGCAGGTCTCGCAGCCGTCGACGTGGCGGGCGACCCGCTTGCGGATCAGCACCGAGAACTCGCCGTCCCATGCCTGCAGGATCTCGGCGAGCTCGGGACACTCCTTGCGGCCGGCGCGGGCGACGCACAGCGCGCCGAGGCTGCGTTCGGTGCGATCGCGCATGCGATGCACGAGGCCGTAGCTCTGCTGGGCGGAGACGCCGAGCGCGTCGGCGAGATCGGCGCCCTGCAGACCCTGTCGCACCGACAGCTCGAGGACCAGCTGGTCGCGCGCGTCGAGCCCGCGCGCGGCATCGCGCACGAGCTCGGCGAGCTCCTCGTACTCGGCGCCCGCACCTTCGCTGCCCTGGTCGGGCGGGGCGCTCAAGTCAACACCCGTGTCCGAGAAGTCGGTCGCGACGACCCGGCGGCGCTGCTTCGAACGCCGGTACACCTCGTTGCGCATGATCGCGAACAGCCACGGCTTCAGGCGCGACGGATCGCGCAGCTGGTCGAGCCGTTCGGCGGCGATGACGAACACGTCCTGCACGACGTCGGCGGCGTCGTGCCGATCGCCGAGCATCGCCGCCGCTGTGTCGTACAGCGAATCTGAGAAGCGGTCGTAGATGCCGGCGAGCGCGGTGCGATCGCCCGCCAGGTGAGTGGCGACCAGGTGCGCGTCGTCGTACGTCGTCGTCATGAGCCATGCCGCCTCCTCGCCCGTCCAGAGCACGACAGGCGGAAGGCCTCGCGATTCTTAGCGCATCATCACCCGATCGTGCGACGCCAATCGATCATCCCGATCGATCGTCCCAGGTGACGGTCATCGTGCGGATCAGCTGCTCGCCGGGTTCGAGCACCCGTGGGCGGAGGTTGAACGCGTCGGGCGGTCCGGACTGCGGTTCGACGCACGTGGCCTCGGCGGGTTCGTCGTAGACGACCCAATGGTCGCAATCCGACGTCACGGTGACCGTCAGCGCTGCGTAGCGCAGCTCGACAGGTTCGGCGTTGAGGAAGCAGTCGTCCCATGGCCCCGGCGGCGGTGGCACCAGCTCGCCATTGGGGATCCCCTCGTGGTCGCGGGCGTACATCGATGCCGGCCGGAACCGCAATGACTCGGGCTTCACGAAGCACGGGTGCCAGCCGATCTCGGCGGGCATCGCCACGTCGCCGGCGGCGACGCCCAGCTCGCAGGTCACGTGCGAATCGCCGGCCTCGACGCGCTGCCAGGCACGGCCCTCGAACTCCCACGCCAGATCGCAGCTGATCGACACCGCGTCGTTGGCCACGTCGCCCACATCCCACCGCTGGCGGTAGCCGGTGCCGTGGATCGCGTGGGGTGGCAGGTCGAGCGGGAGCTGGTGCGAGCGTCCGGCGAACACGAACTCGCCGCGGCGGATCCGCCCCGCCCACGGAACCATCGGGAACGAGCCCCATTGCATCGGGCCGCGGTCCGGCGACGGGCCGATCAGTATCTGCCGTCCGGCGATCTCGAGCCCGGCGAGCCGCCCCCCGTGGTCGGCATCGACCGTCACCGTCGCATCGCCGGACCGGATGGAGATCATCTCGGCCAGTATCGTCAGCCGCGCATGCGAGCGTTGATTCAGCGAGTCGAGCGCGCCGCAGTGCGAGTGATCGGCGAGTCGAATGGAACGGACGACGCCGACCGCTCGGGCACCACGACCGTCGGCGAGATCGGGCCTGGGCTCTGCGTGTTCGTCGGCGTCACGCACGACGACGACGACGCGGCGGCGCGCAAGTTGGCCGACAAGATCTGGAACCTTCGCGTGTTCGACGACGACGAGGGCGTGATGAACCGGGCGCTCAGCGATGGGTGTGGCGACGTGCTGGTGGTCAGCCAGTTCACGCTGTACGGCGACACCTCGAAGGGCCGCCGTCCGAGTTGGACCGCGGCTGCCCGTCCCGACATCGCCGAGCCACTGGTCGACGCCGTGGTCGAGTCGCTGCGGGCTCTCGGCGCCAACGTGGCGACCGGGCGGTTTCGCACCGAGATGCACGTCGAGCTCGTCAACGATGGACCCGTGACGGTCGCGATCGAGACCTGATCACCGGCTCGCACTCAGTCGGAGGACGTCGGAGCTTCCCGGCGAGCGTCTCGTCGGCGCGCGAGCGCGGCGCGGCCGCCGCCGAACCACACGGCGACGAGGAACACCACGAGCACGGCGACGATCCACGGCCCGTCCCCGATCCTCACGTACCACGTGCGGCCGTCGCGCAGCTCGATCTCGCGCGTGATCACGGCGCGTTCGCTCACGCCGGTGCGTTGGTGGACCTCGCCCGACGGTGACACGAACGCCGAGAACCCCGTCGGCGCGGCTTGCACGACCCAGCGCCCGGTCTCGACGGCGCGCAGGCGACTCGACGCGACCTGCTGGGTCTGGACCACGGTGCCCGTGTAGCTGGCGCCATTGGTCGGGTTCACGATCACGGATGCGCCGTGCTTCACGCCCTCCCGGGCACGACCACCGAAGAATACCTCCCACGAGATCACGACGCCGAGCTTGGTGCCATCCGGCAACTCGATCACGGCCGGCTCGGTGCCCGCCACGGCGTTCGTGCGCACCTGGTCGACCGGGGCGCCGAGCGCCTCCAGCAGCCCACGCATCGGCACGTACTCGCCGAACGGCACCCGGCGAACCTTGTCGTAGCGACTCGTGACCCGCCCGTCGGGTGTGACGACCACTTGGGCGTTGGTGATCCGGCCCGGCTCGCCGCGACCGGTCTGGTCGGCGTCCTCGGTCACTCCGACGGCAAATGGAACTCCCAAGCGGGCCGCCTCGGCCGCCACCGCCTCGTTCACCGCGCTGCCCTCGAACGGTTCGTCGTTGATGTCGATGACGTTCTCCGGCCACAGCACGAGGTCGAGGTTCGGATCGGGGTCGATCGACTGCGTCGCCTCGAGGTGGCGCTCGGTGACGACGCGCGACGGCACGTCTTCGGCACGGGTCCCCTGCTCGCCGCCGCCCTGTACCGCGGCGATCGTGATCGTGCGTCCGGTCCGCGACCCGTGAGGGGCGATCGCGGCGATGACGATCACGATGACGACCGCGGCCAGGGCGAACACGCCATGCGGCGCGCCTTTCGCGGACGGGCGCCGGCGGCGGACCAGCCGCGGCACGGCCGGTGCCGGCCCGGCGAGCGCGAAGCCGAGTTGGAACACGACCCACGTGATGAGGATGACCCCGCCGAGGCGGGCGATGCCGAGCAGCGGCCCACCCGCCTGCGAGATCCCCAAGCTGGCGAGCGGGACGCCGCCGAACGGGAACGAGAACCGTACGACCTCGACGAGCGTGTGGGCCGCAGGACGGCCGATCACACGCCACCGACCGGACGGGGCGACGAGGGCCGCGACGGCGTGCCCTCCGGCGAAGATCGCACCCGCCGCGATGTACCCCGGCAGGGTGAGCTGCACCATCCACCACATCCCGACGTACATCCATGCCGCGCCGAACAGCCAGCCGTCGAGCAGTCGTTGGCGCCGCGTCGAACGCACGCCGAGGGCGGTCTCGAACAACATCACGCCGATGATCGCGAGCGGCCAGAAGCCCCACGGCGGAAGCGAGAACGCGACCAACAGCCCACCGACCAGGCTGAGCGCCGGACCCTTGAACGCCCGGGTTCGCGGCGTGGGCGTCACGATCTTGTCAGGCATGATCCGATCAGGCGGCGAGCTCGGCGTGCACCACGATCCGCTCGCGAGTCGAGCCGGGCGGATGACATGCGAACAGCGTCGCCGTGAACTCCGGTGTCTGCTCGACGATCCACATCGCCTCGGGACCGATGATCTCGGTGCTCGTCACGCGGTACACGTGTCGGCCGTCGACGCCGTCGAAGATGATCTCGTCGCCTGCCTCGAGCTGATCGAGGTTTCGGAACACCTTGTGCTTGCTCGTACGGTGCCCGGCGATCACGGTGTTGCCGATGTGGCCCGGCATCGCGCTGCCCGGCCAGTGGCCGGGGCCGTAGTCGAGGGTGGTGAGCCTGATCCCCTCGTACATCGCCATGTACACGTCGATTGCCGGGATCTCGATCCAACCGACCTCGATGACCGGCTCGACGCCGTACTCATCCAGCGGCGGCGAGATCGGCTGGGGCAGGACAAGGGCCTCGGCCGCGACCGTCGTCGTGCTCGTCGACGTCGAGGGACTCGTGGACGACGTCGTCGACGTGCTGGTGGACGTGCCGGAAGATGTCGTGGAGCGTTTCGCCGCGGACGTCGTCGTCGCTTCCTCGGTGGTCGGTGGCGCGGTCGCCGCGACGGTCGGCGAGGCAGCGTCGGCCGACGCGTCGTCGGAGCCGCCGCAGCCTGCGAGCGCGACCGACGTGAGTGCCGTCAACGATGCCAGGACGCCCGTGGCGGTCCGGATCGACGCTCGCCGGCGCTTACCGCCGTTGGCCGCCATACGGATGATCATTGTATGCCCTCGGCGTGACGACTCAGCAGGAGTTGGGCGATTCGTCGCGCCTGGCGTACGCAGGCCGGGATCCCGATCCCGTGGTAGCCGGCACCGGCGACCACGAGCCCCGGCGGCAGCGCCGCCTCGACCATGTGGACGAGTTCGAGGTGGTGGGGCCGGTACTGCGGGAACGCGTCGCGCCATCTGGAGACACGCACCGCGGAAGGCTGCAGGTCCAGCGCGAGGTGACGCCCGACCTCGTCGACGGCCGCGGCGACCGCCGCATCATCGTCGAGGTGGTCCACGGCGAGCCCGTCGCGTCCCAGTGAAACGCGAAGGATCTCACTGCCGTCCGCCGGCCTCCAGTGCGCCCACTTCTGCGACCCGAACGACGCCGCGGTGACGAGACCCTGCACTGGCTTCGGCACGAGGTAGCCGCTCATCCCGCGCAGGCGTGCGGGCCACGTTCCCGCTGGAACGGACATCGTGACGATGATGACGTCGGCGTGCTCGATGCGGCTGAGCAGACGGGAGGCTTCCGGTGCCACGGTCGCCAGCAGCGACGCGGCGGCCCGTGCAGGTGACGTCAGCGCGATCGCGTCGAACGGCTCACCATCGACCGTCCATCCATTGTCGACGCGTTCGATGCGGACCACCGGGCTCGACGTTCGGACGTCGCCACCACCGGCCCGCACGGTCGCGGCGGTGGCGTCGACGAGTGCGCCGACGCCGGCCGATGGTGCGGCGAAGACCGGCCCGGTCGCGGGTCGCCTGCCGGCGCGGGCCCGCGCCGACCGGGCACTCATCAGCAGGCTCCGCCCACCAGCCGCCAGCTCGGCCAGTTGGGGGACGGCGGCCAGGCTGGCGTTGTCGGTGTCGGTCGCGTAGATGCTCCCGACGAGGGCGTCGACGAGCCGCTCGTGGACCTCGTTGCCGAAGCGCCGCCGGACGTACGCGCCGAGCACGTCGTCGGTGGTCGGGGTGGGCGGCAGGAACGGCTCGCAGGCGGCCCGCAGCTTGCCGCGCCATGACAGCAATCCGGTGGTGACGAACGGCCCCAGCCCGGCCGGGACGCCGAGCACGATGGTCTCCGGGATTCTGTGCAGACCGTCGTACCACACCGCGGCCGTCGCATTCGTCGGCGATGTGAGATCGGCGAGTCCGACCCGACCGGCGAGCTCGACCGCCTCGGGTGTCCGGGCGAGGAACGCATCGGCGCCTTCGTCGATCGAGAGCCCGGCGAACGTCGACGTGCGGATCTTGCCGCCGAGTGATGCACTCGCCTCGCGCAGGGTGACGTCGACACCACCGGCGACGAGCGTCTCAGCGGCCGCCAGGCCGGTGATGCCACCGCCGACCACCAGCACCCGCCGACCGTCGACCGCCGGCATCAGCCGCTCGCGAGCTCGTGCGCTCGAGCCGCGAGTGCGTCGATCACGGCAGGATCGTCGTTCACGCACGTCGTGCGATCGAACACGAGGCCGTGCGATTCGGCCCGCTGGCGAGCCTCGATGTCGAGGTCGTACAGCACCTCGAGGTGGTCGGCGACGAAGCCGCAGGCACACACGAGCACACCGTCGGCCGCCCCCGGCGCGGCCAAGTCGTCGATCACGGCGAGGATGTCGGGCCCGATCCACGGTTCGGGGGTACGTCCGGCGCTCTGCCACGCGATCGCCCATGGCGACCGCGCTCCGAGGCCGGCCGCCGCGGCGACGGCGTCGGCGGTGGCGTGGAGCTCGTCGGGATACGGATCGCCATCGGCCACGACCCGGGCGGGGAGCGAGTGGGCCGTGAAGAGCGTCGTGGTGTTCGCCGGCATCGCCGCCAGCCGCCGACGGACATCCGCGGCGAGGAACTCGACGAACGCCGGCTCGGTGGCCCAGCTCTCGAGCGCGACCACATCGATGCCTCGCGGTCCCGCCGCAGCTCGTGTGCGTTCGAGGTACTGCCCGATGGACGCAGCGGAGTAGTGGGGGGCCATCACGACCGCGACGACCCGTTCGACGCCGCGGTCGGCGAGCACGTCGATCGTCGCCTCGATCTTCGGATCGGCGTGCTTGAGGCCGATCGCAACGGTGTAGGTGTCGGGCGCGAGATGGTCGAGCGCGCGCTGGAGGGCGTCGCGCTGCGACAGGGTGCGCTCGGCGAGTGGCGACACCCCACCGATCGCCTCGTAGCGACCGACGAGGTCGGCGAGCTGCTCGGCGGAGGGCGGGTGGCCGCGCCGGATGTCGGTGTAGTACGGCTCGATGTCGGCGGGTGAGCGTGGGGTGCCGTAGGCCATCAGGAGCACGGCGATGCGCCGCGGCGCGTCGTCCACCCGAGTGTCATCCACGGGCGGTCTGCGCGTGCACGAAGTCGACGACGGCGCGTAGAACGCCCGGATCGGAGTCGGGGTGGACACCGTGGCCGAGGTTGAAGATGTGCCCGGGGTGGCCGTCGTTGTCAGCCAGCACCGCCTCGGCGCCGTCGAGCGCGACGTCGGTGCCGGCCAGCACGAGGGCCGGGTCGAGGTTGCCTTGAACGACGGTGTCGGCACCGAGTCGGCGCCGGGCGTCGGCGATGCGCGTCCGCCAGTCGAGCCCGATCACCTGCGGCCCGGCGGCGTGCATCGATTCGAGGAGGTGGTCGCACCCGACCCCGAAGTGGATGCCCGGCGCGTCGGGGTGAAGGTCGGTGAGCTCGGCGAAGACGCGGCGGGAGTGGGGGAGGACGAACCGGTCGTAGTCGCGGCGCGAGAGCGCGCCCGCCCACGAGTCGAACAGCTGGTACGCGCCTGCCCCGCTCTGAATCTGCAGCGAGATGAAACGCACCGACGAAGCGGCGAGCTGCTCCATGAGCTCGTGCCACAGCACCTCGTCGGTGTGCATCATCGCCTTGGTGTGCTCGTAGGTGCGGCTCGGCCGTCCCTCGATGAGGTAACTGGCGACGGTGAACGGGGCGCCCGCAAAGGCCAGGATCGGGACGTGCGCGGCGAGCTCGGCGCGCACCAGGCGGACGGTCTCGATGACGTAGGCGATGTCGTCGGGCTCGACCGGGCGGAGGCGTTCGAGCTCGAGCCGGGAGCGCAACGGTCGCTCGGCCACCGGGCCGGTACCGGGAGTGACGTCGATGCCGAACCCGACCGCGTGAGCGGGCACCACGATGTCGCTGAACAGCACCGCGGCGTCGACGCCGTACCGCCGCACCGGCTGGAGCGTGATCTCGGCGGCGATGTCGGGCTGCTTGATCGCGTCGAGGATCGACCCTTCACCACGCGCCGCGCGGTACTCGGGAAGGCTGCGGCCCGCCTGGCGCATGAACCAGACCGGCGTGTGCCGGCCGCGCAGTCCGGCGGGGAACCCGGCGGCCGCCTGCAGAAAGGGTGGCGTCACGCTGGGACTGGCGTTCATGCAGCCGTGGACGCTATCCGGGCCGCTAGAGTACAACGACCCCCTGGCGGGCACGGGTGCCCGTCGAGACCACGTTTCCGACCACCATCGAGTTTGCAGCCATCGAGTTCCGACATCGAGCCCCGACATCCAGACCGAATGACCCATCAGCACCCAGATCTGGCTGACGAGCAAGCCCACATCGATCACGCCTACGAGTGCCTCGAGAGCAGCCGCAAGGCAGCGTGGAGGCTTCGTGACCTCAGTGAGGCCGATCTGGGTGGCACGTTCCAGGCCCGGTTCGAGCGCAACGCGTTCGACGAAGCGCTCGTCAAGCGTCTCACCGACCTCGATCTGGGCGACGCAGCGCTCGTCTTCGGCCGCATCGATCGGGCCGCCGAGTCGCCCGACACGCTGGAGAGCTTCCACATCGGCCGGCTGGCGGTCGCCGACGAGCTGAGCGACCCGGTGGTGGTCGACTGGCGGGCGCCGGTGGCGGAGCCCTTCTACCGGGCGACCGGACGTGAACCGATGGGGCTCGTACGACGCCGGCATTTCGTGATCGAGGGGCGCAACCTGCTCGGCATCGAGGACGAGCTGTTCGGTTCCGGCCACCTCGGTGTCGGCCACGACGAGGGGCTCGTCAACGACGTCGCGGGCGGGTCGACAGCGGGCCTGCCGCAGCTCCGGGGCTACAGCACGCTGATCGCGTCGCTCGAGCGCGGGCGCACCGGCTCGCTCAGCGACATCGTGGCGACGATCCAGTCCGAGCAGGACGAGATCATCCGCTCCCCGCAAGCCGGTGTGCTCGTCGTGCAGGGCGGTCCCGGCACCGGCAAGACGGTCGTCGCGCTGCACCGCGCCGCCTACCTGCTGTACACCCACCGGTTCCCGCTCGAGGACCAAGGCGTGCTCGTGATCGGTCCGAACCGGGTGTTCCTCCGGTACATCGAACGTGTGCTGCCGTCGCTCGGCGAGGCCGGAGTCGAGCAGGTCGTGCTTTCCGATCTCGTGCCCGATGTCCGATTCGGTGGATCCGACACCGCGCTCACGGCCCGCGTCAAGGGTGACGCACGAATGTCGGAGATGATCGACAAGGCCGTCATCGATCGCCAGCGACCGTTGCGTGAGGACGTCGTGGTCCCGTTCCGCTCCGGATACGTGCGGCTGCGCGTCGACGACTCGGTCCGTATCGTCCGCGCCGCTCGACGGCGGTTCCGGCGCCACAACGCGGGCCGCCGATGGGTCGAGAGCGAGGTGTGGTCGGCGATGGCGGCCAGCTGGCGCGATGCCGACGTGCCAGGTGCAGAGGTCCGCCAAGCGGTGCGGGCCCTGCCCGAGGTGCGGGCCGCACTCGACCGGATGTGGCCGGTACTCACCCCCGCCCAACTGCTGCACGACCTGTTCGGATCGATGGCGTTGCTGCGCCTCGCCGCCGGCGCGCTGTTCGACGAGCGCGAGTACAAGGCGCTGTACCGACCCCGCGAAGCGTCGGTCAGCGACGTCCGCTGGTCCACCGCCGACGCGGCGTTGCTCGACGACGCCCGTGAGGTGCTCGGCCCGGTCCCGCGCCGCAACGGCAAGCTCGACGAGGGCGACGAGATCCGCACCTACGGCCACATCGTGATCGACGAGGTGCAGGACCTCACGCCGATGCAGATGCGGATGGCGGGGCGACGCTCGCTCAACGGGTCGATGACCGTGGTCGGCGACATCGCCCAGGCCACCGGGCCACTCGCACCCGAGACCTGGGACGACGTGCTCCAGCACCTGCCCGACAAGCGCGAGCCGCGCGTGATCGGATTGTCGGTCGGGTACCGCATCCCGTCGCAGATCATGGAGCTCGCGAACCGCGTCATGGCCGCCGCGACCCCAGGGCTCAGGGTGCCGACGTCGGTCCGGATCGGCGACGCGTCACCTCGGATCGTGCAGGTCGATGACCTGTTCGCCGGCACGGTCGACGCATTGCGGACGATGATCGACGAGCTGCCAGGTGGAGGCCTCGCCGTCGTCGTCCCCGACGAGCTGTCCGATCGCGTGTCGGCCGCCCTCAACGCCGCCGGCCTCGAACACGGGCGGGCCGCCACGGCTGGGCTCGACGAGTCGGTCACGGTCGTGCCGGTCAGCGTCGTGAAGGGCCTCGAGCTCGACGGCGTCATCGTGGTCGAACCGTCGCAAATCGTCGCCGACGAACCGCACGGTCTCCGCGCGCTGTATGTGGCCTTGACGCGGTCGACGCAGCGGCTCACCGTCGTGCACCGCGAAGAGCTGCCCGAGTCGCTCCAACCAACCTGATCCCATGAGGTTTGGGCCGTAGTGACGCCGAACCCTCGGTGATGCCGGGCCAATGACCCGCGACTGAGCCGCACCAGAACGGGCACTATGCACTGTGCTCTTCCGCTCGGGCGTGGTGCTATTGGTTTCGCTTGGCTTCTGCGTAGCTGGATGCGGAACCGACGAGGCGGACTTCTGCTCAGCGGCAAGAGACGCGCTGAACGGCGTTCAAATACCCGGCGGCGGAGAGGACGCGGTACAACGGCTCCGTGCTGTCGGCACCGACGATCTCGAGGAACGAGATGCTGTGTCGTGGCGGGTTGCGGTCGAGAGCTTCGCGACCGACGTGGAGAGGTTCCTGGCGGGTTCCTCATCCGAGGGCTGGACGACTCAGCACGTCGCCTCCGCCGCATCGCGCGTCTGCGGGTCGGAATTCGACAGCTTCACAGAGACCCCGTAACGGCGCATCGCGCGTGCGCGTAACTGCCGCTCGGCGCTCGAACGATCTGCGCTCGTCGCGGTCGTTGCGTTGAGAGCGACGACCGGGCAATCTGTGCGCCAACCGCCGAGCGATGGAGGTCCGTCAGGTGCCGTTCGAGATCCAGCAGATCACGCCGGTGCTCCGCATCTTTGATGTGCCCGTGGCGACGTCGTTCTACGTCGACTACCTCGGATGTTCGCTCGACTGGCAGGAGGGCGACGAGGCGGCTGGTCCTGCCTACCTTCAGGTATCGCGGGGCCTATTCGTCCTACATCTCTCCACGCATCACGGTGACGGCACGCCGGGCGGCGTTGTGCTCATCGAGGTGCGAGGCATCAAGGAGTTACACAACGAACTCCATTCGAAGGGCTACGCGTTCATGAATCCAGGTTTGGACGAGGGTCCCGGTGAGCACATGGTGTCGACCGAGTTGATCGACCCCTTCGGCAACCTCATCAGGTTCTTCGAGCGCAACGTTGAGCTGTAGGCGCTGGGACTCGCGTACAGATCTGCCGTGATGCGCTGGTGTTGTTCTGCGCCCGCGGTGGTCGTTGCGTCGTGAGCGACGAGCGGGCACTATGCGCTAGTGCCCGGTTCAGCGCTGCCCTCCGATGGCCAAGGTGGAGTCTCTCGCAGGGTTGCGGCTACCACTCGGCGCCAGCCGCCTCGATTCGAGATCAAGCCGTTGACGGAGGACACGTGGGATGCGTTCGCCGACGTCGTCGAGCGGCACAATGGAGTTTGGGGCGGGTGCTGGTGCCTTGAGTTCCACGCCGAGGGAGGCCAGCAGGGACTTGATCGTCGAAGGCTCAAGGAAGATCGGGTGCATGCCGGTCAGACGCACGCGGCGTTGGTGTTTGATGGTGAGCGGTGCGTCGGTTGGTGCCAGTACGGATCACCCGAGGAGCTGCCTCGGATCAAGTTCGCCAAGGCGTACGGCTCGATCGACAGCCGCCCGCCGGACTGGCGGATCACCTGCTTCTTCGTCGACTCGGCCTATCGCAAGCAGGGCGTCGCTGCCGCTGCGCTTCGCGGTGCG
>Ga0190265_10001353_pt1 | contig 16081 bp, 20 predicted proteins | sample Popmic124T_FD_133135 | JGI IMG/M metagenome (GOLD analysis project Ga0190265, IMG submission 133135) | Populus adjacent soil microbial communities from riparian zone of Indian Creek, Utah, USA - 124 T | ecosystem: Environmental > Terrestrial > Soil > Riparian zone | place: USA: Utah | collected...
AGGTAGGACGCCATGATGCCGCGCACGTAGCTGCTGCCGGCGAGCCCGGTCAGCGCGTCGGCGCCGCGTTCGAGGTCCTGAAAGTCCGGATACGAGGTCGTGACTTGTGGGTAGTCCTTGCTCAGGCCGCTGAAATCTCGACCAGTCGATCGGGCTGGCGCAGTGGCTGTCCGCGCAGCAGCACGGCGTTCACCACCGAGAAGATCGCCACGTTCAAGCCGATGCCGAGCGCCAGCGAGCCGATGGCCGCCACGGCAACTACCGGTTGCGCGATCAGGTTCCGGACGCCGTGTTTCAGGTCCTGCAGGAAAACGCCCATCAGCTTTTACGGGTACACCCGCGGCGCGGTTTTCGGGCGCGGTCAGTTCTTCCGGCCCTGCGACGCATTACTGCTTTCGAGGCCGACCCGGGATCGGCACACGGCCGGACTTCTGCACCTGGCCCCAGATTCGCCGCCCGACTTTGTCGGCCTCGGCCACGAGCGCGGTTTCGTCCACCGTGAGCACTTTGCGATCGCGCATCACAAACTGGCCATCGATCATGGACGACTCGATGTCGGAGCCCTGGCCGTTGTGAATCCACGCCGACAGGAAGCGTCCCGCCGGCACCAGGTGCGCGCGCAGTGTATCGACCACGAGGAGATCGGCCTTCCTGCCGACTTCGAGGATGCCGTTCGTCTTCGACTGCCGCACCGCTTGCGCGCCGCCCATGGCCGCGTCTTCGAGCATGTCCTCCGGCTGCGGCCGCACGCCCGGGAACGGATCGTTGCGATCGATGCGCTCGGTGATGAGCGCGATGCGCATCACTTCGAACACGTCGTTGGTATTGTTGTCGGTGCCGAGCGCAATCGGGCAGCCCGCGGCACGCAGCCTGTGAATCGGCGGAATCACGCCGCGGTTGGCGGCCATCGCCGCCTGGTGCGACACGATCGTCCGCGTCTTGCCAAGCAGCGCCACATCGGCATCGTCCACGTAGCGGCAATGCGCCGCGAACAGCCGCGGCCCGAGGTAGCCGTGCCTGGCGAGAAATGCCGGCGGCGTCATGCCGTGATGCTTCTTCATGAAATCGACTTCGGCGCGGCTTTGCGACAAATGAATCGTGTAGCCGAGGTCGTGTTTCTCCGCGAAGGCGCGCACCGCCTGCATCAATTCCGGCGACGAGGTTTCCGCGAGCGACGCGGCGGGAAACACGCTGATGCGTCCGTTATTGGCGCCGTGCCACTTGCTGAACAAATCGTTGATGCGCTGCAGGCCCTCTTCGCGCAGCTTCTGCGAGAACCGCGGCGTCTCGCCCTTCGCGAGGCCTTCCGGTGAGAGCGGACCGGGGACGTTCTCGCTGTCGCGAACGCCTTCTGCGAAGACCCATCGCAATCCGGTTTTCGAGAGCGCGCCGGCGTGACGGCCAATCCCGCTGGAGAATTCCACCAGCGTCGTGGTCCCGGTGCGGATGGCTTCGAGCGCGCCGATGGTCGTCATCAGCGTGGCCTCTTCACCTTGCAGGAGGCTGTTCGGTGACACCGGGAGCTTCGCCGAGTTTGGGAAACCGAAGTCCTCGTTGAATCCACGCGCGAGCGTGGCGCCCAGATGCGCGTGGCAATTGACCAGGCCCGGCACGAGCGCCTTGCCGCGGCCGTTATAGACGTCGGCGTTGGGATACTGCTTGAGGATGGCGTCGGTGGGCCCGATCGCAGCAATGCGATCCCCTTGGACGGAGAGCGCGACATCTTCCTGCACGGAATCGGGATTGATCACCATGGTGTTGGCGAACACCACGGCCCGGCCGGCGGGTGGTTGCGCCCGGGCGCCGCGTGGATCGATCACAAGGGCGGCGGCGGTAGCGCCGGCGCCGGCCAGCAGTTCACGACGGGTAAGGCTTGTCTCGCCAAAGCTCGCCGGAGCGTTCGCGAGCGAAGGCGGATCAACGGAGGCGGGCTTCGTCATGGCGCCGATTATTGCCCAAAACTGGCATACTCAAATTTGATGTCGTCCTCGAGGCTGGTCTACTCCACCGATGGCGGCCGCACCTGCCCGAAATGCGGCTGGCCGCTGTCGAATTGCCAGTGCAGCAAGACCCTCACCGCCGGCAAGGCCGCCGTCCCCGAGCGCGTGGTCGCCAAACTGCGGATGGAAAAAAAAGGCCGCGGCGGGAAGACCGTGACGGTGATCTTCGGCCTGCCCGCCAACGACGAGTTCCTGAAGTCGTTGTGCGCAGACTTGAAGCGCGCGTGCGGCTGCGGCGGCGCCGTGACCGAAGATGGCGTGGAGTTACAGGGCGACTTGCGCGAGCGCGTCCGCGCTCACCTCGACAAGAAGGGATTCATCGTCAAGGGCTAGACGGTGCCCTTGCGAACGAGATGGTCCGGCAGCAGCGCCGGACCACCCAGTGCGTCCGTTCAACGGCAGATCCTGCACCGTCAGCTGGCCCTCTTTCCGGCGATCGCCTCTCGAATGGTGTCGACCACCAGTTCCGGCTGCTCCATGGGAACGTTGTGCCCGCTGTGGTCGGTGACGATCAGGCGGCCTCCCGGCATTCGCTCCACCCATTCCTTGTAGGCGAGCGACTCCGCCGGCAACTGTTGCCGCGCCGTCGCTCGTAGCGCGCGGAAGGCCTCGGTCGCAAACGGCACCTCGGGCACCCCGCGCGCATCGATGAGCAACACCGGGATGCCGGACCGAATCTGGCTTGCGCGCGCCTGGTCGAACGTGCCGGGCAGCGCAGCGAGCTCGGGATGCCCGGACGGTTGGAGATCGTTTCCTTCCTGCGTCGGATCCACCAGCACCAGGCCGGCCACGTCGTCCGGGTACAGCCCCGCAAAGATCCTGATGTAGAGACCGCCGAGGGAATGACCGACGAGGATGTACGGAGGCGCGATGTCCGCCTGTCGAAGCGCGCGATGAAGCTCGGTGGCGATGCGGCGGCCGTCTCGAGGTGCCGGACCGTCTTCCGACAATCCGTTGCCGGCTCGGTCGTAGGTCACCGTTCGCGCAAACCGGCTCACCTCGGGCTGCACTTTGCCCCAGTGCTCCAGCGGACCACCAGCACCGTTCTCGAAGACGACCGTCGCCTCGCCGGTGCCGGCCACCAGCATCCGCATGCTGCGGCCATCGACCGCGACGCGCGTGAATACCTGGGTCCGCGCCGGCAGGTAGACGGCCAGCGCGCTGAGCACAGTCGCCAGGACCGTGAGAGGAATGTTCATGATCGGTGGCGATTCCACGTCAGCGATGACGGCGCGAGCCCGACACGCGCGAGGGGCACAGCCAGTAAGGCCAGGAGAATCACGACGCTGCGGAGGCGGTCGGCATCGAGCGGCAGGTAGATTCGCAGCATTCCCCACACCACGAGTCCCAACGCCAGGAACGAGGCCGTTCCCGCGAGCCACATCAGCAAATACGCGCGCAGGTAGCGCGGCGGCATGCCGCGCCATGCGTACGCCGCCAGCCAGTATTTCGCGATCACGGCCACCCCGGCGATCCACGAGAGCGGCGCGTAACGCGCCGGATCGGCGACCAGCCATCCCGGCAACTGCTGAATCTCGAACACGAGCCCGGCGATCACGACGGTGACGATCGAGACGATCGAGCCCACCAGCATCAGGCGCATTCCCAACAGGCCGCTCCACAAGCGGCTCACGTGGCATCGCCACGTGAGGAACATCCCCGCGAGCGCAACGAGCGCGGCGATGCCGTACACCGCTGCAGTCGAGTGCTGATGAAACGCCCACAGCGCAACGGCCAGTCGGCTCAAGGAATCGAGATTGCCCCACGACGACAGCCAGACCGTCACGAAGACGAGCAGGATCAGCCAGGCGAGCAAGGTACTGAGCGCAGCGACTGTCACTTTCACCGCGACGATGTCGGCCGAACTCAGCGGCCGAACCGCGACGAATGCGGGAACGGCGAGATCCTCCGACCAGAACGTGGGTTTGGCGAACGCGATACCGACCGGAACGGCCAGCACGATCGGCGCCGCCAGCGCGGCGAGCAGGATAATGAAGGTCTGGCCCGCGTCGTGACGCACCATCCACGACACCGGCATGACCACGATGAGCAATTGGAGGCCAACGAGTGCGGGCAGCACCATTCCCGACGACCGCCACTCGAACCAGAACTGCGCCGCCGCCGGGGTCGCGAACGCCCGGCGCGATCCGGCGGTTGCCTCGGCAATCCAGGCGAGGAGCGGCTGGACTCGGAAGGCGCTTCGATCATCACCATCCCGGACTCGCGCGATGTGGCGCCACGACAGCAGAAACGCCGCGACGGCGAGGCCCGCAACCAATCCTCCCAGGACGGCTTCCGAACGCAGTCGTGGCGGGGGCGTCGGCGCAAGTGTCGGCAGCATGCCAACGACAAACAGCGCGACCGCGATGACGCCGAACATGACGAGCCTCAGCGAGCCGGCGCGTTCGAGCGACCAGAGAATGCACAGGTAGAACACGACCATCGCGGCGAGCAGGACGGCCACGAACGGAGGGCTCAGGGACCCATCCCTCGACAGCGGGTCCAGCCACAGCAGATACAGGAGCTCGATCGACGCGATGCCCGCGAGCACGGGTACCGTCACGAGGCGCAGCGACGTGACGGGGAGCGTGAACAACCGCCGCGGGAAGCTGCCCAGCCCACGGTCGCCGCTGGACTCGGTGTAGTTGAAGACGCCGAGCAGGAGCAGGAACGCCAGCATCGCGAGCAGGACCGTCAGCGGCGACGAGTCCGCGGGGGCGCCGGCCTCGCGGCCGCTGGTTTCGAGGACGTCGACGACCCGCCCCGCCGCGGTCAACAGGATGACCGCGGCGACCGTCTCCCGGTGTTGCCGCCAGATCTGCCACAGCAGCGCAGCGGTCGGTGATGTCATGTCAGTTCGATGCGTGGGCGACGAAGATTTCGTCGAGCGACGCCGTCGTGTCGTCAACGACGGCGGCACCGAGATGCCGCGCCATCGCGGCCGGGTGAATCTTCCCGGCGTCGCAGATCACCGTCCATTCCCGGCCGGTGCCCGCCACGCGAATCGCTCCCGACACGTTCGGCGGATCCTGTTGCGGCCGCTCGAAGTGCAGCACGATCCGCCGGTGCCGCGCCTTGATGTCGTCGAGCGGCGCGCAGAACCGAAGTGCGCCGCGATGCAGCATCGCGAGGTGATCGGATACCCGCTCGACTTCGTCGAGCAGATGCGACGAGAAGATGACCGTGCGGCCCTGATCCGTGACCGTTCGGATGATCGCTTCAAGGATGTCGCGGCGGACGATCGGATCCAGTCCCGAGCTGGGCTCGTCCAGGATCAGCAACTCGGGACGGTGAGCCTCGGCGGCGATCAGGCCGAGGCGCGCGCGCTGCCCCTTCGACAGGGTCTTGATGCGCGCGTTGGGATCCAATCCGAACTGCTCGCGTAACCGCTCCGCGTAGGTGGTATCCCACTTCGGGTAGAAGGCCTGGGTGTATCGCAGCAACTCCCACACCTGCATCCATCCCGGCAGGTCCGGCTCTTCAGACAAGTAGCCGATGCGTCCGAGAACCGCCACAGGGTCGGCCACCGGATCGAGGCCGAACAGCCTCACGGTGCCGGTTTGCGGGCGCCACAACCCGAGGAGGTGCTTGATCAGCGTCGACTTGCCGGCGCCGTTTTCGCCCACCAGGCCAAACACACAGCCCGGGGTGACGGCGAGCGACACGTCGCTGAGGGCCTGCTTGTCTCCGAAACTGCGAGACAGATGATCCACCGCGATCACCGGTTCAGGCACGACGCTTCCTTCTCTGCGCATCGCGCCGAAGAGCGAGCTCGTTCTCCATCAGCCGGCGCACGTCGTCCTCCGTCAGATCGAGTGACTCGAGGCGATCAAGCGCGGATCGCATGATCGGTTCCGCCTTGCGCATCACGTCCGCGCGGGCTTCCACCGACTGCTGCACGAAGACGCCGGACCCATGCCGCAATTCGACGATGCCTTCGCCTTCAAGGTCCCGATAGGCGCGAATCACGGTGTTGGGATTGATCAGCAGGTCTTCCGCCATCTTGCGGACGCTCGGCAGCTGCTCGCCGGCCTTGATGGCGCCGGTGGCAATCGAGTGCTTCAGGCGCTCGACGAGCTGCACGTAGAGCGGCGTTCCAGACGCTGGATTGAGGCGCAGGGTCATGAACTGTATGCTCTATTGATACAGTACACAGAAGACCCGCCGCTGGCAAGCGTCGTCAATCCTTGGTTGGGTGAATGTAGGATCAGCTGATATGGCCGCAGGCCGCCCGACGCGTAAAACGGCTAAGAAGCGAACCAAGCAGCTAAGAGCCAGATTCAACGCTGCGCATGTTGAAGGGATGAGGGCGCTGCGGGAGCACGATTACGACTCCCTCGGCGACGCCATTGCCAAGGAAAGGCGCGTCCTCCAGGCCCAGGCGGACTTGATCGAACAACAACGACAGACCGCCGAAGCGCTCGCGCGGCGTCTTTCGGCAATCATTCCGAAGGCACGCAAGAAGGCGAAGAAGAAGCCTAGGCGACTTCGTTGAATTCGTCTCGGTACCGCGCCACACCGGATGCTCCCACCATGGCAACTGCGTCCAGGACCAACACCATGAAGGTCGTGTCGGGCATGCCCTCCCATTGACTCAGCAGGCCGTGCTTGGAGGCGGGCTCGAACCCGAACCGCGGGTAGTACTCGGGATGTCCGACGACGACCACGAAGGCGTAGCCCTGTTCGCGAAGTTGGTCCAGGCCTCTCTTGATAAGTTGCGAGCCGACTCCCTGCCGTTGGCGATCGGGTCGCACCGCCAACGGCGCCAGCCCCATCCCGCGGACACGACTGCCATCAATCACCACCGGCGTGAAGAGGATGTGGCCCACGATCTCCCCGCCATCGTCAGCTACCAATGACAGTGCCTCGGGGCTCGCCTTCCTCAACTTATCGACGAGGTCGGCCTCCGCCGGTTGCCCGAACGCAAGCTCGTTGACATCGTGAATCTGGGAAGCGTCTTCCGGTCTCTCGCCGCGAATGATTGCCAATGGCGTTACGCGTCTTCTGGAAACAACGCCTCATAGGTCGGGTCGGCGTGCTCCCACGTTGCATCGTGGTCGATTAGATAATTCCGCACCACATCGAGCTCAACACCAGGTGGGAGGTTCACCGAGATATAGCTGCGAGTGGCGCCTTCATAGCTGCAGCCGAGTGCCACGAGACCCTGGAGCAGCTGATCCGACTCGTTGCCCGTTTCGACCGGTATCTCGAAGACCACGCGAACCGTTCTGTTGCCGGACTTCTCCACGACACGCTCGAATGCGGGAAACCCTTCTTCAGCACTGAACGGCGCGAACACGACATCCTCCCATGACACGCCGTACGCGTAGAAGGGAGAGTTGTCGAGCTTATAGTTGTCCGCGCCCTGGTTGGAGGCCCACAACGTTTCGACTTCCGCAGTGCCGTCTTCGTTGGGGACGCGAAAGAGCACCTTGGCGTTGGGTTGCGACGAATCAGCCATGACCGGTAAACGCGATATGGTAGCAGGCTCTCTAGCAGATGAGATGGAGCCGTGTCGGTAGTGGCGGCGTCTGAAGGGTTATGCGAGACTCGAGAACATGAACGCGCGAGACATCGTCGTCATTCTGGCCCTGTTGTCGGCTTCCTGTGCATCGGCTGTGGAGCGCGGTCCCAGTTCGCCTTCGTCGCCCGGTTCTCCCCCGGCATCCGGACGTCAGGAAGTGCTGGCTCCCATCGACGGACTGACGGTCCGCGTCATGGAGTCCAGCCCGCCCCAGTACATGCTGAACGTCAAGGCGGGCCTGCCAAGCGGCTGCGCAGAAAAAAACCGCCACGACACCCGGCGAGAGGCTGACGCGATTACGGTGACCGTGCTGAATTCGATGCCGGCGGGCTCTCCGCCCTGCACGATGATCTACGGCTCGTACGAGCTGAACGTCAACCTGGGCAGCGATTTTCGCCCGGGCACCACGTATACCGTGAGCGTCAACGACAAGAAGACCACCTTCGTCGCGCAATAGCCGGCGAACCTGGTTATCGAATCGTCTTGCCGAATTGCTCGCAGACGACCAGTCCGGCGTAGAGACCGCCCAGACCGCAGACCACTTGAACGGCGACATTCGCGACGGCTTGCGTCGTCTCTCCGGTTCTGAGGAGCGTGATCGTCTCGAGCCCAAACGTGGAGAAGGTCGTGAAGCCGCCGAGGATGCCTGCGAAGGCGAACTCCCGCCAATGTTGGCGCATCGGCAGCCGCCCAGACAACACTAACCCGGCGAGGACGCCGATGATGCAGCAGCCAAGCACGTTGACGACAACCGTCGCGAGAGGAAATCTCAGCGCCGGCCATTGTTGATGAACAAGCCTGCTGACGCCGTGACGCGCGATCGAGCCGAGCGCACCGCCGAGGCCCACCGCAATCCACGTGGACATTGTCTCCACCACCAACAGAGTTTCAATTCTATAAGATCACCTCGTGTTGATCGCAATCCGCGTCGTCCTGTCCCTAGCCGTGGTGATGGCCATGGGCTGTCGCTCGGATCATCCGCCGCTTCGCCTGGCCACGACCACCAGCGTCGACAACTCCGGTCTGCTGGAGGCGATCCTTCCGTCGTTTCAACAACAAGCCGACGTCGAAGTGCAGGTCGTCGCCGTCGGGAGTGGAAGGGCCCTGCAATTGCTGCGCCGGGGTGACGCCGACGTCGCGCTGACACACGATCCACTCAGCGAAGCGGAATTACTGAAAGCGATGCCTGGGGCGGCTTATCGCAAGGTCATGTTCAACGATTTCGTGTTGGTGGGACCGCCGAGCGACGAAGCGCACGTGAAGCAAGCCGTGACCGCGGCGGATGCGATGCGCCGGATCGCCGCGTCGAACGTAGCATTCGTCTCACGCGGTGACGAATCGGGTACGCATTCTCGCGAGAGGCAGCTGTGGGAGCAAGCGGGCGCCAGGCCGCAATCCGTTCATCTCCTTGAAACGGGGCAAGGCATGGCCGCAACGCTGCGAATCGCGAGCGAGCGACGCGCGTACACACTAACCGACCGTGCGACGTTCATGCAGCTCGCAGACGGCCTCAGGCTGCAGCCGCTCTATCAACAGGGCGCGGAGCTCCTCAACACTTACGCCGTGATCGCCCTGGCTGAGACCCGAGAAAGCGCCGCCGCGCAATTTATCACGTGGCTCAGCGATGGCGATGGGCGTGGTCGCATCTCGTCATTCACCATCGCCGGGACCCATCCGTTCTTCGTGTGGCCGGCGGACATTCCGCGTGATACTCCAGACGCCCTGCCGCGATAATCGAGATGGTGTTGCTGGAATCAATCGGCCAGGCCGTCATGCTCATCGCGCGCGGCGATGCGGAAGTGTGGCGCGTGACGGCGGTGTCCATCGAAGTGTCGCTTCTCGCCCTGGTGCTGGCGATCCTCGTTGGCCTGCCGGCCGGGTACGCGGTTGCGATCGCCCGGCGGCCCATCGCCTCGGTCGGGAGCTGGGCGCTGCATACCTTGACGGCCTTGCCAACTGTGGTGGTCGGACTGACGCTCTACTTCGCATTTTCCGCCGCGGGACCGCTCGGCTGGATGGACTTGTTGTACACGCGGACCGCGATGGTCGCGGGGCAGTTCGTCTTGGCGCTGCCGATTCTCGCGGCGATTACGCTCACCGCGGTGAGACACCTGCCGAGCGAGGCGCACGAAACGGCGATCACGCTGGGGTTAACGCCGTATCGCCGAATGCGGTTACTGCTGCGCGAAGCACGACCCGCGCTGGTGTCGGGGGGACTGATCGCCTTTGCCCGCATCTTCACCGAACTCGGCGCTGCCGTGATTCTGGGCGGCAACATTCGTGGTCACACCAGAACCCTGACGACGGTGATCGCGCTCGAATACTCGAAGGGCGATGATGTGCGGGCGATCGCGATGGGGCTGATCCTCCTGATCGTGGCGCTCGGCATCAATGCTTTCGTACACGGCGCAGGGTTGTGGCGCGCAGCGGAACGCACATGACCCCAATCGAGGCGATCGATCTCGTCGTCGGTTACCAGGCGAAGGCGGTGGCGGAGGTGGGCAGCTTCCGCATCGCAGCCGACCGCGTTACGGCGGTAACAGGTCCGAATGGCAGCGGCAAGACGACGCTGCTCAAGACCCTCGCCGGGCTGTTAGCGCCCGTGGCCGGGCGGATCGCGCCGCAGCTTCGTGCCGGCGCGGAGGGTGCGGTGTTCGTGCACTCCACACCGTACCTGTTTGCTGGCGCGGCCCGGCTCAACGTTCAGCTCACGTCGCGTGGCGATGACGAAACGGCGCGCAATGCGCTGCGGACACTGGGTGTCGAGCAGTTGTGGAATGACGACGTACGGCGCCTCTCGACCGGCCAGCGCCAGCGCGTCGCGATCGCCCGCGCCCTGGCAGCGGTGCCCCGGTTGTTGCTCATCGACGAACCCGAGGGTGGATTGGACGCGGAGGGCATCAGCAGTTGGCGGCGGATCGTGGAGGAGGCAGTGTCAACCCGCCACCTGTCAATTGTGATCGCAACGCACCAGTTGTCCGCTCTTGAAGGGTTGCCCCTGAACGTCGTCCGCCTTCGCGGAGATCTGGTGTGACGTCGCTCGCGCGTCACGTCAAGTGGCGCGTCCGGCGGGGCTCGCACTGTCTGGCGTTGGCCGAAGGCCGACGCCGATTGATCCCGAGGCCTGCCGTGACGCCGCAACGCGCAAAGCGCGTTGCGCGTCCGGCAGGGCTCGAACCTGCGACCCCCGGCTTAGAAGGCCGGTGCTCTATCCAGCTGAGCTACGGACGCGTGCGTTCATGGTAGCAGGACACTTCTCGTTCGCAGCGCCGTCCGCGCTTGACATGTGACCATATGGTCACATATATTCGCCGGCGTGATTGACGACGATCGCGTGTTCAAGGCGCTGGCCGATCGCACGCGGCGGTTCCTGCTCGATCTGCTGTTCGCCCGCGACGGGCGCACGCTGACCGAGCTCGAATCCGAGCTGGAGATGACGCGCTTCGGCGTGATGAAGCATCTCAAGGTGCTCGAGGGCGCCGGGCTGATCGTCACGCGCTGGGCGGGACGCGAGAAGCTGCACTACCTGAACTCCGTCCCCATCCGGCTGATACACAACCGCTGGATCGACAAATACACCGAGCGCCAGGTGTCGGCGCTCGCTGACCTCAAGACCGGACTGGAGACGCAGGCATGGCAGAAGGCCAAGGCAAAAAAACGGGCATGACGACGCAGATTCACGAGATCTACATCAGGGCCACGCCCCAGGCCGTCTGGGACGCGATCACCACGCCCGAGTGGACCGCGAAGTACGGCTATGGCGGGCTGGCCGAGTACGACCTCCGCCCCGGCGGCGCCTTCAAGGGGCGCACCCCGCCGCACATGTTGTCGATGGGCATGCCCGAAGTGGCGGTCGACGGCGAAGTGGTCGAGGCCGATCCGCCGCGGAAGCTGGTGCAGACCTACCGCTTCCTGTTCAACGAGGCTACGAAAGGTGAAGGCTTCACGCGGCTGACATGGGAGATCGAACCTACGCAGGCAGGTTTCTGCAGGCTCACCGTCACGCACGAGCTCGAGGGCGCGCCGATCATGGCCGCCATGGTGGGCAGCAAGTTCTCGGAGATGGGCACGGGCGGCTGGAGCTGGATCCTCAGCGATTTGAAGTCGGTGCTCGAAACCGGGAAGGCGATGGGCGCCTGACGGTACAATCCGGCGCGTGTCACCGGGCGGAGTTGCCTACACTTTCGGGATCTTCGAGCTGGATGGCCGTGCCCGCCAGTTGCGGCGGAACGGCGAACGGGTTGCGCTCAGCGACCGCTACCTGAGCGTCCTGCTCCACCTGGCCGCGCACGCCGGCGCGGTGGTGGCGAAGGACGACCTGGTGGCGGCGGGCTGGGGCGACACCGCCGTCGGCGACAACAGCCTCGAACAGGCGATCTCGGCGTTGCGCCGCGCGCTCGGCACCAACGCGCAGGGCAATCAATATGTCGAGACCGTGCCGCGCCAGGGCTATCGCCTGGCCGCGGAGGTGGTGCGCGTGCTCTCGGCCGCCACCAACGACGACATCGACGCCCTGCTGGCGCCGCACCGCGCGCTGCTCGACGGCCGCGCCGCGCTCGAAACGCTCGAGCGCGATCAGATTATTCGCAGTCGCGACGTCTTCGCCCGCGTCGTCGCGATGACGCCCGATGTCGCGCCGGCGCACATCGGCCTCGCCAACGCCTGCGTGCTGCAGTTCGAGATGACGCGCGCCGACGAAACCCCCGATGTCGATGCGCTGAAGCTGGCCGCGCGCCATGCCTACGAGGCGTGCCGGCTCGATACCGAAAACGCTGAAGCGTGGAGCACCCTGAGCTTCATCCTCGAGCGGATCGGCAAGCACACCGACGCGATTGCGGCGGCGCGGCGCGCCATCGCGCTCGAGCCCGATAACTGGCGGCATCACTTCCGCCTCGCGTCGATCGCGTGGGGTGAGGAGCGGCTGCGCGCCGCCCGCCGCACGCTCGCACTGCTGCCCGGCTTTGCGCTCGGGCACTGGCTGGCCGCGAGCGTGCTGGTGGCGCGGGGCATGCTGGACGAAGCGGCGCGCGAGCTCGATAGCGGCATTGCCGGCGGGACCAGGAGCGGAGCCGATTCGCGCTTCAGCGGCGTGGCGTTGCACTGGCTGCGCGGCCTCATCCACCTCGCGAAGGGTGATGAGACGGCGGCGCTGGCGGCCTTCGAGATCGAGCTCGCCAACGAGGCGCGCGGCCATTTGTATGCGCGAGAGTGCTGCGCGAACACGTGGTACGCGATCGGCGCGTCGCATTTGCGTCACGCGCGCATGGCGGATGCGGCCACGGCCTTTGGCCACACGCTGGAGCGCCTGCCGAAACACGTGATGGCGCGCCTGGGTTGCGCCCTCGCCGAAGGCAAGCGCCTGCCGCCACTCGAGCCGAGCCAGCTTCAGCCAACCGCCTCGATCGACGAAGTGCTGGGCATCGCGGCCCGCCATGCGCTGTCGGGATCGCACGATGTGGCCGCCCGGCTCGTGGACCAGGCCCTGTCGGCAGCGCCGGCATCGAGCGCCGGCTGGCTCCTGCCGGTCGATCCGCTGCTCAACATCGGCGCCGCGCCGGCGGCCTGGCAATCCGCACTCGCCCGCTTGAGCGCCCGCGCAATTTAGCGGAAGTAGGAGGCGTTTCCCGATTTCAGAAGATTTCAGCGCCGCGATCAGGACATTCCGATCGCCTCGCGTGCACGATGCAGGGCATGGAGATGCTCATGCGCACATTCACCTTCGCTTGCTTGTTCGTCGTATCTGCCCTGCCCGCCGCCGCCCAAGTGGTGATTCCGCCGCCGCCAGTTGCGAGCAGAGTCAGCCTGTCGGGTCCTCGAGTCGGAATGACCACGCTGTCGGACACCATGGTGGCCAAGCTGCGCGACGTGTCGATCGACGTGAGCCCCGTGATCTCGCAGTTCGGCTGGCAGTTCGAGAAACAGTTCTACGCCAAGGACAGCAACATCGCGGTGGTCAACGAGTGGGTGGTTCTGCTCGGCGGCCTCGAGCAGGGCGTGGCGCTCCCTAGTCTGAGCTGGCTGGTCGGGATGCGGACCAACAACGGCACCGAGTTCGGCGTCGGCCCCAACCTGTCGGCCAGCGGAGTCTCGCTCGCGTTTGCGGCGGGCATCACGATGCGAACCGGCGTCCTGAACGTCCCGGTGAACGTGGCGATCGTGCCATCCAAGTCCGGCATGCGCGTCAGCCTGCTGACTGGCTTCAGCTTGCGACGGTCGTGATTCTCAGGGGAAGTGATGCTTGCCGGACTTAACCCCGGCAAGCAACGCTTCACTCAATCTGATACACGACAGTCACCGCCATACGCCTGAGGTTGGCATCCGGGTAGCCCGCGCCCCTGGCCTGCGCCAGCACCTTTCGCGCGTCCGCTTCGGTCTCTCCCGCATACACCGCGACGAATCCGCTCTTCTCGTTGATGTTCGTGTAGGTGACCTTGTCGCCGAAGTCCTCGCAGAAGTAGCGGTGCAGAAACACTTTCGCGTCCGGGAACTGTTTCTGCGCGGCCACGCGTTCGGTGTCGGTGATGCCGCACAGCGGGCCGCTCTTCAGGATCACGGCGAAGAACGGCTGCGACCGATCGCGGCCGCGGTCGAACTTGAACGGCTGCGCGATGGCGAACGACAGCTCGTGCGGCTTGAAGCCTTCGCAGGGACGATTCGGATCCGGACAGACCTTGCCTTGCGTAACAAGGCTCGCCCGCACTTTTTCCACCTCGTCCAGGTCCGGAGGCACTGCGGGTGTTGGCCGGGACTGAGCGGCCGGCATGCGATGAATGAACGTGCAGCGGCTGGGCTCGAAGTAGGTGCGCGAACCGTCCTGGCCCGCATACCCGCGCGCGCGGAACGTGGCGCTCTGCTCTTTCGCCAACGACTCGAGGAGCGTCGGCGTGTTGCCCTCCAGGAACATCAGCAACACGAGTGGCACCTTCTGGCCGGATGGCGTCACCAACATGAAGCCATCGCCGCCGGTGACCTCGTTGACGATCGCGCCAGTGGCCTCGAATCGCTTCGCTTTCGGATTCGACGGCGCCGCCACCGTATCCGACGCGGGAGCGATGATCCACACCAGCGACGGCACGCCCGGCAGCGTGATGTTCTTGAGCGCCGTTGCGCCGGGTTGCAGCGGGTCGAGCTCGCCAAGGCGATCGAGATACGCCGCCTTCAAGCACGACGCATCCGGGCACTGATTGCGAATGGTCTTCAGCCACTGAGCCTGATCGCTCTGCAGGCACGCCGCAGCGCCCGCCACCGCGTCTCGACCGGCCGCGTAGTAGCGGCCAAGATGCTCGTCGAGCTCACGCAGCCCGGCATCGCCGCAGATCAGCTTTTCGACCCGCGTCTGCGCCTTCGCGCAATCGAAACTCTGTAAGACGATGGGAGGCTCGACGGGCAGCAGCAGGGCCGCCGCGAAGAGAACCTGGATCGGGATCATGACGTGACCTTCTGCGGGGAGTGCGCCGGAGCATACCAGAGTTGACCGATTGCGGTGACCGCCGCCCACCCGCCCCACGCGCAGAGTGCGGCAGCCGCGCCGAACAGGTGAATCGAGAATCGCCCTTCATAGGCCCAGCCGCGTGTGACCAGGGCACTTGAACATCCGGCGAGGAAGAACAGAACCAGTGGCAGGGGCGCGTTGCGGACACCCGGTGCACCGAGCAGTGCCAGCACCGCGATCACGGCCGCGGCCAGTAGCGGCGCCGAATGCCAGGCCAGCTGCGGCGGATCGCTGGCGGTCAGCACCATCATCAGGCTGCTGATCATGCTCTCGACCACGTTCGCCGCCGGCATGTCCGGCTTCCAGACGGCCAGGTGCTCGCGCTGCGTGCCGTGGAAGAAACTGAAGACGCCGGTATAGTACCAAGTGCGCCACGCAAACAGCACCACGCCGACGGCCAGCGAGGCGATCACCGCAATCACGATGTGCCGTTGCACCCGCGGCAACCACGCGCGCGGCCGCCACAGGAGGCGAGCGGGAGTCAACAGTGGCAAGGCGAATGCGGCCACCGCGATGGCCAGCGGCAGGTTGTTCAAGCGGCTGTAGAAGCCGAGCGTCGCCAGGATGCCGCACACCAGCGCGTCGCCCGCACGGCCGCGACGCATCGCGAAGAACGCCGCCAGGTAGATCAAGCCGGCTGACGAAATCTCCGACAGCCCGAAGCCGACCAACGGGCGCGCGGGCCCCAGCAGGAACATCGCGAAGGTCATGATGGCGGCGGCCAGGCCGGCACCGAATCCAGCGAACGGCGCGCTGGCACGATAGGCAAACAGCGCGATCACAATCACGCCGGCGGCATCCCAATACACCTGGCCCACGCTCGAATCGCCGAACAGCATGTGCAGTGCGCCGGCGATCCAGCGGAACAACGGCTGATTCCAGAAGGTGACCTGCCCGCCCTCGAGCCAGTAGTGCTGCATGAAGATGCGATAGGCGAAGCGCTGAAACTGGAACTCGTCGTTGCCGACTCCGTACAGCGTCCAGCGGCCCACTTGTGGCGCGCTGATCGAGACGAGGTATGCTAGCCAGGGCAGGCCGATCGACAGGAACGCTCCGCGCGTGTTC
>Ga0190265_10001354_pt1 | contig 16078 bp, 14 predicted proteins | sample Popmic124T_FD_133135 | JGI IMG/M metagenome (GOLD analysis project Ga0190265, IMG submission 133135) | Populus adjacent soil microbial communities from riparian zone of Indian Creek, Utah, USA - 124 T | ecosystem: Environmental > Terrestrial > Soil > Riparian zone | place: USA: Utah | collected...
CTGAGCGGCGGCGATCGCGAAGACCGGCGCACGCATCGCCAGCAGCGCCGGGCCGGGAACTGCGAGGAAGAACGCGAGCGAGCACGCGAGCATCGGCCGCGAGGGCCGGAGGCGAAGGGCGGTGATCCCGCCGGCGACCATGCCCAGGCCGAACGCAGCGGCGATCGTCCCCCAGGCAGCAGCCCCCCCAAGGGACTGCTTCGCGATGACCGGCCCGAGCGTCTGGAACGGCGCGACGACCGCGAAGAGAATCGTCGTTGCCCAGACGATGATCACCCAGAGCCACGTCCGGGAGACGAGCTCGCGCCAGCCGCCCGCCAGCTCGGCCAGGAAGCTCTCACGCGCGCGTTCGCGAACTCGCCTCGGAATGCGGAGCAGCGCGAGCGACGTCGCGCTGACTGCAAACGTGGCCGCATCCACGGCGAAAACGAACCCGGGGTTGGCCAAAGCCACGACCGCCCCGGCGATCGCCGGTCCGATGACGAACGCACCGCTCCGCGTCAGTCCCAGCATCGCGTTCGCCTGCTGTAGCCGCTGTGGGCTCACGGTCGCCGGAACGACCCCGGTTGCAGCCGGCTGGAAGAACGCCTCCGCCGCTCCGTAGACGGCGATCAGGGTCACGAGGTGCCAGAGCTCGGCGGCGCCCGTGAGGAAAAGGATCGCCAGCGCAGCCTGCACCGCGCAGCGAATGAGGTCCGAAGCCAGCATCACGAGCTGTCGCGGCAGCCGGTCGGCCCACACGCCGCCGATCAGGACGAAGGCCACCAGCGGCAGCGTGTGCGCCGCGAGCACCAGGCCGAGCTGGGTCGCGGTGCCGTCGAGGCTCTCGATGACCGCAAACGCGAGTGCGACCACGAGCAACCCGTCGCCGATGGTGGAGGTCGCCTGTCCCAGCCAGAGCAGGCGGAACTGACGCTCGCGAAGTGCTCCGAATGTGTCGGAGAGGGCCACGAGCCGACTCTAGCGAGCCGGCCCGAAGCCGCCCCGCCAAGCTCTACATCGGTGTGTCCATCGACGTCGCCGTGCCCTTCTTGACGACGAGGGTGCCCGCGATCATGTCGTGCAGGCCCTGCTTCTTCGGCGTGAACGCCACCATGATGTAACCGATCCCGAGGATCAGAGCCGAGAGGATCTCGGCCAGGTTGCGGCCGAGCGCCCGCCCGAAGCTGATCCGGTTGCCATTCAGGTCAGTGACCTGGATGCCGAGCGCGATCTTGCCGACCGTCGCCTGGTACGACGACGACTCCATGCCTGCGTAGTAGCCGTAGGCAGCGATCAACACGAGGATTTGAGCGGTGACCTCGGCACCGTCGCTGATCCCCGAGAAGATCAACGTCACGATCCACGAAACGACGCCGACGAGGATGCCGTCGATCAGAGCTGCGGCCACCCGCCGCCAGAAACCCGCGTACTCCATGATTCCCCTCTCGGTTGACGTGAGCCGCGGCGAGTATGGCCGCGCGGCCGGACGGGCTCTTACGTCAACGTGTACTCAGGGCCGGAGCCGCCCTCGGGCGGGGTCAGGCGCCCGCCCTTCGCCGTGATCGCCCCGCACTGGACGCAGTTCGACGGCGTCACCTCGACGTCCACCTCGCCGTCACCCTCCCCCAGCTCGTAGACCTGCGCCGGGCACATGTGCACCCAGGCCTCGCCGAGCTCGCGCGGCACGCGAGGCCGGATGCGGATGTGGTTCGGCGCGTCGTCGCGCGTCTTGTTCCCGCTCAGGTAGACGCTCGAGAGCTTGTCGAACGTGAGCTTCCCGTCGGGCGCGGGGTAGCTCTTGGCCCGGCCGGTGCGGAAGAGCGGCTGATCGGCGTCGCGCTCGGTCTTTGCGTTGCCCGGCGGGAATTTCCCGAGGCTGGCGGTCATCGCCCCGGCCATCATCCCGCCGAGGTAGAACCCCCGGCCGAAGGCCTGGCGCATGTTCCGCACCTGCTCGAGGTCGTTCCAGATGAAGCTCTCGCGAACCGCCTCGTCGTAGGGCTGGAGACCCCCCGGTGCCCACGGCGTCCGCCCCGGCTGCAGAGCGCCGAACGCAGCCTCGGCGGCCAGGCGACCGGACTCGACCGCGTAGTGGATGCCCTTCAGCGCCGGCACATTGACGAGACCTGCGCCGTCACCGCAGAAGAGCAGCCCTGGCGCGTGCAGTCGCTTCGGCATGGCGACGAAGCCGCCCTCCGGGATCGTCTTGGCGCCCCACCCGATCCGCTCGCCACCCTCGAGGATCCTGCGCACGAGCCTATGGGTCTTCAGCTCCTGGAGCAGGTCGTGAACCGAGAGTTCGGCGTCTCGGTGATCGAGACCCACGACCATGCCGAGCGTGACCATGTCGTCGCCCATCGGGTAGATGAACGAGCCGCCGAACTCCCGGTACTTCGCCCCGGGCCGAAGCGGCCAGCCCATCGTATGAATCACCCGCTTGAGCGGCCGGGCGACCTTCCAGACCTCCTTCACGCCGAGCGCCCAGACCTGCGGGTTGTCGCTCTGTAATCCGAAGCGGTCGAGCGCGACTCCGGTGAGGTGGCCCTGCGTCCCTTCACAGAGGATGGTCACGGGGGCGGTGATGTCGGATCCCGGCTCGAAGTTGGTGAGCGGCTGGCCGTCGCGGCCCCGGCCCTTGTCGCCGGTGCGCACGCCGCGGACGCGTCCGTCGGCGACCAGGAGCTTCTCGCCCGCGGTTTCGGGGAGGATCGTCGCGCCTGCTTCCTCGGCACGCTCGGCCAGCCAGCGGGTGAGCTGCGAGAGCGAGGCGACGTAGTTCCCGTGGTTCTTCATGGTCGGCGGAGTCGGGATGCGGATCGCCGACGACCGCTTCATGAAGTAGACGGACTCGGCCTCGACCTCGCCGTAGAACGGCATGTCCTCAATGGCCACGGAGCCGCGGAAGAGCCGCCGCAGGCCGCGCGGGTTGACGACCGCCCCCGACACGGCGTGCGATCCCGGCTGTTTGCCCTTCTCCAACACGGCGACCGGCACGTCGCCCAGGCCTGCCGCCAGCTCCGGCTGCTCCTCGAGAAGCTGGCCGAGGCGGATTGCACAGGCCAGGCCGGCAGGCCCGGCACCGACGATCAGGACACCGACTTCGATCCGCTCGTCCGGCGGGTCTGTTGGCTCAGCGATGAACTCGGCCGCGCTGAACGGCGGCGGGTACTCCGAGGGCCTGACGCTCATTTGCGCTGCTCGACGAGCTGGGTCAGCTTGGGGACGACCTCGTTCAGGTCGCCGACCACGCCCAGATCGGCGAACTCGAAGATCGGCGCGTTCGGATCCTTGTTGATCGCGATCACGACGCCGGATCCCTGCATGCCCACCTTGTGCTGGATCGCTCCGGAGATGCCGCACGCGATGTAGAGCCTGGGCGAGACCGTCTTGCCGGTCTGGCCGACCTGTGTCGCGTACGGGTACCAACCCGCGTCGACGACCGCACGGGTCGCCGCCACAGCCCCACCGAGCGCCTTGGCCAGCGCCTCGACGAGCGAGAAGTTCTCAGGGCTCCCGAGCCCCCGCCCGCCGGCGACGATCACATCCGCGTCTTCGATCGACGGGCCCTCGCTCTCGGCATGCGCCTGCTCGAGCATGGTCGCCTGCGTCGAGAAGTCCTCGAATTGCGGAGGAGAGAAGTCGGCGACCTCGGCCTCGCCGCCCGTCTCGGCCGGGTCGAACGTGCCAGGCCTAAACATGGCTAGACGGGGCTCGCCCGTCCAGCCCACGTCGACGTAGACGGTGTCCTCGAGAGCGGGACGCTTGCCGACGAGATTCCCGTCGTCCTTGGCGAGGTCGACGAGATCCCAGTTCAGGCCGGCGTCGAGCCGCGCCGCCAGACCCGCGGCAACGTCGGCCGAGAGCACTGAGGCGGCGAACAGCACGGTGTCGACGCCCTCCTCGCGAACCAGGTGGGCCAGAGCGTCGACCCGCGGCTGCGGGAGCGGCGCTTCGAGGGCGGGATCGTCCGCGACGAACACCTTCGCTGCCCCGAACCGCCCCGCCTGGGCCGCCAGGTCTTTGACCCCCGACCCAAGGACGACGCCTGCGACCTCGTCTCCGAGTTGCGCAGCCTTGCCGAGGACGCCGAGCGCCCCCTTCTGCAACTCGCCCTCGTGGTGCTCGAGGAAGACCGCGATCACAGCAGCTTCCGTTCGGCAAGGAAATCGACGATCTTCTCGGCGGCGCTGCCGTCGTCCTCGATCTTCAGCGCGTCGCCGCGGGCGGGCGGGTCGTTCAGGGCCACGACGGAGGTTCCCGATCCCGCTTCTCCTAGCTTGTCGGCTTCGAGGCCGAGGTCGCTCGCCGAGACCGTCTCCTGCGGCTTCTTCTTGGCGCCCATGATCCCCTTCAGCGACGGGTAGCGCGGCTCGTTGATCGCATCCGAGACAGCGACGACAGCTGGGAGCGGGGCCTCGATCACGTCGTAGCCGAACTCAGTCTGGCGCTTGCCCTTGAGCTTCCCGTCGGCGATCTCGAGCTCCGCGACCTGCGAGACGAGCGGCCGGCGAAGGCGGTCGGCCACGGCGGCCCCGAGGACGGCCCCGTCGGAATCGCCTCCCTGCTGGCCGAAGACGACGAGCTCGGCACCTTCGCGCTCGAGCACGGCCGCCAACACGCGCGAGGTGGCCACTAGGTCCGAGCCCGCCACCTGCTCGTCGCTGACGAGGATTGCGCGGTCCGCGCCCATCGCCAGAGCCTTGCGCAGCGAGTCGAGGGCTCGTTCCGGCCCCATCGAGATCAGGACGACCTCTCCCTCTCCGTCGCGCTCCTTGATCTGCAAGGCCTCCTCGACGGCCTGGGTGTCGAAGGGGTTCAGAGCACCCTCACCCGAGCGATCGAGCCGCTTCGTCTGGGGGTCGATCCGCTTCGTGACCGTGGCATCCGGCACGTGTTTCACACAAACGGCGATCTTCATCGGGGAAGGACTCTAACTTCACGATGACGAAGCCCGACCGACGGAATCGTCTGTTAGCCTCCTCCACTTCGGACGGCCCGGCCCTTATGACGCATTTCCGGACGACAGCCCGAGGTTTTCTTTTGCTCGCCCTTTTCGGCCTCCTGGCGGGGACCGCGGCGGCTAAGTCCATCGACCCTACTCCTCGGCGGCCGGTGATAGTGGCCAAGCCGAAGGCCCCCGAAAAGCAAATCGTCTTCCCCGTGCTCGGACGCACACAGCTGACGAACAGCTTCGGCGACCCGCGCGGCCAGGGCGCGCACGAGGGTGAGGACATCATGGCGCCGCGCAAGGCGCCCGCGATCGCCGCCGAGGCGGGCCGCGTCCGCTTCCACATGGGCTCGAGCCGTGCCGGCTGCATGCTCTATCTCTACGGAGACAGCGGCACCAAGTACCTCTACGTCCACCTGAACAACGACCTCACGATGTCGAACGACAACCGTGGCGCCTGTGTCCAAGGGGTCGCGTTCGCGAAGGGCCTCAAGGACGGGCAGCGCGTGCTCGCCGGCCAGCCGGTCGGATTTGTCGGTGACTCCGGCGATGCGAATGGCATCAATCCGCACCTTCATTTCGAGATGCACCCGGGCGGCGGCACGGCGGTCGCGCCGTATCCGCACCTCAGGGTGGCGAAGCGCCTCCTCTTCTACGCCGCCCAGGGAACGATCTTCACCCTCGCCATGACCGGCAAGGTCGTGGCCGCAGGCGGCGAGCAGTTGAGGCTGAGCGTCGGGACGCTTCGCGGCTCGCCGATGGGCGTCACCCTCCGCAACCTCGGACGCGGGCTGACGATCACGGTGCCGGTAAGCGCCCTGATCGAGCGCACGCAGCCGGGTGGCGCAGTCGTCCGGGTGGGCCTCGCCAACGCAAAGCCGGGCGAGACGGTCTCGCTCTGGACCGAAGCTGCGCTCGCGACCGCCGACGCGCAGGCCGGCAGGGCCGGCTCGCTCATCGCCGAGCGCCTGCTGCTATCCGCCTCGAGCTAGTTCCCGGAAAAGCGCGGCTCGCGCTTCTCGATGAACGCCGTCAGCCCCTCTTTGGCGTCCTCGCTGGAGAAGAGCTCGCCGAAATAGTCCGCCTCGCGCCCGAGGTTATCGCCGTGGTCGCCGGCGAGCGCACGGTTGACCGCCTCCTTGGCGGCGGCGAGTGCGAGCGGGGCCTGTGACGCCAGCCCGTGGGCGACCTCCAGGGTCTTCTGCATCAGCTCGCCCGGCTCGTAAACCGCGTTGACGAGCTCGATGCGCAGCGCCTCGTCCGCGTCGACTATGCGACCCGTCAGGATGAGCTCCTTGGCGAGCCCAAGGCCGACCGCGCGCGCCAGCCGCTGCGTACCGCCCCAGCCCGGAATGATTCCAAGAGTGACCTCCGGCTGACCGAGCTTCGCGTTCGTGGACGCGTACCGGAAGTCGCACGCGAGCGCGACTTCGCAGCCCCCACCGAGCGCAAATCCGTTGATGGCGGCGATCGTCGGCTTGGGCATCGTCTCCAGCAGGTGCCCCACTTCTTGGCCGAGGTTGCCCCACTCCTTCGCGCGGTCGACATCGAGGCCGCTCATGTACTTGATGTCGGCCCCCGCCGCAAAGGCGCGCTCGCCCGCCCCGGTCAGGACGACGACCCGTGCCTCGGAGTCTTCCGCGAGCTCACGCAGGTGGTCGCGCAGCGCGGTCAGAGTGTCGACGTCGAAGGCATTGAGCGCATCGGGGCGGTTGACAGTCAGGACGGCGACGCCGTCCTCGCGCGACAGGTCGACGCTCAAACCGCGACCTTCTCTTTGAGGAAGTCGACGATCTCGCCCGTGTGCGAGCCCGGCGTGAAGACCTGGGCCACACCGAGGCGCAACAGCTCCTCGGAATCCTCACTCGGAATCGTGCCGCCCACCACGACCAGCACGTCCTCGGCCCCGTTCTCCTTCAGCCCGTCGAGGATTCGGGGAACGAGCGTCATGTGCGCCCCGGAGAGGATCGAGATGCCGACGGCGTCGGCATCCTCCTGGACAGCGGTCTCGACAATCTGCTCCGGCGTCTGATGGAGGCCGGTGTAGATCACTTCCATGCCCGCGTCCCTGAGCGCGCGTGCGATGATCTTCGCGCCCCGGTCATGGCCGTCGAGACCGGGTTTTGCGATCACGACTCTGATCTTTCCCGCCACGCCGCGGAGTATAGGAAGAGGTAGAAGGGAAGATTCCGGTGGGGATGAACGTCTATTGAGCAGGACGATGTGCGTATGAAGCTGACCGTGGTCGGATGCTCGCCGGCCTGGCCGAATCCCGGCGGGGCGCAGTCTGGGTACCTCCTCGAGGGGCCCGGGCGGCTTCTGCTCGACTGCGGACCGGGTGTGCTCGCGCGTCTGCGAGAGAGTCACAGCTCAAACGGGTGGCCCGAGGTCGATGCCATCGCCATCACCCATTTCCACCTCGATCACTGGGGCGATCTCGTCCCATGGGTCTGGGGAACCATGTGGGGCCTGGGACAAGGCACGAAGCGGCCCGAGCTGTGGCTGCCGCCCGGCGGGCGCGAGGAGCTCGCGGCGTTCGGGACGCGCTTCGGGACGCCGGACATGTTCGTTCGCGTGTTCGAGCCGATGGAGTACGCCGAGGGTGAGCCTTTCACGGCTGCGGGCCTCGAGGTCACCGCGGTGCGGCTCCCCCATTACACGGTGCAGACATACGGGTTCCGCGTCTCGAACACGACGCGGACGCTCGCCTATTCAGGCGACTCGGGCCCGAGCGAGAAGCTGGCCGGCCTGGCCGAGGAGGTCGATCTCTTCCTGTGCGAGGCGACGCTCAAGGACGGCGAGTCTGACGGCCAGCCCCGGGGTCATCTCTCGGCCGACGAGGCAGTCTCGGCGTTCGAGGCCTCGGGCGCCAAGAGGCTAGTCCTCACGCACCGCCCGCAAGAGCTAGGGCTCGTCGACGGACTCGAGCAGGCCAAAGACGGCCTCGAATTAGACGTCTAGGTCCCCGCCCACGGGGCGGGGAGCACACCGCGGTGGTTGCGCACTGCGACGACGTGCGTGTTTGCAGCAGCGCTCGGTTAGAGGCCTGAAGACCGCGTCGCCTCATAGTCGCGCACGGCGCGGCGGTTTTCGCGCCAGCTGCGGATTCCGACGCCGATCGGCACGAGCAGGACCGCCCCGAGAAGCGCGATCGGGGCAATGATCCACTCCGCGCCGAGCGGCGAGTCCAGGCCCTCCGGGTTCTGCGGGGCGAGCCTCGTGCCACCGATGACCCCGCCTCCACCACCGTCACCGGTCGGTGCAGAAAGCACGCTCTTCGGCGTCCATGCACTGACCAGCCAGCGCCGCTGCGGGCCGGTGCCACGCGCAGTCATGTCCATGTTGAAGGTCATCGGATTGAGCGTCGAAGTCGACGGTGGTACCAGCAGCATGCTGAGGCCGACCTCGTTGCGGAACGAGTAGTCCACGCGGACGCGCGCCTCGGCGGCCGGGTATGGGATCACCGGGATCTCCCCGCGTGACCATTGCGAACGGGTCAGCCCTTCCCGGAGCACCGGAGCCGCCAGCGCGTACGAATCCTCGACGTGGCGGCGGGCAACAGCCGTGTTCACGAATTTCAGCGCGGTGTTGAGCGCCAGAGCCCGATCGGTCTTGCTGAGCTTCACAGGGATCGGCTCCTTGTAGACCTGCAGGGGCTCGTTGCGCATCGTCGACTCCTCAGGCTGCGCGGTGTTCCGGAAGACGATCCCGAGCGTCACAAAGCTTCCGAGGACGAGCATGATTGCGCCGACCCAGAACGTTCGGCGCCGCCGTCGCGGTGACGAAAACCAGCCCCTCACGATGCCAAGGATAGACGCCGTCTCACCTGTTGAATCCTCGCGTCCCGGGAGGCTCCCCCTAGACAGTCGTGGCGCGGGCAGCGTTCAGGCCCGCAGCAGAATCAGCGGTTGAAGGTGTCGGGCACCGCGGCGGGCGAGTACGGGGCCCAGTAGTCGACGAGCCATTTCGCCTTTGCGCCTTGCCCGAACCTCTTCACAGTGATGTTGAACGTCTGCGGCTTCTCGGTTGATCCATCTCTAGGGAGCAGCGAGACGGTGAAGCCGACCTCTTTCGGATGCGACCAGTCGAGTCGCACAGGCGCGCGGCCGACAGAGTCGATGTCGTACGGGGTGACCGGGATGTCGCCGCTCATCCACTGCTTGTACGTCACGCCCTCCTTGAGTGTCGGGCTCGAGACCTTCCAGGCTCGCGCAAGGTTCTTGCGGGCGACCGCGGTGTTGATGAACTGGGCCACGACCTTCCGCGCCTTGGGAGACGGGGGAACCGTCCGCGGCTCGCTGATGAGCCGGGCCGGAGCGCCGCTGTCCGTGGCCGCATCGTCCTTCTCCGGTGAGTTCAGCACCTGGAGGAACGTGATCACGCCAAGCGCAAGCACGGCGCCGGCTACCCAGGGGAGCGCCTTCTGGAACCTTCTCGATGCAAGGAGGGATTGAAGCCGATTCACGCCGCTAACAGGTTAGACGTCGAACTCCTCGTCAGGTTAGGTCAGAAGACCGGGGTTTTTCGCCACACGTGGAAATGCACGCCCAAGCCAGAGCTATTCGTCTGGGGCTCGCCCTTTAAAAGACTGGCGTTTCTCGCCACACGCCCCAGACGCCCCTCAGCGCCTCACACATCTCTCCCATGGTCACGTACGCGCGCGAGGCCTCGACGATCGGGGGCATCAGGTTCCGGTCCTCGACCGAGGCCGCCTCCTTCAACTGCGCCAGCGCCGTCTCTACGGCACCCGAATCGCGCCGCGCTCGAACGGCCTGCACCCGCGCGATCTGCTCGTCCTCGAGCGCCGGGTCGACGCGCAGGAGCTCGATCGGAGGCTCCTCCTCGGCCTGATAGCGGTTGACGCCAACGATGATGCGCTGCTTGGCCTCAACCTCGGACTGGTAGCGGAAGGACGCGTCGGCGATCTCTCGCTGGAAGAAGTTCTCCTTGATCGCCGGGATCACGCCGCCGAGCTTGTCGATCCGATCGAAGTATTCATAGGCCTCCTTCTCGAGGCGATTCGTCAGGTCCTCGACGTACCAGGAGCCGCCCAGCGGATCGATCGTGTTGACGACGCCGGTCTCGTGCGCGATCACCTGCTGCGTGCGGAGTGCGATCCGTACCGCATGCTCGGTCGGGAGCGCCAGCGCCTCGTCGAACGAGTTCGTGTGCAACGACTGGGTGCCGCCGAGCACCGCTGACATCGCTTCGAGCGCGGTGCGGACGATGTTCACCTCGGGCTGCTGAGCTGTCAGCGAGACGCCGGCGGTCTGCGTGTGGAAGCGCATCAACCAGGAGCGCGGGTTGCGCGCACCGTACCGCTCCCGCATCTCACGAGCCCAGATCCTGCGGGCTGCTCTGTACTTGGCGATCTCCTCGAAGAAGTCGAGGTGCGCGTTGAAGAAGAACGACAGGCGCGGTGCGAAGTCGTCGACGTCGAGCCCGCGCTCCACAGCCGCCTCGACGTACGCGAACCCGTTGGCGAGCGTGAACGCGAGCTCCTGCTGCGCGTTCGAGCCCGCCTCGCGGATGTGGTACCCGGAGATCGACACCGGGTGCCAGCGCGGCATCTCTTCGGCGCAGAACTCGATCATGTCCACGACCAGGCGCATCGAGGGCTCGGGCGGGAAGATCCACTCCTTCTGCGCGATGTACTCCTTGAGGATGTCCGTCTGGATCGTCCCGCGGAGCTCGGCGCGCGGCACCCCCTGCTGCTCGGCGACGCAAACGTAGAACGCGAGCGCCATCGCCGCCGTCGAGTTGATCGTCATCGACGTCGAGACCTCGCCCAGCGGGATCCCGGAGAAGAGCGTCTCCATGTCGTCGAGGGAGTCGATGGCGACGCCCTCACGCCCGACCTCGCCGAGCGAGCGCGCGTGGTCTGAGTCGTAGCCCATCAACGAGGGCATGTCGAAGGCGGTCGAGAGGCCCGTCTGGCCGTGCTCGAGGAGGTACCGGAAGCGTTCGTTCGTCTCGGCCGCGGTGCCGAAGCCGGCGAACTGGCGCATCGTCCAGAGCTTCCCGCGGTACATCGAGGGATAGACGCCGCGCGTGAAGGGGTAGACGCCCGGGTAGCCGAGGTCGTTCTCGTAGTCGACCTCGACGTTCTCGGGGCCGTAAAGCGGGTCGTTTGGCAGGCCGGAGATTGTCGAGCTGAGCTCGCCGTCCCGCTCAGGCGTCGCGTCGTAGAGCTCTCGCCGCCAGTCGTCCATGCCCGTCAGGCTGCGCCGGTCCTCGGTCAAAGCCATATGGCGCATTCTACGGCGCGCTCAATCCCTCAATCGGAGGGCGCCTTCTGCCGATGTGAGGCCAGAAGTGTCCAGCAAGCCCCAGAGACTAACGCTGCGGATCACGGCCTATACGGGCGTTGCCCTGCTGTTCGCCGCGGGCGCGATCCTCTGGTTCGTCAATTCTCGCGCGACCGCACAGGCCGAGAACCAGGCGGTCAACCGCGCGCAGTTCATCGCCGACGCATTGCTGCACGACGAGCTGGGCGAGGCCGATTTCGTGCGCCCCGTGATGGGATCACGTCGCGCACAGCTCGACGAGCTCTTCCAGCGCGCGGTCCACACCGAAGGGATGCTGCGCATGAACCTGATCGCTCCGAGCGGTCAGATCACCTACTCGACGAGCCCCGCCCTGATCGGGACCAGGCCTGCTCAGGAGCAAGAGGCGATCGAGCCGGCTCTCCGCGGAAAGGGCGCAAGTCACGTCGATCACATCGATCAGGGAGGACACCGGATCAAAACTCTGGCGACGTATCTTCCGGTCCAACCAGCCGACGGGGCCCCGATCGGCGTCTTCGAGCTCTACCAGGACTACGACGCCCGAGTTACAGACCAGGCCCGGAAGACGCTCTATCCGGTTGCGGGCTTTCTCGCGCTCGCGCTCTTCGTCCTCTGCGCGGCGCTCGTCCCGATCCTCCGCCGGGTGACGGCTGCGGTCGAGGTCCGTAACGAGCAGCTGGTCGAGCAAGCAACGCGCCTCGAGCAGTCGCTGTCCTTCGCCCAGGAGGCGCAGGCCGAAGCCGAGAACGCGCGCCGCACCTTGAGCGACCAGAACAGGCGGCTGGTGGAGCTCGACCGCCTGAAGGATGAGTTCCTGTCCCTCGTCTCGCACGAGCTCCGGACGCCGCTGACATCGATCCGCGGCTACCTGGATCTCGTCCTCGACGAGGAGGCCGGCGAGCTCAACACCGAACAGCGCCGATTTCTCAAGGCCGTGGAGCGGAACTCGGGGCGGCTCCTTCGCCTCGTGGGCGATCTCCTGTTCGTCGCGCAAGCCGACGCGGGCCGGCTCACGCTGGAGCGCGCGAAGGTCGACGTCGCCGCGCTCGCGGCGGATTGCGTCGAAGCTGCGCGACCTGTCGCCGACCAAAGGACGATCGACCTGCAGCTGGCGGCGGTGCCCGTTCCGGCGCTTATGGGCGACCGCGGGCGCCTGGCCCAGGTGCTCGACAATCTGGTTTCGAACGCCCTCAAGTTCACCCCCGAGGGTGGCCGCGTAGAGGTTCGAACGTCTACGACGGACGAGTACGTCTACATGGTGGTCGAGGACTCCGGGGTCGGGATTCCGGCGGCAGAGCAACCGCGCCTCTTCGAGCGCTTCTTCCGGGCGGCTTCGGCAACCGAGCAGGCGATTCCGGGGACGGGGCTCGGGCTCGCGATCGTGAAGGCGATCGTCGAGGCCCACGCCGGCCGGATCGAGGTCGTGAGCGCCCTCGGCAAAGGAACGACGTTCCGGGTCGAGCTACCGCTCCGCGAAATCCGATCCGCCGGCCCCGTGGAAGTAGCCGCGTGATCGAGCAGGCTCCGAGCAACCGCCCGCTGGTCCTCGTCGCCGACGACGACGAAGACATCCTGACGCTCGTCACGTTTCGCCTCGAGCGGGCAGGCTGCGACGTGGTCAAGGCGCGGAGCGGCGACGAGGCGCTTAGCCTCGCGCTCGAGCAGGTGCCCGACCTGGCCGTGCTCGACGTGATGATGCCGGGCCTCGACGGCTACGAGGTGACATTTGAGCTCCGCCGGGCGGAGGCGACGCGCACGATGCCGATCATCCTGCTCACCGCACGAGCACAGGAATCCGACGTGGCCCGAGGATTGGCGGCGGGCGCTGACGAGTACGTCAGGAAGCCGTTCGACGCCCGTGATCTGCGCGAACGGGTCGAGCGCCTGCTGACCCGAGGCCTCGCCAAACCCGCCTAGGCAGAGTTCGAGGGTCGCGCGAGGAGAGCGCGACAGGTGCTGCTAGCGCCGCACCGGCCGGTACCGGTACCCGAACCCGCGCACAGTCTCGATCACATCGCCCTCCGCTCCCAGCTTCCTCCGCAGATAACCGACGTAGAGCTTCACCTGGTCGCGGGAAGCCTCGCCGCTTCCACCCCAGGCCAGCTCGAGGAGCTGGTCGTGCCCGAGAACCTGGTTGGGGTGCCGCACGAAGGCGGCGAGCAGGTTGTACTCGAGCGGGGTCAACCCGACTTCGCGTCCGTGAGCGCTCACCGTCCGCTGGACGAAATCGACCTCTAAGAGCCCGTCGGTGTAGGAGCCGGCCTCCTCGGTCCTGGGCATGGCGCGCCGGAGCAGTGCGTCGACGCGCGCCAGGAGCTCCTCGCGCGCGAACGGCTTCGTCACGTAGTCGTCGGCGCCTGCCCGTAGCCCCCGCACACGGTCCGCCTCGGCGTCTTTTGCGGTCAGCATGAGCACGGGCACATCGCTCAGCTCGCGGATCCGCTCGAGGGTCTGCCACCCGTCCATCTCCGGCATCGCTACGTCGAGGAGGACGAGATCCGGGCGCAGCGCATGGAAGGTGCGGAGGGCCGCGAGCCCATTGGATTCCCCGTGGACCTCGAAACCGGCCCGTCGCAGCAGTTCGTGCAGGAGCAGACGGATGTCCTCGTCATCGTCCACGACGAGCACGGAACCACGGATTGAAGCCGGATCAGACAGAAACCGTCCCTCGCATGGGGGATCTTCGACGCCTCATACGATTTTCATACCGGACGCCGCCTTCCTTCATACGTGGCCGAACGACAACGAGATCAAGGAATGGCGAGCACCGATCTCACGCGGCCCAGTGGGCGCCCGGCACAAACCGGGCGCCTCCCCTTCTTTTCGGCGAAGCCACCTATGCGGTGGGCGGCGGCGCTCGGGGTGCTCGCCTGTGCCCTCGCTGCCGGCTTGCTCGCCCAAGGCGGCGACGAGGGCGCTCTCCCCTCCGGCAAGTTCCTGACCCAGGCGCTCGGCGAGAAGCGGCCCGGGGCTCCTCTCTCGAGGCGTCCAGCGCCGGGCGTCCAGGTCAAGCTCGACGCTTCCGGCTTCCGCGTCTCGCGCAAGGAGATGCAGGTCGGGATCTCGCTGGCCGGCTCGCAGCGCGGCACGTGGGAGCGCTTCGCGGACGGCGTGTCGCGCCCCACCGTGTACGGGCGGGAGACCATCGTCGTCGACTCCACCGGCACCGAGCAGTTCCTGACCGTCGAGCGCCGCCAGGGCAAGCGCGACTGGCAGTGGCTGCTCGACACGGACGCACGGCCGCGGCTCCAGCCGGACGGGTCGATCCTCTACGGCGCCGGCCTCGTTCGCACTCCGCCCGTCGCCATCCTGGACGGGGGCGGCCGGGACGTCACGCCTGAGGGCTTGCGCTGGTCACTGCGCGAGGAGGAGGGCTCGTGGCGCCTCGCCCTGCGGCTCGACGATTCCAAGCTCTCGCTCCCCTACGTCATCGATCCGGCCGCCGACTATCCCTCGCCGCTCTACCTGGCGAATACCGCTTCCACCGACACCGGCTCGTGGAGGCTCATCACGGCCGCACCGAGCGTGGCGGACGTCACCACGACCAACACTCCGGCCCAGAACGCCACCGGCTACTACCTCTGGATCCCCGGCCAGCCGAACACGACGTCGGCCGCCCCGACCGCTACCCCCGCCGGCACCGGCTGGACGCTCGACACGGCCGGTGGCACCGGCTTCCCCGCCGGCAACTGGGTGTTCACGATCAAGACCGACATCCCCAACACGACGCTCGTCGCGGGCGCCGCGATCCTCAACGTCGGCATCTGGAAAGGGACGATCTCCGGGGGCGTCTTCACGTCGACCGGCGTCATCCTGTCCCCGGTCAACGGCGACGACCCCGCCGCCCAGGACCTGCGTTCCGCCGTGACCCCGATCACGACGAACGTGACGATCGCGGTCCCGCGGTTCTCCCTCGCCGCAGGCGAGCGTCTGTTCGTCGAGTACCGCCGGAAACAAGTCGCCGGCATCAACGCGCCCCAGGCCAACCGGCGGGAGCTCAACTTCGAGGTCAACAACGGCGCCAACAACAAGATCGCTCACCCGACGGCCGACGACGTCGCGCCGGCCAACGCGCTCTCGATCACAAGCGCGACGGGCGCCCACCTCAACGCCGGCACGCTCTACTACAAGAGCGATGCGGCCGGGAGCTTCTCTTTCTCGAACGCACTCACGGACGGCGGCTCCGGCCCTTACAGCACGACGTTCCCGGCGATCGGCACGGCCGGCTGGACTCACGCGCTGGAGACGGACACGACCGGCCCGCCTTACGTCTCGGCGGCATACAGCTGGACGCCGAACCCGACGAACCCGGCGAACCAGACGCTCGTCGGCGAGGACGCAGCGGTGCAGCAGGCGAACTCCGTGATCTCGTTCGTCAGCGATATCGGCGCACCCACGGGCATGTCCGCCTCGGTCACGGCCGGCTATTTCACCTCGCTCTCCGTTCCCGTCACTCTGGCAAACGGCAGCGACGCGGGCTCGGGCCTCAATGCCGGGTCCGGCATCGTCGAGCGCGACGAGGCTCCCCTCGACAACAGCGACGGAACCTGCGACGCCTTCCCGGGCTCGTGGGCGACAGTCACGCTCTCAGGCGGCGACGACACCGGCGTGGTCAGCGGGAAGTGCTACCGGTACCGCTACAAGATCTCGGACAACGTCGGCAACCAGGGCACGCAGGCCGGTTCGAGCGCCACCGCGAAGATCGACACCTCGGCGCCGAGCGACCCCTCACTCTCCTACGGCTCCCTCACGAATGCCGCGCTGAACGGCGGCGTCGTCTGGTACCGGCCGGGCGCGGCCAGCGGCCAGTTCCAGGTCACCGCAGCCGGCTCGACCGACACGCAGTCCGGCGTTGCGAGCC
>Ga0190265_10001355_pt1 | contig 16077 bp, 16 predicted proteins | sample Popmic124T_FD_133135 | JGI IMG/M metagenome (GOLD analysis project Ga0190265, IMG submission 133135) | Populus adjacent soil microbial communities from riparian zone of Indian Creek, Utah, USA - 124 T | ecosystem: Environmental > Terrestrial > Soil > Riparian zone | place: USA: Utah | collected...
CGCGTCGACAAGACGCGACAGCTCGTCGGGCGCCGACACGTCACAGACGACCCCGAGCGCCGCCGCGCCGCCGTGGATGGCACGGATCTCGTCGACGACGACGTTCACCGCTCCGTGCTCGAGGTCGGCGACGACCACCTGGGCGCCCTCGTCGGCGAACAGGTGCGCCGTGGCGCGTCCCATCCCGCTCGCCGCGCCGGTGACGATCGCCCGCTTGCCGGCGATCGAACGCGACAGCGCGCTCAGCCTCGTCCCCGTCACGACTGCTTCTCCACGAGCAGCATTGATACACCGGTCACGCCGCTTCCGCCATCGACCCCTCGTCGGGCGGTCGACAACCACCCCTACGGGCGGTTTGGCGGGCGCCGGTGCGGGTATTGGGGAGTCCAATCGCTGCCGGCCTCCGGCGCGACTGACCCCTGAAGGAGGACCAAGAGATGCGCAAGACCTTGACCACAATCGTGGTGGCGGCTGCCCTGTCGACGCTGCCGGCTTCGGCGGCCTTCGCCACTACCCCGCCCGACGACCCGAACGACGTCGAGGCGATCGACAATCCGCTCGACGAGAACGACGACGAGGGATTTGACGACTGGGGCCTGGTAGGCCTCGTCGGCCTGCTCGGTCTGTTCGGCCTTGCTGGCCGCAGGCGGCGCGATGACCGCATCGTGACCGTTTCCGAGGACTCCTACGCTGGCCGGCGCTGACGGCGCCATCGCACCTGTTGCCGCCCGCTCCCCCACGGGGCGGGCGGCAACGCGCTCAGAACCCCCTCACGGGCGGATCTCGTAGAACGCGTTCACGGCGTGATCGACGCCGAGCTTGCGGAACCGCGTGAACCCCGCCTCGCGGGCCATCGCCTCGGCTTTCGACGCCGGGAGGCCGAGCGTGCCGAGCCCGGCCCCGCCCGGCTCGGAGAGCGCCGACGACATGCACGACAGCACGCTGATTCCGTACATCAGCGGCGCCATCGGGTTCTTCTCGACGTTCTCGGCGAACGTGTCGCGCGCCTTGATGTCGACGAGCAGCCACGTGCCGTCGTCCGCAACCGCCCGACGGATGGCGTCCATCATCGATTGCGGATCGGTCATGTCGTGGATGCAGTCGAACGTCGTCACGAGGTCGACCGAGTGGTCGTCGGGCATCGGGTGCTGCCGCGGGTCGTGGAAGGCGACGTTGGTGGCACCCGCATCCGCACGCTTCTCCTCGGCCCGACGCAGTGCGTACTGGGAGATGTCGTAGCCCGTGAAGTGGCTGGCGGGATATGCACGAGCCATCAGCAGCGCCGCGCCGCCGGCACCGCAGCCGATGTCGATGACGGTCGCACCTTCAGTCAGCTTGTCGACGATGCCGTCGAGGGCGGGCAGCACCACCGGCAACAGGAACGTCCGGTTCCACGGCTCGAAGCTGCGTTCGATTCCGACCGCCCCCTCCGGGCCATGGCTGTCGTAATCGTGTCCGACACCTGACCGGAAGCTCTCGGGCATCTGTTCGAGCGTCTGCATCGTCTGCGGGAGACGGTGGAACATCCCCATCCCGAACGCCGGGTGGTCGGGCGCGGCGAGCACCGCCGCCGCCTCCGGCGTGAGCCCGAACCGCAGCTCTTCCCCGTCCGGCATGACATCGATGAGCTTGGCGGCAGCCTGGTTGTAGGCCCACTCCCGGACCCACCGCTCGTCGAGACCGGCGGCATCGGCAAGTTCCGCTGTCGTCATCGGATCATCGGCACCGGCCAGCACGCGGTAGAGGCCGAGCCGATCGCCGAGGTGGATCATCCCGGCCGTGACCGCGCCCTCCAACTTCGAGAAGACCTGGAACGCGTACAGCTTGACCAGATCGGGATCGGCCATCGCCGGGTCGGGCATCGTGCTGAAGCTACTCGGGGTCAGTGGGTGCGGTCGCTGCGAGGGAGGTGTTCGACGTCGGACAGCTTGAACAGGCTGAACGTGAATCCTTCGTGGACGGGCAGGGCGACGAGCCGGCTGATCGACGCGTGGCCGAGCACGAAGCGATCCCATTCCCACGGTGTGGGCTCGAGCCCGAGCATGTGGCAGATCACGACCGAGTTCGTGCCCGCGTGGGCGATCAGCACGATGCGCGCCTCCGGCTCGTCGATCTGCCAGATGGGGAGGTCGTGCTCGACGCGGTGGATCCCGCGCTCGGCGAGGAACAACGACGCCCCGAGCCGGATGCGGTCGGTGAAGTCGCGCACCGACTCGCCGCCCTCGAGCCCGTCCCAACGTCCCTCGACGGGACGCTCCCGCATCTCGCGATAGGCCTGTTCGGCACGCTCGGCCGGGGTGCCGTGCCAGCCCGGGTCACGGATCTCCTCGAGCCAATCGTCGATCTCCTCGTCCCGGCCGAGCGCGGCGAGAACCGGTGCCGCCGTCTGGCGGGCGCGGTCGAGCGGCGACACGAGGACCTCGTCGAACTTCTCGTCGTTCAGGGCGGCCCCGAGGTGCTTGGCCTGGCGATGGCCGAGCGGTGTCAGCGGTGGGTCCACGACGTTGAGGCCGTCGCGCACCCACTCCGGCTGGGCGTGGCGGACCAGGACGATCTCCATGCCATTGCATGGTACGGATGTCGATCGCGGCGCCGGGTATGGCGTGCGGCACGGCGTCCGGTGAAGAGCCCGGTTGGACCGGGTGTCGGATACATTCGCCGGTGGTGAGCGAATCGGGTGGCGGCCGCACGAGTCCAGGCTGGTACACCGATCCCGCTGGGCGATTCGAGTACCGCTACCACAACGGCGCGGTGTGGACGTCCGACGTCGCCTCGAACGGCCAGCGTTACGTCGACCCGCTCGCGTCCACCGTCCCCCACCGCGCGTCAGTGGGCCTCGTCGACCACCGCGCCGTCGCCGGCAAGCGCACGGGCAACGGCATCGCGATCGCGGCGATGGTCTGCGGGATCGTCTCGGTCGTCGTCGGCTGGGGCCCGTACGTGTTCTGGGCCGGTGCCGTGCTCGCCGTGCTGGCGCTCATCTTCGGTCTCGTCGGGCTCCGCCGCGCTCGCGAGACCGGCCGCCGCAAGGGGTTCGCCATCGCCGGCGTCGTGACCGGCGCGGTCGGGATACCGATCGCCGCCGTCGGCCTCCTGTTCACGGTCGCCGTGCACCGGGCGATCGATCGCTACGAGCACCCGCCCGAGTCGACATCGTCGATCGAATCCTGCGAGGTCGAGGCGGGACGCGCTCGCGCCGAGGGTGAGCTCCGCAACGACGGGACGCGGGCCAGCCGGTTCACCGTCTATGTCGAGTTCCGCGCGCTCCCCGCGGGACACACCATCGAGCGGGCAGCGACGTTGCCCTCGACGGCACCGGGCGGGACCGCGAGGTTCGCGGTGAGCCAGCGTCTCGCGGCAGAGTCCGTCGAGTGCGAGATCACCGCCGTCCAAGGGCCCTTCCCGTTCGGCCTCGAGCTCGACTGACATGCTGCTGACGCCGCGGTACGACGTGCCGTCTTTCCTTCGGCTCGACGTGCCGCTGGGTGATCCGGCGGAGCCGCTGCTGCGCCAGCGACGGCGCCTCGCCGCGCTGCTCGCCGGGCTCGAGGAGGATCAGTGGGCGGCGGCGAGCCGGTGCGAGGCGTGGTCGGTGCGGGACGTGATCGCCCACCTCGTCACCACCAACCAGTTCTGGGCCTTCTCGATCGAGGCCGCGCTCGGGGGCACGCCGACCCGCTTCCTCGCCAGCTTCGATCCGGTGACGTCGCCGATCGAGCTCGTCGACGCCTCGCGATCGCAATCGTCCGCCGACGTGCTCGAGCAATTCGTCGAGACCAACGAAGCCATCGCCGCCGCCGTCGCCGGCATCGATCACGACGGCTGGTCGACGATCGGTGAAGCGCCGCCAGGCCATGTTCCGTTGCGGGCCCTCGCGCTGCACGCGCTCTGGGACGCGTGGACCCACGAGCGCGACATCGTGTTGCCACTCGGGCTCACGCCGGTCGAGGAGCCCGACGAGGTCACCGGATGTCTCGGCTACGGTGCTGCGCTCAGTCCCGCCTTCGTGGTTGCCGGTGGGAGCACCCGCGTCGGGTCGATCGAAGTCGAGGCGACGAGCCCTGACGTGCGCTTCGTCGTGGAGGTCGGCGAGTCGGTCGTCGTGCACGACGGTGACGCCCCGTCCGACGCGCTCCGCCTCACCGGTCCGGCGATCGAACTCGTGGAGGCGCTCAGCTTCCGGGTGCCGATGCCCTGTTCGGTGCCGGACGAACGGCGGTGGCTGCTCAGCGGTCTCGCCGAGGTGTTCGACCGCGAGACGTGACCCCACGGGCGATTCCGAGATCGATCAGTCGTCGAGGATCTTGTCGGCCTTGCGATCGATCCGTTCGCGTTCCTTCTTCGTGAGATTGCCGGCCTCTTGTTGCTGGGCAGCTCGCGACTTGGCGTTTCGGGCGTGCGGCTTGTCGGGCATCGGGTAGTTCCCCGACTCCTTCTTGGCGTCCTTTGTCCGTGCCTTCTCCGGCAGTCCGAAGTCCTTGGCGGGAAGCTTCTCGCGCTTCTTCGCAGTGAGCTCGGCCATCTCGTACTCCCTCTCTCATCTTTTGGTTCTCGTCTGTGCCCGTCTGTCGACCTCGTACCCCGTCCGCCCGGTTGTAAAACCGCGCCGGTGACATGCTGTCGGACATGACTGGATCGGATCCGAAGGCGACTCTTCACCGCTACCTGCAGATCGCCCGTGACGCGCTGCTCTGGAAGCTCGACGGGCTGTCGGAGTACGACATCCGCCGTCCGATGGTGCCGACCGGCACGAACCTGCTGGGACTCGTCAAGCACGTGGCAAGCGTCGAGCTGGGATACCTCGGCCCCACCTTCGATCGGCCCTCGGACGAACCGCTGCCATGGCTCGACGAAGATGCCGAACCGAACGCCGACATGTGGGCAACCCTCGACGAGTCGCGCGAGCAGATCGTCGCGCTCTACCACCGGGTGTGGGCGCATTCGGACGCCACGATCGAGGCGTTGGAGCTCGACGCCATCGGCCACGTCCCTTGGTGGCCGGACGACCGCAGCGAGGTGACCCTGCACACGATCCTGGTCCACATGATCGCCGAGACGAACCGCCACGCCGGGCACGCCGACATCGTCCGCGAGCTCATCGACGGAACCGCCGGCCTCCGAGCCGACAACGACAACCTGGCGCCCGGCGACACGGCATGGTGGGAGACGTATCGGAGCCGGCTGGAGCATGTCGCTCAGCAGGCCGGCGACGGGCGGTGATCAGACGGTTGCGGCGGTCGACGCGATCCAGGCGTCGTAGAGCCGGCTGTACGTGCCGCCGGCGCGGATCAGCTCTTCGTGAGGGCCGTCCTCGACGAGCCGGCCGTCGTCGAGCACGAGCACCCGATCGGCGCGGGCGGCGGTCGACAGTCGGTGGGCGATGGCGATGGTCGTGCGGCCCTCGGCGAGGTGCGACAGAGCCCGCGACATCCGCACCTCGGTGAGCGCGTCGACCGACGACGTCGCCTCGTCGAGCAACAGCACGTCGGGGTCGGCGAGGCCGGCCCGCAGCAAGGCGACGAGTTGGCGCTCGCCGGCGGACAACTGCTCACCGCGCTCTCCGACGCGTGTGTTGAGCCCGTCGGGCATCGCGTCGAGCCAGTCGACGACGTCGAGCCGGGCGACGACGGCGACGATCGCCGCGTCGTCGGCCCCCGGACGGGCGAACCGCACGTTGGCGGCGATCGTGTCGTCGAACAGGAACGGCTCCTGGGCGACCACGATCAACCGGCTTCGGAGCTCGTCGTTGTCGACCGCGGTCAGGGGCACTCCGCCGAGCCAGATCTCACCGACGGTCGGATCGGCGAAACGGGCGATCAGACGGCCGAGCGTGGTCTTGCCAGAGCCGGTGGCCCCGACCATCGCCACCTGCTGGCCGGCCGGGATGTGGAGGTTGATGTGGCGGAGGACGGTGTCGTCGGACAGGTCGCGGTCAGCTCGCGAGCGGTACGAGAACGTCACGTCGCGCACGTCGATGTCGAGCCGCCCCGGCGGCAACGCCTGCGATTCGGTTGGTGATGGCGGACCAGCCGGGATGTCGAGCACGCCGAGCACCCGGCGGAGGCCGGCGACAGCCGTCTGTGTCTGGTCGAGCACCTCGGTGAACTCGGCGATCGGCTCGAGGAACTTGTACGTGAGGAAGACGAAGCCGATCATCGCGCCCGCTGTCAGCCCGCTCCCCGGTCCCCGCAGCACACCGACCGCCACGACTGCGCTGACCGTCAGCACCGAGAACACCTCACCCGACGGGAACAAGAACGCGCCGATGACGTTGGTGCGGATCTGGGCATCGGCCCGCCGCTTCACCGTGAGGTTCGCAGCACCCTCGAAGTGACCACCGGCGCGGTAGGCACGGATCGTCTCGGCGCCCGACACGACCTCGCTGATCGAGCTCAGCATCTCCCCGTTACGTTCTCGCACCTTGTCATAGGCGACGACGAGATGACGCTGCACCGCGCGGAGCACGAACGCGAGCGGCAGCGCGACGGCGAACGCCACCATCGCCAACATCCAGTCGTAGGCGAGCATGACGGCGGCGACGATCAGCATCAACGTGCCGTCGAGCAGCCACGCGAGACCGCCCCACTGGAAGAACTGGGCGAGCGTCTCGATGTCGCTGGTCACCCTGGCGACGAGGGCACCGCGGCGCTCCTCGTTGTGGTCGGCGAGGCTGAGGCGATGGATGTGGTGGATCAACCGCGCCCGCAGGTCGAACAACGCGCGCTCGCTGCGCACGCCGAGGCGCACGATCGCCAGCCGCTGGGCGAAGCCGGCGACGATCAGCGCGGTGACGGCGATCACGCCCATCACGCCGACGAGGCCGACCCTGACCGGGTCGTGGCCGACGATGCCGCGGTCGATGGCCTGCTGGATCGTGATCGGCACGACCACCCGGCCACCGGCGCCGACCGCCGCGATCAACCACGTCACGCCGAGCCCCTGTCGCAGGACCGGTGCCTCCTGGAGGCCACGGCCGATGGCGTTGACCGCGGAGAAACGGCCGACCGGCTCGGTCATGGCTCCGCGTCCCGCTCGGTCTCGAACGCCTCGACGAGGGACCGATATCCGCCACCGGCCGCCATCAGGTCGGCGTGCGAACCGTGGGCCGCGATCCGCCCGAACTCGAGATGGACGACCTCGTCGGCGAGCGCGATCGTCGACGGACGCGAGGCGACGAGCACGACGGTCGAGTCGGCCAGCGACCGGCGCAGGTTGCTCAGCACCGTGGCTTCGGTACTGGGATCGAGCGCCGACGTCGTGTCGTCGAGCAGCAGCAGGTCGGGGCGCCGGACGAGGGCGCGCGCGAGTGCGAGGCGCTGTCGCTGACCCCCGCTCAGACTGACGCCACGCTCTCCGACCACCGTGTCGAGGCCGTGCGACAGGTCGCGCACGAACGTGTCGGCGGCCGCCATCTCGAGCGCCGCCCAGAGCTCATCGTCGTGGTAGGGCGTGCCGATCTCGAGGTTCTCACGCACCGTGCCCGAGAACAAGAACCCCTCCTGGAACACCAGTGCTCGCTCCCCGAAGATCCGGACCTTCCCGGACACCGGTGCGAGCAGGCCGGCGATCAGTTCGACGAGCGTCGTCTTGCCGGCGCCCGTCGGACCGACGACGGCGACGACCCGTCCCAGTGGCACGGACAGACTGATGCCCGACAGCGTCGGCTCGTCGGTGCCATCGAATCCGAACGTCACGTCGTCGAGCTCGAGGCCGTTGCCCGGCGCTGCCTCGCCGATCGAGTGTCCGGGGTCAGGCTCGATCTTCTCGTCGAGCACGGTCCGGACACGGCCCCATCCCGCCAGCGAGTGTGGGAGCTCGGACAGCGCGAACCCGATCAGTCGCAACGGGAACACCAGCAATGTGAACATGTAGATGAAGCCGGACAACTCACCGGGTGTCACCTCGCCGGAACTGACGCGCTGCGCCCCCAGCACCACGAGGCCGACGTTGACCGTGGACGGGATCACTTCGAGGGCGGCCTCGAACGTGCCGCGCAGGCGCACCGCATTGACGCGGGCGTCGCGGATGTGGGCGGCGATCGTCGACAGCCGCTCGGTCTCGCGGGCCTCGGCCCCGTACGCCTTGATCAGCTGCACGCCTTCGAAGCTCTCGTGCACTCCTGCCGACAGCGCGCCGAGCTGTTCCTGAGCCTCGTTGTAGTGGCGATCGACACGATGCTGGTAGACGACATTGAGCACGATCAGGACCGGGAACACGGCGACTGCGACGAGCCCGAGCACGACGTCGGTCGCGATCATCCAGGCGCCGGCGACCACGATCATGAGCACCGTGCTCGTCGCGAACGGGATCGGCGCCAGGACGCTCACGGAGGCATCGGCGTCGACACCGGCCCTGGCGACGAGCTCGCCGTCCGCGCGTCGCTGGTGCCACGGTATCGGTTGGCGCACGAGGCGATCGATCACGCCGTCGGTGAGAGTCTGTGCGACTCGCCACTGGGTGATGCCGGCGAAGGTACGCCTGACGACGACGCCGGCCGCCCGCAGGACGCCGATCCCGATCAGGAGCGCCATCCCGCCGATCACGGTCGCGACCGCGACCTCGCCCTCCTCGAAGCGGGGCAGGATCACGTTGTCGATGACCCATTGCACGGCGTAGCTCGACGCGACGGTGCAGAGCGCGAAGACCGAGGCGCCGGAGACCGCGATCGCGAAGACGCGAGGGTGGAGCCTGACCATCGAGACGATGAGGTTCAGCCCGCGCCGGGCGCGCTCGAACCGAGGCGTCGAGGGTCGCGGGTCCACCCCGATTGTTTACCAGCGGCGACTCCCCGTAGCGTCGAACGAATGCGAACACGCGGGCACGTTCTCAGCCGCATCGCCATCGCGTTCGCGCTGGTTGCCCTCGTCGTGTTCTGGACCTACGCGTTGTTCTTCGCTTCGAAGGAATCGGTCAACAAGATCGGCGACCGCGAGTGGGCCTCCCGGGCCGAGACGATCTGCCGCCAAGCCAACGAGGCACGTGAGGGCCTCACCGACCTCCGACCCGTCGATCCGGATGACGACGAGATGCTCCGCGAACGGGCCGACATCGTCGACCGAGCGACCGACATCGTCGAGCAGATGGTCGACGATGTCGTCGCCGTGCCGCCGGGCGACGAGAAAGGCCAAGCCATCGTGCCCGACTGGGAGGCCGACTACCGGATGTACCTGGAGAACCGACGCAGCTTCGCCGACGAGCTCCGCGGCGGTGAGAACGTCCCGTTCCGTGAGGCGGAGCTCGAGGGTGTTCCGATCAGCGAACGGATCGAGTCGTTCGCCGTCGACAACGAGATGTCGTCGTGTGCGCCACCGCGAGACGCGCTCTGACCGTGAACGTCACTGCGGGATCTTCTCGCCCACGATCTTCTCGATCGCCATCTCCTTGATCACTCGTGCGGGTGCTCCGGCCGCGACGGTGTACGACGGGATGACACCGGTGACCACGCTGTTGGCGCCGATCACCACGTGCTCGCCGATCTCGGCGCCCGGCAGCACGACGGTGCCGAACCCCAGCCATGATCCACTGCCGATGCGTACCGGTCGTTCTGGCATCACCTGACGCGAGATCGGCAACGTCGGGTCGTCGTATCCGTGGTTCTGGTCGGTGATGTAGACGTTGTGGCCGGTCCACACGTCGTCGCCGACCTCGATCCGGAGGTGGCCGACGATCCCGCTCCCGCGTCCGATCAGGCACCGGTCGCCGATCGACACCACCGGATCGGTGACGCACTGCTGCCCGGGGACCATGCCTGCCGACAGCGTGACGAACGCGCCGATCATCGTGCCGCTCCCGATGTGGATGTAGCGCTCGTTCATGAGCGCGTGCGGCGGGAAACAGATCACGCTCCCGTCGCCGAACGCGCCGAAGCACCGCCCCCGGCGTGTCGCCGGACCGATCGCGGCCCAGGCACCCACCGTCTCCCATCCCAGGTGCAGGACCTCTCCGGCCGCCCGTTTGGCGGCTCCGAGGGCCCGGTTCCACGCCGTATCCGGCGGAACGGGACGGTTGAGCACGAGCCACGACGCTACCGGACCACATCGAGGCCGGTCCTGGACCGGCGCCCGGCGGCAAGCGCTCGATACGGTGAGTCGATGACCGCTGCTCTCGCGACCACCCCGTTTGGCCGCGTCCGCGGCCTCACCCAAACCGTCAGCCATCATCGTCCCGCACCCGCCGACGTGGCGATCTTCAAGGGGATCCCGTACGCGACCGCCGAACGGTTCGAGAAGCCGGTTGCGGTCAACGCGCTCGCAACGGGGCTCGGCGCCGAAGTCGACACGGTGTTCGACGCCACGACGTACCGTGCCCTGTGTCCGCAACCGGCCGGCGGCATGGAACGGCTGCTCGGCAGCAGCCGCCTTCCCGCCTCCGAGCAGTGTCTCCACCTGAACGTGTTCACCCCAGGGTGCGACATCGCCCGGCGACCCGTGCTGGTCTGGATCCACGGTGGCGCGTTCCTGACCGGCAGCGGCGCGACGCCGTGGTACCACGGCGCATCGCTCGCCGCGCTCGGCGACGTCGTCGTCGTCACGATCAACTACCGCCTCGGTTCGTTCGGTTTCGCCGGTCGGTCGAACCACGGCATCGCCGATCAGGTCGCCGCCCTGGAGTGGGTCCGCGAGGCGATCGGGTCGTTCGGTGGAGATCCCCACAACGTGACGATCTTCGGCGAGTCAGCGGGCGGCGCGAGCGTCGTCGCGCTCCTCGCCGCGCCGATTGCCCGCGACCTGTTCCACAAGGCCGTCGCGATGAGCCCCTCGCTGGCGCAGTTGCGATCGACGAGGCGCGCCGACCGGGCGACCGGCGAGTTGGTCGCGGCTGCCGGCGTGCAGTCGTTCGACGACCTTCGTAGGTGTTCGGTCGACGACCTCTTGGCGGCGCAGGCCGCTGTGCTCGCCGACCCGACCCGCGCGTTGACGGCCTTCGCACCGACGTCGCACGGTGATCTGCTCCCCGGCGACATCCTCGCCGACGCAGCCGCCGACCCGCGTCCACTCGTGATCGGGACGACGCGGGACGAGATGCATCTGTTCAACGCGTTCGACCCAGCCAACTGGGCGCTCGACGAGCCCGGTCTGCTGGCTGCCTACGAGCGGCGCTTTCCGGGTCGCGCCGATGTTGCCGTCTCCGAATACCGCGCGCTGCGGCCCGACCACACGACAGGCCAACTGCTGTCGGCGATGCAGACCGACGAGATGTTGCGAGTGCCCGTACGCCGGCTCGCCGAGGCACGTGTGGCCCGCGGCAACCCGACCTGGATGTACTGGTTCACGTGGCCGAGCCCGGCGTTCGGCGGGATCCTCGGCGCTTGCCACGCAGTCGACATCCCGTTCGTGTTCCACAACCTCCACCGCCCTGGCGTGCAGGCGTTCACCGGCGACGGGGAAGACCGGATCCGGGTCGCCGACGAGTGCGCTGGAGCGGTAGTACGGCTCGCGTCGGACGGCGGGCCCGGCTGGAGCTCGTACGACGTCGACGATCGCACAACCCGTTGCATCGCCGCCGAATCCGTCACGCTCCTCGACCCCGAACCGTCGTTGCGCGAGCTGTGGGCCGCCCAACTCGATCCTCAGCGACGGGCCTCAGCGACCACCAGCGGGTGACGTTCAGCACATGAAGGCGAGCAGCGGATCGATCACCGATGTGCCGGGCGTGCGCGTCGGCCACGCCCAGCGTGTCGGACGCGGTTGGTTGACCGGGACGACAGTCGTGTCGATCCCACGCGGCGCAGTCCCGGGTGTCGACGTGCGCGGCGGGGGTCCCGGGACGCGGGAAACCGATGCCCTCGACCCGCGCAACCTGGTCGACCTCGTTCATGCCGTCTGCCTCACGGGCGGCAGTGCCTTCGGTTTGGCCGCGGCCGACGGCGTGATGGACGTGCTGGCCAAACGCGGCCTCGGCGTTCGAGTCGGACCGGGTGCGAACGACGTGGTGCCGGTCGTGCCGGCCGCGGTGATCTTCGACCTCGGCCGGGGCGGCGACTTCGACAAGCGCCCGGATGCCGGTTTCGGCCGGCGCGCGCTGATCGCGGCAAGGCCGTCGCCACCGGCACGCGGTGCGGTCGGCGCCGGCACCGGTGCCGTCGCCGGCGGTTTGCAAGGTGGCGTCGGCACCGCCAGCGCCCGCTTGACGTTCGGCGAGTCCGACACGATTGTCGTCGGCGCACTCGCGGTCGTCAACGCGTCCGGTGCGGTGCTCGACCCGCGCACCGGCTTGCCGTGGGAGGCCGATGGCTTCGGTCTGCGCAGGCCGAGTACCGCCGAGCGCGCGTCGCTCCGCGAGGTCGCCAACTTCCCTGAACCGCTCAACACGACGATCGGCGTGATCGCCACGTCGGCCCGTCTGACCAAGGCCGAGGTCTCGAAGCTTGCGTCCGTCGGGCACGACGGCATTGCCCGGGCGGTCCGCCCGTCACACTCGCTGTTCGACGGCGACACGGTCTTCGCGCTCGCGACTTGCGACCAGGTGATCGACGCCGGCATCCCCACTGCCGCCGGACGCGAAGGCTGGCCGACCGAACGCGGCGTGAGGTATCGCGGGCCCGACAGCCGGTCGTCGCGGCTGAACCGGATCCTCGACGCCGCCGCCCGCTGCTTCGCGGCCGCATGTACGGATGCGATCGTCAGCGCCTCGGCGATCGGTGACCGACCGGCATTCCGTGACGTCTGCCCCTCCGCCTTCCGGAAACCCTGACGCCGTCGCCGACGGCATCAACACGGCTGAGTGTGGGAGCGCGAGGCGCGCTGCGCCGTCTTCGAAGTCGAAGTCACTGCGCTCGTTGGCGCCGGTGAGAACGATGATGAGGACGACCCCGTTGAAGATCGCGTGGGCAAGGATCGTCGGCCCGATCCGTCGCAGGAGGTATGCCCCGACACCCAGCGCACCACCGACGGCCGACAACACCATGACGAGGCCGATGTTGCCGGTCCCGCGCACCGGGTCGAAGTGAGCTGCCCCGAAGAACACGGCCTGCACGATCACCGTGGCGACCGCCCCGAGCCGGGCCCGCAGGCCGCGCATCACGATCCCCCGGAAGACCATCTCCTCGACGATCGGAGCCGCGATGACCGCCGTGACCGCCAGCGCGATCACGTACGCCCGGTCGGCGTCGATGTCGGAAACGCGCTCGGTGTTGCTGGTGAGTGGGATGTCAAAGGCGATCACCAACGCCGCGATCCCGATCTGGACGACGAACGCGGCGATCCAGATGACCGGACCCCAGCCGGCATCACTCCAGCGGAACCGCAGCCCGACGTCGGCAGCGAGCCGGCCGGTTCCCCATCGCCGGCTCACGAACCAACACCACGCGACCGACGGCCCGTAGGCGATCGCGGTCAGCAGTGCGACGTATACGAGCAGTGGCCAGTCGAAGCGCGTCAGGACGTCGACCAACAGCCGGCCCGCCACCAGCGAGAGCAGGAGGATGATGAGCGCACCGCCGGCGGCCGTGACCGGCAGGGATGGGTGCGGCGCGGCGGGCGGCGCCATCCTGATCGGCGCCGGGATGAACAGCGTGGGCGGCGCCCACTCGCGCCCGTCGAAGTACCGCGACGCGGGGTGACCGTCGGGATCGGCATACCAGCCCGCGGGGGCCGACGAGGGAGGAGGGAGCTGTGTCATGGGTCGCAGGGTGGAGGCGTAGCGTATTGGCGTGCGCCGCGCCACCGTCGATGTCACGGCCCACCCCCGCTCGCTCTGGGACGCCACGCTGCCCGACGCGCAGCGGTGCGCCTTCGAGCCGCTGCCCGGCAATGCCGACTTCGACGTGGTGATCGTCGGCGCCGGTCTCACCGGCGCGTGGACCGGTTACTACCTCGCGGCCACGGATCCGACGCTGCGGATCGCGGTGCTCGAGCGGGCGACGGTGGGCTTCGGCGCCAGCGGCCGCAACGGCGGATGGTGCTCGGCGCTGCTCCCGATGAGCCTGTCGACCGTCGCCCGCCACCACGGACCCGATGCGGCGCACGCGCTCCAACAGGCGATGCACGCAACCGTCGACGAGGTCGGCCGCGTGGTGGCCGCCGAGTCGATCGACTGTCACTACGCGAAGGGCGGGCGGATCGATCTCGCCCGATCGTCACCGCAGGTCGATCGCATCCGGGCCGACCTCGCCGAGTACGCCGAGCACGGATTCGGCGCCGATGACTACCGGTGGCTCGATGCCGACGAGGCGCGCCAGACCTGTGCCGCCACCGACGTCCGCGGAGCGCTGTTCACACCGCATTGCGCGGTGGTCCATCCGGCCCGCCTGACGCAGGGCGTCGCGGCCGCCGCGGCACGGCGCGGCGTGCAGTTCTTCGAGCACACGACCGTCGGACGCATCGATCCCCGCCGCGTCACGACGGACCGCGGCGTCGTGCGCGCCGACGTGGTGGTGCGGGCGACCGAGGCGTACACCGCGCAGTTCGCCGAACATCACCGCGACCTGATTCCGATCTATTCCCTGATGATCGCCACCACACCACTCGACGACGACCAGTGGGAGACGATCGGGCTCGCCGGTCGCCCGACGTTCGCGGACGGCCGGCACCTCATCATCTACGGCCAGCGGACGGCCGATGGTCGGCTCGCGTTCGGCGGGCGCGGGGCGCCGTACCACTGGGGCTCGGCCATCACCCCCTCGTACGACACCAATGATCGCGTGCGCGAGCTACTCGTCGCCAGCCTGGTCGACCTGTTCCCGTCGCTCGCCGGGACTCCGATCACCCATCACTGGGGCGGTCCGATCGGTGTGCCGCGCGACTGGCACTGCTCGGTCACGTTCGACCCCACCACCGGGTTCGCGGCGGCCGGCGGCTACGTCGGTGACGGTGTCGCGACCACCAACCTCGCCGGCCGCACGCTCTCCGACCTGATCACCGGCGCGAGCTCCGACGTCGTCGCGCTTCCATGGGTCGGCCATCGCTCTCCACGGTGGGAGCCCGAACCACTGCGATGGGCGGGCGTCAACCTCGGCCGGCGGGCGGCCGCCCTTGCGGATCGAGCGGAGGCACGCACCGACCGGCCGAGTCGTCTCTGGGGCGGGGTGCTCGAGACGCTCTTGCGTCGTTGAAGCTGCCCGCCGGTTCAGCCGGGATAGCGGTCGGGCGGGTCTGGAGAGCTGAGCCAGGCATCGAAGAACGGACCCAGGTCGCGTCCAGCGGTCTCGGCCGCCAGCGCACGGAAGTCGTCGCTCGTCGCCGACTTGCCGTTGTACCGAGCGACCCACGCGCGCAGGATCTCGAAGAAGTCGTCGTCACCGACCTCGAGTCGCAGCGCGTGGAGGACCATCGCCCCGCCGACGTACACCCCGCTTCCGAACAGTTCATCGAGGGTGGGCGCGTCGACGGAGATCGCCGCGTCCTGTCGCCCGCGTAACGCATCGTCCGCCGACATCGCCAGCGGCGTCAGTCCGGCCTCGTCGAGCCACATCCATTCGGCGTAGCTCGCGAACCCCTCGTTGAGCCACATGTCCGTCCACCGCGCCGGGCTCACCGCGTTTCCGAACCACTGGTGGGCGAGCTCGTGGGCGAGCAGGAAGTGCTGGAGACGCCCGAGCGTGCCGTCGAAGTCGACGGCACTGAACAGCGACCGGCCCTGGGTCTCCATCGCCAGCCCCGGGAAGCTCTCGGTGATCGCCAGGCCGTAGGTGGCGAACGGATACGGGCCGAACCACTCGACGAAGAACTCGAGTTGATCAACGGTCACGGGCTCGTAGACGGCGAGTGCCTCCCGAGACGACGGGAGCACCGCGTGCACGAGGTCGACACCTGCCGCACTCGCACCATCGACCACCTCGTAGTCGCCGGTGAGCACCAGCACCGCGTACGACGTCATCGGTTCGCGCTCCTCCCAGATCCACGTGACCTCTTGGCCGGCGTGGATCTCGTGGAGCAGCTCACCGTTGGCCACTGCCGTCGTTCCCTCGGGCACGGTGATCTCGAACCGCCATGTCGCCTTGTCCGACGGGTGGTCGGAAACCGGCAGCCATGCGCTGGCACCGTCGGGCTCGTTCAGCGCGTACGAGCCGTCGTCGGTGTCGTACCACCCGACCGGGAATCCGGCGTCCATCGATCGCAGTCGCTGCGGGGCGTCGTA
>Ga0190265_10001356_pt1 | contig 16075 bp, 10 predicted proteins | sample Popmic124T_FD_133135 | JGI IMG/M metagenome (GOLD analysis project Ga0190265, IMG submission 133135) | Populus adjacent soil microbial communities from riparian zone of Indian Creek, Utah, USA - 124 T | ecosystem: Environmental > Terrestrial > Soil > Riparian zone | place: USA: Utah | collected...
ATCTCCAGCCTCATTATCCCACCCTCCCGTCGATACCGGTCGACCTGGCTATGCCTCGTGGTGGCCATCTTCGCCATCTTTGCCGTCCGCTCTTTCTGCAACGTTCTCTTCATCGACGGCAACGAACTTAAGATCCAGTCCCCTAATAATCTCGGCGACCTTTCGCTCCATGTTACCTATATAAACCACTTTGCCAGCGGCGTGCCTCTCTGGCCGGAAAACCCCATCTACGTCTTTAGTAGCCTACGGTACCCCGCGGGCGTCGACTTATTCAACGCCCTCCTCGTCTGCCTCGGGGTAGATATTATCCGTGGCCTTGTCTGGGTGGGTCTGCTGGCGTGTGCCGCCCTTTGTTACGCGCTTTATCGCTGGGGCGGCACGTTTACGATCGCCGGTTTCCTTTTCAACGGCGGCCTGGCCGGCTTCCAATGGTTCAAAACCTATCAGTGGAACGATTACCAGGGCGTTCCTTTCATCGGCTGGAAAAGCCTTGCTCTCTCCATGCTCGTCACGCAGCGCGGGCTGCTCTACGCCCTGCCCGTCGGTCTTCTCTTGCTCTATCATTGGCGGGCCAAATTTTTCCCGCCCAATCAGGGAGAGCCTTCGACTGCGCAGCCCGGCGATTTGGAAACCGCCGCCTCCGCGACACCGGTTCGGGCGCCCCTCCCGTTTTGGGTGGAGGTAACTTTGTATGCCACCTTGCCTCTCTTTCACCTTCACACCTTCATGGCGCTAAGCCTTGTTCTCGTGTTTCTGTTCCTTTTCCGGGATGCCGCCGCACGCAAGCGATTGGCCTGGCTGGCAGGTCTGGCCTTCTTGCCGGCGACCTTTCTAGTCTGGCTCATCACCGATCGATTTCAGGCGGGATCCGTCCTGCACTGGACCCCGGGCTGGGTCCAGAATAACGGCGATTTCGCCCGGCCTCTCGCGGCCTTCGCCCAGCTACCCGCGACGGTCACCGTGGCGGCGCCCGGGTTCGTCGGGGCGCTGAAGCATTTCTTCCAGTTCTGGGTGATCAACTTCGGGATCACCCTGCCGCTCATCCTCGCGCTGGTCATACTCCTGGCCATCCGGGCCTGGAAGCAACGAGACGAGCCGGCCCCGGTAAAGATCCGGCTGCTTTGTTTCCTGGCGGCTCTTGCGGCCGTGGTGGCTGTGTTTGCGAGTTTGTTTGCGTATTTCTCGCTAAACTATTCCCTGTTTGTGGTTCTGGGGCTGATTCCGCCGGTCGCTTTCGCCGTCATGATCCCGCTCTTCGGCGCCGCCCTCCAGCGCGATTGGCGGCAGACGATCCCCATTACCGCCTCCACCGCCTTCGTCCTTCCAGCAGTCGCGCTCTTCCTGTTCTCCTGTTTTGTCAAAACCGCGCCCTGGGAATGGGATAACATCAAGCTGATCATCTGGGCCTACTTGATCGTGCTCCCGTTTGTCTGGAGCGAACTCATTTCGCGCTGGCCGTTTCTCGTCCGGGCGGTCGTTTGCGTGGCGCTTTTCTTCTCAGGTTTTGTGACACTTTTCGGTGGGCTGGCGGCAGGCAAAACGGGTTTCGGCTTGGCCGACCGGGCCGACCTGGACGCGGTAGGGGTCGCGGTGAGGAAACTGCCGACGGAGGCGCGTTTTGCCGCTTTTCCGACCTACAATCATCCGCTTCTCCTCCAGGGACGGAAAGTCGTTCTGGGATACCCCGGTCACGTCTGGACCCAGGGTTTCAACTATGGCGAAGACGCCAATAAACTCACGGCGCTAATGAATGGTGCGCCCGGCTGGAAGGATACGGCGACGCGCTACTTCCGCGTCCGTTATTTGTTCTGGGGCCGCCAGGAGATAAGTAATTACGCGCAGAGCACGCGGCCTTGGGAAAAGGAATCAAAGCTGGTCGCGACCGGCCCCTGGGGCTCCATTTACGATCTCGAGTCTCCCCCCGTGCCCCCCCAGGGCCAATAGTTGGGAGCCCGAGGACGGGTGGGGCTTTGCATCGAGCACCAACTGACGTGCTTTGATTTTTTGCGCGACGAAATATGGCACACCCCGGTCGTTCTCGAGGTGGCGCCGGTGAATGAGGACGAGCAGTTTCTTGTCTCTGTGCCTGCGAAAATGTTCGATGATCCGCTCGGCCGTGAATTCTTCGGCCGCGCCCAAAACGTCCGTCGGAGATCGCAGCGCGAGAAAGCGAACGCTTCGGTCTGTTGCGTGCCCAAGGAAGCCGCGGCAGTTTTCGCGTTCGCGCGGCGTCCCCGAGAGATGGAGGCGGGAAATCAGGTCTTCGGTTGAGAGCTCGCGCCTCGCCCATTGATCGAGAAGCGCTTGATCCTCGCCGCCGATCAGGTCCAAACCTATTGCGAATGCGCTTCCGTGGCGCTGCAACGCATCCACCAACTTCGTCGCCGGGTCGGTGCGCGATCCAGGCCCCAGCAACTCGATGGGAAGGTAAATGATGTCGGCGTCTTGCACGAGCGCCGCGAATTTCTCATCAGTCTGCGGCGTCTCCCTCGCTTCGATGGCGGCATGCTTTGGCAAGGCCGGTTGCCTGTAAAAAAACGCGCAGCTCGGACAAGACGCGAAAAGAGCGATCGAAAACGTCCGCAAGAAAAAGAGGATAAGGCCGCCGGAACCGCCGCGCGGCCAGCTTCGGCCGTTACGATCCACGCTGCGGATGGGCGACGAATTCCTTCTCCGGCCGGCCAAACGCAATATTCGTTCGCCGCTGAACGCGCAACCGGGCCCTGAGGCCTGCAGAAAAAATGCGGCAGCCAATCGAAAAAGTGCGGCGCCAGGTTACACCCGAAACTTTCTGGAGGCCGGCCAGGCGAGGCCGCTCGTTTGCGTGCACTTCGCAGATCGCCACGCCCAATCGTGCCGCGACGACCTGGGGCTCAATCGTCCAGCCAAACGTTTTTTCCTGCGGAGCGATGGTCTCGAACAGTTCCCGGTCGATCAGGCGAAGCGGCGCCAGATCCGTGAACCATCGCCCCGCCAGCAACCCGCACCAGAGAGCGAGCGCGAAATTTGCGACGACATGCGAGAACTTCATGATCCGCCAATTGCGCAGCTGTCCCGTGCGCGCCCCGAGCACGAACGCATAACCCTGCTCATACGCGGCCACGAGCTTGCGCACATCCCCTGGATCACTTGCGCCGTCGCCCGCGAGAAAGATATAAGCGCGCACGGACGGCAACGTGGCAGCAACCAGATCGATGGCGCTTTGACAGCCGTGACCGTACCCGCAATCCGCGGTTTCAGCAACCAGGACTCCACGTCCACGCGCCACTTCGATCGTCCGATCCGATGATCCATTGACCCCGACGACAATCGCGAATTTTTCCGGATCGATCGCGCCCGAGAGCTCATCGAGCACGCGGCCGATGCACTCCCCTTCGTCGCACGCGGGAATGATGATCGCGAAATGCGGACGAAATGTTTGCTCTGTGCTTTGCACCCTTTTGATAAATTCGATATTATTCCGGTCCAATCGCGGGATTCGCCGCCAGACTCAAGACAAGCTGGCCTTCCGCGACCCGCATGCCGCTTACGCTGGCATCGACCTTGAATTGCAGCAAGTCGCCCACCTGCGCCACTCTTTCCGCGCGAAGATCGACTCGTTCCCCGGGCCGGACAGCACGAAGGAATTTCATGCTCCTGATCGCGGAAAGGAGGAAGAGCGGCCCGGAGCCTTCCGCATAACCGGAGGCCGCCGCGATGCCGGCCGTTTGCGCGAGCGCCTCGGTCAAAATTACGCCAGGAACCAGTGGATTACCCGGAAAATGACCGGCGAAGATCGGATCATCCGCGGCAAACGACGTTGCCGCTTCTGCTGATGTGCCGGGATCGCACTTGATCAATTCCCGCACGAAAACAAACGGTGGCCGGTGGGGAAGGCCGAGAAAGTGACGGGCGACGTGTGACAAGTGACAAGTTTCTATACCAACGTTTCCACGGATTCTTGCTCGTCACACGTCACTCGTCACATGTCACTTTCTTCACCCATTCACGAAATAAATGAACTTCCAACTCCCGCCCACGCGGGTGACGCCCACTCGGTATCCGTCGTAATGAAGCGACGGATCGGCCCACTGCGGCGGCGCGACCCAGACATTCTCCTTTTTCGCAAAACGCTCGGTGAGAATGGCGTCAAGCTCGGTCCACAATCCGTTATCGTCCCAATACTTGAAGACCCCGTCACCCTTTCGGTCCTCCGTCTGGGTTCCACCCAGGACGTAGAGAAAATCCTCCACCATCATCGACGCCAGCGTATTGACGTCGTGTGCCGCCACGGCCTTCTTCAGACGCCCGACGAATGCCTGGAAATCAACGTCGTCGTTGTCCTCCCGCAAATCCGCCTTCGCGCGCTTTTTGAGGGCCGCGGCCTCCTTCTTCTTTTTGGATTCGGCCGAGTTGCAACCGCCGAGCGCGATCGCGGAGAGAAGAAAAAGGATTAAGATTTTTTTCATGTCAGGTGATTTTCTGTCACGTTTGCCCGTTCGACTCAAGGTTGACTTGCTCGTTTGCCGGCGGCGAGCCATTTCCACGGCGACCAGGCTCCTGATCATGGCCATGCCGGCGGCACCGCCTCCGGAGCGGGTGCGCAACAAAGGTCCAATAGATCGTGCTGATCAAATCCGTGAGGCCGCACGGAGGATTCGTGACCCGCCGCGGCCCGTTCCGGAGCGCCGCGAGGACATTCTCGATCGTCAGGGCCGCCGGCCGCGGGATGCTCGTGTAATTCGATCCAAAGACATGGAGCCGATGTGCGTCAGAAGTCGCGATGAGCGGTTTCTGAAACTGTCCCGCGACTTCTATCGCCCGGCGATTTGGGTTCAGAAACGGAGTCCAAAAATGACAGAGCTCGATCGCGTCGAAACAGTCAATTTTCTCGACCAGTTTTTCACCGATGGAACCGCCGAGGATGTAAAACGGATGCGGCGCAATCGTAAAGAGAGAATGACCGCGCCGGCCGCGCAGCGCTTCGAGATCGTTCAGGGTTCGCAGGGAATCGATTTCGCTCGCCGTAACGTTGAGCAGGATGACGTCCGCGCCCTCCAGTCGAACCTCGGCGGCCGGGATGATCAGAATCCCCATGCTGGCGGCATCCTCGAATACCTCCGCGCGATCGAAAACGGCGTCGTGCAACGTAATCGCGAGCACACGAAATCCGAGATCTCGGGCTCGCTCGAGGAGTTGGTGCGCCGAGTAATCGAGCGCGTCCTTTGGATCGTCGAGCGTGTGAATGTGAAGATCGATCTTGATCCAGTCGTCATCCGGCATTGCCGCAATCTGCGGGTCGCGCTGTGGGAATCAACTTCGTTCGGTTACCGCAATCCTGCTCATGATCCTGATCGTGCTCCTGATCTTCTGGAAGAGTAGGATCATGAGCAAGAGCTAATGCCGAGAGCAAAACAAGAACTTGCGAGGCATCATCAACGATTTACCCTTCAATCCTTACGCTCGGGTGGTGAAATGGCAGACACGTACGTTTGAGGGGCGTATGCCGCAAGGCATGGGGGTTCAAGTCCCCCCCCGAGCACAATGACCTTGCAGTGCCGGGCATTCGCCGCCGATTCTTCGCGAACATTGAGGGCATTTCAAGCAGCCAGCGATCGCTCGATCAGCAGTTCGCCGTGGCCAACCCAGGTCAGGTTTGTCGACGCGTTAATAAAGTAGCATCTGATCGCATGCGCCGCCTTGTCTTCGCAAGGATCTCATGCGCCGTAAGCGACCTGGGCTAACTTTTCGATCCCTTTGGCCGAGCAGCGGTAGATCGTCGTCCCACCGCCCTCGTAGTAGGCGTCGTTGACGATTACTTCCATTTTGCCGTCGCCGTCGATGTCCAGCACAGCGGAAATCTCATAACGGGATGGTGCATCGAAGTGACCTTCCGGTCCGGAGTATGCCTTAACGTGAAACTCTCCATCGATCAGTTTCGTCTTTACCACGCCACCTACCACCTGGCGCAGCAGCACGAAGGAGTAACTGCCGGCGGTTGAGGTTGACTTGTTGGGCATGCGGCCAGCCTTAGTAAAATAGTTCGTGGCGCTGATGAGCACTTCGTCTTCGCCGTCACCATCAAGATCAACGCGCAAGATTTGGGTGATCTTTATCTCCGGCTCTTCAGCGCGCGTCCTTCCAGAAACAAGCGGACGGCTTCGACATAGATGGGTTGAGTTGGACTCGTCACCTTTGGCATACGAGGCAGCGCATTCCACTCAGCGGCGAGAGCGACCACGCCAGATTCCGGCTTTGACGATGGCTCTACCAAACTGATCTCAACGCAAGGTTCTCCTGCGGTCTCGGGCCGAGAGCCGGTGATTTCCCCTAGACGCTCAGTGAGTCCCGGTCATTGCCCGCTGTATTTTGGAACTCTCAAAAGGAGTGCTTCGGCACCCGCGCCGTGACAGAATGCGCCCTTGGACACGGAAAAACTCGCAGGCTCGGACAATGTCGAAATCACCGTTGCCGTTTCGCCGGCCGAATTAGCTATCGGTTATCGACCGCCAGACCTTGGAGAGAATTCCCTAAATCTCTGTGCCGCGCTCGGCACCCATCGGGAAATTGGCGCGGCGGTTCTCCCCTTCGCTCAACACCTCGAGGGGTCGACCGTCTTCCTGCCGTTTAAGTGCGATCTTCTTCTTTCTGTTGAAGTCAGGGCCGAGCAGATCACCTGCTTGCTCCGCCGGTGGGAGCGCTGCCGATGGAGCGATCGCGAACAGACGCGCGCTTTCGAAGCGATCGGGAAAAACGGCGAGTTCGTCATTCGCGTCCCGCGCGCTCTCCTTGGTCACGCCCCGAAAATCGACTTCGTCATCTACGCAAAAGACCCAGCCGCTAACAATGGCTGGGGTTGGTTTTGGGGATGCTCCGATCGCGCGGTCGAGTCAGGAGTTGGAGACAAATACATTCCGCATTATCACGAATTATGTTTGCCGCCCGTCCCGAGCGAAGTCGAGGGACCCCGCGGCACGTCGGGCGTCCATCAACGGGGTCCTTCGACTTCGCTTCGCTTCGCTCAGGATGACAGGGACGCGTTAGCGCATACCGGTCTAGCTCCTGCGCCGCTTCTGACTAAGCGTGGCCGCCATAGCACCGGCTCAGGGAGAATTCGGATCTACCAACTGTTCGTTAGGCTTTTCGGCAACACTAACGAGACGCGCAAACGAAACGGAACTCTGGCGGAGAATGGAGTGGGCCGGTTCGTCGACATCAGCGAGGCTGCACTCAGTTCCCTGAAGCAAATGGGGTTTACCCACATTTGGCTGACCGGCGTCTTGCAGCAGGCCACCGCCACGGATTATTCAGAATTCGGACAGCCGGCAGACGACACCGATTTGTTAAAAGGACTCGCGGGCAGCCCGTACGCGATCAAGGATTATTTCGACGTTTGCCCGGATTACGCCCAAATCCCATCCGCGCGCCTGAAGGAATTTGAGCTCCTGCTGGAGCGGCTTGATGCGCGCGACCTGAAAGCGATCATCGACCTTGTCCCGAATCACGTGGCCCGCAGCTGTGGTTCTTGCATCAAACCGGACAGCAATTTCGGTGATTGCGGCGGAAATGGCGCCGGGGATGACGTGACCAAATTTTTTGATCCACATAACAATTTTTTCTACCTGACACCGGACGGGAGCGGTCCTCCGCTCAGGCTGCCGACATGGAGGGACGGAATGCCGATTAGCGCGACCTGCCAGGCTGTAGCGGCGGTCTATGACCTCCGAAATCGAGATACTGACAGCGGTGATACTCCTCCGCCGCGTTCCGGCAGTGATAGACCGCCGCTACAGCAATGCGATGGAGTTTTTGAGGGCGAAACAACCTTCGGCCGCGTCACGGGAAACAATGTCGTGAGCTGGACGCCGCATCTGAACGACTGGTACGAAACGGTTAAATTGAATTATGGCTTCAATTTCACCGACCCAACAAAAACAGTTCGCGAATACCCGAACGCCTGGGCGCCGGACAAGGCAATCCCAGACACCTGGAAGAAGATGGATCAGGTCATCGCGCACTGGCAATCGCTGGGGGTCGGTGGATTTCGCTGCGACATGTCGCACATGGTTCCCCCGGAATTCTGGTCTTGGGCGATCGCGCAGGCCCGCGCGCGCAAGCCCGACGTTTTCTTCATGGGCGAAGCGTACGATGACGATCCCAGCAAAGTTCCGGGAAGCGATCCGGTCATCGCGGGTCTCAACGCAGGCAGAGGAAACGTGCTGTTCGATTTGTTGAATGCCGGCTTCGACGCCGTTTACGACGCCCCGGTCTATCGCGCGCTCAAGAGAATCTACGACGGCTCCGGTTGGGCGAACGATATCGACCGCGAAATCGCCGATGGTTTCCTTTGCCACAATTCGGTTCGCTACGCGGAAAATCACGATGAAGTCCGCCTGGCGGCGCCGACGGAATGGGGAGGTGTCGGCATGCACGTGGGCCGCCCGGTGTCCGCTATTCTCTACGGAATGTCGCGAGGCGCTGTCATGCTCTACAACGGCCAGGAGGTGGGGGAGCCGGCGGCAGGCGCGGAAGGTTTCGGTGGCGACGACGCGCGCACAAGCATTTTCGATTACTGGTCGATGCCCGAACTGGTGAAGTGGGTAAACGGGCATCGCTACGACGGCGGCCGCTTGTCTCCGGAGCAAAAAGCGCTGCGAGATTTTTACGGCCGTCTGATCAATCTCGTAGGCGAGTCTGCTTTCCAGGATGGCGAATTTTTTTCCCTCAATCCGGCAAACCAAGACAATCCCGCCTTCGGACGTTTGCCCGGCGAGCAGCCCAGCGGCCACTGGCTCTACGCTTTTCTTCGCTATGAACCTTCAACCCAACAACGGTTCCTTGTTCTCGCGAACCTCCATCCGGAAAATCCGCTGCGCGATGTTCGCGTTCTCCTCCCCAATCCTGCGCTGCAGTTCCTCGATCTGATTGGAGGAGACTCCCTCCAGCGGCTTGTCCTCATCGACAGGCTGGCGCTTGAAAACGGGACAGAAATACATTCCACCGTGGCCGAAGCATCCAGCGCGGGGCTTCCCGTCCCGGAAGTTCCACCACTCACTCCGCTCTTCTTCGAGTTTGTCCCGCGTCCGACTGATTAAACTTTCCGCCCCGAGTTCCCTCCGCTAACGTCCTGCCATGGAGTCGTTCTATCTTGTCGCGATCGCGTTTGCGGCGCTCATCGTTTTCATCATTTGCATCGTCGTTTTCAGGTTCTTCAATTTCTGGCTGCGCGCGCGGCTCGCCAACGCACCGGTGGGGTTGTTCAAAATGTTCGGGATGAGTCTGCGCAAAGTGCCGGTTGGCATGATCGTTGATAATCGCATCACCGCGGTCAAAGCCGGCATCGATATCCCGAGCGATCCGCTCGAAGCCCATTACCTCGCTGGCGGCGACGTCGGGCACGTGATTCTCGCGCTCATTGCCGCCGACAAAGCCGGCATCTCGCTCGATTTCAACCGGGCCTGCGCGATCGATCTCGCGACGAAGGGGACGGGCAAGACGGTCCTCGAGGCCGTCCGCACCAGCATCAACCCGAAGGTCATCGACGCGCCCAGCGCAAATATGGGACGCACCACCATCGACGGCGTGGCGCAGGACGGCATCGGCGTGAAGGTCAAGGCGCGGGTGACAGTGCGCTCGCATCTCGACCGGTTTGTCGGAGGCGCCACGGAGGAAACGATCATTGCGCGCGTCGGCGAGGGAATCGTCAGCTCAATCGGATCGGCCGCCTCCTACAAGGACGTGCTGGAAAATCCGGATCGGATTTCCAAAACCGTTTTGGCCAAGGGCCTCGACAGCGGAACGGCCTTCGAAATTTTGTCGATCGACATCGCTGACGTGGATGTGGGTGAAAACATTGGCGCAAAACTCCAGACCGAGCAGGCCGAAGCCGACAAGCGCGTCGCCCAGGCGAAGGCGGAGGTGCGGCGCGCCGCCGCCGTGGCAGTCGAGCAGGAGATGCGAGCGCGCACACAGGAAATGCGGGCGAAAGTCGTCGAGGCCGAGGCGCTCGTGCCGCAAGCGATGGCGGACGCATTCCGCTCCGGCAATCTCGGCATCATGGATTACGTCCGGATGAAAAACGTGCAGGCCGATACCTCGATGCGGGAATCCATCGCCGGCGGCGACAAACCAGGGACTGAGGGAGCCAGGTAACCCGTTAAAGAGTTACAGCGCTAAATGCGCAACCGCTCCAACGCTCCAACGCTCCAACGCTCCATGTTCGACAATCCGATAATCCTCATCATCGTGATCGCGGCGGCTTTGCTGCGCTGGCTTTGGCAAAAGTCACAGGTTGAGAATCAGGAATCGGAAAGGCCCACGGCTCCCGGCGAGCCAATTCCTCGGGGTGGCGAGACCCAAACCGAGGAGGAACGGATTCGCCGTTTTCTCGAGGCGCTCGGACAGCCGGCTACATCCACTCCGCCGCCCAAGGTGGCGCCAAAGCGCCAGGTAGAGACATTCAGGCGGTTGACCGAGACCGTGTTACCTCCGCTGATCACGGTTCCGCCGCCCCTGCCCCCCGTTCCAATTTCTACGGTCATACCACCGCCCATCCCGATCCTTCAGGACGAAGAGCCAGTCTTCATGCCGGCCGCGGTGCAAGAAATGGGATTCGAGGTGCGCGATCTCAGCGCGCAAACTTCTAGCGATTTTGCCCCGGGCGCGACGACGCAACAAACCTTCCTGCTCAAGTTGCGGTCGCCGCAGGGTCTCCGCGACGCAATCGTTCTGCGCGAAATCTTCGGACCACCCCGCAGTTTGCAGGCGCTTGAGACAGCGATGTAGCGGATCTAGTTGCGAATCTTCGAGTTGATTTTTCCGAACATAGCCCAGCGTTTCAACGCTGGGATTGTGGCCATCCACCAAAATCTCAGAGTCCCATGCAGGGACGAAAGAATCGATGGTTTCTGGAAACGAACCCGTTTCTTTCGTCCCTGACGGGACTCAATCGGTTCTTGTCATTGAAAACCCAGCGTTAAAACGCTGGGCTATCGTCGGATAGAAGAGGCGCGAAAGGTATACGGGGAGCTCGCCGCTAGAGCGACCGAATACGAATCCATGTCTCGGCTTGCCGTCCACTGACGAGATCGGTCACCACGATTCGGTGCTCGCCATCAGCCGCCAAAGCGAAATCGGCGCCGGGCTCGGCGCGGCACGTCAGCGATTCACTCTCCCACCGCATTTCCGTTCCTCCGTTCGCGGCCAGTGGAATCCGGCGCGTCGAGGGCACGTCGGGATCGACCACGTATACGCTGCCAGGCAAAGGTGAAGTAATGCGCAGGTCCCCATTCGTCGATGCGAGAATGGAGCGATCGCGAATGCCATTCTCAGCGCTGTTGAACCAATCCGCGTACTCGGGTCCGAGCTGAACATTTCCGGCCGCATCGTAATCGGCCGGTGAATCCGGCGCGGGCAGCCGATCGGGAAGAAATTTCTCGCGCACTCCGCGCGGATCCGCCTCGGCGAGCAATTTGCCGGTGAGCGGATGAATGTTGCGTTCCACCATCCCCGCCGGTGTGCGATACCAGCTCGTGCCGCGATTCGCGTGCAGATAATCGAAGACCGCATGAAGAATCGGTCCCGCCCCAGTCACCCCGGAAACTTCGCGCATCGGCGCGCCGTCGAAGTTTCCCACCCAGACACCGACGGAAAATTCGGGAGTGAATCCAATCGTCCAGTTATCGCGAAAGTCGGTGCTCGTCCCGGTTTTGCAGGCGACGGGATAATCGAACCGAAGCGCCGAGTTCATCCCGAAAGCCAGGGTGCGCGCGGAATTGTCGCTCATGATATCCGCGATTTGCCAGACCAGCTCCGGCCGTGAGTAGCGGCGGGTCGCCGTCGGACTCGCGGTGAGGACACGCCAGGGCCGGTATTCGCCCAGCCGGGCGAGGCTGGCGTAGGCGTTCGTGATCTCGAGCAGACGTCCTTCGCAATTTCCCAGCGTGAGGCCCAGACCATAGACCTCGGCCGACCTGTTCAGTGTCGTTAGGCCGCAAAGACGCAGGCGCTCGTGCAACGCTTCCGGCCCACCGGCGGCGAGCAGCACTTTCACCGCCGGAATGTTCAACGAGCTCGCGAGCGCAGTCCGGTAGCGGACGGGTCCGTAGCAACGGCGGTTGTAGTTTTCCGGCCGGTAAAATCCATCGGCTGAGGGAAAACTCGTGCGCACGTCCGCGACCGTCGTGGCCGGGGTCGCGCCGCGCTCGAGCGCGAGCAGATAGGTAAACGGCTTCAACGTGGACCCGGCGGAACGCTGCGCCCAGGCTCCATTCACCTGCCCCGCGCCAGGCGCAAAGTAATTCTCGGAGCCGACCAGCGCGAGGACGTCGCCACTCGCGTTATCGATCACGACCGCGGCGCCGTTGCGCACATTTTGATCGCGCAGTTGCGCAAGCCGTTCCCGCAGGATTTTTTCCACCTGCTCGTTCAGGCGGAAGTCGAGCGTGGTTTGCAGCTCAGCCGACCCGCTTTCCTGCGGCTGCTGCAAAACCAACTCCACAAAGTGCGGCGCGCGAAAACGGCGGGCGGACGGACGGAGCGCGAGCGCCTCGGCTTGCGCCCGGTCGAACCGGGCCGGGTCGAGCGAGCCATTCTCACGCATCCGGCGCAGCACAGTCTCCTGCCGCTGGCGCGCTGCTTCGAGCGCCGTGTGCGGATTCAATCTGCGCGGGTTTTTGGGAAGACCGGCCAGAAAGGCCGCTTCCGCGTCGCTCAAATCCGCGACTGGCTTTTCGAAATAATAGTCGGCCGCGGCGGCGAGCCCGATGCTCAGATTTCCGAAATCGATCCGATTAAGATAGGCGGCGAGAATCTGATCCTTCGACCAGAGTTGTTCGAGCCGAAGAGCGGTCGCGCTCTCGATCAGCTTTGCTCGAAGGGTGCGCGGCCTCCGCTCCGAGATCTTTATCAACTGTTGCGTGATCGTTGATGCTCCGGAAATGATTCGCCCGCGGCCAAGCCCCGTCACGGCAGCCCGCGTGGTCGCGAACCAATCGATCCCGCCATGCCGGAAAAAGCGTTTGTCCTCCGCGGCCAGGACCGCATCGATCACGTGCCGCGGCACTTCTTCCAGAGCCAGTTCGCGGCTGAAACGCTCCGCGACGCGCGTTTCGCGCAGCGGGATTCCGTTTCGATCCAGCAACGCAATGCTTTGCACCGGCGGCTGCAGCAACGTCGGCGGAATCGGGAGGAGGCGAAGACTGAAATTTCCCGCGATCGGCAGCAGTGCCAACGCTCCGAGAACAAAGATCAATCGCCGTTTCATCTCACGCTATCGTTGCTGGCTCCGGGTAGCGCACGCGTCTCGCGTGCCGGCGATGGCGTCTCGCCATCGCGAACTTTTCTTTTGCATGGCGCCGACGTAAGCGACCGGCATGAGAAAGATTGTTTCTGCGAGACGACAAAACCCGCACGCGAGACGCGTGCGCGACGCAGAACCGATAAGGTCGCGTTCACTTCAGTGATTCAGCATGGACATGCACCGTCTCCGTGATTCCGAACCGTTCCGGATGGTACATCTCCTCGATCTTCGCTGATGCTGCGATGGCATCTCCAGCAGAAATCACTCGTGCGAGATAGCGCAGCGTGTAACGCCCGGGATAACGCAGGTCCGCGAAAAATACCGCCCGATCTTCCCGCAATTCGTGATAATCGCTTACCCATTCTGTCCCGAGCGATTCACCCGCGGCGACCTCCTGCGATTTGAACGCGGGATTGATCGCTTCGAACACACCGGGCAACGGATCCTCGACCGCGAGATAGGTCGCGCGCCGGCGCACATCGACGTCGAGCGTCACCAGGACGCGATCGCCCACCCGCAGGTTTTCCGCCGCCGAGAGCCGGCCGTCATCTCCGAGCTTCGAATATTTTCTCGTGATTGAGTAGCCACGATCCTGCCGGGGTCGTTCAATCACCTTTGGCCGGGCCTCGACCGTCACTTCGGAGAAAATCTGACCGCCGCTCTTGGTCAGGCGGATCGGTTCCGCGGCCGTTTTGTTCACAATCGGAAACGACGCGGTCACGAGCGGCTTGTCCTTGCTCACCGCGAAAGGCGCGGTCGCCTTGTCCCATACGATCTGGCCGGTCGCATTCTTGTCGCCGGTTTCGACCTGCCGCAGGTAGGAGGCGAGCGCGAGCAACGACCAGGCGTTCGCCTGGGTGGTGCTCCAATGGCCATTGCTCCGACGCCGGAAGAGTTCGACGGCAAGCTCATCCACGCGCGGCGCCCGCGGTTCGTGGAGCGTCCAGGCGAGCAAGTGGAACGCGTTTTCCCGCGCGACGGATCCGAAAAATTGATCCACGTAACCGTCGCTCGAAGCGGGCGGCTTGAGCAGTTCGTCGATCATGGCTTTCGGGCCTTTGCTCTCGATCACAGCGAGCGCGACGAGCGCCCGGTCTTCCGCGCTCAATTTCGCGCGTTTTTGAAAAAGCAGATCGTGATAGGCTGGCTCCGATTTGCCCGATACCGCCAGCGTGTAAACCGCGAGACATTGCGCGGAGAGTCCGTAGCCTGTCGCGTCCTTCGCCATGCCGCGAAGTTCTCCGCTCAAATAACCGAACACTCTCTTCGTCTCCGTTTCCGGCACGGTGAATTTCTGCTTCTGCGCAATGGCCAACACGAGCCCACCGTATGCGCTGCCCCAAAGCGTCGGCTCCCGGCCGCCCGGCCAAAAGCTCAGTCCGCCCGTGCTCGTCTGCATAGAGAGAAGAAGGTTGACGCCACGGTTCACGACCTCGGCGATCTCGGCGTCTGTCTTGTTCAGCTCCGGCAGAGTCGCGCGCAAATCGCGCACCACCAGCCACGGCAAAAGACTTGAGGCCGTTTGCTCGACGCAGCCATAAGGATAGTGGAGCAAATACCGGAGCGATTCGCGCAGCTCGATCACGCGCGTGTTCGCCACGTCCACGGTGGCTTGTCCGCTTCCCTCCAGGATTTGCGGATCGGAAATGCGTTTTAATTCCGCTTCGTTGTCCTCGACTCGTTTCGTCTCCACCTCGCGCAAGAGCGGCGCGGGGTAGCCGATATTCACTTCCGATTGAAGCGCGTCTCGAAACTCCGTTTTCTTATCGGTTGAAACAAAATGGACGCTCCAGCGCCACCGTGCTTTGCCGGTGGCCACAATCTCCGTCGGGAAATCGATCGACACCGATCCCTTCGCGGGCAAAGTGACGCGGCGCTTGAGCTCCGCCGCCTTCGCGGTCGCATCCAGTTGAAGCTCGACGTCCGCCTCGCCCGCGAGATCGGTCGTGTTGTGGAGCACACCGCGCAAAACAAGTTTGTCACCGAGATTCGCGAAATGCGGCAAGGACGCTTCAATCATCACCGGCTTGTTGATCTCGAACGCCGACTGGCCCGAGCCGAATCGATTCTGCTTCGAGGCGGCCACCGCCATTATGCGATAACGAGTGAGGCTGTCCGGCGCGACGAACTCGGCCCGCACGCGGCCCTGCGCGTCGGTCCGGAGCGTGGCATTCCAGAAGGCGCAGGCGAGAAAGTTTTTTCGCAGCCCGTTCAGCAAAGGAGGCCCGCCTTTGCCATCCCCGATCAAGTATCCCTTGTTTGCGAAATCCGACTCCTCGGATTCCTCGCTTAACAGGGTTGGAAGGGTGAGGTTCGTTTGCACACCAAGGGCGCGCCGCTGATTGAAAAAGTCGAGCGGATCCGGTGTCTCGTAGCCGGTCAGCGAGAGCACTCCTTCATCGACGGCGAAGAGCACCACCTCGGAATCGGCCGTCGGTTTGCCCTTCGCATCGCGCACTTCCGCTTCGAGCGCGACTCTGTCGCCGGGCTTCGCGGTCGCGCTCAACGATTTCACCTGAACGTTGAGCTTGTCGCCCGGGCGCGCGACTCTCAATTCGCAGTAACCGATCCGGTATTCCGGCGCTTTGATTTTTCGCGGGCTGTCGTTCGCGCCGCGCAAGAGCATGACCGAGACGAAAACATTCGGCGCGTCCGTTTCCGCAACCGGAACCTGGACGGAGGGCGCATTGCCGCTGAGGCGCGTGACAAACGACCGCAACACTCGATCGCGCTCGACGGTGACGAGCGCGTCTCCCGCGATGGGGGTCTTGACCAGAATGGTCGCTGTCTGGCCCG
>Ga0190265_10001357_pt1 | contig 16073 bp, 12 predicted proteins | sample Popmic124T_FD_133135 | JGI IMG/M metagenome (GOLD analysis project Ga0190265, IMG submission 133135) | Populus adjacent soil microbial communities from riparian zone of Indian Creek, Utah, USA - 124 T | ecosystem: Environmental > Terrestrial > Soil > Riparian zone | place: USA: Utah | collected...
GCCCGTCGGCGCCCGGCCAGAGCGACTTGAGCGTGACCTCGAGCTGCTGCTCGAAGCCGCAACCATCGGTACCGAGCATCGCGATGCAGGCGAAGTCGTTGGCGACCTCCGCCGGCTGGTTGATGCCGGCGTTGTAGGTCAGGAAGCGCGGATAGCTCGCCTTGCAGCCCTGCAGCTTCGGCTCGTTCTGCATGACGCCGTCGTCGCCGAGGCCAGAGCACTTGTCGATGTCGCTGATGCCGACCAGACCGAGGTCGCTCGACACGACGCCGAGGTGCAGGTCCTTGGCGGGCGGAAACTTCTCCTTGCCCATGCCGGGGTCACCGCTGGCGAGCACGGAGATCAGCTTGGGGAACTGCTCGCGCAGCGCGCCCTGCTCCTGGGCCATCGAGCCCGAGTTGTCGACCATGAACAGCAGGTCGACCTTGTCGATGTTCGTGACGGCGATCTCGGCGACGACGCCGGAGACCAGACACGGGTTGAGCGCCTTGAGCTTGCGGTCCAGACAGCCGCTCAGCAGCGCGACTGCGAGCAGCATGGTCAGGGCGGCACCCCAGCGTCGCGCGCGGTTGCTCCGAACGGGCGGAATCAGCAGGCTGCGGGCTCGGGAAATCATCTGTCCTCCTTGCGCCGCCGCATCGAAGCGGCGGTACGTTCCCCGTCCTCCATGCTCGTCGGGTCCCAGCGACCTCTACCCAAGCTCATGGCTGACGGGGGCCTACATTAGTCGAGTCGGCTCTCCCAGATCAATCGCGCTCGCACCCGAATTCCAAGCATTTCCCACGAGTTCGCCTCGGGCACGAGGTTGACTGGGGGCGTGAATGTGCAACTTCCACACCACGCGCGACGGCTTGAAATCATTCGCTAAGTCGGCCGCGACGCAGCTCCTTGCGCCACCGATGTTGGCGGACATGACAACCGAGTTGGCACGCCGCCCGCAATAAGTGGGTACGGTTTGCAAGGAGTAGCGGCGGGGCGAGATACTGGTTGCGGACCGTGCCCGCCGAAACCACCGCCCGCAAAGTGCTCGTCGTCGACGACGAGGAGAACATCCGGCTCGTGCTGCAGACGCTGCTGCGCAAGCACGGCTACGAGGTGCACGTCAGCAGCAGCGCCGAGCGCGCGCTCGCGCAGCTCGACGAGCTCTCGCCCGACTTCGTGCTCGCCGACGTGCGCATGCCGGGGATGAGCGGGATCGAGCTGTGCGGCGCGATCCGCGCCCGCGGCGGCGACGTGAGCGTGATCGTGATGAGCGCGTACGGCTCGGTCGATCTCGCGCTCGAGGCGATGAAGGCCGGCGCGTACGACTACGTGCAGAAGCCGTTCAAGCAGGACGAGGTGCTGCTGGTGCTGGCCAAGGCGGCCGAACGCGAGGCGTTGCGGCGCGAGAACCGCGCGCTCAAGGAAGCCGTGCGCCAGGATCGCGAGCTGAGCGAGCTGCTCGGCGAGAGCGACGCGATCCGCCAGGTGCTGCGCTTGATCGACAAGGTCGCGGACTACCGCACCACCGTGCTGATCCAGGGCGAGAGCGGCACCGGCAAGGAGCTGGTGGCGCGCGGGCTGCACAAGCGCAGCAGCCGCGCCGAGCGCCCGTTCGTCGCGATCAACTGCGGCGCGATCCCCGAAGCCTTGATGGAAAGCGAGATGTTCGGCCACAAGCGCGGCGCGTTCACCGACGCGCACAGCGACAAGCGCGGCATCTTCCAGGAGGCCGACCAGGGCACGCTGTTCCTCGACGAGATCGGCGAGCTGACGCCGCCGCTGCAGGTGAAGCTGCTGCGCGTGCTGCAAGAGGGCGTGGTCAGGCCGCTCGGCGGGACCAAGGACACGGCGGTCGACGTGCGTGTGGTCGCGGCGACCGTGCGCGACCTGCGCAAGGAGGTGGCCGCGGGCCGCTTCCGCGACGACCTCTACTACCGGCTCAACGTGCTGCAGATCGTCGTCCCGCCGCTGCGCGATCGACTCGACGACATTCCCCTGTTGGTCGAGCATTTCCTGCGCCGCAACAACAAGCGGCTCGGGACGCACATCACCGGGATCGACGCCACCGTGCGCAAGCGTCTGCTGTCGTACGGCTGGCCCGGCAACGTGCGCGAGCTGGAGAACCTGATCGAGCGCGCCTCGGTGCTGGCCGATGGCGAGGTGCTGACCCTGGTCGACATCGGCGACCGGCTGCAGGCGTCGACCGATGCGCTCGGCGACGTGCTGGGCAGCGGTGAGCTGTCGATCAAGAAGGCCACGCGCGTGATCGAAGACACGCTGATCCGCCGCGCGCTCGAGCGCACGCGCGGTAATCGCACCGCGGCCGCCAAGCTGCTCGAGATCAGCCACCGCGCCCTGCTCTACAAGATCAAGGACTACGGAGTGAGTTGACCATCAGCGCGGCACGCGCCGCCCGGCCCCGCCGGCAAGGCCGTCGGGGTCCCACCCCACGCGAGGTTCGCTTCGCTCTCGCGCTGGATGCGAACCCGCCGCAAGTCGCTCGTCCATGAACGCTCGAACCTCTGCATTGGTGGCACTGGCGCTCTTCGTCCCCGTGGCCGCGCGCGCCGATGATTGGCTTGCGGCGTTGCCCGAGTGCGCGGGCGAGCGCGTGCCGAGCTCGGCGCAGCTGCTCTATCCGCGCGCCGGGCTGCCGGCCGTCGTGGCGGCGGGCGACACGCTGGTCGTGCGCGCCCGCTTGTCGTTGCCGCTCACGCCACCGCCCGGCGTGCAGCAGCCGCGCGCGCTGGAGGGCTTCGAGGCGGAGCTCGCCGGGCACGCTCACGTGCTCTCGGGACGGCGGGTCGAGCAAACCACGCGGGTCGAAGTCGTCAACGTGCGGCCCGAAGGCCCGAGCTCGCTGCGCTATCGGCTCGCGTTGCCGGTGCCGGCGTGGATGGCGCCCGGCACCTACGACCTGCGCCTGCGCGCGAAGGGGGCGAGCCTGCACGCCGACTCGTCCGTGCGCGTCTTGGCCCCCGGCGCAGCGCCCCGGCTCGGCGCGGCCGCGGAGCGCGAACGACTCGAGCCGCGGGCTGCGCTGCACGCCCCGATCGACGTCTGGGTCGAGGCCTCGGCGGATTCGATCAGCCGGGACGCGTCCCTGCAGGACGCGATCGCCGGGGACGCGTCATTGCAGGAGGCGCTGGCGAGCGCCGCGCCGGAGTTGCGCACGGCCGGGCTCGTCGCGGCGTTGCGCGTTGGCGGCCGGCTCTGGGTGATCGGCGGATGCGACGCGCTGCATCTGCCGTTCGAGGTCGAAGTCGCGTCGGCGCTGCGCGCGGAGGCTCGCGAGCGCGTCGCGGACGTGAAGCGGACCGGCTTGAATCCCACCCCTACAGCAGAACCTTCTACTGTAGGGGCGGGTTTGAACCCCACCCCTACAGCAGAACCTTCTGCCGTAGGGGCGGGTTTGAAACCCGCCCTCTTCACCCCGATCCCGGACGGCTGGCAGCTGCACGCTGCGCGCGCCCCGCTCGAGCTCTCGGTGCTGATCCCCGCCGCGCCCGGTGCACCTGGCTTGCGCGCCGACCGCGGCGAGCTGCGCTTCTATCCAGCGGGCGAGGTCGCCGCCGCCCCGCATGCGCTGATCGCGCGCTGGTCATTGCCCGCGCTGGCCGCCGGCGAGCGCGCCCGGCTCTCGCGCGTTGCGTCCACGCCGCTGAACGCGCAGCTGCGGATCGAGCCCGACCCCGTGCGCGGCGATGCGCCCGTGCGGGTGAGCGCGCGCGCCGATCGCCCGCTCGCTTCGCTCGCGCTGCGCTTCGATCATCGGCATACGGCGCACGGTCTGCACCCGGTCGAGCACCGCTATCGCGCGCTGGGCGAGCACCGCATCCATGGGTTAGCGATCGCCGCGGACGGGACGGCGGCTGGCGTTCGAGGGGACGCGACCGTGGTGACTGCCCGCATGTCGGGCGGGCCGGACTGCGCGGCCCGGGCGGTGGCGCCAGGCTCCCATCCCGTTTGGGGTGGCTCGGGGTTGTGGCTGGGCGTGCTGCTGCTACAAAGGCGCCTGCTGAAAAGGCGCCGGGGCCGACTGGCCGGGAATAGACTCGGCGCCGAGCCGCGTTCGGCAAGAAGCTTGTCGTTCGGCAAGAAGCTTGTGTAGAGGCGAGACCGTGAAGCGCACCTGTCCGTTACTCACCGCCATCCTGCTGCACGCGCTGCTCGCAGCCGCTGCTTGCGGCTCCAAGAACATCCCCAACACGCGCGTCCCGGACAACGGCGACAATCGCGAAGTCCTCGATTTCGTGGAGAAATATCGCAAGGCCGTGGAGGAGCGCGACATCGGCTCGCTGCTCGGCATGACCTCGCGCGACTACTTCGACGACATGGGCACGCCGCAGGGCGACGACGACGTCGACTACGACGCCTTGCAAGTTGGGCTCACGCGCCTGCGCCATGAGGTCCTCGGCGCCCGCTACCAGATCAGCTATCGCGCCGTGACTTTCACCGACAACAAGAAGGTGCTGGTCGATCTGCTCTACACGGGCTGGTTCAAGGTCGCGACGCCGGAAGGCGAGCAATGGCGCCGGCGCCTCGAGCCGCACCGCATCGTGCTCGCGAAAGAAGACCGCGGTTTCAAGATCGTCTCGGGTATGTAGGCGCTAGTACGCGCCTAACCAGCGGTTGTGTCCGTACTGCGGGCCACGCTACGATCTCTTCGATACGGTAACGCGCCGATTCGCGCGCGCCGCACCCGAGGTGACCACCGCGATCATGGGTGGCGGTTCCGATTCTAAAAAGCAGCTCGGCAAGATCCTGCTCGCGCAGAAGCTGGTCAGCGCCGATGTCCTGCAGGACATGCTCGACGAGCAGAAACGCGATCCAGGATCGCGTCTCGGCACCGTCGCGACTCGCCGCGGCCGAGTGAGCGTGCACGACGCGCTGCACGCGCTCAGCGAACAGCACGGCGTGCCGCCGGTCGACCTCGCGGAGCTGGTGATCCCGCTCTCGATGCTCAAGCTCGTGCCGGTCGAGATGGCGCGCGAGCATGCGCTCTTGCCGTTCAAGCTCGACGGCGATCAGCTCCTGCTCGCGATGTCGTCGCCGCAGCAGCGCGAGGTGATCGAGGAGATCGAGTTCGTGGCCGCCAAGAAGGTCAGCGCGCACGTCGCGCTCGACCACGTGGTACGACATGTGATCGACTACGCCTACGCGCGGCTCGAACAGGGCGACGAGCACTATGTCGGCAGCGCGGTCACCGACTCGCAGCTGCGCCAGCTCGGGCTGCCGGCCGACTCGCCGCGCGCGCCCGAGGCCAACACGCCTTCGCCGGCCCCGGCGGTGGTGCTGGGCACGGCGGAAGCGAGCGATTCGGAGGAAGAGGACGACGCCGACGGCGTCGAGATCGGCGCGACGGTCGGTAAGACAGGTCCGCTGTCGGACGCCTCCGGGCTCGCGGCGGCGCTCGACACCGCGTTCTCGGAGCGCGTGATGCCGTCGCAGCCGCCGGTGATGCCCGCGCCGACGGCCGATGCCCGCGTGCTGATCGCGCACCGCGACGAGCTCTTGCGGCAGGCGTTGCGCAGCACGCTGCAGGAGACCGGCGTGGCGGTCGATGAAGCCGGCGACGGCAACCAGGCGCTCGAGCTGATGCGCGCGCAGCAACCGAGCGTGCTGGTGGTCGACCTGAGCTTGCCGCTGATCCAGGGCCTCGACCTGTGCCAGCGGCTGCGCGCGAGCCCGCGCTATGCGGAGCTGCCGATCGTGGTCGCGAGCGACGGCTGGAACGGCTGGCGCATCGCCAACGACCTGCGCGACGGCTACGGCATCAAGCACTTCTTCGAGCGCCCGTTCGACGTGGTGAAGTTGACCCGCACCGTGCGGCTGCTGCTCGACGGGCAGGACCTGCCGGATGAGCCGCCCGCGCTCGCCGCCGCGGTGGAAGCGCGCTGGAACGCCGGAATGAAGGCGTTTCAAGCCGGTGACTTGGACACCGCGATTGCGGAGCTGCAGGCCGCTGCGCAGGTCGATCCCCAAGCCTTCGAGCTGCAGTATCACCTGGGCTTGTTGTACGGCCGGCGCTCGGAGCTGTTTTCGGCGATCGCGGCGCTGCAAGCTGCGACCAAGCTCCAACCGCGGCACTTTGCCGCTGTCAAAAACCTCGCGGTGGTGTATCAGCGAGCAGGTCTGCGATCCTGTGCGCTCGACGCGTGGGAGCGGGCGCTCAGCTGTGCGCCCGACGAGACGACCCGTGCCAGCATCAAGGAGCACATGATCGGCCTGTTGTGAGCTCGCCGTGGTTTAATCCCCGGCGCGAGCCGCGCACCGTCGTTCGGATCCGCGATGAAGTTCTTGTGCAGCCACTGCAAGGCGAAGTACCAGATCGCCGACGAGCGGCTCGCGGGCCGCACCCTGCGCATGACCTGCCGCAGCTGCGGCCAGGAGATCCTGCTGCGCGGTGACCCGGGCATGACCAGCAACCGCGCGCCCTCGTCGATCAGCAGCAGCATGCCGGCGGTGGTGCCGTCGGCGCTGGGAGCGGAGTTTCAATCGGCGATCGCGGGCAGCCTGCATCCGCTGCCGCCCGCGGTGCCGATCGACGAGTGGCACGTGGCGATCGACGACGCACCGGTCGGCCCGATGCGGCGCGAGGAGGTCGCGCGGCGGCTCGCTTCGGGGATGCTCGGGCCCGAGTCGCTGGCCTGGCGCGAGGGGCTCGACGACTGGATGGCGATCCGCTCGATTCCCGAGCTCGCCGTGTTGTGTCCATCCGGACCGATGGCGCCACCGGTCGGCTTGCCGCCCGCGCCGATCGGCGGGCGGGGTGGCGCTGCACCCGCATATGCGCTCGACGATTGGGCGCCGATCCCCGATCGCAGCGGCTCGCTGATGAGCAACTCGCTGAGCGGATCGATGCACGACCAGTCGTCGCCAGGGATGGCGGCGCCGCGCGGTCCGTCGATGCCGATGATGTTCGCCGTGGCGTGCGGCTTCGCGTTCCTGATGTCGGCGCTGACGATCCTCGGCGCGCGCTGGCTGCGCGAAGAGGCGCCGACCGCGACGAACGAGCCGGCCCCGGCCGCGCCCGCAGCGACCGCGCCGCCGGCCGCATCCGCTGCCGAGGACGACGGCCCCGAAGCGGAGATGACGATCGAGCTCGAGGAAACGGCGATGAACACCAAGGGCGGCAAGTCCGGCAAGGCCGGGGCGGCCAACACCGGGGGCAAGCCGAAGAAGGAGCTGACCGCCGCGCAGAAGGAAATGCTCGCGCGCATGGGCGGGAACGCGGCGAGCGATCTGAGCGCGCTCGAGCGCAAGAACGAGGCGCCGGCCGTGGGCGGCAACCGGCAAGCGGGCAGCTTGCCCGCCGATCAGCTGCGCTCGGTCGTGCAGCGCGGCCAGAAGAACCTGCAGCGCTGCTACGAGTCGGCGCTGCGCGGCGCAGGCGCCGACAGCACGATCCGGCTCGATGTGAAGCTCACCGTGTCGCCCAACGGCAATGCCACCAACGTGCTGGTCAAGGGCCAGGGCCTGCCCGGCATGAACGAGTGCATCTCGCGCACGATCAAGATGTGGCGCTTCCCGAACGCGACCGAAGCGAGCGAGCTGGCGTTCCCGCTGCTGTTTCAACCGGGGGGGTGAGGTAGCGGACTGATCGTGCGAGGGGCCGCGCCCTTCAGGCCTGGCGTCGGCGGCGGTCGGGCAAGGGGACAGGGGTAGGCGCAAGGGCAAGCGCCGAGGGTCGAGCGCAGGCGCAAGCGCAGGGTCAGGTCCTGAGTTGTGCTGGGCTGTTGCGCGCGAGAGGGCTGACGGCGGTCACGCCTCAGTCGAGCGGGTGGGCCTATTAGTCGCAGTCGCGCCCGACCGTCGAGCACAACTCCGGACCTGCCCCTGCGCTTGCGCCTGCGCTCGGCCCCCGACGCATGCCCTTGCGCCTACCCTTTTGCCTGCCCTTGACCCTACTCCTGCCCGCTCTTCCTCTCCCCCCCCTTGCCGCCCGCCACAAGGGCTCAGCGGGGGAGTCCTCCCTCTTGTTGCGCCGTCGCGGAACTGCAACCGTTGCGCCCCATGACGGCGGCTCAGCTCGGGCAGTGGGTGGTGCAGGGGCTCGAGCTCGGGTTGTGGCTGGCGCTGCCTGCGCTCTTGGCCAGCTTGCTCGCGGGCGCCTTGAGCGCGGGCTTGCAAGCGCTGACCGGCGTCTCGGATGCTGCGCTCGCGTTCGTGCCGAAGCTGTTGGCGGTCGGCGCGGTGCTGTTCTTCACCGGCGCCTGGATGATGCAGCGGCTCACGGCGTTCACGCTCGAGCTGTGGCGGACCTTGCCGTGAGCGCCGCGGGCGCGGGCTGGCTGGCGCCGGGCGCGCTCGAGCAGGCGCTGGCCGTGGCGGTGCTGCTCGCGCTGCGGCTGCTCCCGTTGGTGCTCCTCGTGCCGTGGCTGTGTGTCCCGCGCGCGCCGCTGGTGCTCGTGCCGGCGGTGACGGCGGTGCTCGTGTTGTGCCTGCACTCGCCCGCGGCGGCGAGCGCACCGGCGCTGCCGCTGTCGGGCTTGACGCTGGCGGCGCTCGGCTTGCGCGAGCTGCTGCTGGGCGTGGTCTACGCGCTGCCGCTGGCGCTGCCGCTGCGCGCGATCGAGTGGTCGGGCGTGGTCTCGGGGCGCGGCCTCGGCGCGCCGTTCGCGGAGCGCGCGCTGTCCTCGCTGTGGCTCACCCTGGGCGCCGCGCTGTTCTTCGCGCTCGGCGGCCACCGCGTTGCGTTGCGCATGCTCGCCGACGAGCTGGGGCGCGTCCCGCTCGGTCTGTTGCGCGGGCCGGCCGATGGCCTGGCGCTCGCCACCGGTACGGCGCAGCTGCTCGGCGAAGCCTTCGCGCTCGCGCTCTTGCTCGCGCTGCCCGCGCTCGCCGTGCTGCTCGTGATCGAGCTCGGCGTCGCGCTGGCCGCGCGCGGCGCGGGCGCGCGCAATCTGGACTGGCTGCTGCCGCCGCTGCGGCCGAGCTTGTGGCTGGCGGCGGTTTGGGTCGGTGTCGCGCTGCTGGTGCAGACCTTGCCCGGCATCTTCGCGCACAGCCTGCGCGCGGCGCGCGCGCTGTGGGGGGCCATATGAATCCGGACGTCTTGCTGACCGCCGACGCGATCGCGGCGCGCGTGCGCGAGCTGGGTGCGGCGATCAGCGCCGACTACGGCGGAGAGGCGCTGGTGGTCGTGGTGATCCTCAAGGGCAGCTTCATGTTCGCGGCGGACCTCGTGCGGGCGATCGATCTGCCGCTCGAGGTCGACTTCCTCGGCGTGCGCAGCTATGGCGACGCGACCACCAGCAGCGGCATCGTGCAGATCACCAGCGACCTCACGCGCTCCATTCAAGGCCGCGACGTGCTGCTGGTCGAGGACATCGTCGATACGGGCCTCACCTTGAGGTTCTTGCTCGACAACCTCAGGACGCGAGACCCGCGTACGCTCAAGCTGGCAGCGTTGCTGCACAAGCCTGCGCGTACGCGGGCGTCCGTGCCGATCGACTACCTCGGCTTCACCATCCCCGACGTGTTCGTGGTCGGCTACGGGCTCGATGCCGCGCAGCGCTACCGCAACCTCCCGTACGTCGGTCAGCTCGCCGGCACCGACTAGGGCGCGCCGCCGTCGGCGGGCGCGTTGGCGGCCTCGGTCAGTCGCATGCCGATGGTGCGGATGAGCATGCCAGCTGTGGCACCGAAGTCGTCCTGGCAGATGCTACCGAGCACGGCCTGCTGTCCGAACCCGCGTGCGGTCTCGATCAGGCGCACGGGCGGGAAGCTCCTACCTTGCGCCGTGTTGCAGGAGGGTTGCAGGTGATCGTCTTGAGGGTCGGGAGTCCCACTGTCGTCGAGGACTTGCTGCATGAGCGGATGAGCCAGGATGGCATCGTAGGCCGCTTCGCGCTCCGCGTCGTTGGCGATGTCGCTGGGCGAGCCGGCGACCGGGGCCACGAGCTCGGGGGGGATCCCGGCGATCATCGCGAAGACGATGCGATCCGGGTGATCGGGCCGCAGCGCCTTCAAGCCATCAACGTAGCGCTGCACGTCGTGCGTGCGCTCTTCTTGTAGGCAGCGCACGTTCAGACCTTGCGACAGCAAGACCTGGTCGTCCGGGTTCTCGGGATCGAGGTGTGCCGCCGTTACGAACGTGCGCGGGTCGCTCGCCGAGCAATCGTCCTCGTCCGTGACCACGATCACGACGAGCAGCGAATCTTCGCGCAAGAAGCCGGTGTTCTCGCCCTCGCCATGGCTCTCGCCGTCGTGGAAAACGATGCTGTCGTCGCTGGCCGGCCAGAGCGCCTTCAAGCTCGCTTCGAGCGGCTGCTCGAAGCCGCAGCCCGCGCTGCCGACGAGCGGTACGCAGCCCACCGTGTCGACCGTCGCCACCGCCGCCGAATCGCCGTCGAAGCTGAGATAGCCAGGATACGAGCGCTCGCAGCTGAGCTCCACGTCGTTGGGGCGAACGAAGATGCCGTCCTCGCCACGCCCTTCGCACATGTGGATATCGCTGACGCCGAGCGCCCCCATGTCCGAGGTCGCGACCGCCATGTGCACGCTAGCGGCGGCAGGAAAGCCCGGCTCTCCGTTTTCACCGCCACCGACGATCGCGTTGAGCATGCGCGGCAGCTCGCGCTTGAGTCCGTCGAGCTTGGGCTGCAACGACGCCGAGTTGTCGATCACCATCAGGATGTCGACCGCGTCGATGCGCTCGAGCGGCTGCGGCGTCGACATGCAGCCGTCCTCGTCGTCGCAGTTGCTCGCGATCGGCTCGGGGTTTTCGCTGCTGCAGGCTGCGGGCGCGATGCACAGCGCGAGCGCGCAGCTCAGCAGTAACCAGGGGATGCGTTTCTGTTCGGGCATGGACCGTCCTCCGTGGGGGTTCAGCCGGTGGGTATGAGCACTGCTCACGGCTTGTCTGCTTCAGCTGCGGGAACGCCGCTCTGCGAGCGCGTGCTCAGCCAGGTCTGCAGGCGCGTGTGCTGCGGCGAGCGCGGGAAGCGCGCGAGGAACGCACGAGCGCGGGCGGCTGCGCTCTCGCTGCGGCCGAGCGCGCGTTCGGCGTCGATGCGCATCACCTCGCGTTCCTGCACCAGCACGCCGCTGGCGTAGCGCTGTTCGTGCTCGACCAACAACGCGAGCGCAGCGGCTGGCGCGACCTCGAGCTTTTCTTGCGCGCGCGTGAGCAGCGCGAGCTCACCCTCGGGATCGGGCAGCGCAGCGGCGACGGCGATCGGAGCTGGCGCGGGCTCGAGCGGCGTTGCACGCGAGGCTCGGAGCGACCGCGCGGATGCGCGTGGAGGGATGGGTGAGACCGGCGAGAGAAGTTGAGGTTGGGGCTGCGGGGCGGGAGTGGGAGACGGGACGGAGACCGTGGGTACGGGAGAAACGATGGAGGCAGGCGCGGGTGCGGTTGGAGAGGGGAGGGCGGGTTTGAAACCTGCTCCTACTTCCGGGGAAAGAAGCCAAGCCACGGCGCCGAGCGCGAGTGCGCCGGCGAGCAGCCCGCCTTTGGTCAGCGCGCTGAGCCCCGTGCTCGCGCCGATCGCTTCAGCCGGTACGCGGTCCAGCGCTGGCTCTAGGCGTTGCCAGGCGCTGGTCACGCGCTCGCGGCTGCCGAGCGCGCCGGCTTGCTGCAGCGCGCGCGCCAGCTCGCCGGCGTTCGGGTCCTGGCTCAAGCGTCGGGGATCACGCATCGGCCGCCTCCTGTGTTGCCCGCATGCGCGCGCTGACCGCGCGGCGGGCTCGATACAGCCGCGTGTACACGGTGAACTTCGAGCAGCCGAGCGCCTCGGCGATCTCGAGCACGGTCAGCTGTTCGATCTCGAACAGCACGAACACCTCGCGGTCGCGGAGCTGCACGGTTGCCAGCGCGGCGTCGAGCTGCGCGAGGGCGCTGCTGGTCTGCAGCGCGCGCTCCGGCGTGTGCGAGTGCACGGCTTCGGGCAGCGTGCCCGGCAGCTGCTCGTGGCGGCGATGAGCGCGCTGGCGATAGTTGCTACAGGTGCGGATGCAGATGCCATACACCCACGTGCGCTCGCTGCTGCGGCCTTCGAACGTGGGCAGGGCTCGGTACACGGCGAGAAAGACCTCCTGGACCACGTCGTCGAGGTCGCGCTCGGCCACGCCCATGCGCGGCAGCACGCGCATCACGTACGGCGCGAACTCCTGGAACAGCGCCTCGAAGCGCGCGCGCAGCGCCGCCGGCCGCGGGTCCGAGCTGGGCGCGATCTCGGCGGGTGCTGAAGCGACCTCGGCGGGCCACGCCAGCGTCGGTTTTGCGGCCAAACGGTGCTCCTCTGCGCGGTGGGTATGCGCAGGCACGCGCGGTTGTCTGGAAGGCGCGCGATTCTTCTGCGGTCACCCGCTCAGGGCAGGCTCACCCCGAGCGCAAGCTCGCCCATGAATCCTACGCGAGCGACTTCGAATGCGCTCACGCGCTCGCGCTCGTTGAAGCTCAGATAGACGAGCTCGGGTTGCGAGAGCCGCACGGGCAGGCCCAGGCCCACGCGCACGTACAGCGGCCACCACAGCGGCGCGCGCATGTTCAGCTCGGGCCCGAGCTCGCTCCAGAGTTGAGGGAGCGATCTTTCGAACCCCTCAAAGCCCGTCGCCTTGCTGCGCAACTCGCCGATCGCGAAGCGAGCGCACAGCTCGAGCCCCCCGCCGAACGGGCGCGCCGCGACGATGCAGCCCGAGAGCGCCGCGTACCACAGCCGCAGCTCGAGGACGCCGTCGAGCATGGCCATGGGCGTGGGGTCGTACACGGTTTCCTCCTGCAGGACCCCGAGGCCGCCGCCCGCGCTGACCACGATCAGATCGCGCCACGCGACGCGCAGCCGCGCCGCCGGCCCGAGCGTGCCGTTCGGTTGTAAGCCGGTTGCCACGGCCATCCCGACATCGAGGCCGAACGCGAACAGCGCCTGCTGCGGAGGTGATTCGCTCCGTGCCGGGACGCGTCCCGGCTGATCGGCCGGTTCGGCGCGCTGCGGCTCCGGTGCGCGCGCGGGCAAGGTGCTCGGGTCGAGCGTGCTCGGCTCGTCGCCGAACAGCGCTTCGAGCTGCGCGCTGATCTCCCTGGGCAGCGGGACGCCGCTCGCGCTGCCGCGCAAGGTCACGGCGATCACGAGCGCGACCATGTCGTCGAGCGCGCGGCACGCGCCGCTCGCCATCGGCAGCACGCGCTCGCCGAACTGCTTGCCCGCGGGATCGCTGACGGCGATCACGGCTTCGAAGCCGCCGTCCGGGGATGGCGCGATCCGGCCTTCGACCAGGATCAGCGCATCCGCCGGCCGCACGAACACCGCGCGCCGCATCAACGCTTCGATGCGAGCGGCGAGGTCGGCCTGCGCGATGCAGCTCTCCGCGCCGGGCAAGCGCACCCAGCTGAAGCTCGGCCCGGCGCTGGGCGCGGGCTCCGCGCGCGCCGGCGCGGCCGAGCTCGACGAGCACAGCGCGATCAGCAAGACGCGCGCTCCCGCATGCAGGCTGCGCACCCACATCGTGGTGCAGCGTATGAAGAGCGTCACCACAGTATGGAGTTGCAATGGGAGTCCCACGTGAGCGTGCGTTCCAGCCGGTTTTGAATCCGATCGGAGTCGAGTAACACCGGTCATTCCTGTGATATTGTATGGGTACATTGACAGTGAACGAGGCAGTCCCAGAAAGCGCTCCGGGCAGTCCCGCCGAGGGCACTGTCGGCGGCCGCTATCAGCTGCAGCAGGTGATCGGTCGCGGCGGCATGGCGATGGTCTATCGCGCGCTGGACACCGTCACCGGCGACGTCGTCGCGCTCAAGCAGCTGCGCCCCCGCGACCACGACGACTCGCAGCAGCGCAGCCTCGAGCTGTTCGAGCGCGAGTTCCATGCGCTCACCGAGCTGACCCATCCCCGTATCGTCGGCGTTCGCGACTACGGTTTCGACGCCGAGCTGCCCTACTACACGATGGAGCTGCTCGACGGCGGCGACCTGCTCGAGCGCGCGCCGCTGGCGTGGCGCGACGCTTGCGCGGTGGCGCGTGACATCTGCTCGGCGCTCTCGCTCGTGCATTCGCGGCGCATGGTCTACCGCGATCTCAGCCCGCGCAACGTGCGCTGCACCGATGACGGCAAGGCCAAGCTGATCGACTTCGGCGCGATGGCGCCGATGGGCTCGGCGCAGCTCGCGGTGTGCACGCCGGCGGTGGCCTCGCCGGAGGTCGTGTACCGGCAAGAGCTCGACGGGCGTTCGGACCTGTACGCGCTCGGCGCGACGCTCTACTTCACGCTGGCCGGGCGTGGCGCCTATCCGGCGCGCACGTTTCAGCAGCTGATGGAGCTGTGGCAGCGGCCGCTGGTCCCGCCTTCGGAGTGGGTGTCCGACATTCCGCCCGCGCTCGATGCGCTGGTGATGGAGCTGCTGCAGCTCGATCCCGCGCTGCGTCCGGTCAGCGCGGCCGAGGTCAGCCAGCGCCTGTGCGCGGTGGCGGGGCTCGAGAACGACGAGCACCTGCTCGTCTCGCAGGCGTATCTCAGCACGCCGACCCTGGTCGGGCGCGAACGCGAGCTCGATCGCGTGGCCGGCATGGTTCAGCGCACCGTGCGCAACGCGCGCGGCAGCGCGATGCTGGTACGCGGCGCGGCGGGCATGGGCCGTTCGCGCTTCCTCGACGCCTGCGCGTTGAGCGCCAAGCTCGCGGGCGTGACCGTGCTGCGCACGTCGCCCGCGACCGCGCCGCACGGACCGTTCGCCGTCGCGCAGGCGCTCGCGAGCCAGCTGTTCGAGCTGCTCCCGGACGAGACGCTCGCGGCTGCGGCGCAGCAGGGGCCGGTGCTCGGTCAGCTCTTGCCCGCGCTGCGCAGCAAGCTGGGTCGCACCACCGAGGTCGCTTCACCCGATCTCCAACAGCAGGGCCAGGCGTCGCTGCGCGGCTTCCTGCTCGAGATCGCGAGCAAGCGCCCGCTGCTGATCGCGATCGACGACATCGAGCGCTTCGATCCCGATTCGCGCGCGCTGGTCGCGCTGCTCGCGCACAAGGCCACGTCGAACGCGCTGCTGCTGGTCGTCGCGTCCGACAAGGATGCCCCCGACGACGGCGACGACGCGCGCATGCTGACGCACGCTTCGACCCTGCTCAAGCTCGAGCCGCTGTCCGTGAACGATACCCAGGCGCTGCTCGCTTCGATGTTCGGCGAGGTTCCGAACCTGCCGATCCTGGTACGCCGCATCCATGCGCTGGCCGCGGGCAGCCCGCAGAACGTGATGCGCCTGGCGCAGCATCTGCTCGATCGCGGCGTGGTGCGCTACAGCGCGGGCGCGTGGATCCTGGCCGATCGGATCGACGACGGCGATCTGCCGGAGACCATGGCGCAGACCTTTGCCGCCAAGGTCGCCGCGCTCGATGCCGACGCGCGCGCGCTCGCGCAGGTGTTCGCGCACTATGCGGACCAGCGCTTCAGCTTCGACGAATGCATCGCGCTGCATGCCCAGCGCGACCGCGCGCGGGTGTTCCGCAGCATCGATCAACTGCTCGCCGCCGGCGTGCTCACCGCCAGCACCGATGACTACGCGCTCAGCTCGCCGGCGTGGATCGCGCCGCTCTGCAGCCCGCTCGAGCCCGAGCTCGCGCTGCGGCTGTCGCGCGTGTTCCTGGCCCGCGACGAGGGGCTGCGCGCGGTTCGCTGCCTGTTCCTCTCCGGTCGTGAGAGCGACGGGCTCGACGCGCTGGTCGCGTACGCGCAGCAGTCGCACCAGCAGACCAGCGCGGACACGGCCAGCTACCTCAAGCTGCTCTCCACCCTGCCGCACGACTGGCCCGAGCTCTTCGAGCGCGGTCTGGCGCTGGCCAAGGAGCTCGGCCGGCCGGCGCGCGAAGAGTACCTGATCCGTATGCGGCTCTCGGGCATCGTGTCGCAGAACGACGTGTGCAGCCACGGCCAGCAGGCGGCGTTCGCGCAGCGGCTCGCGTACGACGTCGGCCTCGACCTCTACGCCGGGCTCGATCCTTCGCTGCCGCCGGCGACGCGTCTGCAACAGGCGCTCGCGGGCGCGGCCGCGCGCTACGCCAGTACACCCGAGCACGATCGCATGCTCGACCCCAAGACGGCGATCGGCATGCTCGCGCGTACGACGATCGCGGCGATCGGCGGCTTCGCGCGCTCGC
>Ga0190265_10001358_pt1 | contig 16071 bp, 18 predicted proteins | sample Popmic124T_FD_133135 | JGI IMG/M metagenome (GOLD analysis project Ga0190265, IMG submission 133135) | Populus adjacent soil microbial communities from riparian zone of Indian Creek, Utah, USA - 124 T | ecosystem: Environmental > Terrestrial > Soil > Riparian zone | place: USA: Utah | collected...
CAGCGACTCCTCCGAGCGGTTCGGGATGTCGCGCGTGATCTCCTCGTCGCCGAGCTTGGTCGTGCGGGCGTCGATCTCGTACTCCTCGATGTGGATCGAGGTGAGCTCGTCGTCCTTGACCAGCCGCTCCGAGAGGATGATCGCGTCCTCGAAGTTGTAGCCCTCCCAGGACATGAAGGCGACGAGGCAGTTCTTGCCGAGCGCCAGCTCGCCCTGGTTGGTCGAGGAGCCGTCGGCCAGCACGTCGCCGGCCTTGACCTTCTCGCCGACGTCGACGAGCGGCTTCTGGTGGATGATCGTGCCCTGGTTGCTGCGCATGTACTTGTGCAGCGAGTACTCGTCCTTGCCGACGACGATCCGCTCGGAGTCGACGAAGCTGACCTCACCGCTCTCGTGGGCGACGATCACGTCGCCGGTGTCGATCGCGGCGCGGGTCTCCATGCCGGTGCCGATCAGCGGCGCCTCGGTCTTGAGCAGCGGGACCGCCTGGCGCATCATGTTCGAGCCCATCAGCGCCCGGTTGGCGTCGTCGTGCTCGAGGAAGGGGATCAGCGCCGTGGCGACCGACCAGATCTGGCCGGGCGAGACGTCCATCAGGTCGACGTCCTTCGGCGCGGCGAGCACCAACTCGCCGTCGCGCGAGCGACAGGTGACCTGCGGGCCCTTGAGCTTGCCGGTCTTCTCGTCGACCTCGGCGTTGGCCTGCGCGATGACCAGCTCCTCCTCCTGGTTCGCGTCGAGGCGAACGATGTCGTCGGTGACGACTCCGTTCTCCACCTTGCGATACGGAGTGGTGACGAAGCCGTGCTCGGAGACCTCCGCGAACGAGGAGAGCGAGCCGATCAGGCCGATGTTCGGACCCTCGGGGGTCTCGATCGGGCACATGCGGCCGTAGTGGGTCGGATGGACGTCGCGCACCTCGATCGGGGCGCGCTCGCGCGTCAGGCCACCGGCGCCGAGCGCCGAGAGGCGGCGGCGATGGGTGAGGCCCGACAGCGAGTTCGTCTGATCCATGAACTGCGACAGCTGCGAGGAGCCGAAGAACTCCTTCTGCGCGGCGACGACCGGGCGGATGTTGATGATCGTCTGCGGCGTGATCGTGTCCGAGTCCTCGGTCGTGAGGCGCTCGCGGACGACGCGCTCCATCCGGTAGAGGCCGATCCGGAAGGCCTCCTGGATCAGCTCGCCGACGGTGCGCAGACGGCGGTTGCCGAAGTGCTCGTACTCGTCGAGGCGCTCCTCGATCGGCTCGCGACCGTAGGTCTGGGCCTCAGCCGCGAAGTCCTTGATCGGCTCGCCCTCGTAGAGGCCGTCCTCGGGGATCCCGAGCGCCTTCGGCAGCGAGACGAGCTCCTTGATCAGCTCGACGATGTCGCGCGGGGTCAGCGTGCGCGTGTCGAGCGGCTCGTCGAGGTGGAGGCGCGAGTTGAGCTTGTAGCGACCGACGCGCGTGAGGTCGTAGCGCTTGGGGTCGAAGAAGAGCTGGTTGAGCAGGTTCTTGGCGGCGTCGACCGACGGCGGCTCGCCTGGGCGCTGCTTCTTGAACAGCTCGATCAGCGCGCCCTCCTCGGACTTCGTGACCTCCGTGTCGGCCTCGAGCGTGTTGCGGACGTAGAGCGAGTCGTCGAACAGCGCGAGGATGTCCTCGTCGCTGCCGGTCCAGCTCGGCGCCAGGCCGCTCTCGCGCAGGACCTCGCCCATCGCGCGCAGCAGCACGCTGACCGGCAGCTTGCGCTTGCGGTCGATGCGGACGAAGACCTTGCCCTTCTTGTCGATCTCGAGCTCGAGCCAGGAGCCGCGTGCCGGCATCAGGTTGGCGATGAAGACCTGCTTCTCGCGGTCCTTGGGCTCCATCACGTAGGCGCCGGGGGAGCGGACGAGCTGAGTGACCACGACGCGCTCGGTGCCGTTGATGATGAAGGTGCCGTGCTCGGTCATCCAGGGGAAGTCGCCCATGAAGACCGACTGCTCGCGAATCTCGCCGGTCTCGCGGTTCTGGAACGCGACCTTGACGGTCAGCGGGCGGGCGTAGGTGAGGTCCTTCTCGCGACACTCGGCGATCGTCGCGACGGGGTCGTCGAAGTGGATCTCCTCGAAGACGACGGCGAGGTTGCCGGTGTAGTCCTCGATCGGCGAGACGTCGTCGATGGTCTCGCGCAGACCGCCGTTCTCGGTGTCGACCAGCCAGTCGAAGGAGCTTCGCTGGATGTCGATGAGGTTAGGTAGCTCGAGAACGTTCTCGAGGCGTGAGAAACTGCGGCGCAGGCGAGAGGCATCAACACGTGCCAAGACGGCGGCTCCTTCGAGATTCGGCGGGAGAGCGAGACGGGCGCGAAAAGCGCGACCGTCCAAGATAGCACACTGAAATCCACCCCCGGAAGGGGCGGCTGCCGCGCTCCGACGGAGCGCGGACATGGCCATCACGGACCCCGTCCTGAGGCCTCGCGATATGTGGGCGAAGCGCTACTCGAAGGACGGCTACGGCTATAGGCCTGGATTCAGGGTAGCGCCTCCGCGCGCAAGCGACCTCTCAGGCGCCGCGCGTCCTGACCGCCGAGGCCAGCTCGTCCTCGGTGAAGCCAGCGACCACCTGGCCGTCGGCCGTCCAGCGGTAGAGCGCGATGCCGAAGATCTGGCGCAGCGCCTGCGCGACCAGCAGCGTGATCACGAGGATCACCGCGCCGATCAGCGTCACGACGGCGCCGAGCGCGATCGAGTCGCCCGAGCCGTCGTCGTTCCAGAGCGCCAGGCCCAGCACGATCAGCGCGATCGCCGGGAGGGTGCCGAAGAGGAAGACGCCGCCGCCGATCGCGATGTTGCCGGTCACCTGACCGCGCCAACGCTCCTTGAAGAGGTGCGCCGAGCGGCGGATCGTCGCGATCGGCCCGGTGCCCTCGATCGCGATCACCGGTATCGCGAGGAAGGTGATCAGGCCCCAGGCCGCGCCGCCGAGCGCGCCGATCAGGGGTCCGGCCAGTCCACGCTGGCTCTGGAGGATCGAGATGACCGTGCCGACGACCGCCGAGACGAACGCCCAGCCGGCGATCGCGCCGAAGTGGCCGCGCGCGACGGCGATGCCTGCGCCGAGGGTGACCCGCTCGCCCTTGAAGGCACGGTCCGCGGCGCTGGCGAGGGCCACGCCGAAGAAGGTCGCCGCCAGCGACGCGAGGTAGATGCCGATTGCGATCAGCACGTAGCCGGCGGCCGTGGCGTCGGTGTCGAGCAGGTAGAGGCCCGGACCGGCGACGACGACGAAGGCAACGACGGACAGGACACCGCCGACGATCGGGTAAGCGGTCAGGCCGGGTTGGCTGCGCAGCAGTCGCCAGCTCTTCTTGGTCAGGTCCCAGCCGGTTCGAAAGCGTCTCATGCTCCCTGGTTCGGCAGCCCGGCGGCGGTTCCTCAGTCGTGCAAGCGCGGTGTCGGCGAAAGGATGGCGCGGCGCTCAGGCGGAGAGCGCTCCGAGGCGGCGCTCCGCGGCGCGGACGACGGACACGCGGCCGCGGCCGGCGGCCTCGTAGAGCGCGACAGCCGCTGCGAGGCCGGCGTCGGCGCCGATCAGGCGGTCGCGGATGTCGGCAGCGGTCATCGCGTCGTAGCCGTCCCACGGCGGGTCGACGTGGACCTCGGCGCCGGCTCCGTCCTCGGCCCCCAGCTCGGCCGACTCGGCGATCGGGATCGGCTCGTCGTCGACCTGCTTGGCGCCGCGTGGCGGGATCGCCGGAACCGCCGGCCCGACGACGTTCGCCGGCGTCGCGACGGGCGGTGGATCGACCGCCTCGGGCGCCCGCTGCACGGCCGAGTGCTCACGCACCTGCGGCCCGGGCGACCAGACGCGCGGTGGGCGGGGACGCGTCCAACCGGCGGATCGCGCCGGCGCGCCGGTGACCGCCCGGCGCGCCTCGCCGACGACCGAGCGGGCGACCGAAAGGCCGAGCTCGCCGGCCGAGAGGCCGAGACGGATCGGCGCCGTGGCAGCGCGGGCGAGCGTGTGGACCAGCCGCATCGCCGGTCCGCCTACCCGCGCTCGGAGCGGGCGAAACTAGCCCTGGAGCGCGAAGGGGCCGCACGATGGCGGCCCCTGGCGAAGTGCCGCGGCAGTCGAGCTACTTGACCTCGGCGGAGCCGCCAGCCTCCTCGAGCTCGGCCTTGAGCTTGTCGGCCTCCTCGCGCTCGACGCCCTCCTTGATCGGCTTCGGCGCCTCGTCGACGAGCGCCTTGGCCTCCTTGAGGCCAAGGCCGGTCGCGGCGCGCACGACCTTGATCACCTGGATCTTCTTGTCGCCCGCGGCAGTCAGGACGACGTCGACGGTGCCGCCCTCCTCCTCGACCGCCGCGCCGTCGCCGGCGCCGCCGGCGCCGGCGGCCGCCGGGGCCGCCGCGGCGACCGCCGCCGCGGACACGCCGAAGGCCTCCTCGAGCGCCTTGATGCGCTCGGACAGCTCGAGCACCGAGATGCTCTTGAGCTCGTCGATCCACTCCTCGGTAGTTGCTGCAGCCATCTCTAGCTCTCCTTGTCCTCGCCCTCAACGGGCGCATCGTCTTGATCGGTGTCCGCCGCCTGCTCAGCGGCGGGCTCGGCCTCGGCGGCGGGCGCCTCGGCCTCCTCAGTCGTGTCGGTCTCGGCGGTCGGCTCGGCGCCGGCCTCCTCGGCGGGCGCCTCCTCGGCCGCGGGCTCCCCAGCCGGAGCGTCCTCGGTTGCGGGCTCCTCGGGGGCAGGCTCGGGCTCGGGGGCGTCGCCGCCGACCAAGCCCTGCTCGGCGATCTGGCCGAGCTGGACCGCCAGGCCCTGGATCAGCTGGTTGAGCGTGCGCGCCAAGCCGCCGATCGGGTACGCCAGGACGCCGACGAGCTGCTGGTTGAGCGCGTCGCGCGACGGCAGCTTCGAGATCGCGAGGATCTCGTCGGAGGAGACCACCCCGCCGTCCATCCTGCCGCCCTTGAACTCGAGCAGCTCGTGCTCCTTGCGGAAGGCCGCGAGCGCCTTGGCGGCGAGCGCCGCGTCGCCGCGCACGAACGTGAACGCCGTCGGACCGTCTAGGAATGCCTTGAGATCCTCGGCGCCGGCCTTGTCGGCCGCCAGCTCGGTGAGCGTGTTCTTGACGATCCGCAGGCTGGCGTCCGCCTCGCGCAGCTTCGCGCGCAGCTCGGCGGCCTGCGAAACGGTGATCCCGCGGTAGTCGAGGGCGAAGATCGCCTGCGACTCCTGGATCTGCTCGGCCACCTGATCGATGACCGCTGCCTTCTCGTCCCTGTTCATTCCGTCGTCTCCAATGAAAGAGCCCGCTCACGGGCGGGCTCGGGAGGACGGTTTGGGACCGGTCTCGCGCGCTCCACCTGTCTCGGACTTCCGGCCGCTCCTGGCGGCCCGCCGAGGGTCTCGGGCAGAAAACTCGTGGTCAGGCTACAGCAGCCGCGGCCTCTCCGGCGTTGTCGGCAGTCACGCTGGCGTCGACGCGCACGCCCGGGCCCATCGTCGTCGTCACGGTGACGGTCTCCAGATAGCGACCCTTCGCGGAGGCCGGCTTCGCGCGGTTGACCTCCTCGATCAATGCGGCGAAGTTCTCGACCAGCGCGCTGGCCTCGAAGCTCGCCTTGCCGATCGGAAGGTGGACGATCGCGGTGCGATCCGTGCGGTACTCGATCTTGCCGGCCTTTGCCTCCGAGACCGCCTTGGTGACGTCGTTGGTGACCGTGCCGACCTTCGGGTTGGGCATCTTGCCCTGGGGACCCAGCACACGGCCGAGCTTGCCGACGACCGGCATCATGTCCGGCGTCGCGATCGCGACGTCGAACTCGCTGAAGCCTTCCTCGACCTTCTTGGCGAGATCGTCGTCACCGACGTGGTCGGCGCCGGCCTCCTGGGCCTCGCGTGCCTTGTCGCCCTTGGCGAAGACGGCGACGGTCATCTCACGGCCGAGACCGTGAGGCAGCGAGATCGTCCCGCGCAGCTGCTCCTCGGCATGGCGGACGTTGAGGCCCGTGCGGATGTGGACCTCGACCGTCTCGTCGAGCTTGCCGTGCTCGAAGCTCTTGATCAGCGCGATCGCCTCGGTCGGCGTGTACTGGCGCTCGCGATCGACCTTGGCGAGGTTGTCGGTGTAGCGCTTGCCGTGCTTGGCCATCGCTATGAGACCTCCACGCCCATCGAGCGCGCGGTGCCCTCGATGATCTTGGTGGCCTGGTCGAGGTCGTTCGCGTTGAGGTCTGGCATCTTCTTCTCGGCGATCTGACGCGCCTGGTCGCGGGTGATCGTCGCGACCTTGTCGCGGTTGGGCTCGCCCGAGCCCTTCGAGATCCCCGCCGCCTGCTTGATCAGGATCGCGGCGGGCGGCGTCTTGGTGATGAAGGTGAACGAGCGGTCCTCGAAGACCGTGATCTCGACCGGGATGATCGTCCCGTTGTCGCCCTGGGTCTGCGCGTTGAACGCCTTGCAGAACTCCATGATGTTGACGCCGTGCTGGCCCAGCGCGGGACCGACCGGCGGCGCCGGGTTGGCGTTGCCGCCGGGGACCTGCAGCTTGATGAGTGTCAGGACTTTCTTGGCCATCTCAAATCTTCTTCACCTGGTCGAAACCGACCTCGACGGGAGTCTCGCGCCCGAAGATGGATACCAGCACCTTGAGCTTGGCGGCATCGTCGTTGATCTCGGAGATCTCGCCGGAGAAGTCTGACAGAGGCCCGGAGACCACCTTCACGGACTCGCCGACGGTGAACTGTGCGCGCGTGCGAGGACGCTCCGCGGTCTCGCGGTTGAGCAGCCTGTCGACCTCGGGCTGGCTGAGCGGAACCGGCTTCTGCGACGGCCCGACGAAGCCGGTGACGCCAGGGGTGTTCTTGACCAGGCCCCAGGAGTCGTCGGTCAGGTTCATGTTGATGAGCAGGTAGCCGGGCATCGTCCGCTGCTCCTTCTCGATCTTCTTGCCGTCCTTCATCTCCTGGATCTGCTCGGTTGGGATGACGACCTGGCGCACGGAGACCTGCTGGCCGAGCGATTGAACCCGATGCTCCAGGTTCTGCTTGACCTTCTTCTCGTGGCCCGAGTAGGTGTTGACGGCGTACCAGCGGAACATTGGCTTGACTCAGATTGCTTTCTTCTGGAGGTAGCCCGCTTGGGGCTAGAGGATGGCTTGGATGACTCGTGAGGCGATTGCGTCGAGCAGGCCCAGATAGCCGCCGGCGATCAACACGAAGCCCAGGACGACGCCCGTCAGCGTGGTGAGCGCCTGACGGTCGGGCCACTGCACGCGCTGCAGCTCCGCCCATACGGCGATCAGGAACTGTACGAGACGTGACCGATCCTTGTGCTCTGCCGTCGGACGGCGGCGCGACTTGCCGTCGGCGGCGATGTCCTCCTCGGGGACGTCCTCGGAGGGATCGAAGTGGTGCGGATCGTGCTCGGAGTCGAGGTCCTGCTCGAACTCGAGCACCTCGGCCGAGCTGCCGACGTCCTGCGGCGGAGCGCCCGCGCGCAGGCGCTCCGACTCGCTCAGTGGCGGTGGGGTCGCGGGGTCGGCGCCGGCCGCGACGATCGACTCGCGCTCGAGCTCGTCGATGACGTCGTCGACGATCGGATCGTCGCCATGGCGGCGCGTCGGCCCCGGCTTCGAGGCGTTGGGATCGGCGTCAGGACGGCGCTTGCGCGCGCCGTCGGATCCCTGCTGCTGCGCCTTGCGGCGCGCCTGGCGCTCCTTGGCCCGCTGACGGTTCCGAGCCATGCGGCTCCCTCCTACTTCGCGCGCGTGAGCGCAAGGGCGCTCAGCGCGTCTCCTTGTGCGGCGTGTGCTTGCCGCACCAGCGGCAGTACTTGCGCAGCTCGATCCGGTCCGGATTGTTGCGCTTGGACTTCTGTGACTGATAGTTGCGCCGCTTGCACTCCTGGCACTCCAGGGTCACGGCGATCCTGACGTCTCCACGGGCCATAGCCACCCAAGATAGCGTGGCGAGGCTCAGCCCGCCCGGCGGGGTACAGTCGGGTCCATGGAGCTCGACGCCAGGACGTTGCACGGCAAGCGCATCGCATTCAGGCGGGCGGGCAGCGGACCGACGATCTTCCTGATCCACGGGATCACCAACAGCGGTCGGAGCTGGGAGCCCGCGATGCGCCTGCTGGCGCGGGACTTCGACGTGATCGCGCCGGATCTGCCCGGCCACGGCGACTCCGACCGCCAGCGCGGCGACCATTCGCTCGGCGGCCACGCCTGCGTGATGCGCGATCTGCTGCACGTGCTCGAGGTCGAGCACGCGACGGTCGTCGGGCACTCGCTCGGGGGTGGCGTCGCGATGCAGTTCTCGTACCAGTTCCCGGAGATGGTCGAGCGACTGGTGCTGGTCGGCAGCGGCGGGCTCGGACGTGAGGTCAGCCCGCTGATCCGCAGCGCCGCGCTGCCTTTCGCCGAACAGGTCCTGCCGCTGTTGACGGCGCGGCCGCTGGTCGACGGCGTCCAGGCGATCGCCGGGCTGCTCGGGCGCGTGGGCCTGAAGCCGGGGGCCGACCTCGCCGAGATCTCGCGCGGGATCGCGTCGCTCGGCGACACCGAGCGGCGTGCAGCGTTCGTCCGCACCGTGCGCTCGGTGATGAGCCCGCTCGGCCAGCGCGTGACCGCGAACGACCGTCTCTACCTGGCCGCGGAGACGCCGACGCTGATCGTCTGGGGCGACCGCGATCCGATAATCCCGGTCGAGCATGGGCTCGAAGCGCACGTGCTGCTCGACAACAGCCGGCTCGAGATCTTCGAGGGCGCCGGACACTTCCCGCAGCTCGACGATCCGGTGCGCTTCGCCGAGCTGCTGACGAAGTTCGTCGCGACGACCGAGCCGGCGCTCCACGACGCCGACGCGGTGCGGGCGCGGCTGGTCGGTCACCCGGCCGCCGCGGCCGGCTGAGCCGGGGCGACGGCCCGGACGTGCCGCCGGTGTAGCATCGCCGCGCCGATGTCGACGAGCGGGGAGTGGCGCAACTGGACCGGCGATCAGGCCTGCCGGCCGGCGGCGATCGAGCATCCGGCCGACGCGACCGAGGTGGCCGCTGCGATCGAGCGCGCGCGTGCCGGCGGGCGGACGCTGCGCGTCGCCGGCGCGGGCCACTCGTTCACCGACGCGGCGCTGACCGACGGGACGCTGCTGCGACTCGACCGGATGCGACGGTTGCTCGAGATCGACAGCGCGAGCGGGCTGGCGCGAGTCGAGGCGGGGATCTCGCTCAACGAGCTCAGCGAGGCGCTGTGGGCGCACGGGCTGGCGCTCGAGAATCTCGGCGACATCGACGTGCAGTCGATCGCCGGCGCTACCGCGACCGGCACGCACGGCACCGGCTCGCGGCTGCGCAACCTGTCGGCAGGGCTGCGCGAGATCGAGCTGGTGGCCGCCGACGGCTCGCTGCTGCGCGTGTCGGAGCGCGACGACGCCGACGCGTGGCGGGCGGCGCGGGTCAGCGTCGGGGCGCTCGGCGTGGTGACGGCGGTCACCCTGGAGACGGTGCCGGCGTTCACGCTCGAGGGCGTCGACTCGACGGCGCCGCTCGACGAGGTGCTGGGCAGGATCGACGAGCTGGCCGACGGGGCCGAGCACTTCGAGTTCTACGTCTTCCCGCACAGTCGGCTGGCCCTGACGCGGACCAACCGCAAGGTCGACCGGGCGCCACGGCCCCCGTCACCCGCGCGAGCGTGGGTCGACGACGTGCTGCTGCGCAACCACGTCTTCGGGCTCGCCTGCGCCGCCGGGCGGCGGGCGCCGCGACTGATTCCGCAGCTCAACCGGCTGCTGGCGCGGGCGTCGGGGACGACGCGGCGCGTCGACCGCTCCTACCGAGTCTTCGCTTCGCCGCGGCTGGTGCGCTTCACCGAGATGGAGTACGCCCTGCCGCGCGCGCATGCCGCCGACGCGGTGCGAGCCGTGCTCGACGTGGCGACGCGACCGGGCTTCGCGGTGCCGTTCCCGATCGAGGTGCGCTTCGTGGCGCCCGACGACGCCTTCCTGAGCCCGGCCGGCGGGCGCGAGACCTGCTACATCGCGGTGCACATGTACCGCGGCATGGAGTGGCAGCCCTACTTCCGCGCGGTCGAGCAGGCGATGGACGGCTTCGAGGGACGGCCGCATTGGGGCAAGCGCCACTTCCAGACGGCGGCGACGCTGGCGCCGCGCTATCCGGAGTGGGAAGCCTTTCAGGCGGTGCGGCGGCGGCTCGATCCGGACGGGGCGTTCGCGAACGGTTACGTCGAGCGGGTGCTCGGCGCCAGGTAGCATCGCGCCGGCCATGTCACGCGCCGCACGAAGCTTCGGCCCGTTCTTCGTCTTCGCGGGGATCATGCACTTCCTGATTCCGCGTACCTACGAGTCGATCGTGCCGGACGCGCTGCCGGCGAAGCGGGCCCTGGTCTACGCGAGCGGGATCGCGGAGATCGCGGGTGGCGCCGGCGTGATGAAGGCGTCGACGCGACGGGCGGCGAGCTGGTGGAGCGTGGCGACGCTGCTCGCGGTGTTCCCCGCGAACGTTCACATGGCGCTGCATCCCGAGCGCTATCCGGTGCCCGGCGGGCGTGCCGCGCTGCTCGCGCGGCTGCCGTTGCAGGCCCTGGCGATCGCCTGGGCGCGCGCGGCGGGCCGCTAGCGCCGGGTAGGGTCGGAGGACAACTACGACGGAGGCTTGGAATGGCTGTCTTGGCGGGATCGTCGAGCGCGGAGATCGACGCGCCGATCGAGCAGGTGTGGAAGGCCGTCGAGGACGTCGAGAAGGCGCCGGACTGGCAGGGCGGGATGAAGGACCTGCGTGCCATCGAGACCGACGACCAGGGTCGTGCGACGCTCGTCGAGACCGAGGCCGACGCCAAGGTGACGACGATCAAGACGAAGGTCCGCTTCGCCTACGACGGCCCGACGCGATTGTCCTGGGAGCAGGAGAAGGGCGACCTCAAGTCGATGGTCGGCTCATGGGAGCTCGAGGACATCGGCGACGGGCGGACGCGCGCGACCTACTCGCTCGAGGGCGACACCGGTCGCGTGCTCGGCATGCTGATCCGCGGCCCGGTCGAGGACAAGCTGCGCGACTTCCTCGTCAACGCGCGCGCGAACGAGCTGAAGGCGTACGTCGAGGGCAGCTGAGCCGTGCAGGAGCGCGGCGACCGCCGCGCTGGCTCAGTAGCCGACGCCGGTCTTGACCTGGCGGCGCTCGGCCTTGCTGGCGCCGCCCTTCTTGGCGAGCGTCTCGCACGCGCCGGCAATGTCGTCGGCGAGCGTCGAGACCAGCGGGCGGGTGAGGTTGAGCTTGACCAGCGCGCGCAGCATCTTCACGTGGTCGGCCTTCGGCGGCATCGTGTAGGCGGGCAGCATCCAGCCGCGCTCGGCGGCGACCTGCCAGGCGATGTCGAACTCGTCGTAGGGCAGCTCGGGATCCGCGAGCTTGAAGGCGGCGAGCGGCAGCTGCTCGGCTCCCCCGTCGACCAGCTCGAACGGGCCGATCTCCCGCAGGCGCTCGCCTAGGTAGGCGGCGTTGCTCGCCATCGCGCCGATCGCCAGCTGGTAGCCCTCGTGGCCGAGGCGGATGAAGTTGTAGTACTGCGCGAGCACCATCGCCGAGCCCGTCGAGAAGTTGAGCGTGAAGGTGGCGTCGGTCTTGCCGAGGTAGTTCTCGTAGAAGACGAGGTCCTCGGCGAGGTCGGCCGTCTCACGGAAGACCAGCCAGCCGATGCCTGGGTAGACCATCCCGAACTTGTGCCCCGAGACGTTGATCGAGCGGACCTTGCGCAGGCGGAAGTCCCACTTGCTGTCGGGGTAGAGGAACGGCCAGACGAACCCGCCGCTGGCCGCGTCGACGTGCAGCGGCACGTCGAGGCCGCTGCGCTCCTCGAGCTCGCAGAGCATCTCGTCGATTCCGGCGATGTCGTCGGCGTGACCGGTGAAGGTCGTTCCGAGCACCGCCGCGACGCCGATCGTGTTCTCGTCGACGTGCGGCGCGACGTCCTCGGGGCCGATCGTGAACTTGTGCGGCTGGAGCGGGACGATCCGCGGCTCGACGTCGAAGTAGCGGCAGAACTTGTCCCAGACCACGTGGACGTCGCCGCCGAAGACGATGTTCGGCTTGCTCGTGTCCTTGCCGGCCGCCTCGCGCCGCTCACGCCACTTCCACTTCAGCGAGAGCGCGCCGAGCATGATCGCCTCGGAAGAGCCTTGGGTGCGCGCGCCCGTCGTCTCTCCGGGCGCGTTGAAGAGGTCGGCGAGCATCCGGATGCAGCGCTGCTCGATCTCCGCGGTCTGCGGGTACTCGGCGTGGTCGATGAAGTTGCGGTGGAGGTTCTCGGCGATCACCCGCTGCGCCTCCGGCTCCATCCACGTGGTCACGAACGTCGCGAGGTTGCGCTCGGGGATCCCGTCGAGCACGAGGTCCTCGGCGATGATCCGCATCGCCGCCTGCGGCTCCATCATCCTCGCGGGCAGCTTGCCGTCGGGCGCGTCCTCGACGACGAAGTGATTGCCGTAGCGCTTCCATGCCTCCGATGGCCCGTGATTCCCCTGCATCGTCTCTCCCGATAGGTCGCCCGTCCAAGACGGAGGTTCGGGCCGGCGGTGCGGATACCTGTCGGGAGCATGGCGTGAGATAGTCGGCACGTGAGCCCCGCGCTGTCGATCTCGAGCCGCTTCAACGGGCCGCTCGACAGCGGCAACGGCGGCTACTGCTCGGGCGTGGTGGCGAGCTTCGTCGATGGCCCGGCGGAGGTGAGCCTGCGCAGCCCGGTGCCACTCGACAGGCCGCTCGAGGTCCTTGCCGGAGAGGGCGGATCCATGCGCGTCCTCGAAGGCGAGACGCTGGTCGCGGAGGCACGCCCGACCGAGGCAGTCGACCTCGACGTGCCGGCCCCCGTCGATCCGCACACCGCTCGCGTCTCGATGCGGGAGTACCGCGGGCTGCCCGACGGCCCGTTCTGCCGCTGCTTCGTCTGCGGAAGGGCTCGCGACGACTCGTTGGGGGTGTTTGCCGGCAAGGTCGAGGAGCGTGACCTCGTCGCCTCGACATGGACGCCCCCCGAGTGGGCGACGGACGAGCAAGGCGAGGTGCGACCGGAGATCGTCTGGGGCGTCCTCGACTGCCCGACCTACTTCGCCGCCCATCTGGAGGAGGAGCTCAGCCTGAGCTTCCTGGCTCGCTTCGCCGCCCGCCTCGACGCACCGGTCCTCGCCGGCCGCGAGCACGTCGTGACAGCCTGGCCGGTCGAGTCCGAGGGCCGCAAGCGGCGAGCGGGCTCGGCGATCCTCACACCCGAGGGCAGAACCCTCGCGGTAGCCGACGCGCTGCTGGTCGAGGCACGGGCCTGATCGACGCGAATCCCCGACCTGTCGGGGTCGGCCAGATCGACTCAGGGTACGGCCGGTCGGGTTAGATTCGACCGGGTTAGATATGCCACCGCCTTCGGCTAAAGGCTCTGCTCGGCCCAAGCGATCGTCTCGGCCACCCAGCCCAGCGCGATCATGAGGTCCACATCAGGGCCGAAGATCGCGCTGTACCGCATGTGGACCGCGAACGGCGTCAGTCGATCCAGGTCGGCCAAAGTCGTCGGCACGGGGGTCTCTGCGTCCTCGCAGAGCTGAATCAGCAGGCCGATGTCGTGCGTGAACGGGAACTCGATCCCGCGCGCCGCCAGTACCGCTTTGAGCGCCTTCTCCACCGCCTGCTGGCAATGAAACCCGACCATGGAGTCCGGCGACTCCGCATCGCGCAGCGTCCGAGCAGCCGCCTCGTCGTCGCGGGCAACTCCCAGCAACTGCTCAGCGAGATCGTGCTGGTCCGCCATCAGCCGGCGAGCACGCGACCGTGATCGAACGCGGAATGGACGATGCTCCCCGTTACGCCCCGCCAGGCATCTGCATAGCCACGGCTGACGACGACGACGTCCACCGGCACGCGGAGGTCGCGGAGCTCCCGGGACAGCCGAACGGACTCCGCAGCCTCGTTCTCGACGTCGGGCTCGACGACCAAGAAGTCGAGATCGCTTCGAGCGCCCGCGTCGCCCCGAGCATGCGACCCGAACAGCACGACCTGCGCCGACTCGCCGGCAGCGCGAGCCAAGCGGCGGCCTGCCTCCTCAATCACGGCTTGCTCGATCACGACCAGACACAGTACTTCGACCGGCCGGTAGATCCCCGAGTGGACCCACGTATCCCTCGGTCGCCCACCTCCGGACGGTAATAGGGTGTCTCCGTGGCCGAGATCACCATCAGGCGTCAAGGAGAGATCGTGCAGACTCTCTTCCGCGTGCTGGAGCCCGAGAGCGAGGGCCTCCAGGCAAAGGAGGCAATCGCCCGAGTCGAGTCGCGGCTCGAGTTGACCGACTACGAGCGCGAGACCTTCCCGAACAATCCGGATGTCGTCCGATTCCCGAAAGTCCTGCGCTTCGCCACGATCAACTCCGTCAAGGCTGGCTGGATGCGGAAGCGCAGCGGTACCTGGACCCTGACGGAGGAGGGACGCGAGGCACTCCTAGCGTTCCCAGACCCGGAGGACTTCTTCCGCGAGTCGAGACGCCTCTACAAGCAATGGAAGGCAAACCAGCCGGACACCGACGAGCCTCAGTCTGCCCAGGACGCCCACGATGGAGCCCGAGACACAGGCGACCAAACGTTGATCGCCGCGACCTCGCTGGAGGAGGCAGACGAGATAGCCCGCCAAGCGATTCTCGATCACCTCGCCTCCATGAGTCCTTACGACTTCCAAGATCTGGTCGGCAAGCTCCTGGAGGCGATGGACTACTACGTCGTATGGATCGCCCCGAAGGGGAAGGATGGCGGGCTCGACCTGCTCGCTCAAAGCGACCCGCTCGGCGTGAAGGGGCCACGCATCAAGGGCCAAGTGAAGCGACGCGGAGACACCAAGACCAAGGAGGAGGAGCTGCGCTCCTTCCTGTCGCTGATCGAGCCAAACGACGTGGGCGTCTTCATCTCGCTCGGTGGCTTTACCAACGACACCCAGGCCGCTGCTCGACGCAGCTCCCGACGGATAACTCTTATCGACGGCGAGACGCTGCTCGATCTATGGGTCGAGCACTACGACCAGATCGACGAGGACGGACGAAACCTACTCTCGGTCAAACCCGTCTACTTCCTCGACTTGGACACGACCTCGTCCTAAGCCCTCGTCCGGACTCGAACCGGAGACCCCTTCCTTACCATGGAAGTGCTCTACCAACTGAGCTACGAGGGCGCGAGGGTGGAGCCTAGCGCGAGAGTGGATCGGTCGGTGGGAGGCTGCTCGTCGCGGTGGGCGAGTGGGGGGAGCAGGATTCGAACCTGCGTAGGCATAGCCAACGGGTTTACAGCCCGTCTCCTTTAACCACTCGGACATCCCCCCGAGCGAGGCGTGGATTCTAGCCGCAGGGCTCCAGGACGAGGAACGGGCGCCATATGGCGCCCGTCCGGTTCGGGCTTGTTGGGGAGCTCTAGGAGGCCTCGCGGAGGCGTTGGGCCTCGGGAAGGTTCTCGAGCTTCTTGAGGGTGTTGTTCTCGATCTGGCGGATGCGCTCGCGGGTGACGCCGAAGGCGCGGCCGACCTCCTCCAGGGTGCGGGCCTGATGGCCCTTGAGGCCATAGCGCATCTCCAAAACCTCGCGCTCGCGTGGCGGTAGGGCCTCCAGGACCGTCCGCACGTTCTCGCGGCGGATGTTCTCCGAGGCGGTGTCGAAGGGCGAGAGCGCGGTCTCGTCCTCGACGAAGTCGCCGAGCTCGGAGTCGTCCTCCTCGCCGATCGGCTTCTCGAGCGATACCGGCAGCTGCGCGAAGCGCAGGATGTCCTTGACGTCGCGGGCGGTCCACTGCAGCTCCGCCGCGATCTCCTCCGGGGTCGGCTCGCGTCCCAGCGACTGGACGAGCTGGCGCTCGACGTGGACGACCTTGTTGAGCTTCTCGACCATGTGGACGGGGATGCGGATCGTGCGCGCCTTGTCGGCGATCGCCCGCGTCACCGCCTGGCGAATCCACCAGGTCGCATAGGTCGAGAACTTGTAGCCGCGGCGGTAGTCGAACTTCTCGACCGCGCGGATCAGGCCGAGCGAGCCCTCCTGGATCAGGTCCAGGAACGACAGGCCG
>Ga0190265_10001359_pt1 | contig 16063 bp, 14 predicted proteins | sample Popmic124T_FD_133135 | JGI IMG/M metagenome (GOLD analysis project Ga0190265, IMG submission 133135) | Populus adjacent soil microbial communities from riparian zone of Indian Creek, Utah, USA - 124 T | ecosystem: Environmental > Terrestrial > Soil > Riparian zone | place: USA: Utah | collected...
GATTGGTGCACTAAGGACAATCCTGCACGCGGTGTTCCGATACCCAGCGCGCCCGAGCACGGTTGCCTGGCAGACCAAGATAAAAGTCCAAATCGTCCGAAGCTTGTTCGGCCGGACCCAGACTTTCAAGCTTGCGCCGCGTGTGAATATCCAAGCTGCCTTGCGCAACGTCACGAAACAAGGCCAAGAACTGCTTGTCCGTCGCTGGTGCGAACGTCAAGCGAGTGCTGCGAGCCGGCCTCGGTGTGCCCGGCGTCCACTCAAAGCGCAACCGCTCGATGCGCTCGGTCAATCCTGCAGCCGCCGCAGCGGTGCTGCGCCAAGTCACCGCGGTGACCGCCGCCGGCTCCGCTCGCCAATTGGTCGCTACGTCGATATTGAAGTCAGGAAGCGTCGGAGTTCCTGCAGCGAGCAGCGCAGCGTGCCCGGCACTAAGCAATTTGGCAGCAGTCTCTGCAGGGTGTTCGTCAGAAGCCGCGACCCACAGACAGTCGAGCGCCACGGGAAATTGATTATCTGAGGGGCCCCACCACAGAGCCCGAGCAAGCAATCGCCCAGTGTCTTCAAGGATCCAACTCCAAGGAAGGCGGTACTTGTGTTCGGCGAGCTCGCGTCGAAACCTATCCGCTTCGATTATTGACACGGGATCGTTCCGATCACACGACGTGACCAGATTCAGGTCGTCCTCATTGATTGGGCGAAGCACAGCGGCGCTTCTATTGGCCGACTCCAGGCACTAGAGCGTTGCGTTTTTCTTCAATGCTTCAAGTCGCAACGCTATCTCCTGCTCCAGCTCGCTCAGCTCAGTTCTAAGTGCCAAGCGCCTCGGTCCGTCCGGTTCGCTTTCCGTTTGTACGCGCCTCGTGATCGGCCTGTGCGATATCCGATCGGAGTCAACCCTTTGAGGCCGCAATTGCGGGCGGCTCGCCCGTCCTACAGCCACTTCAGTTCCAGGTCACCTAAACGTCACTGTCCGGCCAAAGGGTGTCAGCCGATCAACGCGCGACCGCGACAACCTAACGCGGCGCCCAAGGCGGCCGCGAGCATTAGCATCAGTGTTCCGGGCTCGGGGATCACAAAGCGGCCACTATCACAGTAGGAGCCTATGCCCGGTTGCGCGCCGGGGCATGCGGCTACAAAGATAGGGAGCCCTTGCGAATCAAACCCGGCGGGCGCAATCACGACATCTCCCATTGACGTGCCGAAGCCAGACAGACCTGCAAAAATGCCGGTTCCACCGGTCACCGTCCACTCAAATGTAGTGTGTGCAAGGCCAGACGCATTAGGTGGAAAGAGAACGTTGGTCCAAGTACCGAAGAAGTCGTTGTTCGCGCTCGATACGTCGTCGAATGAGAAGGTTCCCGTACCCGCAAAAAACAATACTTGGCCATGAAGCGTTACCGACCACTCACCCGGAATAACGTTTGGAACGTCATTCGCAATTCCTGTGGCATCGATGATGTTGCACAAAGGCGGGGCCGGAAAACCCGGTGGGCAGTCACTAGGAACCGTCGAACCGATTTGCTCGTAGTTGAAGACGATGCCGGCGGCGGCAGGAAATGCGATTAGCGCAGCGGCAAGTCCAATTGAAAGGAAGCGCGTCATTGTTCCTCCTGAGAACGGCTGGCTGTTGCCCTCGGACCGAATGCAAACATCACGCCAACGGAAATTCTTGAGAGAAAACACCAGTCGCCCTCGCTGGCCGAGTGATTAGTTGCGCAACGCTTCCGGGCTACCCCTGCACTAAATCAGCGATCGATTAGGGTCTCGAGTGATGGTCCGCGCGCTTAGAGCCACCACGCCGTCGCATCACGCTCAGCGCGACCATGCCTAACGCGAGTAGTGCAGAGGTCCCCGGTTCGGGGACGCGCGTGGGCGTGAAGTTTAGATTGTCGAACCCTTCCTGCTCGGTCGTCGTCTGGAAGATTGCGAAGCTGAACGGCGGAAGACCCGCCAGCGAGAGAAGGTTGCCCGGCGACGTCGTCGCGTTGTCGAATGCCTCGGCCACGCCGATCACCTGAAACTCGTTGGGATTTCCGGTCGGTGCCAGTGCGATCAGCCGGATCACGTCGGCTGCTTCACCGGGAGCGGAGTCGGAGTTCACGCTGATGGAGGTGATCGGCGTCGAGAATGACATCAACACATCGTTCAAGCCGCCACCGAGCGCCACGGCGATGTTGGGTAGAGACACCGCACTGCTCGCAAAGATTGAAAAGCGAGGATCGAAGTTGGAAAAGGTGAAGGGACCGACAATCACATTCGGGATGGTGCCGGTTGCGAACGTCACGCCGTTGGCGGCAAGAACGTTACCGTTCTGATCACCCGCCGCGAGATTGTCGAAGTCGATGAGCACGGCCCAGGCCGGTTGTGCCGCTCCAGCGAGGGCGAAGAAAGCTGCAGTCAGTACACGGCGTATTTTGTGGCTCGAGATTGAGAGAACTGGTTTCAGCTTCATCGTTGTCTCCTTGATCCAAGAAGCTACTGGACTACGCAGCAGCGCCGATATGGCGGCTAATGTCCCGACGATCTGGGTGTTGCGCTGCCTGCGTCGCCGAAGCATCGTGATGACCGCGCATGCGTCGACCGTTGCTACGTACTTCTTGCGAATCAGCTTCATGGCTCGTCGCCTCTGTCGAAAGACGGAACCTTCAGCCGCTGAAGCATGCTTTGTACCAATCGCAAGATTCTCAAATACTCAAAGGTTTAGCCGCACGATAAACACGCGTATGTCAAAAAAAGCGACAGATGCAGTCCTGGCGCCTGCCAATCATTTACGCACATACGCGCGCGCCGTCTAAAGCCGCTGCTTTTCCACGGCCAGCGCTTTGCCGAACTCCACGTATCCGCGTCGAATAGTGTTGCCAAATTCCTCGCTGGGCTGGAAGGCCGGCGTGCCGCTCATGGTCTGCGCAACACGAGCGAACTTCGGGCTAGCGACAGCCTCCTTTACGAGCACGTCCCACCATCGCAGATGCACTGGGTCCATGCCACCGGGGCCAAACAGGCCGTAGAACACGGCGACCGATAGCGGGTAACCAAGCTCCCGGAACGTTGGCACGTTAGGCGCGCCGGGGATCTTGTAAGGACCGGTCTCAACTAGCAATTTCACTCTGCCGTCTTGTAGGACCGGGCCAAAGTCCGATGAGGCAACCGCCTCGATGTGGCCACCCAGCAGCGCAACGATGGCTTCGGCACCGCCCTTGAACGGCACCGTTGTCGTTTCCACCTTTTCGCGCTTGAAGGCCGCTTCCATAACGATCTCGGCGAAGCCGCGTGCGCCCGACGTGCCCCAGCGAAATTTGCCGGGATTACCGCGTGCGTAATTCAGGACATCAGCGTAGCTGTTGAAGGGACTGTCCGCGCGCACGTAGAGTGGCAGGGGCTGGCTTATCAGCTGCGCCACGGGCGTCAGGTTCATGATGGGATCGTAGGTAAGCTTTTGGACCTGCGGTAGCACCCAGATCGGGCTGGGGCTCGCCATCATCAGCGTGTAACCATCCGGCGCTGCGCGCGACACCCTTTCGGCAGCGATCGTCCCAGAAGCACCGGCGCGGTTCTCGACCACCACCTGAACGTTGCGATGTTCGCGTGCGTAGTCGGCGATGAAGCGCGCTACCGTATCCGCTGCGCCCCCGGCGGCAAAGCCGACCACGATGGTGACCGGCTTGTCGGGATAACCGCCCTTCGGCTGCGCTAGCGCCGCCGGAGAGAGTGCCCAGGTGGCGCAGGCAAGAAGCAGTGCGATCCGATATGCCATGTGAGACCTCGCGAAGGTTGTCAAAGAGGAATGAGCTCACGACCAGTCGTCATCAGCGTCTGCACGCCGGTAGCAGTGACGACTACGGTGTCCTCGACTTGCACGCCGAAACAGCCAACCTCGTAGTAAGGCGTTTCGATGCACATCACCATGCCGGGCGCCAGCACGTCTTCGCTGGCTGGCGTCAGTGCGGGTGTTTCGTAGCCGCTCAGGCCGATGCCGTGGCCAACATGGTTGCGGCGGTAATGAGGAATGCCGGACTGCCTGACGGTTGCCACTACCTGCTCAAACAAATCGGCGGCGCGCAAACCAGGACGGATGACTTCGTAGGCGCGGTCAAGCCCAGCGCTCACCGCCGCGTGATAGGCCTTGAGCTTCGAACTGGGCTTTCCGAATGCAGCGATTCTGGCGATGTCGGCCCGATACTGCGCATACCGACCGCCCACGTCGAAGCGGATGTTGTCGCCGGCGCGCAGGCGGCGCTTCGATGAAGGGTCCACGTTCGGATGCGCAGAGCGGGAACCGAAGCCGATGCAACCGAGCACCGGTACAGCATCCTCGGCGACGGTCCTGGCATGGAACGCTCGGGCCAAGTCCCGCTCAGTGCTGCCCTCGCGCGCTATTGCGAGTGCGGCCTCGATTGAACGTTCGGTGATGTTGGCCGCGCGCTTCAAGCGCTCGATTTCCGGCGCGGTCTTTATCTCGCGCAGCGTCCGCAGCAGTGGAGCGGCATTAACCCAGGCTACGCCCGGCAGCAGCGATTCCAGCCTGTCGCGTTCGTCAGGCGCAATGCCTTCGGCGTCAAGCGCCACGCGTCCGCTTTCAACGCCGATTCGCTTGAGGCCGAAAGCCAGCGCCTCGGCCGCCGAGCGGTGATCGGGGCCCTGCAGGATGCGTGCGAGTTGGACGTCTTCGGCTTCTTCCGCGCTTGCCATCTCGCCTTCGTAGGCGAAAAAGCCGTACCTGTGCACTTCGGCTGCCAGCGACTGATCCGCCGCTTGATCAGCGATCGACGTAGGAAGCACAACGCATGACGCTTTGGCCTCAGCCGTGCGCACGGCATAAACCTGCGGCCCCTTACGGATCCACTGCGGCATCGCCCAGAAGCCGCTGAGGTAAGTGACGTGCTCGGCCGAGGTACCGACCACTGCCAGCAGTTTCTCGCGCGTAAGCAGCTCACGCAGGCGCTCTTGATCCATTAGGTCGGAGCTCATTCATCACTCCTCGTTGCTGCGCGAGCGTTATCGAGCCCCTGCGTTAAGTCTTCCGCAAGACGTTCCGGGTCCTCCAGCCCTACTGAAAGGCGCACCAGCGGGGACTGCGGCCGGTTCCACTGTCGGTGGGCGAAGTCCTCGGTGGGATAAAACGCGGCCAAGCTGTGCACGCCGCCCCAGCTCGCCCCCAAGGGAAAGCGCTTCAGCGCCGTGAAGAATGCCTCGTGCACCGAACGGTCCGGCCTTACTAACTGAACGGTGATCACGCAGCCACCACTTGTGAAGTCGCGTCGCCACAGTGCGTGGTGCGCATCGCCAGCGAGCGGCGGGTAGAACACCCGGTGCACGAACGGATGCGCGCGTAGCCGTTGCGCGATGGCCAGAGATGACGCGAACTGGCGCTGCAACCGAAGCGCAAGCGTCTCCAGTCCGCGCAGCACGAGGAAGCAGTCGTCCGCGCTGACGGCCTGTCCCATTAGACCCTGCATGTCTCGCATGCGGCAGTAGAGATCGTGGTTGTTTGTGGTGATGGCGCCCATCAGCACGTCGGAGTGACCGCCCATGTATTTGGTACAGGCCTGGACGTGCAGGTCGACGCCGAGCGCAAGCGGTCGCATGCCCAGCGACGATGCCCATGTACCGTCGAGCGCCGTGAGAACGCCGCGTTGCCGCGCCTGCTCGGCAATGACAGGTACGTCGCTGATCTCGAGCGTTATGGAACCGGGGCTTTCCAGCCACACCAGCCGCGTGCGCTCGGTAAAGCGGTCCTCGAGGGTCTGCGCCGATGGATCGAAGAACTCGACCTCCACGCCCATGCGGGCGAGCACCGTGGTGGCAAAGTTGCGAGCAGGTGCGTATACGGCGTCGGTGATCAAGAGGTGGTCATCTTTCCTCAGCAGGCAAAGCATCAGCGCGCAGATGGCCGCCTGTCCCGACGGCAGCACTACGCAGTGAGCAGCGTCCTCGAGCTCGGCGATACGCTGTTCCAGTGCGCGCTGCGTCGGGGTGCCCGTGGTGCCGTAGGTGTAGCCGTCCGGCAGCTGCGAGCGGCGCGCTGCGAAGGCCTCCAGGTCTGGGAAGATCACTGTTGACGCGCGCCAAACCGGAGCGGACAGGCTGGTGAACTCGGAAGGCGTGCTCGTCATCCCTTCACTCTAGCGACCGAGCGATAATCAAAGCTGCGGCAAATTTGATCAAACGATAAGCTGCATTTATATGAAGCTCGGGGAGATCGAGACCTTTCGCGCACTGATGGCGTGCGGTTCGACTCGTAAGGCCGCCGCGCTCCTGGGAGTGTCACAGCCTGCCGTCAGCCTTTCGCTCAAACGCCTCGAGAATGGAGCTGGCTTCCAGCTTTTCGAACGTCGCGGCGGCAGGCTGCATCCGACCCCGGAGGCGCGCGCCTTTCTGACGGAGGTTGATCGCGTCTTCGTCGGACTAAGCAGCCTCGAGCACCGCCTCAAGAGCCTGAAGCTCTTCGGGTTGGAGCGGCTGCGCATTGCGTGCTACCCGGCCTTCGGTCTCGGTTTCGTGCCGCGCGCGATTCGGCTGATGCGGGAGAAAGGCATCGTCCCGCAGGTGTCCCTGCAGATTCTGAGCTCGCGGGACGTGCGCGACAGCGTGCTGCGCGGAGATGCCGACTTCGGCCTCATGGCTGACGAGCTGCCGGTGAACAGCCTGACCAGCGCGGTGTTTGCCACTTTGCCCGGAGTGGCGGTGATGCCGCGCCGCCATCCCTTGGCCCGCATGAAACAGGTGCGTGCGGCACAGCTCGCTACATTTCCCTTCATCTCCCTAAACCCGGAAGATGCTTACATGCAGCGGCTACAGTGGTCACTGGCCGCAACCGGCACCACCTTGACACCTGTCATCGTGACCCCATACGGCGCCAGCGTGTGTGAACTCGCGCTAAACGGGCTAGGCGTGGGCATCGCCAATCCGATCACCGCTGTCGACTACGTCGACCGCGGCTTGTGCCTGCGCCGGCTCGCGGAGAAGATCAACTTCTCCTGCCTGCTGGTACAGCCCGCCGGCGGCGTGCTATCTGGAGTGGCGCGCAGCTTCATCTCCGCCCTGCGAACCCAGTTGCAGCGGGATGAGAAACGGATCCGCGAGCAACTGCTCGCTGGATGAGTGCCGCCAATCTTTCAAAGCGTCTTCAAATGGACGCTGCGAGCCCTCCTTCAACGGTGTGTTCTCTTTCGAATCTAGGTCGTGATCGAGTGGGCGGACACCTTTCCGAAGACGGTGGCCTGCTGATGTCTTTGCCATTTAGCGCGGCGCGACAACAAGCCCGAAGCTGTAGTCGGCGAAGGGCTCGCGCTGCCAAGTCAGGCCACCGTTGTTTGATGAAAAGGAATTTCCCTTGGCAGGCTTGTCTGGGGTGGCGAAGTCGGCCATCACGCCGAACTTGGACAGTTGCGGGAATTCAGGGTCGGCATCATCTTTCGAGAATGCGAGCACGACGAAAAGGTCTTTGTTTAGCGCCGGCAGTACGGTCTGCGCATAAAAGCCGAGCGCGCGCGAATGCTCCACGTACAAGGGGGTCAGGTCGCGGTCGGATCCAACGAATGGCGCTCGCTTCACCAGCGGATGCGCAAGATCGATTGTGACTTTGCCGTCCGTCCCAACGCGGCCAGTAGTGATCATCGCCGCGTCGAAGCGCGCGATTTCCCAGTTGTAGTAGGGGAAGGTTCCGAACAATGCCGCCTGCAGCAGCAGCCCGCGGCCGCGATCAATGGCCAGAATGTCGGCGCGCGGGATGCGTACTGCTAGCAGGCTACCCTGCGGACCTAGGCCGACATCAGCCGGCAAGTCATCGGCATTGAAAGTGGAGAGTTGGACGTTGTCGTCAAGGCGGAAATCGATGCCCTTACGGTCGTGCAGCGCAGGGAGCGTAATCGCCTGCCCGATGCGGCGCTCAGTCTGCCCCTCACGCGGGCCGTTGTAATACTCTTTGACGAAGTTCTGGTTGCCGAACAGGAAACTGGCGGAGCCACTGACAGTGGCGAAGGACCTTTCCGGCCAACTATCGTTGGGTTCAACGGCAAGTTGGTAGACGCCTTTGGGCACTGGCAACGCGTAGTCGCCGTCGGCTAGGCCTCCAAGCGAAGGGGGAAGATACTGCGACGGTTGGCCGCCTCCAACGCTTATCTGCACGCGACCGCCGATAGCACTGACGATGGGCCGGCCGTGCAAATCCTCGGCGGTCACGAACGTCCCGGCAATCGGTTGGTTGCCCGCATTCCTGACCTGCCCGCGGATGACTGAGTAGCGCTGATCGAAGGCGATGTCGCCCGCGTGAAGCGCACCCGGCCCGTTCTTGCGCGAACCCTCCGGGTACAGGAAAGAACTCCACGCAATGTCGTCGGAATGTAGTTGGCGATTCGCATCAGCACAGCAGTGCATGGTCGCTGGGGTCCCGTCGTCGAGGCTTCGTTGCACGATATTGCTGTGGGCCAGCCCATGGCCATGCCCGAGCTCGTGGGCGGCGACGCCGACCAGGTCGAAGCTTTGGTAGGTTGGCAGGCGCTGGTCGACATGGAACAGCGCAGCTGGATTGAAACGCACGTCAATATCCAAGATCGTGCCGGCCCGATAAAGCCCGGCCGGAAACTCGATGTCGCCGTCGCCATCCACGTCCTGGCAAGTCAGGATCGCGCTCGAGACATCGCTGTCGCCGTCGCCATCGATGTCTTCACCATGCTCGAGAAGACTGTCCCTAACGATCGCGATGGTGCGGGCCAGCCCGACGGCCTGCGAGTCTGCCGGCCAGTTAAAGCCCGCTTCGTTGACGAAATCGAAACCCGCGACGCTTGGGTTTTGCGTCGTGCCCACCATCCTCATCTCAATGTAGGAGGTGGGAATCCGGTTCCACGCCTCCATGGCCTGCTCGATGGCCGCCCTGGCTGCGGCGAGCGACACCGGGGCGCCGTCGCTGCCCTTCGCGACTGGATCAAGCGTCGTGTTCATGCGGAAGTGAATCGGGATACAGCGGTCGTCGTGTTGAAGCGGAGTGGTTGTGCCCAGGATCTGCCCGGGAATAGGTGACGGCTTATCGCCCGTGTAGTTGAATGTCTGGAGGATGCCGCCAGCGCGCACAGGCCCGAGGCACAGTAGCGACAGCAGGCCAAGCGTCCCAGCCGCAGCGAGGCTTTGAATCTTCTTGAACATGTCCATGACTCTTACCTCCCGAGAATGACGTCGCCGCGGCGCTGGTGCTGCGGGGTGGGTGCAGTCGTCGACGGTGTGGCGCGCGCAGCGGCTCCCGTCGCCGACTGCCCGCGTGTACCGATCAGCTGCTGCAACTTCGTGCGCAGCTCACCGAGTCGCTTGCTGCGGGCTGTATGGTCAGCGGCGAGCTCTGTACGAGTCGCTCCGAGCTGCGCAGCCGACGGCTCGAGGCTGATGCGCCCCTGGTTAAAGCCAACGATGCTGTACGCCGCGTCGCCGAGCACGCCTCCGCGCCGGAGCAGCAGGGCCAGGTGCTCGTCCCGGCGAAGCACCGGCGCGTCGGGAACCGACATCGCGATCGGATGCTTGCGGTTCATATCGACCCCGCCTTCGACGATCACCGTCACCTCGTGCGTGGGCGCACCGAGTAGGGTTTCCTGCACGTCAACGCGATAGCGCGTGTAAAGGCTTCGCCCGATCCATACACTCTCGGCGCCGCGGACGTGGCCGATAACGATGGTGTCCGCATCCGCAACCAGTTCCGCCATGCTGCGCGGAGTCAGTGTCGTCGCTCTGACGGATGGCGTTAGCGTGAGAATCATTGCGACCGCGCTGAATAAAACGCCGCAGCGTCGCATCGCACCGATGGATCTCGTCATGCGGCCCTCCTTGTTGCGGTCGAAAACCGGAGTTGTTTGATGGAGCTCAGCGTGACTATCGGCGCGGCAGGTGCAGACATGCCTGCTTGTGGCGGCTGCGGGGTCGGCCCGACCGGCGCCGAGGTCTCGCCGTCGCGGCACGCGCCGAGCGAGAGAGTAAGCAGCGCCGTCAAAAGAGTCGTGATGCAACGCGTAACTCGCATGTCATCCTCACAGTGAGGGCGCGAAATGGACGCCGCGCCGATGGCGAAGGTGGCTGCGAGTGAAAACACAGCTCCTTATTAACTTCCACGCAGTCAAACGTCCAAACCGGCCAGCGCGCCAGATTGTTTTGCGTACGACGGCGTGGCGAGCGACCTAGGCGTGACAGCCGCCAGCAGAAAGCCGAAACTTCGGTGTGCCTGAAGAAGACGCCCCGTTGACCCACCTGCTGCAGCTGGCCGCGCAGGGTGACCGGAACGCCCTCGACCGTGTGTTTGAGGCTCTGTATCCCGAGCTACGGGATATCGCGCACGCACGTTTGCGAAGGCAAGGTGGAATGGCGGACCTGGCAACAACAGCGCTGGTTCACGAGAGTTTTCTTCGACTGGTCGAGTCTGAGCAACTCAAGCTCGTTGACCGCGAGCACTTTTTTGCGTACGCCGCGACGACGATGCGCAACATCATCATTGACTTCGCGCGCAGGGACAGCGCCGAACGGCGCGGCGGCGGGCTGGAGCCGCTGCAGCTGGACACGACGCTGGGCGACGAGCTCGGTGGTGACACCGGGGCGACATTGGTCGAACTCAACGATTCACTGCTTGAACTCGAGGCCGTTGATCGAATGCTGGCTCAGGTCGTGGAGATGCGCTACTTCGCCGGTTACAGTGAGAACGAAGTGGCGCAGCTGATGGGCACCTCGGAGCGCACCGTACGCCGGCAGTGGGACAAGGCACGTGCCTTTCTGCTTGCCTCAATTCAGCCGTAAGCGCTTAAGACTGCGTGGCTTTGTTCCGTATGTAGGCATCAGAATTGAATAGACCCAGCGTCCGATGTTGAAGGTTTCGGCTGCCGTTTGGACGTCGCTTTCGCGATTGCTCGACGAAGCGTTTGACCTAGAAGCGCATGCGCGCGCAACGTGGGTCGCTCAACTGCAGCAAATGCAGCCGGAGCTCGCGCCAACTGTGCGCAAGCTGTTGGCCGCGCACGCAACTCCACCAAGGGCTGACATCCTTGCCCGTCTACCCAAGCTAGCGTCGCTAATCAATAGGTCGCGACCCACTGCGCCTGGTGTTGGTGATCGGGTGGGTCCATACCGGCTAAAGCGCGAACTCGGTGTCGGCGGCATGGCCGACGTATGGCTAGCGGAGCGCGTCGATGGCGCCTTCACGCGCGTCGTGGCGCTGAAGCTGCCGATTATGAATAGATTGCGCCGCGACCTCGCGCAACGGTTCGCGCGTGAACGCGACATTCTTGCGCGGCTGGAACACCCCCACATCGCGCGCTTTTACGACGCAGGCGTCAGCGGGGGCGGTCTGCCGTATCTAGCGATGGAGTACGTCGATGGACTGCCGATCAACGAATACTGTGATGCACACAGGCTAGGTATCAATGCTCGGCTTTCGCTGTTCAATCAGGTGCTTGAGGCCGTGCAGTTTGCACATGCGAACCTCGTCATCCACCGCGACCTCAAGCCGTCGAACGTTCTCGTCACGGCTGCCGGCGAGGTGCGTTTGCTCGATTTCGGCATCGCCAAATTGCTGGCCGAAAACGACATTGCGCAGGAGACGCAGCTCACGCAAATGGCAGGCCGCGCTTTGACGCCTGACTACGCAAGCCCGGAGCAGATCAAAGGTGAACCGCTGACCATTGCGACCGATGTCTATTCATTGGGCGTAGTGCTGTACGAGCTGTTGGTGGGATGCCGCCCTTATAGATTGCATGCGCGATTAGCGACGCAGCTCGAAGACGCAATCATCTCGGTCGACCCTGCCCGGCCGAGTAGTGCGGCGAGCGAGGGCGCCGCGCGGGCGCGCGCCATTACTGCGCCGCAGCTGTCGCGCGCGTTAAGCGGCGATCTGGATACGATTACGCTAAAGGCGCTCGCTAAATCGTCCGCCGATCGCTATCCGACGGTTGTCGCCTTCGCCGAGGACTTGCAGCGTCATCTCGCGGGGCGTCCGGTCATTGCACGGCCGACTTCGTGGCTCTATCGCGCAAAAAAATTCGTTGTTCGCAACAAGCTGATAGCAGGTGCCGCTACAGGAGCAGTGCTGTCGCTAATGATCGGCGCTGGTATTGCGGGTTGGCAGGCGCAGCAAGCGCGCACGGATCAACGTCGCGCCGAACAAGTCAAAGCATTTCTGGCATCGATTTTTGTCGATATCGATCCCAATTACGGACAAGGCGCGCTGGTGCCTGCGTCTGCAATATTGATAACAGCCAGCCGCCGCATCGATAACGAGTTCGGCACAGATCCGCGGCTTGCCCTTGAAGTGGCGACACTGGTTGCAAGCGGATTGCTCGCGACGAGCGAAAACAATGTGGGCGGCAAAATTGTCGAGGCGGCGTTACAAAACTACGAACCTCGCCTTGCGGTGTCTGATCCCCAAGTTCTGCGCGCTCATGTGATGGCGCTTCGAGCACACGCCACACAAGGCACGCTTCCTCCAGTCGCTCCCAGATTGCCCGACCTGATCGAGAAACTGAAAAACACCAATCCGCCACTCACCGAGGAACTCGTATTCGCGCTGGTTTCGCTCGGTATTACGGAAATATTGGCGAAGCGCCCGGAGACTGGCTTGGCTTCGATGGCCGAAGCGACAGAAATCGCTCATGGTCGTCTTGGCGACCATCACAAGGCCACCATCGAAGCACTTTCGCAGTGGTCGAACATGCTTTTGCTCGTGGGCAAGCCTGCCGAGGCGCTTGCGACCGCGAATCGAGGAGTAACTGCCGCGCGCGCCCTATACCCACGGCCTCATCCGATGATTTCTAGTCTTGAACGGTACTTGGCCAACGCGCAGATGCGTACCGGCACGCCGAAGGACGCCGCCACGGTTCTGGCGCAAGTACTCGAAGACGAAAAAGTGGCGCACGGCCCTAACGCCACGCAGGTTGCCCAAGCCCAGTACAACCTCGGCAATGCGCTGATCTTTAGTGGTCAATTGCAGGCGGGTTTGCAACATCTGCACGCCGCCGACGAGGCGCTGTTGCGCCTTGTTCCAAATGATCACAGAAACCATTGGGCTCGGCGCAGCAACTTGGCTGGAGCCTATCTAGCTGCAAGGTTGCCTGCTGAAGCGCTTCGGATACTGGACGAAGCCGATCGCGCCGCCCGCGTCGCGGGAGTAGACGTTGAGCAATCCTCGGTGCCGAAGCGACAGCGCGCCGTCGCTTTGACTCGACTTGGTCGTTTTGCCGAGGCTGTTGCGGAATACAAGACGCTTAGCTCCAACAAGACGCCAGCATCCCCTCTCGAGCAGGCGCGCACAGCACGTGGCTTGGCGTTGATGGCGCGCCTAGAAGGCCGCACGACCGATGCGGTATTGAACGCACGTGCCGCCGTGGCGGCGTTGGAGGGTCAGCCCTTGAATGTTTCTGATCGTGCGGCAACGCGGGCCGAGCTAGGTCTGGCGCTGTTGGAGACGGGCGATCTGATTGCGGCTGAGAGCGCCTTGAAGACAAGTCGCTCTGAATTCACCGAGGGGCAGGTGGGGGTGTCGCCAGACGTGCTGGATGTCGAGGTGGCGTTGGCCCGCCTCGCACTAGTGCAAGGAAAACAAAACGAAGCTGTCGTGTTGCTGGAAGAGACGCAGAAATACTGGCGCGACATCGACCCGACAAGCTTGGATGCAGCGGCAGTTGAATACTGGCGCGCGCGGGCGAGCAACACACCAGCGACAAGCAGTGCCTTAAAAACTCTTCGCGCGTCTCCGTATCCACTGCATCACATGTGGCTCGTGCCTTGATATTACTAACGCTTCTGTCACTTATCTGCTGCCGCGTGAGAGATCTTGCCTCACTTCTATCCTTTGGCTCATATGTCGCAGAGAGCGCGGACAAAAGCGTCGCAGGGGGCATGGACCTGCCTGCCTTTTTGATAACTCCTAAGCTTGGGACGAATGTTGTGTCATATATCGGGCACTTTACGTCGGCAACTTTGTAACGCTAATAAAAGTTACTGGCTTACGTCCGCTTCTGGCCGATAGCGGACACCAAGTTGTAGCGAGTGCTCAACAAAGTATCGCAACCTTAGTGTGGTTTCGCTCGGAAGCTCCGCAGCAACTGGGCGTCCTCTTCCACCGATGTCTGCTTTCGACCCAATGCGGAACTTTGCGTCGCTCTAAAGCGGACGTTCACGCGGCATGTTTGACCGTCGCCAGTCTACTTTCGAGTTAGCGTAATGACACGACCGTCCGTAGTCTCTGCCTTCAGCGTCTTGTCGTCGACTTTCTTGAACTTGAATGTCCGGTCGTTGCAACCAGTAAGAACCTGCGAACGGTTCACCTTGAAGACCAACTCTTCAGAAGACGCCACCTGGACCGCTATGGGCACGTCACGCCCAACGCAGGGATCGTTCATTTCGCCCTGAGATCGTCGGTTCTGCCGTACCGAGGCACCTTCGTGATACGTCCCACCCTCATCCTTCACGACGACAGTGCTCTCTAGGCCCTCCGTTTTTCTGCCTTCGAATGTAATCGTCCACGTACCGTTATAAGGATTTGCGGCCTGCGCAAAGGCGCCTGAAGACAGCACAAACGCAAGAAGAGATACGAGGCTCAGCCGGTGCATATGTGCCCAAGTGAGACGGTCAATGGAAATGCAGAGTGGATCTATTTCTTCGGCGCAGCCGGAGCAGCTGCCGGCGTCGGTGCAGCTGGGGGCGGTGTCGACGAGTTCCAGATGTCGCGCACGATCAGCCACTTGCCGCCTTTCTTGCGCAAGACCTCCATGTAGCCGCCGGTGTCGACGGTCTTGCCGTCCTTGACGACCGAGTACGTTCCTGCGTGCCACGCCATGTCGCCTTTGACTGCAACGTCGTTGACTTTGCCCAGGGCCAGTGACACGCCGGCCGACTTCGCGCCGGCGATTTCCTTGGCGATTAGCTGTTTGATTGCCGCTGCGCCGCTCGCGGGTGGCGCGCCCGGCGCCATGACGACGGCGTCGTCCGCGTAGGACGCAGCGACGGCGTCGGCATTGCCGGCATTGAAAGCCTTGAACCAGGCCTCAGTATTCGCGCGGATGGTTGCGGCGTCGTCAGCCGCCACTGCAATCGGCGCGGCCGCAAACCAGAACACGCTAGCGGCGAGTACTGCAATCTTTTTCGAAACTTTCATTGGTCCTCCCTCTAGGTTGTCCCCGCTGTTGATTGTTGTTGCGCGCGGTAGGGGCGGAATGGTAATCCTCTCGTGAAGTGACGCGGACAACGGTCCCGCAATACAACGAGGAGGAAGGACGAGACAGCTCGCGTACCAAACATCGGGATCGTAAATCTGACAAGGCAGGCGCACACTGAATGTTCCCACCCGTCGACGCAATTCAATGCGCGATCCGATTGCCGCCTATTCGTCGCTGACCCGAAACGAGGTCAACCAGCGCATTCGCTTTCGACGGTTTCTGCTCGCCAGTACGTTCTCGGTGGTTTACCTGGTGGTGCTCGCCATCTTTCACACGCAGGGCAAGGTGGACCGCGAGACGCTTGTTCAAGCTTCGGCAATCGCTACGGCGGCGATACTCATGTTCCTCGTGCTCTTCCGCTCAGGGCTGAACCTGCGGTTCCCTGATCCCAGTCTCACGGAACTCCAGTTTCTCGCCGCGGTGTCCACGATGTTATTCGTGGTCTACCGCGCACCCGATACACGACTCGTGTTCGCCGCGTTCTTTTTTGTCGCACTGATGTTCGGAATGCTGCGTTCGAGTGGCACACCGCTGACCGTTCTCGGCTGGGAATCGTTGGCTTGCTTCGCGCTCATGGCGGGGCTGCGCTACGCCAATAACCTGGACGTGGAGATGTTGCGCCTGGACCTGCTGCAGCTGGTCGTTATGGCAGTCACGTTTCCGTGGTTCGCGTTCATCGGTAGGAGGGTCACACGTTTGAGGGAGGCAGATCGCCGCAAGGACGTGTTTCTCGCGAGCCTTGCCCACGAACTGCGCAATCCGCTGGCGCCGATCCGGACCGGGGTAGCCATTCTTCGGATGACGGATGCCGAGTCGCGATCGGAAACGGTTCTGGCAATGATGGAGCGTCAGCTTCAGCACATGGCGCGACTTCTCGACGA
>Ga0190265_10001360_pt1 | contig 16058 bp, 14 predicted proteins | sample Popmic124T_FD_133135 | JGI IMG/M metagenome (GOLD analysis project Ga0190265, IMG submission 133135) | Populus adjacent soil microbial communities from riparian zone of Indian Creek, Utah, USA - 124 T | ecosystem: Environmental > Terrestrial > Soil > Riparian zone | place: USA: Utah | collected...
CCGTGGCGCAGTGCTCTTCCGCGGACCAATGAGCGGAACCGGCATAGTCAAGCCGATCCCGCTTAGTCGGGGCGACTGGATTTGAACCAGCGACCGCTCGGCCCCCAGCCGAGTGCGCTATTCGGTTGAAGGGGTCCCGCTCAGTTCCGTTCTCGCTTGGCTATTCGGGTTCAGTGGGTCCGTGTTGCTCTGAGTTGCGTACAGATTGGAACCCTGAATGGAACCCTGGGCGCTGCGCACCCGGAATGTTCGCGAACTCGAGCAGGAGCTGTCGGTCCTTAGCGGGTCTCGCCGATGCCATCAGCCATAGGGACACATAGGAAGGGAGCACGATCAGATACCCACAAGGACGGCTCGTGAACGGTCCAGCCGGAGCCCGACGGCAACCCGTTCGAGCTGCAGGAGGCGACCCTGTCATGAAGTCGCCTGACCAGATCCTGATCTCCGAGGAAAACATCACCGAGCGCAAGCCCTATCTCGAGTTCAGCGACACGCGGGTTCTCGGTAGCTAACGCTGCGCGAGCTTCGCGGGGACCAGCTGCGCCAACTCACGCCACGGACCCTGAAGCCGCTCGCCACCAAGGAAGAAGGTCGGCGTGCCGCGGGCGCCCGCTCGCCTACCCGCCGCGACGTCCGCGAGAACGCGCTCGCGAAAGGTGCGAGCCTCGAACGCTGCAACTGCCTCGTCGCGTTTCAGCTCCAGCTCCTCGGCGACCTCCATGAGCGCGTCCCGGGAGAACTCCCTGCGGCCGGTGAGGAGACGCGAGTGCGCCTCCCAGAACCTCCCGTTCGTGGCCGCCAACTCCGAGAGCTCGGCGGCCAGATCCGCGCCGAGATGGAGCTCGGGATCGGGAAGGTGCCGCCAGACCAATCGCAGCTCTGGGTGCCGCTCGAGCAGCGACTCGATCGGCCGCTTCGCTGCGTTGCAGAACTGGCAGCCGAAGTCGCCGTACTCGATCAGCGTCAGCTTCGGATCGGACGCCCCGATCGCGTGATCGTCCGGCCCGACGGGCGCCAGGTTCGCCTCGTCCACTGAGCTCATTTCGACGCCGCAGGAGTGATTGTCCGCTGCCGGCGGATGTGGCCGTGAACGAGCTGCACGACCATCGCTCCCTCGCCAACGGCGGCGGCGCATCGTTTCGTCGAGCCCGCGCGAACGTCCCCAGCCGCGTACACGCCGGGCACGCTTGTCTCGAGCAGGTCGTCGCTGCCGACTGCGCTGCCGGTGAGGATGAACCCGTCCTCGTCGCGCTCGACCGTGTTGTCGAGCCGTTCGGTGCACGGCCGAGCGCCTAGAAAGACGAACAAGAACGAGAACGGCATGCGCTCTCCGTCCTTCAGCGTCACCGCCTCGAGCTGACCACCGTGCCCGTGCAGTTCCGCGATCTCGCTGCAATCGCGCACCGCCACCCCGTAGCGGTCGAGGTCGCGCACCAGGTAGTCCGACATCGTCTCGCGAAGATCCGCGCGGCGGTGAAGCAGGGTCACGAGCGCGCCTCCACGCGCCAGCCAGACCGCGGCTTGGCCGGCGGAGTTTCCACCGCCGACGACGGCGACCCGCGATGCTCCACAGAGCTCCTGCTCCGGTGGGCCCGCGGCATAGAAGACGCTAAGTCCCTCGTAGTCGGAAAGACCATCGACCGGCAGCCGCCGATACTCGGCGCCGGTCGCCAGCAGGACCGCGCGAGCCGCGATCTCCTGGCCGTCCTCGAGGCGGATGACATGCCACCCGTTTCCCGGCTCGAGCGCGACCGCCCGGTACGGGGTCGCGGGCCGAGCGCCGAACTTGCGCGCCTGTACGACCGCCCGACCGGTGAGCTCGGTTCCGCTGATGCCAGCGGGAAAGCCGAGGTAGTTCTCGATCCGGCGCGATTCGCCCGCCTGGCCGCCGAGCGCCCGGCTGTCGACGATCAGGGTGTCAATGCCCTCGGAGGCCTCGTAGACGGCGGCGCCGAGGCCAGCCGGCCCGGCGCCCACGACAAGCAAATCGACTTCTTCGCGCGGCGCAAGCTCGCGGCCAATACCGAGCGCGCGAGACAGCTCTCCGAAAGACGGTCCCCGCATATCCAGGCCGCCCGGCAGTCGGACGAGGGGCAGACTCGACGCCTCAAGCCCGGCGACCAACGCCGCGGCTTCCGCGTCATCTCCGCGCTCCGGGTCACGCCAGGTCACGGGGAGCCGGTTGTTACGAGCGAACTCCACCAGCCGCTTGGTCGCCGCTGACGAATGCGGCCCGACGATCTCAAGCCCAAGTCCCGCCACCTGCTGCAGCGCCTCCCGGCGGGCGATGAACGTCGCGAGCAATACGTCGCTGAGCGGCCCGTCGTCAAACAGCAGCTCGCGCAGCGCGTCCCTGTCGACGGCGATGTAGCGAAGGGACTGCGTGACTTCCGCGCTCAGGAACGCGCTCTGCCCCGACAGCAGGTTCAGCTCGCCGAGGAAGTTCGACCGTCCCTGCCGCACGATCTCGTTGCCGGCGCCGTCCAGCAGCGCCACCTCGCCCTCGAGGATCGCGACGAACGGGTAGCGATCGTCGCCCACCCGGAACAGGACATCCCCCACGTCGGCGGTGCGTTCTTCCCCACGCTCGCCGATCTTTGCGAGCTGCGTGGGCGAGAGCGCCGGGCTTTCGGGGACCCTCAGTGGGCTTGGTTCGTTCATCCGGTCAGAGGCAGGGTTCGCCGAACGGGGACGATCACCAGCTTAGGAGGACGCCACCGCACCACCGAGCCGCTCGTAGCCGCCGGTGACCCACTCCACGATGAGACGGCCGTACTCATCGGACGCCTCCTCCCACCCGAAGTGGCCGGCGTCCAGCGGGTGGATCTCGCTGTTGGGCAGCAGGTCGGCGAGGTACTCGTTGTTCGGCCACGGCACCAGGTCGTCCTCGCGTCCGGCGACGATCTGAGCCGGCGTGGTGATCGAAGGCAACAGACCGCGCAGCACCGGATTCTGCTCGGGGTAGTGGCGGACAAAGCGAGCGGACTCGGCAAAGCGCCCGAGGTCATAGGCGCTGACGTAGTCCTCATGGACGTCGGGCTCGCTATCGGCACCGGCCGCGGGCTCGACGGCGAACCCGATGTTGGTTCGCGCATCAAGTTGTCGGACGGCGTCGAGGCTCGGGGCCTCGATGACATCCTTGAGCGCGCCGGCGGCATCGATGGGATCACGCACCGCGCCGCCACCGATTGTCAAGCTCGTGACGCGATCTGGAGCGTTGGCTGCCAAGAACAACGCGGCGGCTGTGCCCACGTCCGGACCGACCACGTGCGGGGCGCCCAGGCCCCATTCCTCGATCAGGCGCGCAAGGAACGTGCCCATCGCATCAGGTGCGATCAGCTCCGGGCGCCCGTCTGAGTGGCCAAAGCCCGGCAGGTCGATCGCGACCACGCGCGCCACGCCCGAGACTCGGTCCCAGATCCTTCGGAACGCCCAGAGGCTCTCCGGCCAAGGGCTCAACATCAACACGGTCACTGCCGACGAGTCCGCCTTGTTGTCAGCAAACCGAATCCTCGCCCCGTCGCAGACTCGAAAGAGCGGAGAGATGGGCGAGTAGCCCTCTGCATTCATCGTTGTTGTCTCCAATCGGGGTGAAAACAGTCGATGACGACTGTCATCGCGCTTACGCCGGGGACGATAGCAGGCGATGACGACCGTCATCACCCCCGGATACACTTCCCTTGTGGAGCAGCCAGCCCGTGACCGCATCGTGCGCAGCGCGGCCGAGCTGGTTCGCGAGCGCGGTGTCCACGGCGTCGGCCTCCGCCAGATCGTTGCCCATGCCGACGGCCCTCGCGGGTCCCTCCAGCGCTACTTCCCGGGCGGGAAGACGCAGCTCATCACCGAGGCCCTCAACCTGGCCGGCGCCGAGGTGCTGGAGGACACCGAGTCAGGGCTCATCGAGGCGGCCACACTGGCCGATGCGATAGACGCAACTTTCGCCCCTTGGCGCCAAGTGCTCGTCGAGAGCAACTTCACGATGGGATGTCCCCTCGCCGCGACCGTCGTAGATGCCGGCGGAGACGACCGGCTACGGCAAGCGGCTCGCGCCCTCCTCGATCAGTGGCGTGACTCGGTACAGGCCTCCTTGGTCAAATTCGGCGTCGAGGAGTCAACCGCAGCGGACGATGCCTCCGTACTTCTCGCAGCTCTCGAGGGCGCCCTGATATTGAGCCGAGCAAACCAGAGCACCCAGCCACTCGACACGGTGCAGCGCTTCTTCACGACGTCGCTAACGCAGGCCGCTGCTAAGCCCGCCTCCCAGTCCTGACCGGCGCGGCCGAAGCGTGCTATCGCTTCGCGCGAGAAGCGAAGCCAACTTCCCGCGCGAGTTCGGGCGGCTCCGAACGGACCCGGAACAAATTGGCCCTCGGAAGCTCGCCACATCCGCTTCCGTCGCTAGCGGACAGACAAAGAAGTGGCTGATGGGCGGCCGTTTTTAGTCGGGGCGACTGGATTTGAACCACAGCGACCTTTCGGCCTCCAGCCGAGTGCGCTACCCGTGAAGAGTCGTGTTGCCGCGTTGGTTCTACGCCTGTTCAGGCATGTGTAGATCATCTGAGTGCCGCTGAGTTACGTGCAGATTGGCCCTCGAATGGGGATCCTCGCTCGCGGTTCGGCCCCTCGGCCGAGGATCGGCTCTGCGCTCATTCCCTGGTTCATCCATCGCGGAGCCGCGACACCACCGTGTGGTCGGCGTAGTACTCGATCGCGCCGGTTCGTTTCAGGTCCTCCAGGGCGATCGCCTCGACGTCGAGCACGAGCTCGATCTCGTTGCTCACGACCACGCCGCCACCCGGTACTGAGTCCTGCCACGAGACGCCGAAGTCGCGGCGGTCGATTCTCGCCTCGGCCTCGAAGCCGATCCGCCGCAGCTCGCCCTTGTTCTCGTCGCCGACCCAGAACGGCGTCTTCCATTCGCCTATGTAGGAGACGTCGAGCGGCACGGGGCGGGTCGTCCCACGGATCGTCAGGTCGACCTCGCCCTTGAAGGCGCTGTCGGCGGTGCGCTCGGTGAAGCGGCCACCGAAGGTGATCTTCGGGTGGTTCGCGACGTCGAAGAAATCGGCGCTTCGCAGATGCTCGTCGCGTTGCGGCTCCCCGGTCCACAGACCCGAAGCCTCTATCTCCCCCGCGAAAGTGGCCTCGAGGCAATCATCCCAGTCGAGCTCGATCCAGCCGTGGATGTCCTTGAACAGCCCCCGCACCCAGGTGACCATCATGTGGCGGGCGCGGAAACCGGCCTCGGTGTGTCCCGGTTCGAAGATCCAGGTGGACATGGCCGCAACCTTCGCCTCCGACCGGGTGACTCGGCAATCGCCTGATCAGGAAGAATCTCAGGCGACGGTCATCGCCAGGACCGAGCCGACCGCACGCCGGTCTCCGCCCAAGTGTCACCGCGGTCGCCGCTTTGCAGGATGCGGCCGTCGGCCATCGCCGCGAGCAGCTCCGCATCCATCGCGGCAAGCGCGTAGGGCATCGACTCCCCGGGCAGTTCCAATGCCCGCCAGGCGCCGTCCTCCCAGACGTAGACCCGCCCGGCAGCGTCCTCGCCCGCGTGCGCGGCCCTCGGGCCCGAGGCGGCCGATACGTACCAGCGGTCAGGATCAGCCGGATCGAGTGCCAGCGCCCAGCAGTAGCGAAGGTCACGTCCGGTGTCCACGGCCTCCCAGCTGATGGCGCCGTCGCGGCTCCAGGCCGCGCCGTCACCAGCCGCCTGATAGGCGCGTCCCTCCACCGACGGATGCCACGCGAGGCAATGCGCATCGCGCTTTGCCCCAGGCCGGTGATCGGTGAAAGTCCGGCCGGCGTCCTCGCTGTACATCACGCCTCCGAGCTCGATCCCGACGAGCAGGCGCTCGGAGACATGGGGATCGGGCGCGATCCAGCGGACGTGGTGAGTCCACGGCCGCGGGGGGAAGCTCCACTGGTCCTTGGAGGGGATCTCCTGCTGCGCTTCGAGCTCCGTCCAGGGACCGTCCCTCGAGACGAACAGGCGGCTCGGTTCGGTCCCGGCGTAGAGCGCGCCATCGGCCGCACTGATCGCCACAGAGAGCACGTTGAGCTCGGGCAGGTCGATGCGCTCCCAGCTCACACCGCCGTCCAAGCTCAGTCGGGCGCCGTCGCCCCGGATCCCGACCAGGACCCGGGCGCCGCCCGTGGCCACGCAGGAAGCCGAGACCCCCTCCAGCACCGGGTGAGCGGTCCACGACTGGCCGTCCCGGTCGAGGCGCGTCACGCGGCCGTCGCGGGAGCAGAGGTACGTCGGCCGACTGTCGGGAGCTTGCGTCAAGGCAGACGGACAAGGTTCTCGCCCGCCAGCGGAGCGCCGAGCTGCTGCAGTTGGCCGCCCTCGCGCAGCGTGCCGAGATCGACGACGAAGAATCCTGCTTCCTCGAACAGGCGACCGACCTCCGCCTTGGCATCGGCATCATCGCCGGATAGGAACATCACCCGCTGGCCACCGGCCTCGCGGGGATCGGAGGCGAGCACCGCGGCGCCAAGGGTGTTGGCTGCCTTGACCACGCGGGCCGGCGCGACGCGGTTGGCGACCACCTCGCTCGAGGTCCGCCCGTTCAGGTCGCTCGGGTCGAAGTCGTTGGTGGGGTCGATCAAGATCCGTCCCTCCCATTCAAGTCCCTCGACCGCCTGTGGGACGTCCGGCCACATCACTGCCAGGACGACGATGTCGGCGGCGGCGGCTTCGGCGACCGTTCCGGCCGAAACCCCGTCGCCCAGCTCCTGCACCACCAATGCGAGGGACTGCGGGCCCGTTCGGTTGGTGATCACGACCGGCCGGCCGGCGCGGTGCGCGATCTGCGCCATTGCCCGCCCGATTCGGCCGGCACCGATGATCCCGACACTCTTGACACTCGGTCCAGTCATCACATCCCTTTCTCTGGATCGGCGTGAGGCTCGTAGGTTCCTAGCGACGGCCTCACGCTGGCTGTTCCTGGGCCCATGGGGGAGCGGACGCGATCTACGCACTCCCGGCATCGGGGCGCGGGCGCGAGCCGAGGCTCCTCAGCCGGCGACCGAAGGCAGCGAGCCGGGCAAGGTACCCGCCTTGAGGCGCGCAGGGGGAGCGCGCGAACGAAAGCGCAGTCAGCTCGGACTCCCTGTCCTCGGTCTTACGGGCCCGACCCGGCAAGGCGACCAGCGACACGACCAGAGCCAGCGCGCACAGGCACGCGGCGGCCACGAAGCCGCCCTTGAAGCCGTGCGTCAGCGCAGCCTCCAACGACGATCCCGCCGCCAGCGCGTCGTCGGTACGCGGAGTCGCGACCGATGCGAGGATCGCCAGGCCGAGCGATCCACCGATCTGCTGCGTGGTGTTGAGCAGCCCCGAGGCGAGCCCCGAATCCTGGGGCGCGACCCCGTTGGTGCCCGCGATCGTGACTGGCACGAACGACATGCCGAGGCCAGCCCCGATCACGATCATCGCCGGAAGGACGTGGCTGGCGTAGTCGTCGTCCCCTGAGATGCGCGTCAGGAGCAGGAGGCCGGCCGTTGCGAGCAGAAGGCCACTCGCCAGCACCGGCTTGGGGGTGAAGCGATCAGCCAGGCGCGAGGCCGCAGCGGAGGAACCGATGATGGCCAGGCTCATCGGCATGTAGGCCAGCCCGGTCTCCAATGCGCTGAAGCCGAGCACCTGCTGGAAGTAGAGGGTGCAGAAGAAGATGATGCCGAATAGCGAGGCCGCCATGAGCATCATCGTCACGTCCGCAGCTGAGAGGCTGCGATTGGAGAAGATGCGCAGGGGAACGAGCGGGTTGCGGTGGCGTCGCTCGATGAGGACGAAGGCCGCGATCAGCAGCGCTGCCAAGGCGAAACCTCCCAGGGTGCGACCTGCGCCCCATCCCCAGTCCTCAGCCTTGATCAGGACATAAACGAGTGCGATGGTCCCGAGCGTGATGGTGACAGCGCCGCCGACGTCGTAGCCTCGCGCCTCACCCTCCGAACGGCTCTCGGGGATACGTCGGGCTGCGGCCGCCACGAGCAAGGCGCCAATGGGTACGTTGACGAAGAAGACCCATCGCCAGCTCAGCGCTTCGACGATTATTCCTCCGAGGAGCAGGCCCACCGCGCCGCCGGCCCCGGCGATCGCGCCCCAGACCGCCAGCGCGCGGTTACGCTCGGTGCCCTCGGCGAAGGTGGTGAGGATGATTGACAGCGCCGCCGGCGAGACCAGAGCGCCACCGAGTCCCTGAGCGGCTCGGGCAGCCAGCAGCACTCCCTCGGACTGGGACACACCGCAGACGAGTGAGGCCCCGGCAAAGAGCGCCGTCCCGGCCATGAATAGCCGCCGGCGCCCGAGACGATCGGCGAGGCGCCCGCCGAGCAGCAGGAACCCGCCGAAGACGAGGGTGTAAGCGTTCAGCACCCAAAGCAGGTTCTGCTGGGAGAAGCCGAGGTCGCTCTCGATCGTTGGCAAGGCGACGTTCACGATCGTCGCGTCAAGCACGATCATGAACTGCGCGACTGCTACGAGGGCGAGGACGACGCTCGGGTTGACTCGCGTTGTGACCGTTGGCGCAGGGAGAGCCGTCGCCGAGTCTCCTCGCCCGCCGACTACCCCACCGCCCTCGTTGGCAATTCCAGACATGGGTCTCCTTCTTGTCCCTTAAGCGGCGACGCGTTCTGCGCCCGCGAGACGCGCCAACAGGAGCTGTCCGGCTCTGTCGAGTGCAGCGGCCGCTTCGTCGAGCATCACGGCATAGGCCTGAAAGACGTGGGGCACCTGAGGGGTGACCTCGAGCGTGACCTCGACGTCAGCGGCGGCGGCTTGTCCCGCGAGGCGCACGGCGTCGTCGAGGAGAACCTCGTGACTTCCGGCCTGGATGATGAGCGGCGGCAGGCCGGACAGGTCGGCGAAGACGGGACTGATCAGGCTGAGTGCAGCGTCTTGCCCATGCGTGTAGTCCGAAACGCGGGGTTCGAGGAGTGCTTGGCTGAGCAGCGGGTCGACGTCCCCCTTCGTATCCATGCTCGTCCCGGCGAGCGTGAGATCGACATACGGTGACATCACGTACGCCGCGACCGGCAGGGCCAGCCCGTGATCGCGGGCGTTGACCAGGGTGGCGACGACGAGTCCGCCGCCGGCGGACTCTCCCGCGAAGGCGATGTCCGAAGGGGCGATGCCGGTGTCGAGGAGGGCCTTATAGGCCGCAAGGGCGTCCTCAACCGCTGCCGGATACGGGTGCTCGGGGGCGAGCCGGTAGTCGACGGAGATGACCTTGGCCTGCGTCCGCCGACCGATCTGCGAGGCGAGGCCGGCGGCGAGAAACGCGTCCGACATCACGTACACGCCGCCGTGGAAGTACAGAACCGTGTTGCGGGGGTCGATTCCGTCGACTGTGATCTCGGCGGTCGGGACACCGCCCAGTTCGCCTGCAGTGACGGTCACGTCGGCCGGTAGCGGCTGGGCCTCTATCGCCTGGCGGAGCTGCCGCCGTTGCTCGTCGACACTGCTGTCGACGGAAAAGGCTGACTGTCGCAGGATCGCGTCGACGGTCTCACGCTGCTCGGTGCTCACAGGAGGATCTCCCTTTCGTTAGGTTGCGAGCAGCATTTCCGCCAGGTGGGTGAGGGGTCATCACCGGATCGCGGTGATTCGGGCGACTGGCGCGTGTTCGCTGATACTGCGAGCACCGCCTCGGAGGCGAGCAGCGCGTCCGAGCTTAGGGCGTCCAGTTCTCGGCGAGCGGGGTGACCTGGAGCTCGTGTGTCGCGGAGCGCGCGTCCTGGTTGGCCAGGAAGAGGACGGCATCGGCGATCCTGCGCGGGTCGGCCAGGGCCTCCGGCGAGGCACCGGGGCGTGTGGACCCGTCGAGCGGCTGGATGCCGGCGTCAACGATCAGCAACGTCACCTGGATGCCGTGGGGGCGCAGCTCGAGCGCGGCCGCGTTGGTGATCGCTCGCACGCCGAACGACCCGGCCGCCCACAGGCCGCGGCCCGGCAGCGCGCGCCGGGCCGAGCCACCGGTGACCTGGACCAGAGTCGCTGCCCGGTCTTGGGCGGTCGCGAATCGTCCGCTGGCGGACAGGAACGAGAACGCTGCGCGGGCCGGAGCCGCCGCCCACGAGTCAAAGCCTTCAAGGTCGGCCTCGGCAATGGGGCCGCCGCCGAAGGGCCCGGACCGATCGCCGCCGTATGCAGCGGCCGCGTTGACCACCAGGTCGCCCCCTCCGTGAGCATTGGCCGACTGCTCGAGCAGGTCCTGCACGCTCGCGGGGTCTGTCACGTCAGCCTGTAGTGCAAGCGCGCCGGCCGCGCTGACGCCGTCCAGCGTGCTTTGGGACCGCGCGACCCCCGTCACGGCCCAGCCATCGCTCACCAACAGCTCGATGACCGCGCGACCCAGATTGCGCGCTCCGAACACAACCGCGCTTCGCTGGCTTGCTTGCAAGTCGCTCATCTCATCTCTCCAATCACACCCGATCATCAACCCGACACGAAGGCAACTTCAGCTCAGATTGTCGGGCTCAGGTTGTCGGGGCGACCTGAGTCCGCTCGCGAGCGCCAGCCTCACTTCCGTAGACCACCTTGGCGATCCGCTCGGCGACCATGATCGTCGTGACGTTGATCGCCACCGAGGGGACGGCCGGGATGATCGAGGCGTCGACGACGCGCAATCCGTCGATCCCCTTGACCGCGCCACGCGAGTCGACGACCGCCCATGGGTCCTGCGCTCCGCCCATCGGCGCCGTCGCCGTCGGGTGCCCGTAGGAGGCGATGTTGGAAGCGATCGCCTCAGCCAGCTGGTCGTCCGCGACGCCGTCGCCAGGGAGGATCTCGAGCTCGATGAACCGAGCGAGCGTGGGATTGCGCGCGATCTTGCGACCCAGCCTCACCCCTTCGAGCATCCGCCGGGCGTCGCGTTCGGTGGCCAGGAAGTTGCAATCAATCTCGGGCTGCTCGCGCGGGTCACGGCTGCGCAGTCGCACGGTTCCGCGCGATTCGGGCTTGACGACCGCGGTGCTCAGCACGATCGCCCCACCGGTCGGGCTGAATTCGGGCGGCAGCAGGTGCGTGACCGCCATGTGCAGGTCGAGCTCCTCGTCGCCGGCCTCACTGGACCCGTGCCAGAGCAGGGCGCCAAGCGCGGGCCGCATCTCGAGCGCGTCCGGTTTCAGGGCGTAGGCGTTGTAGAAGAAGGGCTGATCGTGCAGGTGCTGGCCGACCGGCAGGTCGGCCACGACCTCGATCCCGAGGCCGGCGAGGTCGGCGGCCGGACCAATGCCCGAGCGCAGCAGGATGGCCGGGCTGCTGTAGCTGCCCGAGGCGAGGATGACCTCGCCGACCTCGATCTCGGCGCCGCCGGCGGTCAGGACCCCGACCGCCCGGCCCTGGTCGAACGTGACCCGATCGACCAGCACCTCGCCCTGAATCGTGAGATTCGGTCGCTTCCGAACCTCGTTGGTCAGGTAGACGAGGCCCGTGTTCTGGCGCACGCCATCCACGACGTTGACCGGGTATGCGCCGACGCCGCCCGGATCGGGGCCGTTGAAGTCGTGGACCCGCGGGAAGCCCTCGACCTCCGTCGCGTCGATGAAGCCGCGCATGGAGGGAGTGAGATCGTCGTAGGTCTGGTGGCGGATTGGGAGCGGCCCTCTGCGCCCGTGGTGGGCGTCGTCGCCGTCGGGCGTGTTCTCCATCTCGCGAAACGCGTCCCCGACCGCCGCGATTTTCCAGTCTTCGAGGCCGTGGCGGTGCCAGTCGCGAATGTCGCTTGGGCGGGCGCGCATCGCGGCGGTGGCGTTGTGGGCCGAGCAGCCTCCGAGCACCTTGGCCCGCGGAGCGTCGATTTCGGGGGCGGCCGCTCCACCGCGGGCGCTGTAGCCCCATTCGTGCTCAGGGTTAGCCGGCACGTGCGCGGCATCGCGCAGGTCGTCCGGATACTCATCGACGCCGTAGGCCCTACCCGCCTCGAGCAGCAGGACCGAGCGATCGGGATCGGCGCTCAGTCGCCTCGCCAGGACGGCGCCGGCCGAGCCTCCTCCGACGATGACTACGTCAGCGCGATCGTTGGCCTGAGCAGACATTGGGTCCTTTCTCCGCGGGTTGACAACTAGAACGGGTACTGCCGCTGGCCGCTGTGCGAGTTGATCCAGATGACGTCTGAAAAGTCGGCGAGGCTATCCGGCCCGGTGCGACCCCAGCCGCTGTCGCGGACGCCGCCCATCGGCGCGTGAATCTCGTCGTTGACCGTCGGAGAGTTGACGTTGACGATCCCGCAGAGCACCTGTGGGGCCAGCTCGAAGCCTCGGTAGGTGTCGCCGGTCAGAATCGCCGAGGTGAGCCCGTATAGCACGCGGTTGGCTGCGGTAACGGCTTCTTCGTCGCTGTCGACCGCTTCGACGATGACAAGTGGGCCGAACGTCTCGTCGTTGGCCGCATCGGCGTCGTGGGGCACGTCGGTAAGGATCGTCGGCTGGAAAGTCCGTCCCTCGTAGCTTCCGCCCGCCACGATCTTGGCGCCCCGGCCAACGGCGTCCTTGATGCGGTCGTCCATCTTCTGGACCGCGGCGTCCGTGATCAACGGCCCGATGATCGTGCTCTGGTCCAGCGGGTCACCGGACGGCAGCGTCTGTGTCCGGGCGACGAACTTCTCGAGGAACTCGTCGTGGATCGAGCGATGAATGATGATCCTCCGTGTGTTCAGGCAGATCTGTCCCTGATGGAAGAACGAGCCGAACGTCGCCGTCCGCACCGCGTAGTCCATGTCGACGTCGTCGAGGATCAAGAGCGGGTTGTGGCCGCCGAGCTCGAGCACCGTGCGCTTGAGCGTCTCGCCGGCCCGCTTGGCGAGGATGCGAGCGGTGCCGACGCCGCCAATCAGGTTGATGACCCGAACGTCGTCGCTCGCGAACACCTGGTCGGCGATCGCCGGTGCCGCGCCCGGAGCGTGAGGCACCACGTTGATGACGCCGGGCGGGAAGCCGGCTTCCTCGGCGATCTCAGCCAGGATGATCCCGGCGTTGTAAGGCGCGAACTCCGACGGCTTGACGACGACCGTGTTGCCTGCCGCGACCGGAGAGATGACCGCGCGCCACGAGAGAATGTTCGCGCCGTTCCAGGGCGTGAAGCTGACGACAACGCCGAGGGGCCTGCGGATCCCGATCGAATGCGTATTGTCCTGGTTGGTCGCGAGGACCTCGCCAGCGGGGAGGTATACCCATCCGGCCGACTGCTGAAGGGTGGCAGCGACGAGGTCCTGCTGGAAGGTGGAGAACGAGATGGTGCTGCCGGTCTCGCGCGCAAGGAGCTCGGCGATCTCGGCGCGTCGGCGCTGGACGATCGCCGCGGCATTGTGCAGGAGCCGTGCACGCTCGGCAGGCGGCGTGGCCGCCCAAGCAGGAAAGGCATCAGCAGCGGCGCGAATGGCGGCATCCATGTCCTCCGGCCCGCCCGCTGGGATGCGGGCGAACGGCGCCCCGCTGTGGGGCTCGGTGACCTCGAAGTGCTCGGCGCTGGCGGCGTCGTGCCAGTCGCCGCCGTAATACATCTTGTGGGTCTTGACCGCGGGCTTCGCGACCGAGGTGGTGCTCATCGCTGTTTGATTCCTTCCTTCGATGGAGTGGAGACGACGTCCCCGGAGCATTCACTGCGAGTAGGTGAATGCGCCTCGCGTGATCTAGGTGATCTGGCGCGTCTGCGTCGGTTGACTTCGCACGGCCTCCTCAGGCCGCAGCCGCGGCGGTGGTCTGGCGGAGCGGAGCGAGGGCAGCGCTCCAGGCGATGACCTGATCGAGCAGCGTGTTCAGCGCGTCCACGTTGTAGTCGTGAGGCTTGAAGACGCTGAAGTTCTCGAACTCGGTGATGATCGAGAGGGCAACCTGCTGGCGGACGTCGGCCATCTGCAGCTCGCCGGCGACGAGGCGCAGATGCTCGCCTGCGCGGGCTCCGCCGACCGCCCCGTAGGAGACGAACCCGACTGCCTTGTTGTTCCACTCGGCGTAGAGGTAGTCGATGGCGTTCTTGAGCACCCCGGAGGTACCGTGGTTGTACTCGGGCGTGACGATCACGAAGCCGTCGAAGGAGGCGATCTTCTTCGACCATTCCTTGGTGTGATCGTTGGCGTACTGGCCGAGCGAAGCCGGCATCGGCTCGTCGAGGTGTGGAAGCGGATAGTCGCGCAAGTCGACCAGGTCAAACTCGGCGTCATCGCGCTCCGCTGCGATCTCAAGGACCCACCGTGCGACCTGCTCGCCAAGGCGGTTGGGGCGTGTGCTTCCGAGAATGATTCCGATGGGAGGTGTCACGTTTTCGCTCCAGTCAGGTCAAGGTCGGCCTCAAGCGGGACCGTGCAGAACCCCAATCTGCTCCGAATCAGGTGACCTGTCGTCGCCGGATTCGGATGATCCGAGCCCAGGGGACGTGCTTGAGCGCCGGCGCCTGGCGCGCGGACTCAGGTCACGCGGCTAGCAAGCTGGGTACGTGACTTGACGTCGAGCTTTCGGAACACCTTGCGCAAGTGGTATTCGACCGTGCTCGGACTGATGAACAGCCGGGCCGCGATCTCGCGATTGGTCAGCCCCTCGGCCACCAGGCGTGAGATTTGCGTCTCCTGCGCAGTGAGTTGGTCGAGCGTGTCCGGGCTGCGCTTGCGGGCATGCTCTCCGGTCGCCTCGAGTTCGACTCGGGCTCGTTCGGCGAACGCTTCGACGCCGAAGTCGGAAAAGAGCTCGTGAGCGGTTCGCAGCTGCTCACGAGCGTCGAGGCGCCGGCGCTCGCGCCGCAGCCATTCGCCGTAGAGGAGATGGGTCCGAGCGAGCTGGACGCGGATGCTCGTTCGGCCCAGCCTCGCTATCGCCGCTTCATAGAGCGCCTCGGCCTCAGCGCCCTCGCTAAGCAACGCGCCCATACGGGCCTCGATCCCCAGCCCCCAGTCGGTGTCGGCGGCGCCGGTGGACTCTTGCACCAGTTCGAAGGCCCTCGTCGCTCGCTCGTGCTGGTCGGTCCGAACAGCAGCCTCGATCAGCTCGGTCAGAGTCCAGATCGCCGCACCCTCCACGTGATAGAGCTCGGCCGGCGCGGCAGCGGCAACGGCGGCCTCATAGCGCCCGAGCCCGTTATAGAGAGCCGCGGTGACAAACTCACTCACGGTCAGGGCCAGCCCTTCGCCCCTGGCCTGCGCTCCACTGACCACACTCTGGAGGAGGTCCGAAAACTCGGCCTCGCGGCCACGCAGCGCGGCCAACGACAAGGTGCCGTACGGAGCCTCGGCGATCCCAGTTGCTTCGGTCGCCGCTTTCAACTCGACCTCAAGAGCGTCGGCGGTTCGCATCTCGCCCAAGAAGGCATAGGCACCGCTGACGTTCGTGAGGGCAAATGGCAGCGCCGACAGCGCGCCGGTTTGCCGGACCAGCTGGAGGTGACGCATCGCCAGTGCCTCCCAAGCCACGTCATCCCACATGTGCAGGGCGATCCAGCTGGCGAACCAAAGCCACCGCGTCTCGGTCGGTGGCAGGTCTGGATTGCGCAGGAAGGCGTCGAGTGCCGCCTTAATGGTCGGAGCGGCCGCCGGAAGCCCAGCCGTGTACCTGACCACCAGCCCCTGAAGCAAAAGGTCGGACGGCGCCGGCGCGGCGGGCATCGGTGGCCCGGCCAGCGCCGCCTCGCTGACCGCCACGACGTCGCCGTCCGCTGGTGCCAACCGACCCGCAAAGAAGGCGGCCGTCAAGGCGTCCAAGTACGTAGCGCGGGCCAGCGCCGAATCGGCTCGTTCCAGTTCGCGGGCGGCTCGCAGCAGAAGCGGTGCGGCGTCGCTTCCACGCCTCGAGGCAAACGCGATCTGGGCTCGGAGCAGGTGAACGCGAGCGCGAGTGTCGTCGTCGCCGATCGTTGCCGCCTCGGCGGTGTCCAGCAGGGCGAGCGAATCGTCGAGGGCCCCGGCCTCGAACGTCGTCTGGGCTGCGGCAAGGGTCCGTTGCCTGCGGCGCGCAGGCTCGGGCGTCAGGGCGGCAGATCGCTCGAGGAAGGCCGCGGCGGCGGCGAAGCCTCCGCGTGCCTGTGCCCGCGACGCCGAACGTTCGAGATCGGCAGCGACGGCCTC
>Ga0190265_10001361_pt1 | contig 16048 bp, 15 predicted proteins | sample Popmic124T_FD_133135 | JGI IMG/M metagenome (GOLD analysis project Ga0190265, IMG submission 133135) | Populus adjacent soil microbial communities from riparian zone of Indian Creek, Utah, USA - 124 T | ecosystem: Environmental > Terrestrial > Soil > Riparian zone | place: USA: Utah | collected...
CAGGCCGCTCCGCTCGAGCCAGGTGTCGATGATAGCGGGCTCGGCGTCGAGGTCGAACAGGTGACGGAGCCGCGCCAGGAGCGGCATGAGGACCGGAAGCAGGGCAGGTGAGACGTGGACGTGGAGATGGGTCTTCGCGGCACGCTGGGGGTCGTGTGGTAGCGCGGCGTCCTCCGCGAACACCACTCCCCGCCCGCCATTGAGCCGAATGGTCCGCCCGTAGCACCCTCCCTGAACCATCTCCACTTCAGGCATCGTGTCGCGCCGGAGCTGTGCCGTGAGCACCTGCCATGCGAGCGGTGCTCGGTAAGCGAGGGTCAGCCGGACGAGCGCCTCCCCCGGGACCGGGATGGAGCCACGAGCCGTCTCGGCTTCGCTTGCTTCGGTCGGAGCGGGAGTGCGCCGCAGTGCGCTGGGACTCAGCCGGTATCGCTCCCGGAACACCGAGTTGAAACGGCGCAGGCTCTGGAATCCGCTGGCGAACGCGATCCTGGTCACCGAAAGCGACGTGTCGGCCAGCAGACGCTTGGCGAGAAGGAGCCGATGCGTCTGCGCCAGCTCGATCGGCGACACTCCCAGCTCGCGCTCCAAGGCGCGGCGGAGCTGGCGCTCCCCCACGCCCAGCTCGCGGGCGAGGTGATCGACATCCTGTCCATTCAGGGCACCCGCGGCGATGCGGGAGGCGGCCGCGCGCGCCAGGCGGGGCACGGCGTCCACCAGGGCACGGCCGGGCGCCAGCTCGGGACGACAGCGAAGGCAGGGGCGGAAGCCTGCCTCCTCGGCGGCGGCGGCGGAATCGAAGAAACGTCGGCGATCGCGATAGGAGATTCGCGCAGGACAAACAGGGCGACAGTAGATCCCGGTTGTGGTGATGCCTACGAAGAAGAGGCCATCAAACCGCGCATCGCGGGAGTCGAGCGCGCGATGGCAGACGGCCGGATTGAGCCCGAGGCTCAGCGCAGTCGAGGTCACGGGGAGAAGGTCATCTCCGTGCCTGGTGTAGCCAGACGCGTCTCAGAAATACCCTTAAATGCTGCGGCGACCTCCGCACGGGTGGCGAACGGTGGGGGCAGCGAGCCGTAGTGCATGGGAATTACGACCCGGGCCTTGAAATAGGTTCGGGCCACCCACGCCGCGGTTGCCGGATCCTCGCCGGCGCGCCCGCCGCCGGCCGCGACCAGCAGAATGGTCGGGTGGAAGAACTGCTCGATCAGTGCCATGTCGCCGAAGGCCCAGGTATCACCCGTATGGTACAGCGTACGGCCATTCTTGAACCGCAGCACGTAACCGAGCGCGCGCCCCGGCTCCACCGAGTGCATGGCCGGGACGGCGCGGATCTCCACGTCGCCCACCCGCTGCACACCGCCGATGTTGATGCTGAGGTAGCGACCCTCGGGGATCTTCATCTTCTCGATGTGATCACCTGTAGCCACCACTTGCGCTCCGCTTACTCTCGCGAGAGCCGGTGCGTCGCCATCGTGGTCACTGTGGGGATGGGTGACCAGGATCGCGGCGGGCCGCGTGGCTGGCGCGGCGTACCGGGCGGTGTCCGAATACTCGGCGGGTACCGCCGAGTTGCCCGAGATCCAGGGGTCTATCAGCACGCGTGTCCCGCCCGGACTCACGATCTCAAAACCTGCGTGCCCAATCCAGGTCACCCGGATCGGTTCGGGCGCAGCGAAAGTGTCGCCTTGTGAGGCGCGACCGGCGAGGCCGACACCCAAGACCAAAAGTATTGCCTTCAAAGAGTTCCCTTCAGGGAAGCAACCCCTTGCGCAGTCGCACCGCGCACCAGGCCACTACCATAGGCCATAGGGTATAGGCCATGATCTCGAGCCGGTTGGGCCAACCGACGGGCACCTCTGGTCCGAAGGTGCCGCCGCTCTGCGAGAGCAGGACTGCCAACGACCCAGCAGACACGAGAAAGCCGATCACGACAAGGCCGGCCGACCATAGAAGGGGCACCCGGGCCAGGGACCACCCCCGGCTGCGTGCCAGACTCCAGCTGATGAGCGCGGCGGCAAAGGGTATGACGATACCAAGCGTCCCACCCACACTGTGCAACTTGCCTCTCGCGGTACGGGCTTCGGGGCTGGCCAGCAGGGGATCAGTCGTGAACAGGCCGCCCAGGATCAAACCAACGGAACTCACCAACAGTAACGCCAGCCCGATGCGCCCGGCCAGAGTTTGTATCTGGAGGCGGAGGGTGACGAAGAGTGCGACGTAGCTGAGCGCCAATGCGAGAAACGCCACCGCCATCATCCAGCCGTACTCTCCGATCGCGTACTCGCTCACGAAATGCCATGAAGGATCGAGGTCCGGCCGGATGACGTGCAGAGCGGCAAGCAGCAACACGAAGGCGGCACCGCCGGCGAAGGCCACGCGGGCGGCTGCGAGTGGAATCGCCGTAACTAGCTGCCCGTATTCGGTCTTCGTCTTGGGCCAGCCGCGGGAATGACCCCAGGGCGGCGTCAGATGCTGTAGTGACCTCATCGGTCACTCCGAATCGGGGTCGCCACAAAGGCCAGGACCTCACCGCTGGCGTGATCGCGCACCCTACCGGTTATCTGTCCCGCGTCGTTGATGTCCTGGGCCGAGAGGAGCGTATCCGGTGAGATATCCACCAAGTCGTTGAGGTCGGTGAGAGCATCATTTTCCCAGATGAATGCGCGGGGGCCTACGCCCGGGGTCCCGAAGGAGATGCCGACCACCTGACGGCTCGAATTGATCGCGAAGGCCTCGCTGACTGGGTCCTCGTCGAGTGTTCCCAGATCCTTCGCTGTTGCGGCGCCGTAACCCCAGAAGAAGGCCCGCGAGATGAAGTCGCCGATCTCGTCGCCCGGCTCGTCGGGATTGGAAAAGCCGACGACGTCGCCCTGGTCGTTGATGTCCATCGGCGTGTGCCAGCTGGTCCCTCCCAGATTGGGAATCTCCGACACCCCACCGTTCTCGTCCCAGAGCACGGCGTAACGGGCGCTAAAGCGTCCAACCCCTTGGTCGCAATCGCCTGAGATGCCGACTGCCTGACCGTGGTTATTGATCGCCGTCGCTGCCGAGGTGGACGCGTCCCGGAATGGACGGAGCTCCCGTGTGGTGATCGGGCCTTGGAGGCCTTTCTTCGGCTCCCACAAGACTGCGCGAAACTGGAGGACTTGGGTGGCCAGGGGGGAGCAGGTGTCGTCCTCCAGCGACGTCTCCGCCCATCCGACGATCTGACGCCGGTCGTTGACGCCGGCCGCGAAGCCATGATGACCCCCGAGTGTGGGCAGCTCGCGCATCTTGTTGTTCTCCCACACGAACCCGCCGCAGATGAGGTCGGTGGTCTCAGGAAGGAATCCCCCCAGCTCGCAGGCCCATTCCTCGTCCAGCGGGTCCACCTTATCCGTTTGGGAGATGCCCACGATCATGCCGCTGTTGTTCTGACCCGGCCACGGTACACTGCTGCTCGGTCCACCGAGCGTGCCGAGCCTGTGGACCGAGCGGCCCTTCCACCACGCCGCGCGTCGGGACCCGTCGGACTGGTCGGACCAACCCGCCACCCGCCCCGCGTCGTTGATGGCCATGCCCCGGCTCTGCGCCCCGCCCAGGGAGGCCAGCTTCTCGACATTGTACCGCGCAGCCGGCGAACGGGGAGAGCGGGTCTCCGACGGTTGGCTGACTTGAGTCCCACCGTCACAACCAGACACGGCGGCGGCCAGGATAGCGCACGAGATGAGTCGCATGAACCCTCCGAGGTTGGAAACAGAGTGGCGCCCGACCTGCAGACGCTCGGGAAGTTTCCATACCATAGAATGCGCTCCAGCCGGGCGCGCGCTGGATTCGGACCTGGAAACGGTGAGTCCGGGATCGCCGCTTCCGGACCTCGAAGTTGATCGCAATGTTGGACAGCGGGTGGGGCGAACTATGCGGTAGGCCAGGCGCCCAGTGCGCGTCGCGCTACTACCATCTCTCCGAGATGATAGGCAGTATGGTCGGCCACGAGCAGGAGCTCGCGGAGGTAGGTATGATCTTTCCCGGCGGGGACCCTTCCCATCAGATCTATCTTGGGATTCAGCGCTAGCTGCTGGAGGGCTTCCCGGTCCTTCCGAAATGCAGCCACGCTCTGGTCCCAGGCGTCTGGCGAAGGTGGGGCAGGGGTCTTGGGCCAGTAATCGGCGGGCCAGTCGAGCTCCTCGTAAGCCGGATTCACGCAGAAATCCAGAATGTCGTGCTGGGTGATTCGGAGATGCTCCAGCAGCTGCCAGGGCGAATAGGGGAGCTTGGGTGGGACCTGACCTTGTAGCTTGGGCGGCAGGCCGCTCACGACTTTGTCAAAGCTGGCATGCGCGTCCTCCCAATCGAGCAGGCGCGCAATGGCGGCACGGATGGAGTCGGTCATGGGGGGTCTAGCTGGGGTCCAGGCAAGCGGAGCTGGCACTGACCACCCTTGCGTCGCTCCCAGATCCGAGAAACCGAAACACTATCGGGGCGTGGCTACATGCCTCGCCAGGCGGGTACAGGAACACTTGCGTGGTATCGCCCAAGCGCCATCCGGTCCACGCGCTGGTGCGACCAGCCCAGAGAGCCAGGGACTCCGAGTGTGTGCGTGAGGCGCCCAGTGCCCACTCCACTGGGATATTGGAGGCCGACAGTCGGACGAGCCTCAGTGAGTCCCGATGTAATGCCGCGTGGATATATGCTCGTGCCGGCTTGGCGTAGGCCCTGCCGGACGAGTCTGCGGAGTATGGCTGGAAAATGAACAACGCTGCTGTCAAGACGCCTGCGGCGAGCATCGTCAGGAAGAAAGGTTCCTTGCCCTTGGAGTCGGCCATTGCAGATCTCCATTCAATCAGGCGCGATCAAGGCACCTGTGCCAACGCGGCGCGGAGGGATGAGCCGTGCTGGACCAGCGCCTGGCAGCCGCTGTTCGCGCCGTGGTTCGCCAGTGCCCGGTCCATAACGGCACCGAGCTCGCCCGTGGCCACGAGCTCCGCCATTCGCATGACCACGTACTCATCCGCGACTTTCTGGCGCAGGGAAACCCCACCAGGAAGACCGAACGCCGCTGAGCGCCGATCGCTGGGCGGTTCGAAGTCCTGGGCCCAGCTCGACTCGTCCCACCCGTCGTAGCCTTCAGCCGACCAGACGTGCAGATGGGTAGCGTCCACCCAGACATACTGCCGACCCAGAATGTATGACATAGTTACCGATCCGTGCGGAAACCGATCTCCGTCCCGATGTACAGGATGCGGCGCGGCGCCGGTTCGAACACCCGACCGCCCACACCATTCAGCGTGACCGATCCAACATAGCGTCGGTCCCATAGGTTGTTCACCCCGAGCCACGGCGCAAACTCCACCTGACCGGAGCGGCCGTCCCAACCCAGCCGCAGGTTCGTGACGCCCGCACCCCAGGAGTCCACGTAGATCGTGTTGGCGTCGTCGGCTACGACCGACGAGTTGAGAGTGTGGTCGGCATCGAGGAAGAAATCCGCGGGCAGAGAGGCGCGGAGCCCAAAACGCCAGAAATGCTCCGGCACACCAGGAAACCGGTTCCCGTCCAGGGAGGTCCCGTCGGCCAGCTGATAGTCGGTGAAACGGTAGCGGGCGTAGGTGTAGGAGCCCCGCAAGGTGAGCCCCATTGTCGGCGATACACTGACACCCAGCTCCACGCCGTCGTTGTGGGTCTTCCCGGCATTCCGAAAGAAGGCCCGTCCGCCGATCTCGGGACCTTGGACGATGGCGTCGGAAACCCGGACCAGAAAAAGGGCAGCCGAGTAGCTGACGCTGGGCACTGGCTGGCCCCTCGCGCCTATCTCATAGTTTACCGCCCGCTGCGGGTCGAGGTTGGGGTTGAAACCGCCAGAGCCATCCGGCTGATTGGCCAGCTCTGTGGTCGTCGGTGTTTCGAAGGAAGTCGACACGGTGACGTACGGCACAAACTGATCATTGAGCGACAGGCTGAGGCCCAGGTTGGCGCTGACCGCCGACATGGTGCGGTCTCCGCTGTCATCTCCGTCGGAAAGGACCCGATCGGTCAGGGCGAACCGGGACCAGTCGTAGCGAGCCCCTGCGCTGACCAGCCAGCGCTCGCTTGGATTCCAGTTGACCTGCGCAAACGGGCCGAACTCGGTGACCTGCTCCTGCTGATCCAGGATGACCGTTGTCGTCGGTTGCCCGGCGTCGGAGACGAAGTTCTCCCGGTCGTCCTGCATGCGCTGGAGGTCAGCCCCGGCCGTGAGTCTCGGCGCCTGAACGGCGGAGCCCAGTCGGCGATTGCCGCTCACCCTGGCACCGCCGACCGCGCGATCGATGGCGACATAGGTGCCGCTGGTCGGCGTGATGCCGGTCGGAGGAGGTGCAGCGAGCGGGTTCGCCAGATCTCGGGTCAGCCCGAATACCGTGGCCTCGTACTCGTTTCCGCCGCCGTCGAAGTGGCGAACCCTGAGGGAGAGCTGGTTCTGTTGGGCGTCCTTGTCAGCTCCCCGGCGGATGTTGTTCGCGGCGGCGGAGTCGGGGTTGGTCTCGTATTCGGTGCGGGTGAGGGCGCCAGGATTCTGGCCCCGCGGGTTGTCGGCCAGGCTCAGCCGAACCGTGGCGAGCGTCGATCCTGTCACAGCATAGTCCAGGGCCCCGTTGAGCTGACGGAACTCGGCGGCGCTGTGCTGGCGATATCCGTCGGTCTTGAACTGGGAGACGGACACCGTCCCGCTCACGTTGCCGGAGCGCCCCGAGGTCCAGCTCTGCCACTTGTAGAAGTCGTCCTTGTCCCGTTCCCCGGTTCCGCCCTGCACCCGCAGCCGCTGCGCGAACGGCCCGGGGGCCGCCGGCTCACTGGAGAACGCAACCACACCGCCGGACGCGTTTCCATACAGAGATGAGCTGGCGCCGCGCAGGACTTCGGCGCGTTCGATGTTGGCAAAATCGATATTGGTGAGCTGACTTTGGCCGTCGGGCAGAGTCTGGGGCACGCCATCCAGCAGGATCTTGAGCCCACGCACCCCGAAGTTGGAGCGACTGCCTGCGCCCCGGATGGAGATGCGCTGGTCGAGAGAGAAGTTGTACCGGTTGGCAACGACCACACCAGGCAGATTGTTCAGGGATTCATCCAGGCCGATCGTCTGCTGGCCTCGCTGGATCTCGGTGCGGTCCACCACGCCAACGGCGTAGGGCACCCGCTGCAGGGGCTCGGCGGTTCGGGTCACGTTGATCTCCGGCAGCCGCCGGACTCGGGTGGTGTCGAGCGCGATCGTATCCCGGACCGGCTCCTGGGCCAGTGCCGCCGAGGCGAAAAGAAGGCTCAGCAGCCCAAGTACCGCGGGACTCAGCGACGGCAGGTACTTGGTCCTCCAGCGGCGGGCCAGCTCACACCATCCGTGCATGTCTCTCTCCTGGTTGCGACAAAGTTAATCTTCCTTGGACGCGGGGCCATGGCGCTTGAATCCCCCCTGGCCCACCCCTAGCTTCCTCCGCCTGATGACCAGCCCCAAAGACACCCTTCCCGATTTCAGCCGGCCCCCATTTGCCGGAGCCCCTGAGGCGAGGTTTGCGGCGCTCCCTGCGGACGGCGTTCTGCCCGAGGGCTTCTTCTCGACCTCGAACCTGCCCACCTACATCAAGGTCGGCGGCAAGTGGCTCGCGCCGATCCGTCCCCGGATGGACTGCGTGGTGGTCAAGCGGCCGGCTTTGCTCGAGACCATCGAGCCCCGGCGGCTGAAACGCGACGACATGATTGCCATGGGCGAGGCCGAGGACGGCACCGAGGGGATCGTGGTGCATACCCAGGGATTTCTGGGCAACGTGCATGGCGCCAACGAATTCCAGTTCATGTCGACCGAAGTCAGCCGGGAGCGCCCCGTCAATTATGAGGAGCTGGCTGTTCGGCTCGGTGAGGAGAAGCGAAAGGGAGGGTACCTCGTGTGGGTGGCGGGGCCCGCCCTGGTTCACTCCCGGGCGCGTGCTGATTTCGAGTGGTTCATACGGAACGGCTATGTCCAGGCGGTGCTCGCCGGAAACGCCGTCGCGGTGCACGACATCGAGGCGGCCATCTTCGGCACCACGCTGGGAATGAGCAACACCGGCCAGCCCACGCAGGGTGGGCACGGTCTGCACATGCGGGCCATCAATCGGGTGCGCGCAGCCGGCTCGATCGAGCGCGCGGTCGAGACCGGTCTCATCACCAGCGGCATCATGCACGCCCTGGTGACCAGCCGCATTCCCTACGTGCTGGCCGGCTCGATTCGCGACGACGGTCCCCTTCCCGGCGTCTACAGTGATTCGCTGCAGGCGCAGGACGCCATGCGGGAGCACACCGTCAAGGCCACCGGGGCGATCTTCGTGGCGACGGCGCTCCACGCCATTGCCGTCGGGAATATGCTACCGGCCTTCTATCTGTGCGACGGCGCTCCGGCGCCCTTGATGACCATCTGCGTGGACCAAACCGAGTTCGTGGTGAACAAGCTCAGGGATCGGGGTACCCACCAAGCCTATGGTGTTGTCACCAACGCTCAGGATTTCATGCATGTGCTCCGGTTTTATGTTGCGCAGTGGGAGCAGGGCGCGGCGTGAGCGATCCCGCTCGGGGCGCCCCCTGGCCGGGGCTGGGTTGGGGACGGCTCGCGCAGGCTGTGGCCGAAGTCCTGCCTCCTGCCGAAGTGGATGGGGTCTGGGCGTTCAGTCCGGTGCGGCGCGAGACCAAGGAATGGGGCACTGCCGTCCTCTCCCGGGTGGACGGCGACCGCCGCCGGATCTACACTGCGCGGTACGTTCTCGCCATCAAAGGGAAGGAGCGCGGGAAGTTCGAGGCATCAGTGCTGGAGGTAGGAAGCGGACCGCTCGACGCGCTCAGCCGGCTGGTTCAGGAAGCGCAGCGCCGGATCGACGACGAGCACCCCCCGATCTCGGTACCTCCGGAGTCCTGGTTCTCCTCGGTGCTTCCCGCGGATCTCGGGGTCGATGGCCAGTCTCGGTAAGACGGAAGCCGCGGCCCATTCCGAGCGCTTTCGCCGTCACCTTCGGGAACATCATCAGCCGGTCACCCGCCAGCGCGACATGGTAGCCCAGGTCGTCTTCCTCGCCGAAGAGCACGTTTCGGTCGAAGCCATCCGACGGGAGCTGAAGCAGCGGGGAGAGCGGGTGGGCACCGCCACCGTCTATCGCACCCTGGACCTGTTGGTCGAGAGTGGGCTGGTGCGGGCCCACGACTTCGGCGAGGGTTTCAAGCGATACGAGCCGATGACGGCGCAGGCAGACCACGAGCACTTGATCTGCCAGCGGTGCGGCCGGGTGGTGGAGTTCGCCAACGAGCGGCTGGAGCGAATGCTGCCCATTCTGGCCGACGAGCACGGCTTCCAGCATCAGCGGCACCGGCTCGAGATCTACGGAGTGTGCCGCGAGTGTCGCCAGCGAGAGCTCGGCCCGCTGTGAACGAGCCGGCCGCGCTGGGATTTCTGGTGGCCTTCTTTGCCGGGCTGCTGAGCTTCCTCTCGCCCTGCGTGCTTCCCCTGGTGCCCTCCTACGTTGGATTCATCACCGGGATGACCCTGCCTGAGTTGACCGGTCGACGCCGTGCCGCGCTCACGCACGCGCTGCTCTTCGTCGCCGGCTTCTCTCTGGTTTTCGTCCTGCTCGGCGCCACCGCCACCGCGTTAGGACGCGCCCTCAACTACTACCAGGTCTGGCTCCAGCGCGTCGGCGGCGTCCTGATCATCCTGTTCGGACTGCTGTGCCTCGGCGTGTTCAAGGTCGGGTTGCTCACCGGGGAGCGCCGAATTCATCTGGAGCGCAAGCCGGTCGGCTATCTGGGGTCCCTGCTGGTGGGCATGGCGTTCGCCGCGGGTTGGACGCCGTGCATCGGTCCGGTGCTCGGCGGAATTCTCGGGCTGGCAGCGACCTCAGACGACGTCACCCGTGGCATGCAGCTGCTGGCCGCGTACTCGGCGGGCCTGGCACTCCCGTTCCTGATCGCGGCGGTAGCCGTGGAGTCGTTTCTGGATTGGTTCCAACGCTTCCGGCGCTTCCTGCCGTGGGTGATGCGGGTCAGCGGAGTGATGTTGATCGTGGTTGGCGTGCTGCTGGTGACCGGTGAGTTCACCCGGCTGGCGGGATGGCTGCAGGGGCTGACGCCGGAGTTCCTCAGAGAAAAGCTGTAAGAAAAGCGCTTACGCTGTTCTTTCCCCGCCTACGCTTTCTCCTTCCACCTCTTCCAGTTCTTCTTCCATCTGTTGCCGGCGCAGCAGCTCCCAATAGCGCCCCCCCGCCGCCAGCAGTTGCGCGTGCGTGCCCTGTTCCACGATCCGTCCGCCATCGAGCACCAGAATCCAGTCGGCATCGCGCACCGCGGCCAACCGGTGTGACACGATGATGCTGGTGCGGCCTACCAGCGCATCCCGCAAGCCCGCCAGAATCCGGGCCTCGGTGTGCGCATCCACCGCACTGAGAGCATCGTCGAGCACGAACACCGGCGGATCCTGAGCCAGTGCCCGGGCAATGGCGGCTCGCTGCTTCTGGCCGCCAGAGAGATTGATACCTCGCTCGCCCAGCATCGTGTCGTAGCCATCGGGCAGGGCGGGGAGCGCCTCAGTGAGCTGCGAGATCTCCGCTACCCGCTCGAGCCGGCCGTCATCCGGTGCGCCGAGGAGGATGTTGCGCCGCAGGGTCTCGCCGAAGAGAAACGTCTCCTGCGGCACGAACCCGATCGCGCGCCGTAGATCGGGGAGGGAGAGCTGCCGCAGGTCCACGCCATCGATGAGCACAGCGCCCCGGTCCGGGTCATAGGTCCGGACGATCAGATCCACCAGGGTGGACTTCCCGGAGCCGGTGGGGCCGACGATGGCGAGGGATGATCCGGGCTCGACGCGGAAGGAGATGTCCTGCAACACCCAGCCGCGCTCGCGCGCTCCCGGGTAGCTGAACCAGACATCGCGAAATTCGACCGCCCTGGAGCCGTTCGCCGGCGGCAGGGAGGTAGGCGACGGTGGACTGGTGATCGCCGGCCGCTCATGGAACAGCTGGTTGATGCGTCCCATCGAGGCTGCGCCGCGCTGCACCAGGTTGAATGCCCATCCCAGCGCGATCATGGGCCACACCAGCATGGCCAGGTAAACGCCGAACGCCACGAACTGGCCGACGGAAACTGCCCCTTCCATCACCAGCTTGCTGCCCGCATACAGGATGACGAGGCCGCTGAGGCCGCCCAGCAGGGTCAGCAGCGGAAAGAACGCCCCCTGCACGCGCGCCAGCCCCAGGTTGCGGAAGAGATAGGTGTCGTTCAGCGCGCGAAAGTGCGCGATCTCCGCGCGCTCCTGGCGATAGGATCGGACGACGCGGACCCCGGATAGATTCTCGTGGGCGTGGCTGGTGAGCTCGCTGAACTGGGCCTGAATCTCCTGCGACCGGCGGTGCATGACGCGGCCGAGCGACCCCATGGCGACCGGCAGGCCCAGCAGCGGCACCAGGGCCAGCAGGGTCAACTGGGCGCTGATGGCTACCATTGCTGGCGCAATCAGGAGGGCCCTTATGGTGGTGTCCACTAGGTACATAAGGGCCGGACCCGCTACCATTCGGACGGCCAGGAGATCGTTGGTTGTGCGGGCCATCACATCGCCGGTCGGGTACCGGTCGTAGAATTCGGCGGACATCCGCTGCAGGTGTTCGTACAGCTGGTCTCGCAAGTCCGTCTCAACGCGGCGACTGCCGCTGTTGAGCAGCTCACGCATGCCGTAGCGGGCGAGCCCGCCGGCGAGCGCGACGATCAGCAGCAAGGCCACAGCGATTCGTACCTCGTGGAATCCGCCGCCGTCTCGCAGGGCGTCGATTCCGTGCTGGAGAAACCGCGGGCCCAGAGTAACGAAGAAGTTCGAGATCACGACGAGCGTCAGGCCAGCCAGAAAGGCGCGCCGGTAGGGCTTGAGGTACGGCAGAAGAGAACGAAGCTCGTGCATAAGACGGGCTGAAATGTCGCCGGGTAGGAAAACCCGAGCAAGTCACTCCCAAGGAGGCTTAGATGTCGAGAACGATGATCGCAGCGCTTACGTTGATGGCCGTCGCAGCCTGTGGCGGCGGCGACAGAGGGGATACGGCCACGGCGGACAGCCTGAGTCGTGATCTGCAGCTGGCCCCCGTCGATACCAGCGCCGAGTTGAATGACCGTCCCACTGCGAGCGCGCCTGCTGCGGAGCCCCGTTACAAGCGGCCATCCACTCCGGCAGCGGCTCCGTCTCAGCCCAGGACGAGCACCCCGGCTCCTGCGCCGGCGCCACGGGCCCTCGCCGCGGGCACGACCATCACGGCGTCCACCAACGCCGAGATTCGCTCGCATAAGAACAAGGTGGGCGATACCGTCACCGCGACCGTCGCATCCGATGTCAAAGACAACTCGGGTCGCGTCGTCATTCCCGCCGGCTCCGAGGTCGTGCTGAAGGTGACCGCGATCAAGGAATCGGAGAACAAGAGCGACAAGACCGGGACGCTCACCCTGGACGCCACGGGGGTAAGCATCAACGGTCAGTCCTACCCCCTCTCGGCTACCATCGAGGGCGTCACGACGGAGCTCCAGGGCCGAGGCACCAACGCGGGTGACGTTGCCAAGCCGGCGGCCGGTGCCGCGGTCGGCGCCGTAGTCGGTCGAGTGATCGGTGGAAGCACCACTGGCGCCATCATCGGTGGTGTGCTGGGTGGTGCGGTCGGAGCTCAGCGGGCGGTGGAGACGAAGGACCGGGACGTAGTTCTGCCGCAGGGCACGACGGTCACACTGTCCTTAGACGAGCGGTTCTCGCCGACGAGCTGAAGAAAAGCGTAAGCGGGATAGGAAAGTGAGAGGTAAGAAGTAAGAGGTGAGAGGTGAGAGGTGAGAGGTGAGAGGTAAGAAGTGAGGGGCCCGATGCGCCGGCCCTCTTACTTCTCACTTCTCACCTCTTACTTTTTCAGTATCCGGCCCCACCCCCTCCGCTCCGCGGATCGCTGACGCCTTGCCATCCATTCGGCGTGCGAATGATCGCCTCGACGTCTCCCCACCTGCCCTGCATCGAAATTCCGTGACCCCGGGCTCTCAGACTGTCCAGAACCTCCGGTAGAAATCCGTCGCCCTCCACACGAAGGCTGTCGGGCAGGGCTTGGTGATGATTTCGAGGCGCCGACACCGCCTGGGCCAGCCGCATTCCGTGGTCGATCACGTTTGAAATAACGTGATAAGTCATGGTGATTATTCTGGGTCCCCCCGGCGTGCCGGTGACCAGGTACAGCTGCTTGTCGGGGTCGAGCACGATGCTCGGCGTCATGGCTGACAGCATCCGCTTGCCCGGAGCGATGGCATTGGCCTCTCCCTGGACCAGCCCGTACATGTTGGGTTGGCCGGGTGAGGTGGCGAAGTCGTCCATCTCATCGTTCAGCAGGAATCCCGCGCCTGTCACGGTGACCGCACTGCCATAGCTGTTGTTGAGCGTCGTTGTGCAGCTGACCGCATTCCCATCCGCGTCTACCACGGAGTAGTGCGTGGTAGATGCGCCAGCCTCGCCGCCGGGCTCGAACTTGGGCGTGACCGAAGCCTGGTCGCCGATCTGCTTGCGCAGCTCCGCCGCATATTCCTTCGAGAGCAGACGCTCGACCGGGTTCTGCACGAAACCTGGATCGCCGAGAAAGCGGTTCCGGTCGGTGAATGCACGCCGCATCGCTTCGGCCTCGCGGTGCATCAGGGCTGTGGACCCGAACGGTGGCAGCGGATCGTAGCCTTCCATGATGTTCAGGATCTCCCCCATAGTCACCCCACCCGAGGAGGCAGGGGGCATGGAGTAGATGGTGTGGCCTCGATACGAGATCTCGATCGGATTACGCCAGATGGCCCGGTAACCGGCGAGGTCCTCGTAGCTGATGAGCCCGCCGCCGCGCTTCATCTCGGCAACGATGAGGTCGGCGACCCAGCCGCGATAAAAACCGGCTGCCCCACTGTCACGCACCGCTTCCAGAGTGGCGCCGAGCTCGGGCTGCCTGAAGGTCGAGCCGATTGCGGGCGGCTTGTCGTTTGGCAGGAAGGTGGCGCGAGAGGCAGGAAAGAGCACCAGGCGCGCGCTATCACCGCCGATCGAGCCGCTGCGATGCTCATCGATGACGAACCCCTCGGTCGCCAGCCGAATGGCGGGCTTGATCACGGCGGATAAGGGAAGCCGGCCATATCTCCGGTGTGCCTCGGTCAAACCGGCCACGGCGCCGGGCACACCCGCCGACAGGTGTCCGGTGACACTCGCCTCCGGGCCGGCGGAGAGGTACATGTCGCGGGAGGCACGAGATGGCGCGGTCTCCCGGTAGTCGAGCGTCTGCACCTCGCCGTTCCTCAGACGGATGACCATGAATCCACCGCCGCCGAGGTTGCCTGCCTCGGGGTGGACCACCGCCATTGCAAAGCCGACGGCAACGGCGGCGTCCACCGCGTTGCCACCCTGCTGCAGGATGTCCCGGCCGACGTTGCTCGCAATCGGGCTCCCTGCCACCACCATGGCTTTGGGCGCCTCGACCACTCGCGCCTTCCCGGCGAAGGGCCAGGAGGGGGCAATACCGGCGGCCGGGGCGGTGCCCGGGGCTTCAGAGCGCCGGGCGCAGCCAGGCGCCAGGAGGATCAGGGCCAGCAGCACACCGGTGGCAGATATGCGCACAAGAGCTCCGTGAAAAAATTGGAAGGTGGTACGGAGTTGCCTCGAACCTCGGACTTCTCCTAATTTAGCCTGAGGCTGACGCTTGGATACTCCTATCCTCTGCTTGCGTGGCTGACGACTTCCACGACACGCGCCTGACCGAACGGCGCAACCCCCGAAGCTCTACCATCGATACTGCTTCCGCCCTGGAGATCGTCGATCTCATAGGCGCCGAAGACGCCGGTGTGCCCGCAGCGGTCGCCAAGGCCCGGGTGGAGATCGCGCGCGCCATCGATCTGGTCGAGACGGCCTTCCGTGCCGGAGGCCGGCTCATCTACGTCGGGGCAGGGACGAGCGGCCGCCTCGGCGTGCTCGATGCGACCGAATGTCCTCCCACGTTTGGGACGCCGCCGGAGATGGTCGTCGGCGTGATCGCCGGCGGTGCACCGGCGCTGGTGCGCTCGGTCGAAGGCGCTGAAGACGACGTCGGCGCCGCGGTGCGGGAGTTGAACTCCCTCGACGTTGAACGCAAGGATGTGGTGATCGGCATTGCCGCCAGCGGAACGACGCCCTACGTGGGCGCCGCTCTGGACCGGGCCCAGGCGCTTGGTGCCCGGACCGCGTTCCTGTCGTGCTCCGAGCCGCCGGAGCGGCTGCGGGCCAGCTGCGATGTCTGTATCACCGTCCTGGTCGGACCCGAGATCGTCACCGGATCCACGCGCATGAAGGCGGGAACCGCCACCAAGCTGGCCCTCAATACCATCACCACGGGCGCCATGATCCGTCTGGGAAAGACATACGGCAACCTGATGGTCGATCTTCGAGCGTGGAATGACAAGCTGGTCGATCGCAGCCAGCGGATCGTGATGGAGGCCGCGGGCCTGGACCGGCATGCCGCGCAGCAGGTCATCGAAGCGGCGGATGGCAGCGTGAAGACGGCTATCGTAATGGCCCGGCGTGGGGTGCAGAAGGGTGAAGCGGAGCGGCTGCTGGCCGAGCATGCTGGGCGACTCCGCGCCATCGTCGGCGATCCTCCCCCGGTGCAGGCACGATGACCGAGCGGCCCACCTTCGCGATCGGGCTGATGTCGGGAACCTCTCTCGACGGCGTGGATGCTGCCCTGGTCCGGCTCGACGGCCCCACCCACGCCACGCTGATCGATTTCGTGACCCGTCCTTACTCCGATGAAGAGCGAGCCGAGATCCGGCAGGCCTTCAACGGCTCCACCGCTCCTGCGCTCGCGCGACTGCACGTCCGGGTAGCGGAATGGGCCGCGGAAGCGGTCCAGGCGGTACTGGTGCAGGGCAAAGTACCCGCTTCGGATCTCTCCCTGATCGCCTTTCCAGGACAGACCATCTGGCACGAGCCTCCGCTGGTATCCTGGCAGCTCGGCGAGCCGGCGGTGCTGGCGGAACGGTTCGGCGTGAGCGTCGTGAGCGGCTTTCG
>Ga0190265_10001362_pt1 | contig 16048 bp, 17 predicted proteins | sample Popmic124T_FD_133135 | JGI IMG/M metagenome (GOLD analysis project Ga0190265, IMG submission 133135) | Populus adjacent soil microbial communities from riparian zone of Indian Creek, Utah, USA - 124 T | ecosystem: Environmental > Terrestrial > Soil > Riparian zone | place: USA: Utah | collected...
GCCGGGGCGTCGGGCTGTTCAAAACCCGCTCACGAGCGCCCTTGGGGCGGCGAACGGTTTCTTTCAGTACTGGCGAGGCGTGCATGTCGGACGTGTTTGAACGCGTGAAGGCAATTGTTATCAAGCATCTTGAGGCCCCGCCGGAGAAGGTGACCGAGAAGGCGTCGTTCATCGACGATCTCGGCGCGGACAGCCTCGACATCGTCGAGCTGGTCATGGCCTTCGAGGAGGAGTTCGGGGTCGAGATCCCCGACGACGCCGCCGAGAAGATCACGACCGTGAAGGATGCGATCGACTATATCGACCAGAACAAGGCGTAACCGGAGACATATTTCCTTCCGTTCGCCCTGAGCTTGTCGAAGGGCCTCTTCTCCCCCTTCCAGGCGGTCGAGAAAAGGAAGGGCTTCGACAGGCTCAGCCCGAACGGGTCTGGGCCTGTTCGTTTTTGGGAGATTGAACCATGCGCCGCGTAGTCGTCACCGGTCTTGGCCTCGTCACGCCTTTGGGCGGGGACGTGGAGACGAGCTGGAAGAACATCCTCGCCTCGAAGAGCGGCGCGACCCGGATCACGCGGTTCGACCCGACCGATTATGCCTGCCAGATCGCCTGCGAGGTGAAGCCGCCCGAGCATGAATATGGCTTCGACCCGAACCTCCGCGTCGATCACAAGGTCCAGCGTCAGGTCGATCCTTTCATCGTCTACGGGCTCGATGCCGCCGGCCAGGCGCTCGAGGATGCGGGCCTCACCGACATGAGCGAGGAGGAGCGCTTCCGCGCCGGCGTCTCGATCGGCTCCGGCATCGGCGGCCTTCCCGGCATCGAGAAGGAATCGATCGTCCTCCACGAGAGGGGGCCACGCCGCGTCAGCCCGCATTTCGTGCACGGCCGCCTGATCAACCTCATCTCGGGCCAGGTCTCGATCAAATACGGCCTGATGGGGCCCAACCACGCCGTCGTCACCGCCTGCTCGACCGGCGCCCATTCGATCGGCGATGCCGGCCGGATGATCGCGATGGACGATGCCGACGTGATGGTGGCGGGTGGGGCTGAGGATGCACTATGTCCACTGGGTATTGCGGGGTTCGCGCAGGCGCGGGCGCTGTCGACCAATTTCAACGATCAGCCGGAGCGCGCCAGCCGCCCCTATGACAAGGACCGCGATGGCTTCGTCATGGGCGAGGGCGCGGGCGTCGTCGTGCTCGAGGAATATGAACGGGCCAAAAAGCGCGGCGCCCGCATCTACGCCGAGCTGGCCGGCTACGGCATGTCGGGCGACGCCTATCACGTCACCGCGCCGCATCCGGAGGGATCGGGCGGCTACCGGGCGATGGAAGCGGCGATGAAGCGCTCCGGCCTCGACCTCGGCGACATCGACTATATTAACGCGCACGGCACCTCGACGCCCTTGGGCGACGAGATCGAGCTGGGCGCGGTCCGGCGGCTGTTCGGCAACCATATCGGCGCGCTTTCGATGAGCTCGACCAAATCGGCGATCGGCCATCTGCTCGGCGGCGCCGGCGCGGTCGAATCGATCTTCTGCATCCTCGCGCTGCGCGACCAGATCGTGCCGCCGACCCTCAACCTCGACAATCCGAGCGAGGGCACGGCGGGCGTCGACCTTGTCCCGCACGTCGCCAAGCGGCGCGAGGTCAGAGCGGTGCTCAACAACAGCTTCGGCTTCGGCGGCACCAATGCCAGCCTGATCATGAAGGCGGTCTGACGCGATCCTCACCGCCATGAAGCTCATGAAGCGCACGCTGATCCTGCTGATCGTGCTGCCGGCGCTGGCGATCCTCGCCGCCTTCGCCGCTTTCTGGCTGCTCTGGGCCGGGCCGGGGCCCTATTCGGAGCCCAAGACGATCGTCGTCGAGCAGGGCGCGAGCGTCGCCCGCGTCGCCCACCAGCTCGAGCAGGCGGGCGTGATCCGCGGCGGCGCAACCGTCTTTCGCGGCTTCGCCCGCGTCTTCGGCGCGCATGCCCCGGTCCAGGCCGGCGAGTTCGCGCTGCGGCCCGGGATGAGCGGCTGGGCGATCCTCACCCACCTCCAATATGGCCGGCCGATCCAGCGGCTCGTGACCATTCCCGAAGGCACCCCGTCGGTGCTGGTCCACGAACGGCTGATGCGCCTGCCCTATCTGACCGGCCAGGTCGAGGTGCCGGCCGAAGGCTCGGTGCTGCCCGACAGCTACGGCTATCGTCGCGGCGAGAGCCGGGCGGCGGTGCTGCGCCGGATGCGCCAGGCGATGGACCGGGAATTGGCGCGGCTCTGGGCCGAGCGCAGCGCCAACGCCGCCGTGGTCAGCCCGCAGGCGGCGATCATCCTCGCCTCGATCGTCGAGAAGGAGACCGGCAAGCCTTCGGAGCGGCGCATGGTCGCCGGCGTCTACAGCAACCGGCTGCGCCGCGGCATGCCGCTCCAGGCCGATCCGACGGTGATCTATCCGGTGACCCGCGGCCGGCCGCTCGGCCGCCGCATCCTGCGCTCCGAACTCAACGCCGACAACGGCTACAACACCTATGCCCGGGCCGGCCTGCCGATCGGCCCGATCGCCAATCCCGGCCGCGCCTCGATCGCCGCGGTGCTCAACCCGGCGCCGACAGAAGCGCTCTACTTCGTCGCCGACGGCCGCGGCGGCCACATCTTCGCCGACACCCTCCAGCAGCACAATGCCAATGTGCAGCGCTGGTACGCGCTGCGCCGGGCGCGGGGGGAGATGTGAGGGGAGCCGGGGCCGCCTGATAGCGACCGGTTAGCGCCCATTCTCGCCAATTTGGAGGTTCGCGGGGCGGCTTGAAAGCCTCCTGCTGAAGCTCGGCGCCCGCTCGTCGACGAGAACACGCTGGCGGCCGTGCGACGATTGTGGGGCTCGCCTGTATATAGGCGCTTCAACCAACCGCACCTAGGTCAGATTACGTGGACGATTCGCAGATCATAGACCTCGGAGAATGGGCCGAGGATGACTTTTCCGGGCGCTGCGCACGCGCCGGCGTGACCCGCAACAAGTCCAGGCAGGACCGGACAGGCTGGGACTATATCGTTGAATTTCCCCCGAGGGAGATCGTCGGCGTGCCCGCCGATCTGCAACCGGTTGGCATGTCGGCGCGCGTCCAGGTGAAGTCGAAGGAGAAACGTCGACCTTATGTCGATCTGAGGCTCAGCAATGCGCTGCGCTTCGCCAAGGATCCGATGCCGTGCTTCCTTGTCCTCTACCAAGCCACCGAGGGCGGCGAACCAGTACGCATCTTCGCCCGCCATTTCTGGAGCGACGAAATCGCGGTCGCCTTGCGCCGGGCGCGCAAGGCCGAGGAGGAAGGTCGCGCCGATCTCCACAAGCTCACCCTCCGCTACAGCTTCTCGGAAGAAGACGAGCATACGGGCGATCTCGTCGCCTGGTTGGAGTCGACCGTGGCTGGGCAGACGCGGTATGCCGAGGGAAAGCTGGCGCTCGTTACAACGCTGGGTTTCGAGGATGGCGGCATCCACGGCAGTCTGAGCTTCGCAGCCGAGGATCTCGAGGCGCTCATCGACCATCAGATCGGTCTCAGGGACGTGGCACCGACCGTCAACATAACGCTCGTGCAGCGCCGCTTCGGTATCGACGCGAAAACGCCGCTGTTCTCCGGTACGCCCGATATCGCGCGTTTGCGGTCGCATCCGCATCCCGCACGGGTCCGCGTACGACCGCCCGACGGCGACGATATCTGGCTCGATGGCGAGCTGTTCCTGCCCGCCGTGCCGGCGCCGCAGGAACTGATGAAGCTGCGCGTTGTCGCCGACTTTCTCGAGATCGTCATCAACGGCAAGAATGAGGGCCAGGTGACCCTGAACCGCGATCCCGACTGCAAGCGCGGGCTGGCATCGCATCGGGCGCTCATCGAGGTGACACGGATCGCCGCCGCGGGGCCGCTCAAGCTGCTGGTGACGTGCGAAGGCTATCCGAATATTCCGGCCGAGGTGACGCTTCCCGACATCGCGGAGGACGACGCGCTTCGGCAATTTTCGAACGTGATCGCCTGTTTTGAAAAGGCGAGCGCCGGCATTCTGCCACCCGACGTCACCGTCTCCCAGCGCGAGATCGACATCGCCTGGAATGCGATCGTCGACTTCAACGGCATGGTCACGGGTACGGACTTCAACGGCGCCTTTGAATTTGCGGAAGCGCTGCCGGACACGATAAGCGCTCCCACCACCACTTTTTTTTTCGACTATGTTGAGGTCGGCGATTGGGTCTTCGGCGCGGTGGTGCGGCGGTCGGTCGAGCGGTTCGAGCTGGAAGGGGCGACGGGACGGATCGCGCTCGGCCCGGCGCGTGTCGTTGAAGCCCTGGTACGGCGCGCTAGCGGCCAGGAGATCCTCGGCGAACTCTATGGCCTCTATCAGCAAGCGTTCCGGCCTGAGAAGAAGACCGCGCTCGAAATGTGCGGCGGAAGCTATGAGGGCCTTCTCGCCATGAGCGGGAACAGCGCTACAGCCGCTTGAGAATAGATATACCTGTCGGGCTGATCCCTCTGGTAAAAGGAGAGATGTTCGAAAATCAGCAGCGGCAGCACGTCGCGAAATGCCCGAGATGCGGCGAGCCGCATCACTATACCGAAATCAAGTTCCCGATGATCAACGACCGAGGGAGTTGGCTCATCGAGTGCGGCAAATGTTCGATGCATTTTGTCGTCCACCTGCGCAATCCCAAGGAGTCCGACCCCCAGCGTAGCAAGGTCGTCGCCCGGTTCGACAACGACGTGAACCCTTACGACGGGACTGACCCGGCACCGGGGGCGTCCGCGGTCCACAATCTCGACATGAACCGCGAGACGCTGCGCTTCAATTACGCCAACGAGCCGATCTATCGCTGTGCGAAGAGCGACGAAAACCTCGAAGTTGCCGCCTTCGCTGCGCTACTCACCACACACCCCGCAATCGCGTCGCAGCACGGTCAGGCGATCAGCCAGTTTCTCGCACGGCGCTTGCCTGCGGTCGAGCATGCCGTGATCGCCGTGTCGTTCGCATGCGGCTGCGGCCAGCAGCACCGGGCCCTCTTCTATTGTCCCTTCCGGCTCGACATGTCTCCACCGCCGCCACCCGAAGCGATGTTGCTCGCCCATGTATCCGGCGTTGATCTTGCCGACCGGCTGACCGGCATCTTCACCAAGACCTATCTGATGGACGCGCTCGAAAAGCTGATTGTGCGCTGGCGGTTGCTGAGCGACCAGATAGTGATCGCTGCGCCCTTCGTTGGGCACCAGTTCAAGACCAAGGAGCAGCGCCTCGAGATTTGGGAACGGCTGCTTGGCCTGCTCGATGCCGACCGCACGATTTTGCTCACTCGCTCGGCGGGCTATACCGAATATAAGAAAGCGCTGCTCGCCTCGGGCCTCGACCACGACATGCTGGTGCGTTTCGGCCTGCAGAATCAGATCGTCTCGGCCGGCACCAAGAAGCAGGACTTTCACGCCAAGGTCTATATCGGTATCGGTGAGCGCAGCGAGGTCCTGAGCGGCTCGCCCAATATCGTCGCGGGCAAGTCGCTCGAGAATGCGTCATTTGCCGCCTGCAACCGGGCGCGGGTCGACAGCCGCTATCTCGATCCGCTCGGCGTCAAAGTGCCCGCACCGCCACCCCGGGCATCACATCATGTCGTTGTCGAATCGGTCGAGGGCGGCTGGCGGTGGAACCTGGTGGAGGGCGCGGTACCGATTACCGAAGCACAAGGGGCGGACCAAAGAGAAGGAATGGAATCATGAGGCATGACTGGATGGCGGCGGCGGCGACGCTGCTGCTCGCGACGAGCGCGACGGCACAGCAAGGCGCCGGAAGCGGGGCGCCGCCGCCCCGTCCGGCGACCCCCGTTCAGGAAAACGAGCTCGTCGAGACCTGGAACGAGCGGGTAAGCGTCGGCCCCCCGATCGGCGCTTCCCCGGAGTTCGAGGGATGGAGCATGGGCCACGCAATGCCCCTCGCCCGCTCGGAGCATGCGGTCGCGGAGCTGAACGGCACTATCTGGGTGCTCGGCGGCTATCCGCCCGGGCGGCTCCCTTCCAACCTCGTCCAGATCTACGATCCGGCCGCGAGCCGCTGGTCGCTCGGCCCGCGCCTGCCCCAGCCGATCCACCACGTCATGGCCAAGGCGGTCGACGGCAAGCTCTATGTGGTCGGCGGCGAGATCGACGGTGCGAGCACGGGGCGGCCGGAGATATTCGTGAATCACGTCTGGATGCACGACCCGGCGGTCGGCGGCTGGGTCGAGCGCGCGCCGATGCCGACGCCGAGGAGCGGCGGCGGCTCGGCGGTGATCGACGGGAAAATCTACGTGGCCGGCGGCCGCCCGCCCGGAGGCTCCGCTTTCGAGGTCTACGACCCGGCGATCGACCGGTGGGAAAGACTTCCGGACCTGCCGACCCAGCGCAATCACCTCGCCATGGCCGCGGTGAACGGGCGGATCATCGTCGTGGGCGGCCGCCTCGGCCCGGGCGCGATGGCCGAGCGAACCCAGGTGGTCGAAATCTACGATCCCGCGACCCGCCGCTGGACCCGGGGCGCACCGCTTCCGGCGCCCCGGGGCGGAATCACCGGCGCGATTCATGCCGGCTGCATGTTCGTCTTCGGCGGCGAGGGCGAGCGAACCCACGTGCTGGGCCTGACGCCCAACACCTATGCCTATGATCCCCGCGCCGACCGGTGGACGACGCTGCCGAACCTCCCGATCGCCGTCCACGGCCTCAAGGGCAGCGCGGTCATCGGCGGCCGGATCTTCCTGCCCGGCGGCGGAATCACGCTGGGCGGAAATTCCGGCACCAACGCCATGCAGGTGTACCGGCCCACAATGCGCTGCGAGTGAAGCCCTAACCTCCCGCCCGCATTTCCCGGGCGTCACGCCAGAAAGCCGACATTCCGCTGGCGGCCCCAAGCGGACACAGAAAGCCGTCCGCTCCGTCCCTTCGAAGCGGGACGGCTCTCGCCAGCCTAGCTCAGCCAGCCTCGCTTGATTCCCATATTGGCGAGCCAGAGAAGCAGGACGCCGATCAGGACGACGACCGCCGGCATGGCGGCGCTCGACGCGCCCATCTGCTCCATCGCGCCGCTCATCAGCAGCCACCAGCCGAACTGCACCAGCATGCCGAGCAGCGAGAGGATCAGGAGCAGGCGCGCCCAGGCCTTGCCGAGGAGAAGCCCCAGGCTGCCGAGCAGGCCGCCGAACACGGCAAGGGCATAGCCGGCGGTGGCCCAGGTCGGCATGCTCGCGACGAGGGCGATCTCGTCCGCGGTCATCTCCATCATATTCGGAGCGACGCCGACCTTGGCGAGATAGCCCCAGACGCCGAGGCAGTTCCAGAGCACGGCCAGCACCGCGACGATGCGGAACCAGGCCGGAGGCGACGTGCCAACCATGTTCATGATCATTCCCCCAAATTGACGCTATAAGAATGCTCGTTCCGCAAGCGAAATGCAATCGGGTCAGAGCGGCAGGCGGCGGCGCCTGGTCGCGTGGAGCGCCGCCGGCTCGACCGTGACCTTGCCGGCGGCAGCGCTGGCGTGGATCATCATCAGATCGTCGATCATCAGGCCGGCGCCGGCTTCGAACAGGACCAGGTCGCAGCGGCGCGCCGGCGCGCCTTCGGCGAGCGGCGCGCCGAATGAAGCGAGCTGGTCGGCGAGCCGCGGCGCGGGCAGGCCGCACAGGCCGAGCGCGAGCTGGACGAGGGCGGGAGCGTCGATGCCGTGCGCGGTGCGCCCGCCGGCGAGCCAGGGGGCGCCCAGCAGCCGTTCCGCCACGACGACAGGATCGGCCTCATGATCGCCGAACCGCCGCAAATGGCTCAGCGCCACGCAGCCATATTCGGTGGCGAGGCAGGCGCCCTGCTCGTGGCCGTGGAGACGGGCGCCCATCGGCAGGGTGGCGGTGATCGCCGCGGTGATGTCGCCGCCGGCGGCGACCGGGGCCGATTTCTCGCAGACGATGTGGGTCGGCGCGATCGGATCGGCGAGCGCGATCGCCTCGACATAGCCGGCGACATGATCGGCCCGGCAATAGCCCCAGGCGAGGCCGCCGGCATATTCGAGCACCGCGAACTCCTCGCCCGGCAGCAGCTCCGACACCGCCTCGCCGCCGGGTGCCGCCAGCACCGGCGCCGGCCGGGCGCCGCAGCCGCGCACCAGCGGCCGCGCATAATGGGGCGCGAAAATCTGCCCGGCGAGGCCGATATCGGCGATGTCGCTGCGATAGGCGTGGATGCGCGGGTCGAGCGTCAGCGACGGCCCGGTCAGGTGGAACCGCTCATCCGCTCTGGAGGAGGAATCCGTTTTCGCTGGACGCCCGCCGAGGGGGAGCGATTTGCTCGATATTGCCTTCGAAGCCGTCAAGGAAGTCCTGCCCTGTGCTGGTCCGCGCGACGAACACGTTGCGCCGGTCGCTCTCGTCGCGAACGCGCCGCAGATAGCCGAGCGAGCCGAGCGTGTTCAAGGCGCGCGTGATCACCGGTTTCGATACGCCCAGCAACTGGGCCAGGCCGCGCACCGTATGCGGGCCGGGGGTGAGATAGACCAGCAGCATCAGCGCCATCTGTCGGTTGGTGAGATCGGGCTGGCCCGACCGCACGTAGCTGATCAGGGTGTTCATCCAGCTCCTGAGGACATGGTCCGTCACGGGTGCCGCTCCAAAATGATTGCAGGGACGTTTCGCGTCTAGAACCAGTCAGCAACCGTTTCGTTTCCCCAATATCCGAGAATAAGAGCGAAAATCGCGGCGAGCCGTCACGCCCCATAGCGCGCCCGCAGCATCTCCCAGGCGGCGCGCAGGCCGAGCGCGTCGCCGCCTTTGGGCCGTCCCGGCCTTGGCGAGGGGCGCCAGGCGAAGGTGTCGAGATGGGCCCAGGCCATGCCCTCCGGCACGAATTTCTGCAGGAACAGCGCCGCCGTCACCGCGCCGGCGAGCGGCGCCTCCGAGACGTTGCCGAGATCGGCGACGTCGGAGGCGAGCATGTCCTCATAATGTTTCCACAGCGGCATCCGCCACAGCGGATCGGAAACCGCGGCGCCGCCCGCCAGCAGCGCCTCGGCGAGCGCGTCGTCATTGGCGAACAAAGCGGGCAGATCGGGGCCGAGCGCGACCCGGGCGGCGCCGGTGAGGGTGGCGAAATCGAGGATCAGGACGGGCTCGGCTTCCGCCGCCTTGGCGAGGGCGTCGGCGAGGATCAGCCGGCCTTCGGCGTCGGTATTGCCGATCCCGACGCTGAGGCCCTTGCGGCTACGCAGGATGTCGCCCGGGCGGAAGGCGGCGCCGGAGACCGCATTCTCGACCGCCGGGATGAGCAGATGGAGGCGGACCGGGAGCCGCGCCGTCATGATCAGGCGGGCGAGGGCGAGCGCATGGGCCGCGCCGCCCATGTCCTTCTTCATCAGCCGCATGCCGGCCGAGGGCTTGATGTCGAGTCCGCCCGAATCGAAGCAGACGCCCTTGCCGACGATTGCGACGCGGGGATGGCGCTGGTCGCCCCATTCGAGCTCGATCAGCCGCGGCTCGCGGCCCGGCGCGGCGGCGGCGCCGACCGCGGCGATCATCGGATAGCCCTCGTCGAGCGCCTTGCCGGCGGCGATCGCCACCTTGCCGCCATAGTCCTTCGCCGCCGCCTCGACCGCGGCCTGAAGCTCGGCCGGGCCGAGATCGCCGGCCGGCATGTTGACGAGGTCGCGGACCAGGAATGTCGATTGGGCGAGCGCGACGGTCTGCTCGATCCGCGCCGGCTCGTCGGTGAGAAGGACGCGGGCCCCGGCCGCCTTTTTGTCCTTCTTGTAGCGGTCGAACCGGTACTGGCCGAGCAGCCAGCCCAAGGTGGCGGGGCCGGGGCCGCGGCCGGCGACGCGATAGGTGCCCTCGGGCAGGCTCTCCGCCGCTTTGGCGAGGCACCAGGGGCTCAATTCCCCGACATCGGCGACGCCGAGCGCCGCGGCCCATTCGTCGCGCTCGCCGGGCAGGATGGCGAGCTGATAGCCCTCGCCCCTGAAGCCCTGCGCCGCGAGCGCCTGGCGCGTCCTGGCCGGCTGCGCCTTGAGCCAGGCCTCGAAGCCCTTCTTGTCGACGAGGTGGAGCGCGATCGCGTTCTGGCCCTTGTCGGACTTCAGCAGGGACTTGAGGTCGGTCATCGCGCGGCGGGAACGCCGTACAAATCGTGCTCGTCGGCATCCTCTATGAGGACGGGAACGATGTCGCCCAAAGCGAGATGGCCGGCGTCGCGCAAATGGACCTCGCCGTCGATCTCGGGCGCGTCGGCCTGGGAGCGGCCGGTGGCGCCGCCTTCGGGGTCGACCGCGTCGATGATCACCGGCAGGGTGCGGCCGACCTTGGCGGCGAGCTTCGCGGCGGAGATCGTTGCAGACTTCTCCATGAAGCGGGCGTAGCGCTCCTCCTTGACCGCCTCGGGGACGATACCGGGCAAAGAATTGGCGGCGGCGCCGCCGACCGGCTCGAACTTGAACGCGCCGACCCGGTCGAGCTGGGCCTCGTCGAGCCATTGCAGGAGATAATCGAAATCCTCGTCGGTCTCGCCTGGGAAGCCGACGATGAAGGTCGAGCGGATCGCGATGTCGGAGCAGATCGCGCGCCAGGCGCGGATGCGCTCGAGCACCTTCGCTTCGTTGGCCGGGCGCTTCATCGCCTTCAGCACCTTCGGGCTCGCATGCTGGAAGGGGATGTCGAGATAGGGCAGGACCAGCCCTTCGGCCATCAGCGGGATCAACCGGTCGACGTGCGGATAGGGATAGACATAGTGGAGCCGGACCCAGGCGCCCAATTTGCCGAGCTCGCGGGCGAGGTCGGTCATATGGGCGCGGACTTCCCCGCCCTTCCACGGCCAGGACGCATGCCTGAGGTCGACGCCATAGGCCGACGTATCCTGGCTGATGACCAGCAATTCCTTCGTCCCCGCCGCGACCAATTTCTCGGCCTCGCGCAGGATCGCGTCGGGACGGCGGCTGACCAGGTCGCCGCGCAAGCTCGGGATGATGCAGAAGGCGCAGCGATGGTTGCAGCCCTCGGAGATCTTCAAATAGCTGTAGTGGCGCGGGGTCAGCTTGAGGCCGGCGTCGGGCACCAGGTTGAGATAGGCGGAAGGCGGGATTGGGGCGGCGACGTGGACCGCGCCGACGACGTCCTCATATTGGGCGGCGCCGGTGATCGCGAGCACCTCGGGAAAGCGGGCGCGGATCAAATCGGCTTCCTTGCCCATGCAGCCGGTGACGATCACCCGGCCGTTCTCGGCGATCGCCTCGCCGATCGCGCTGAGGCTCTCCTCCTTGGCCGAATCGAGGAAGCCGCAGGTGTTGACCAGAACGACGTCGGCACCGGCATAATCGGGCGACATCTGATAGCCGTCGGCGCGCAGCCTGGTCAGGATGCGCTCGGAATCGACCAGCGCCTTGGGGCAGCCGAGCGAGACCATGCCGACCTTGGGCGGGGAGGGGAGTTCGAGGAGCATGGATCGCGCGCACATAAGGCGCGCGGGGCCAAATTCCTAGTCGTCGGCATAAATCCGCGCCGTTCTAGTCCCCGCTGGGGGTGGGAATGTTCATAAGCTCCCGCCGGAACTGTTCGCGGTCCACTTCGTAAGCCCGCCATTCGGCGACCGTTCTGCAAACGCGCCGACGCGCCAAGCGCGATCCGGTCACGCTTTCTTGCGCCCGGCAGATCACCCGGTCCGGTCGGTCGGCGCCGGCCGGCCGCCGTGGCGCGTCTGCCCGCGGATCCGGCGAAGCTGCAACCAAGAGCAGCGCAATAGTTTCGAGCAACATCTGTGCCTTCTCCCCAATCGGGCTATGATAAACCACGGAAACCATTGCTGTCCATCGCCCAAAATCAGGAACACATAAGAAAATGCTTGCCAAGGCGATGCTGCGGGCCTTTCTTGACTCCGGAACCTCGTGGCGGAGAGCAGGCGCGGTCCGGCGAGCTCGGGCGGCCATTCCCTCGGCACGGAAAGGGCAGGGCATGCTGACTGCGATTGCTTCGATATTGCTTTCGACCATCACGGCTACGCCGCAGGTCGATGTCGGCCGCTTCGACCCAGGCCGCTTTCCCGCGGCGGCGATGCGCGAGCGAAGGCTCCCCTACGAAGGGCTCGTGCCGCGGGTCGAGGGGATTTTGCGCGAGCGGCGCTGCACGATCGACGGGCAGACTTATCGCCGGTTCGATATCCGGATCCCGTATCTGGTCTGGCTTTCGTCCGACGGGACAGCGACCCGGTTCGTGGTTCGTGACTTGAGTTGCGTTTCGCTCGAAACCCTCGCCGGGCAAATCGTGCTCGATCTCGCCCGGGACGGCGACTTTCGACCGACCGGCCGTTCGCAGCCGAGCTGGTTTGTCGGCGAGCTGCGCTTCACCGTCGAATAAGGCGGCCCTGTAAAATAGGGGACTGTCCCCTATTTCGGGGACTGTCCCCTATTTCCTGTCCCCTGTTTCCGGGAACTGTGCGGAAAATGGTGACGGTCAGTCTTTTCCCGGGAACGGGAGAGATCAAACCAGGCCCGCCACCAATCCGCGCTCCAGTGCCTCCTCGGCGCGCAGATACCAGTTGAACCGCGAGTTATGGACGATTTCGTCGAAGGCGATGTCGCTTCCCCGGATGAGCTGCCTGAAGCCTTCCTCTTCGAGTTCGATCCCGAGCTCGACCTGAGCGGTGAGCGACCGCAGGTGGGCCAAGGTCCCGCGCACAGGTCCCGAAAGCTCGATCGTCCGCTCAAGCCGCCGGCCATGAATGAGCAAGATGGCGTCCCGCGTAAGATAGCGGTCTTCCCGCGGAAACGCGGCCATGAAGCTGACCCCGGCGGAATGAACCTGACTGACGCCGAGGAAGAGGAACCGCGCGTCCAGCCGCTCCCGCGCCTGGAGAATCGCCTGGGACAGGCGACGGGCAAGATCGGCATCGCCGCCCGGGGTCGTTACCTCGATCGCTATCTCGGCCTCGTCGTCACGCAAGTCGTCCATTTGCCGCAGGAAATCGCGAACGAGCTGATAATCGACGACGCCAACGAGGCGGACTCGCGGCCGGAGCAACGCGGGGGGCAGGTCAGAAGATCGAGCAGCATCGGCAACCATGGCGGCACCCGGCAACCCGACGATCCTGTGCCGGGATGGTTCCAGCGCCACCCTTTCCCGATCGGCCCGGACCCGGCTTCGAATCGGTCTTCGCGGCCGGCATCCGGCGCAGGCCACTGCGCGCTCCGGCCGGAACCGCGGGCCAACAGCAGAATGAAAAATATTGCCGTCGCGGCGTCCAGCCGTCGCGCCCGAAGCGCACCGGCACCGGGGCGAAGGCAACGAGATCCGAATCCTCCATCCCGGCCTCTGACCGATTCGGGTGATTGTAGGAACATGGGTTCTTTTTGTTCCAGAAATCGGAGATGGGAATCATCCGCATTTTGGCTTCCGCTTTCCGCGTTGCGCCCTCCCACAGCCGCCCGGAGCGGGCGCCGGCTCGCCCGCTCGCAGGCGCGCGAGAGCGTCGCGATAGATGCAGAGAACGTCCTCGGCCTGCCCGGCCGAAAGACTCCTCAGCCCGGCAGGCAGGCGACTGAGAGGGACAAAGCCCTGCTCGATCGAGATAGCGAGCGCGCGCGCGCCGCGCCGAGTCCCCGCATGGAGATAGACATTTTGGGGCGCAAGCCCGAGGAACATGCCTATACGGTGTGCGATGTCATAGACAAGCAACTCACCCACGCCCGGGATCGCTCGAATTCGATCTTCGACAAGCGAATGAAGAGACGCGAAGTCCGCGCAGCTTCCGATCGCGCGCTCGGCCTTGAGGAGGCAGTCTCTGGCCTCCTGCAGCACGCTCTCCGGAATCCGCCGCTGATGAGAGTGCCGAATCAGGCGGCCGCCTATGCGCGTGGGAATCAGGCTTTCGGCCGCGATGCCGATCGCTTCGACCAGCGATCGTCCGGGGGCGCCGAACCATTCGCCATCCCGCCCGGCGTCGGGGGCGTGGGTCCGCAAATAATGCTCCGCCACGGCTCCGAACGAGGTCAAAAAAGCGTCGTCATAACCACTCATCCTTGCCTCCGCGCAGCCCGCAGAAAGTCGTCATCGAAACGCCGGCGAAACTCCTCGAAGACCTCCTCAAATCGGTCGAATCCCTCAGCCTGCATTTTGGCGGCGAAGCCGATGCTGCGCGGAGTCCCCTTCATCGCCGCCCAGAAATATTCGACCATTCCAGCCGCATCGCGCTCGTTCATCCTGTTGATGGTGAGGCGCACGCCGGACTTGAGGGCAGTGGAGGCACGCGGCGCGTTGAGAATCGGTGCGAACACACGTTCATCGAGAAAATCCATGATCTGTTGTTCGGGCGTCATCGGCACTTCCCTCTTCGAGAGCAGACAGGATCGGGACGACCACCATCTATCCCTATGGTCGCCGCTGCGCGATGCCCGTGCACCGCGAGACGCCGCCGCCGTGCCTATGGGTCCGCCTGCTCGCGCCTCTCGATCACCTCGTAATGGGCGGCGCGGTCGTCGAAGCGGGAGAGGACGGCGCGGGCGGCGTCGGGGACGTGGCTCGCGGCATAATCCTCGCCCGCGAAGGCGCGGATCGAGGCGAGGTCGTGGAACCACATCAGGGTCTGGAACTCGACCTCGCCGCCCGTCTCGCGGCGCATCAGATCGATGTGGCGGAAGCCGGGAATGGCGCGCGCCTCGATGCCCGGGATCACCCGGTTGCGGACGACGTCCTCATAGGCGGCCGCGTTCGCCGGGGTGGTCCAGCCGCGCCAGAGCCTGCAGATCATCCTGTCCTCCCTGCAAAAGAGTGACAGCCACTATTTTCGACGGGGGACGAGCCGGAAAAGAGTGGCTGTCACTATTAAATCGGGGACGAGCCGGAAAAGAGTGGCTGTCACTATTAAATGGCGCATAGCATGGCCAGAGGGGACACGTACTTTTTCGCGAAAAAGTACGTGTCCCCTCCCCGGGGGCCTGCGCTTGCGCGGCGGGGTGCCTGGGGCGATAGTGGCGGCGGCATGAAGCCGAAGCGGAGGGGGACTTGCGGCCGCAGGGAATTCGCCATCCGGCGCGGCTGGTCCCGATCGCCTTCCTCGTCGCGATCGCGATCGGGACGGCGCTGCTGATGCTGCCGATGGCGCGCGCCGGGCCCGGCGGCGCGCCCTTCCTCACCGCCTTGTTCCACGCCACCTCGGCGGTCTGCGTGACCGGCCTGTTCACCGTCGACACGCCGACCTACTGGTCGACCTTCGGCCAAATCGTGATCCTGCTCCTGTTCCAGGCCGGCGGGTTCGGAATCATGAGCGGCGCCACCCTGCTCGGCCTGCTCGCCGGGCGGCGGCTGCAGCTCAGCGCGCGCCTGGTCGCCCGGGAGGAAAGGGGCACGCTCGACATGAGCGACGTGCTCGACGTCCTCCGGCTGATCCTGATCGTCACGGTCGGAGTCGAGCTGTTCGCAACGGCCTGGCTCACCTTCGCGCTCCATTTCGGCCATGGCGAGCAATGGGGGCCGGCGCTGTGGATCGGCCTGTTCCACGGCGTGTCGGCGTTCACCAATGCCGGCTTCTCGACCTATTCGGACAGCCTCGTGGGCTTCCGCTCCGATCTGCTGTTCCTGCTCCCGGTCATGATCGGAATCCTCGCCGGCGCGCTCGGCTTTCCGGTCCTCTACGAGCTCCGGCGCGAGCCGCTCAGGCCTTCGACCTGGTCGCTGCATACCAAGGTCACCCTCGCCGGCAGCGCGATCCTGCTCATCGCGGGCTTCGCCGCTTTGCTCGCCGCGGAATGGACCAATCCGGCGACGCTCGGCCCGATGGGCGTCGGCGACAAGCTGCTCAACGCCGCCTTCCACTCGGTCACGCCGCGCTCGGGGGGCTTCAACACGCTCGACACCGGCGCTCTCCAGATGGAAACGCTCGCCGTCAATTACGTCCTCATGTTCATCGGCGGCGGCAGCGCGGGCACCGCGGGGGGAATCAAGGTGACGACCTTCTTCCTGCTCGGCCTCGTCGTCTGGTCCGAGATACGCGGCGAGCGCGACGTCGCCATCTTCCGCCGCCGGATCGGCAC
>Ga0190265_10001363_pt1 | contig 16046 bp, 16 predicted proteins | sample Popmic124T_FD_133135 | JGI IMG/M metagenome (GOLD analysis project Ga0190265, IMG submission 133135) | Populus adjacent soil microbial communities from riparian zone of Indian Creek, Utah, USA - 124 T | ecosystem: Environmental > Terrestrial > Soil > Riparian zone | place: USA: Utah | collected...
TCGTTCCGGCCGGAGCGTCCATCGGGCCGATGCTACTCCCGGTCAGCCGAACCGCCAGCGGGTCGCGCCGTGCGGCTCCGCGGTGGCCACGCCGATGATCTGGGCGATCGTGACGCGGTACAGGTGCCACGGCGGCGGCCCGGCGCTCGGGGCGCTGAACGGCGCCGTGAAGCCCTCCCCGTCCGACTCGGCGGGCCAGCCGCCTTCGCGGTACACGGCGGCGATGCGCTCGAGCGTCGGGACGTCGTCGACGCGCCGCGCCTCGCCCTCGAGCACGAGGTCGATCCCCTCGAGCGACAGCGAGATCGTGCAGCCCGGGCGCTCCGCGAGGTTGCGCGCCTTGCGCGTCCGGGGCCCGGCGCTGAAGTAGAGGTCGCCGTCATGCCAGACGGGGCCGATGCCCGCGGCATGCGGGCGGCCGTCCGGCCGCGTCGTGCCGAGGAAGGCCGCGGCCCCGGGCCCGAGCGGGCCGTTCGCGAGGACCGCGTGCGCCCGCGCCCACTCGAGCGGCGCGGCGCCGTAGCGGTCGAGGTTCTTCGTCTTGCTGGGGGTGGGGTCGGGCACCGGTCGCTCCTTCGTCGTGTCTGCGCATGAGACGGCCGGGCGACCCCGGATTCATCGGTATCCGGGCGCTCACCTCGAGGCGTGCGCCGCGGACGACGTCGTTGTGCCCCGCGGGCGCCGCGCCTGCGGCCGGCGAACAGGGGCATTGAGGGAGTGGTCCTGAACCGCCGCGGCATGCTCGATGGCGAGTTTGCGTCGCATAGCGACGCAAACTCGTCGAACACCGACCGCCGCCGGGACGCGGGGCGACCTGACCTCGCCCTTCGACGTCGAGTCGCCCTACGTGAACGCCGCGGCACGTTGACCCGCCCCTCGATGCCGCTGTTCACGGCGCGGGTCCACCGACCGCGCCGGCGGCCACGTCGCGCGCCGCGCGCCGCGCCGGTCAGACGCCGGGCCGCAGCGGCCCCGGCGGGGAGACGCTGTCGGGCCGGAGGGTGCCGCTCGGCAACGCCATGGCGTGACTCAGCCGAGATGCGCGTCGAGCCAGGCGTTGCGGAACGCGCCGCGCGGGTCGAGCCGCGCGCGCAGGTCCGCGAAGTCGGCCGCGCGCTCGTAGCGCGGGGCGGCGTGGAAGCCCTTCCCCCAGTGCGGGCGGGCGTCGAACGGCGCGAGCGCGGCCTCGACGCCGGCGAGCGCGCGCGCCACCCGCTCGGGCTCCTGGCGCCACGTGAAGTGGATCCCGACGCTGGCGCGCCCGTAGGCGGGGCTCATCCACAGGCCGTCCGCGGCGACGGTGCGCAGCTCGCACACGAGCAGCACGGGACGGAGCCGATCCGCCAGCGGCCGGAGCGCGCCGATCGCCGCCGCGGCGTGGTCGCGCGGGAGCAGGAACTCGGACTGCAGCTCGTCGCCGCTGCTCGGCGTGAAGCCCATGCGGAAGTGCGGCAGCCGGTCCCACCACGGGCCGGGGACGCCGAGCTGGGCCGTGCAGTTGACGGGATCGAGGCCGAGGATCGGGTGGCGCTCGACCGTCGCGGCGCGCGCGCCGAACAGCTCCGCGCGGAACGTCTCCGGCGCGTCGCCGGCCCGTTGCTTGACCCACACCTGGTCGACCGTCTCGCCCCAGCGGGTGAAGACGCTCACGCTGTCGCCGCTCGCGCTGATCGCGTCGAAGTGCTCGAGCAGCGCGTCCCATCCGAGCGCCTCGAACACGCGCTGGCGGACCGCGTAGGCGGGCTCGACGTCCAGCGTGAGCCGCGTGACCGCGCCGAGCGCGCCGAGCCCGACGACGAGGCCGTCGAAGTCGGCGTCGCCGCGTGCCGCGGTCAGCACGTCGCCGTCCGACGTGACGAGCTCGAGGGCGGCGACGGCGGTCGCGAGGCTGCCGCTCGCATCCCCCGAGCCGTGCGTCCCGGTCGCGACCGCGCCGGCCACGGAGATGTGCGGGAGCGACGCGAGGTTGTGGAGCGCGAGCCCGGCCGCGTCCAGCACCCCGGCCAGCTCCCCGTACGTCGTCGCGCCGCCCGACGAGACGGTGCCGGCGGCGCGGTCGATCGTCACGTCGGCGGGCAGCCCGGCGAGCGACACCAGCTCGGCCGAGTCGGCGATGTCGTTGAACGAGTGGCGGGAGCCGAGGACGCGGATGCGAGGCGTGCCCGCGACGATCCGCCGCAGCTCGTCGAGCGTCGCGGGCCGGTGCAGCCGCGTGGCGCGGTAGACGTGGTTGCCCGCCCAGTTGCGCTCGGTCACTCGCCGGCGTAGTAGTCGACGTCGGCCGAGCGCTTGACCATCAGGTTCTCGCCCTCGACGCCCGTCCAGACCCCGACCTTGTCGCTGTCCGGGTACGCGGTCGCGCTCGGGACGACGATCGTCGACCACATCGCGACGCGCGCGGGCTCGCTCGTGTCGTTGCGGAGCTGGTGCGCGCCCGCCGAGCCCTTCGGGAAGAAGGCCAGGTCGAACGGCGCCAGCTCCTCGATTCCGTCGGGCGTGCGCAGCGACGGGCGGCCGGCGAGGACGAGCGCCCACTCCTCCTCGCCGTACTCGTAGTGGTACGGGCAGATCGCCTGACCCGGTGGCACGTCGTAGACGGAGCACCCGGTCTGGCTCGCCCCGAGGTCGGGACCGGGGCGGAACAGACCGGCGCGATAGCCCTCGGGATCGGCGCTGTCGAACTGGAACGGCGGGTCGGCGATGTTCACTCGCGGCATGCGCCGGATCCTGCCACCTGCGGCTCGGTAAGGTCAGCCCACGTGACGGCACCCGAGGCCACCGTGCGCCGGCCCGCGCTGCTCGTGGTGGACGACGAGCCGCCGGTGCTGCGCGCCGTCCAGCGCGACCTGCGTACGCGCTTCGGCAGCGAGTACCGCGTGCTGCGCGCCGGGTCGGGCGGCGAGGCGGCCGACACGATGCGCGAGCTGCGCAAGCGCGGCGAGCCGCTCGCGCTCGTGCTCGCCGACCAGCGCATGCCCGGCATGACCGGCGTGGAGCTGCTCGCGGAGGCGCGCGAGCTGTTCCCCAAGGCCAAGCGCGCGCTGCTCACCGCCTACGCGGACACCGACGCCGCGATCGCCGCGATCAACCGCGCGCAGATCGACTACTACCTGCAGAAGCCGTGGGATCCGCCGGAGGAGCGGCTGTTCCCGACGGTCGACGACCTGCTCGGCGACTGGCAGGCCGACGCCGCGGTGCTCACCGACCCGGAGGCGCGCCTGGTCGGCCACCGCTTCTCCCCCGCCTCGCACGGCGCGCGCGACTTCCTCGCCCGCAACCGGGTGCCCTACGAGTGGCTCGACGTCGACCGCGACCAGGAGGCGCGCCAGCTGCTCGCGCTCGCCGGCATCTCGAGCGACCGCCTCCCCGCGGTGTTCCTGCGCGACGGCAGCGTGCTCGAGGCGCCGACGCCGCTCGAGCTCGCCGGGCGGCTCGGGCTCCCGACCCAGGCGGAGCTCGACTTCTACGACCTGATCATCGTCGGCGGCGGGCCGGCCGGGCTCGCCGCGGCCGTCTACGGCGCGTCGGAGGGGCTGCGGACCGTGTTGGTCGAGCGCGCCGCGCCGGGCGGCCAGGCCGGGCAGAGCAGCCGGATCGAGAACTACCTGGGCTTCCCGAACGGGCTCTCCGGCGCCGACCTCGCGCGCCGCGCCCACGACCAGGCGCGCCGCTTCGGCGCGGAGCTGCTGACCGTGCAGGAGGTCAGCGGGCTGGAGCCGCGCGGGCCCCAGCGCGTGGTCACGCTCGCGGGCGGCGGCGAGCTCGCCGGTCACAGCGTGCTGATCGCGACCGGCGTCGCGTACCGCAAGCTCGACGCGCCCGGCGTCGCGGCGCTCGAGGGCCGCGGCGTCTACTACGGCGCCTCGATCGTCGAGGCCGAGGCGTGCAAGGACCAGACGGTCGTGGTGATCGGGGGCGCCAACTCCGCCGGCCAGGCCGCCGTCTACCTCTCCCGCGAGGCGGCGCGGGTGCTCGTGCTCGTCCGCGGCACGTCGCTCGCCGCCTCGATGTCGCACTACCTCGTCGAGCAGATCGAGGCGATCGGGAACGTCGAGGTGCGCACCGGCACGCAGGTCGCCGCGGCCGAGGGCGAGGACCACCTCGAACGCCTGCGGCTGCGCGGCCCGGACGGCACCGAGGAGGAGATCGACGCCGGCGCGATGTTCGTGTTCATCGGCGCCGCGCCGTACACCGACTGGGTCGGCGACCACGTCGCCCGCGACGCGCACGGGTTCGTGCTGACCGGCGCGGACGTGGCCGTCGCCGAGCAGCACCGCTGGGGCCTGGAGCGCGATCCGTTCCTGCTCGAGACGACGCTGCCCGGCGTGTTCGTCGCGGGCGACGTGCGCCATCGCTCGATCAAGCGCGTCGCGAGCGCGGTTGGCGAAGGCTCGATGAGCGTGCAGTTCATCCACCAGTACCTCGCCGACGCATGACGGTCACCGTCGACGAGCTGCGCGCGATGGACCTGTTCGAAGGCGTGCCGGACGAGCAGCTCGCGGCCTGGGCGGAGGCGGCGCGCGAGCGCGTGGTTGAACGCGGCGACGTGGTCGTGCAGTTCGGTGCGATGGGCGCCCCGTTCGCGCTGCTGCTCGAGGGCAGGCTCGACGGCTACTTCATGATCGACGGGCGCGAGCAGCTCGAGCACCGGCATGTCGCGCCGACGTGGCTCGGGGCGATCCTCGCGCTCACCGACTCGGAGGCGCTGGCGACCGTGCGCGCCGCCGAGCGCAGCCGCGTCGCCGAGATCGACCCGCTCTCGTTCCGGCGCCTGATCGCCGGCACCCCGGACGTGTTCCTGCGCGTGATGCGCGTCTTCCGCCCGGTGATCGCGCGGATCGAGGGCGCGACGCTGCGACGCGAGAAGCTTGCGGCGCTCGGGCAGATGTCGGCCGGGCTCGCGCACGAGCTCAACAACCCGGCGGCCGCCGCGAAGCGGACGGCGGCGCTGCTCGCCGACGCGCTCGACGTGCTCGACGGCGCGATGGCCTCGTTCGTCGAGTCGGGGGTCGAGCGCGACGCCGCCGAGGTGTTCGTGCGGCTCAAGCGCGAGGCGCTCGAGCGTGCGCGGACTGCGCCCCAGCGCGACGGCCTCGCCGCGTCCGACGCGGAGGACGACCTCGGCGGGTGGCTCGACGAGCACGGCGTGCCGGATGCGTGGGAGCTCGCGGCGCCGCTCGCCTCCGGCGGCCTCGACTGCGCCTGGCTCGACGAGGTCGCGGCCGCCGCCGGACCGGCGCTCCCGGTCGCGGTCCGGTGGGTCGCGACGTCGCTCACCGCGCGCTCGCTCAGCGACGACCTGCGCGAGTCGACCGACCGCATGTCGGGCCTCGTGAAGGCGATCAAGGCGTACACGTACATGGACCAGGCCGACCTGCAGGAGGTCGACGTCCACGACGGGATCCGCGCGACGCTCACGATCCTGGGCCACAAGCTCAAGCACACGCGCATCGACGTCGTGGAGCACTTCGATCCCGGGCTCGCGCGCGTGTGCGTGTACGGCTCCGAGCTCAACCAGGTCTGGACGAACCTGCTCGACAACGCGATCGACGCGCTCGGCGAGGACGGCACGATCACGATCACCACCGCGCCGTGGCACGACAGCGGCGTCGAGGTGACGATCGCCGACGACGGGCCCGGCATCCCCGAGGACGTGCAGCGCCGCGTCTTCGACCCGTTCTTCACGACCAAGCCGGTCGGCGCCGGGACCGGCCTCGGGCTCGACACGGCGCTGCGGATCGTGCGCGACCGCCACGACGGCGACGTGCGGATGTCCTCGCGCCCGGGCGAGACCGCGTTCACCGTGCGGTTGCCGCGCACGCCGCGCAAGGGCGCCTAGCGCGCGATCGAGGCGAGCGCGTCCACCGCGCGCTCGTAGTGCTCCGGGCGCAGGCGGATGTGGGACTGCTGGCTCATCGACCGCGCCGCGACGCCGATCGCCTCGACCGGCGGGGCGGCGTCGAGCACCGGCACGACGAGCAGCGGCTCGATCGCGATCGTCCACGGCCAGCGCGGGTGGTCGCGCGGCTCGGGCTCCGCCAGCGCCTCGACGACCGCGAACACGCGCCGCCAGACCGACGCGTAGAGGACGAGCCGGTCGCCCGGCTGGATCCGCGGGCGGCGCGGGAACCCGGTGCGGCGCAGCAGCTCGGGCCGCGTCTCGAACCAGTCCTCGGCAAGCGGCCCGCGCGCGTGCCCGATCGCCTTGAGCCAGTGGCCGCGCACCGGCGCGCTAGTCCGCCTGCGCGTACCGCACGAGCGTCCCGCCGTCGGCCTCGACCCGCACCGCGCCGCGCGCCTCGAGCAGGTCGAGGTGGCCGAGCACCTCGGACAGCACCAGGTAGGCCTGCTGGACCGGCACGTGGCGCCACATCTCGCGGCCGATCTCGGCGGCGGTGCGCGGCCGGTCCAGCGCCGCGAGGATCTTCTCCGCGCGCCGGTCGTGCATCGCGAGCCGGCGCCCGATCAGCTCGGCAGCGCCGGTGAACGGATCGCCGTGGCCGGGCAGGATCAGCTCGCCGTGGTCGCCCGCCGCCGTCGCCTCGAGCGACGTCGCGTACGTGATCAGCGGATGCGGGCGCGCCGGCGACGCGGCCAGGGCCTCCGGGTCGGGCTCCCCAATCGGCAGGTGGGCGACCGGGTTCGAGGAGATCCGCTCGAGCACGTGGTCGCCGGCGATCAGCAGCCCGTCGGACGTGAACACGGTGTCGGTCGGGCTGTGTCCGGGGCGCGCGTGCACGCGCCAGGTGCGGCCGCCCGCGACGAGGTCGCCGCCAGGCTCGATGTGGCGCCCGACCGCGGCGTCGCCGACGAAGTGGTGGTACGCGCGGCTGATCCCCTGCAGCGTCGCGACCGCCTGCTCGCTCACACCGTGCCGGCGCATGAGCGCGACCGCAAAGGCGTCGTCGGCCTGCTTGGACGCGAGCGTGTCGCGCATGTAGGCGGCGAGCGCGGGCGTGGCCGCGACGTCCGCGCCCGAGCGCCGCTGCAGCTCCCCCGCGAGCCCCACGTGGTCGTCGTGCTGGTGCGTGAGCACGATCAGCTCGAGGTCCTCGATCGCCAGCCCCAGCGCGGCGAGCGCCTCCTCGAGCCGTGCCTGGGTCGACTCCATCAGCGGGCCGCTGTCGACGAGCGTGAGCGGGTCGCCCTGGAGCAGCCACGTGTTGACGTCCCCGATCGCGAACGGCGTGGGGAGCGTGATGCGGTGGATGCCGTCGGGCAGCACCCAACGCACCCTAGTGCGCGCGCTGCGCCCGCCGCCCCGGTCCGGGTTCTTCGGCGATTCTTACGCCCCGGCACGGTTCTTCTTACGTGCGGCGACGATCGTGCCGGCCATGCGACGCACACGAATCGCCGTCATCGCCGCGACCGGCGCGCTCGTCGCCGCCGGCACGGGCGTGGCGGTCGCCACCACCCGCTCAGACGACGCCGAGCAGCGCGAGCAGGCCGTCCTCGAGGACGCCGCCAAGCAGCTCGACGTCGAACCCTCAGAGCTGCGCGACGCGCTCTCCCAGGCGCAGGACGAACAGCTCGACGCCGACGTGAAGGCCGGCCGCCTCACGCAGGAGCAGGCCGATGCCATCAAGCAGCGGCGCGCCGAGGCCGGCACCGTGCTCGGCCCCGGCGGCGGTCCGCCGGGGCACTTCTTCGGCCACGGCCGCGGCGGCGGGCCCGGGTTCCACGGCGGTCCCGGCGACCTGCTGGGCGCGGCCGCGGACGCGCTCGGCCTCTCGATCGAGCAGCTCGCCGAGCGGCTCCGCGACGGGGACACGCTCGGCGAGGTCGCCAAGGCCGAGGGCAAGGACTTCGCCGACGTGCGGACCGCCGTGCGCCGCGAGCTGAAGGAGCACCTCGACGAGGCGGTCGAGAACGGCCCGCTGACGCGTGAGCGCGCGGACGCGATGCTCGACGAGATCGTCGAGCACCTCGACGAGTTCGGCGGCGGGTTCCGGGGCTTCGGGGGCCATCACGACGGCCCGCGGCCCGCGCCGCCGCAGCCCTGAGCCTGCACGATCCCGTGCATCCCGTCGGGCCCGGCGCCTAGCGTCGGGCCCGTGCTGCGGGAGGTCAAGCAGGCGGGCTTCGAGCGCCGGCTCACGCCGGTCGGCTGGCGCTACCACGCGTCGTGGGAACGCGCGCATGCATGGAGCAGCCGCCGCTTCCGCCGGCTGCAGGTCCGGCAGCTCGAGGCGCCCGTCGCGCTCTACGACGCGGGCCGGCGGCGCCACTGGCTGTTCGAGGACCGCGTCTACTGGGAGGACGACGGCCTCGCGGCCGCCGACGTCCACGCGCTGATCCGCGAGCGCGAGCTCCGCACCCGCCGCCGGCTCGAGCGCGCGCACGCCGTCGCGGCGGCCGACGGCACGGATGCCCCGCGCCGCCGCGCGATCCCGCGCGAGCTCAGGGTCGCCGTCTGGCAGCGCGACGGCGGCGCCTGCGTCGAGTGCGGCACCCGCTTCGACCTCCAGTACGACCACGTGATCCCGCTCGCGCTCGGCGGCGCCTCGACGGTGGCGAACCTCCAGGTGCTGTGCGCGCCGTGCAACCAGCGCAAGGGCGTGGCGCTCGGGTAGGCGCGGCGCCCGGCGCCCCGTGTCCCTAGGATCGCGCCGCACATGCACGACCCGCTCGGCCAGGAGGCCGTCGCGCTCACGCGCGACCTGATCCGCATCGACACGTCGAACCCGCCGGGCAACGAGACCGCCGCGGCGGAGCTGCTGCGCGACTACCTCGTCCGCCACGGCGTCGAGTGCGAGCTGATCGCCCGCGTACCCGGCCGGGCGAACCTCGTCGCGCGGATCCGCGGCAGCGGCGGCGGGCCGTCGCTCGCGCTCACCGGGCACACCGACGTGGTGCCGGCCGACGCGCGCGACTGGCAGCGCCCGCCGTTCGGCGGCGAGATCGACGACGACGGCTACCTGTGGGGCCGCGGGGCGATCGACATGAAGAGCCACACCGCCACGAACGCCGTCGCGCTCGCGACGCTGGCGCGCGAGGGGTTCCGGCCGCGCGGCGACCTCGTCCTGATCGCCCAGGCCGACGAGGAGGACGGGACGGAGGCGGTCGGGATGCAGTGGCTGGTCGCCAACCGGCCCGACCTGCGCGTCGACCTCGCGATCGACGAGGGCGGCGGCGAGCGGATCCCGCTGACGGGCGGCGGCGTGGCCGTCGCGGTCGGCGTCGGGGAGAAGGCCTGCCTGCCGGTGAACGTGACCGCGCTCGGCGAGGCCGGGCACGCGTCGACGCCGCACCTGGGCGCGAACGCGGTCCCGCGCCTGGCCACGCTGATCGAGCGGATCGCGCAGCACCGCCCGCAGCGCACGCTGCTCCCCGTCGTGCGGCAGCTGATGGCGCAGCTCGGCGCCGACCCGGACGGCGATCTCGACGCGGCGGTCGCCGCCGTCGCCGCGCGCGCGCCGATCCTCGGCGACGAGCTCCCCAGCCTGCTCGCGATGACGTTCGCGCCGACGCGCCTGCGGGCGTCGAGCGCGCTCAACGTGATGCCCGCGCGCGCGACCGTCGACGTCGACGTCCGGCTCCTCCCCGGGCAGACGCAGGCGGACCTCGAGCGCGAGCTGCGCGCCGCGCTCGGCGACGACCTCCACTACGAGCTCGAGTACCCCGAGCCGCTCACGGGCGGCACGCTGTCAGCGCTCGACACGCCGCTGTACGCCGCCTGCGCCTCGTTCCTGGCGGTGCACGACCCGGAGGCCGCGCTCCTCCCAGCGATCAGCACCGGCTTCGTCGACTCCTACTTCATGCGCAGCGGCTGGGGCACCGACTGCATCGGCTTCTGGCCGATGCGGCACACCCCGCTCGAGGTGGTGCAGGCCGGCGTCCACAACCGCGACGAGCGGATCCACGTCGACGACGTGTGCTACGCGACGCGCTTCCTGCTGCACGCCGCGCGCACCGTCGTCGGCTAGTTACCCGACGCGGACGTTCACCGTCCGCCCGGCGCCGGCCACGAACTCGCCGCGCGACGGCTCGGCCAGCACGCGGAACTGCCCGCTGCGATAGATGCGGACGCGCGTCTTGAAGCGCGAGCGCTCGGCGCTCTTGTGCCGCGACCGCGTGTGCGCGACCGTCACCCAGGCGCCGTTGCGGAGCTTCTGGATGTTCACCAGCGCGCCGTCGGTCGCCGGCGTCACGTAGCCGCTGAAGCGCACCGTCTTGCTGCGCCGGCCACGGTCGACCGTGCGGTCGTACGTCCGCAGCTGCACCGCAGCCCCGACCACGACGATCGGGCTGATGATCTCGGGCCGGTTCGGCATCAGGACGCGGAACTGCGTCGTCACCGGCACGGTCGGCACGGCGAACGAGAACGTCCCGTCGGCCAACGTGATGACCGGGTTGCCGAAGTTCACGAACCCGCCGGTGTACGGGAACGCGGCCTGCTGGAGCACGACCTGACGGCCGGCGCCGTTCGTGCCGGTGAGCTGGCCCCCGAGCGTCGTGGCCCCGCCCGGGGCGACCGACGTCGGGTTGGCGCCCAGCGTCACGCCGAGCGGCTGGACCTTCGTCTTGAACGTCCGATCGCGGCCGATCGTCTGGCCGTCCGCGTTGCGCGCGACGACGCGGTAGTGGTACCGCGTGTCGGGCGCGAGCGCCCCCACCGGCAGGCTCAGCGCCACCGGGTTCGCGGCCGCGCCGGCCGGCGTCTCGGCCGTCTGCGCCCCGTACAGCTTGGTCGTGCCGTACTGGAAGAAGTACGTCGTCGCCTGGGTGTTGGCGTCGACCCGCCCGTTCAACGTCGCGGTGGTCGGCGTGATGCTCGATGCACCACCTGTGGTCACCGCGGGCCTGGCGGCACTCGCCGTCGCCGGCACCAGCAGCGCCAGCACCGTCGCGAACAGCATGGCCACTCGGATCATCGGATCCTCCCGTCGTGATTTGCCCCTACTCAGGCCCGACAACACGGCAACCGGCCGAACGTCGCGCCGCAAGACATGATTTCCTGACGCGGGGGTTCACCCCTGCATCGCCCCGCCGATCACGGGGAACCGCCATGCCCAGGCACCGCTCCCGACCCAAGCGCCGCGCCGGCGCAGGCCTGCCCGTCTACCGCGGGCCGTTCCGCCGCGCCCAGGCGGAGCGGCTGCTGTGGCGCGCCGGGTTCGGTCCGCGGCCGGGCCAGGTCGAGAAGCTCGCGCGGATGGACCTCGACGAGGCCGTGCATTCGCTGACGCACCCGCGCTCGCGCCGGCTGCGCGGCGCGCCGCCGCGGATCGAGGGCCGCCCGCTCGCCCCGCGCGACGTGTGGGGCCACGACGTGCTGTGGTGGCTCGACCGCATGGTGCGGACCGAGGCGCCGCTCGTGGAGCGCATGACGCTCGTCTGGCACGACTGGTTCGCGACCAGCAAGTCCGCCGTCGACGCGCGCTGGATGCTGCGCCAGAACGCGCTGCTGCGCCGCCAGGCGCTCGGGAACTTCCGCTCGCTCGTGCGCGACGTGACCAGGGACCCGGCGATGCTGCAGTGGCTCAACGGCATCGAGAACACGAAATCGGAGCCGAACGAGAACTACGCGCGCGAGCTGCAGGAGCTGTTCACGCTCGGCGCCGGGCGCGGCTACGGCGAGGGCGACGTCCGCGAGATGGCGCGGGCGCTGACCGGCTGGCGCGCCGACTGGCGCGACGGGGTCGGCATGACGAACTTCCGCTTCGACCGCGAGTACCAGGACCGCGGGCGCACGCGGATCTACGGCCGCCGCGGCCGCCACGACTGGCGCGACGCCGCGGATCTCGCCGTCGGCCACAAGCTGCATCCGAGCTTCTTCGTCGGCAAGCTGTGGAGCTACTTCATCCCGACGCCGCCGCCGCCCGCGACGCGGCGCGCGCTCCAGCGCCTCTACGTCCGCTCCGACCACGACATCCGCCCGGTCGTGGCCGCGATCCTGCGCCATCCGGCGCTCTACAACGGCCCGCGCATGGTCAAGCCACCGATCGTCTACACCGCCGGCCTGCTGCGCGCGCTGGGCCGCGGGATCGACACCGACGCGTGGTCGTGGCTGTCGGGGATGAGCGGCCAGGTCCTGTTCGAGCCGCCGAACGTGGCGGGCTGGGACGACGAGCGCTGGATCGACACCGCGACGTGGCGCGGGCGCTGGATGGCCGCGAACTACGCGCTCGAGGGCCACACGCTGAACCCCGACCCGGAGAAGACGCGGTACCCGTCGACGCGCAGGGAGAGCCCCGTCGAGGCCGTCGAGGCGGCGCACCGCTTCTGGGGTCGCCCGGCGCTGACGGGCACGACGCGGCGCGAGCTGCTCGGCTTCGCCCAGCGCGCCGCCGGCGCGGCGCAGGAGCCATGGCAGCAGGAGTCCTACGCGATCCTGCGCCAGAACGCGCTGCGCATGCTGATCGCGACGTCCCCCGACATGCACACGAGCTGATGGCGCACCACTGCAACGACTTCACCCGTACCGCGCAGGCGCGCGCCGGCGCCGGGCTCCCGTTCGTCGAGCCCGGCATGCCCACCCCCGCCGGCACCGGGCTCTCGCGCCGGTCGTTCCTGCTGCGCTCCGCCGGCCTCGCGCTGTCGGTCTACGGCGCCGGGAAGCTCGGGCCCCTGCGGGCGGAGGACGCGCTCGCCCAGGGTCCGGCGGGCGGGCCGGTGCTGGTGCAGGTGTTCCTGGCCGGCGGCATCGACTCGGTCTCGTTCCTCGCCCCGACCGAGGACCCGACCTACCGCAGCCTGCGGCCGAAGCTCGCGCTGCCGCCCGGCACCGGCACGGCGTTCTCCGAGGATCCGCGGCTGCGCTGGCATCCGTCGGCGTCCGCGCTCGCCGGGCTGCATGCCGAGGGCAAGGTCTCGGTCATGCCGGCGATCGGCTACGAGCACCCGGACCAGTCGCACTTCGTGTCGCGCCACTTCTACGAGGTCGGCGCGCTCGACCCCGGCCTCGGCACGGGCTGGCTCGGCCGCTACCTGGACCGCGTCGGCTCGCCCGACAACCCGCTGCAGGGTCTCGCGCTCGACTCCTCGCTCGCCCCCGCGCTCGCCACCGGCCGCGTCCCGGTCGCCGCCGTCGACGCGCCGACGAGCTACGACTTCTGGGCCCGCGACGTCTGGGGCGACGTCGACGAGCTGATGCTCGAGACGACCGCGCGGATCGGCGCGGCGCACCGCCGCTCCGAGCGCGCGCTCGCCCAGGTGGCCGGGGCGGCGATGCACACCGGCGCGCTGCGGGCGCAGCTCGCCCCGCTGCGGACTGTCGACGACGTGCCCGCGTTCACGCCGCCCGTGACCTACCCGGAGTCCGAGGACTCGAGCTTCCCCGAGCGGCTGTCCGCGCTCGCCGCGATGCTCGCCGCCGGCCTGCCGCTGCGCTGCGTCACGATCACCGCACCCGGCGACTACGACACCCACGCGAACCAGGTCGAGCTGCTCGACGAGCCGCTCAAGCTGACGTGCGACGCGCTCGCCGCGTTCCAGCGCGACCTCGAGGCGCGCGGGCTCGCCGACCGCGTGCTCGTGCAGGTCTGGTCGGAGTTCGGCCGCCGCGCCGAGGAGAACGCCGAGGGCACCGACCACGGCGCCGCCGGGCTCGGGCTGCTCATCGGCTCGCGCGCCGCGGGCCGGATGGTGGGCGAGTTCCCCGGGCTCGACGTGCTCGACGACCACGGCAACCTGCGCGCGACGTCGGACTTCCGCGCCGTCTACGCGGGGCTGCTGGAGCAGTGGCTCGGCACGGAGGCGGCCGGGATCATCCCCGACGCCGGCCGGATGGCGCGGCCGGTCCTCGTCCGGTGAGGGCGCTGCTGGCGCTCGTCGCGCTGCTGGCGCTCGCGGCCCCGGCCGCCGCCGCACCGGCGCGGATGCTCGTGACCGCCGACGAGTGGGTGCTGCTCGCCTCGCGCCAGAAGATCGCGGCGGGGAAGCTGGAGATCCAGCTCTACAACCGCGGCGAGGACGCACGACCTCGCGGCGCGGCGCGTCACGCGCGCCGGGAAGCGGGTCGGGAGGACGTTCCGCGTGCGCGAGACGCGCCCCGGCCTCCTGGGCGAGGCGACCTGGACGCTGAAATCCGGGAAGTACTCGCTCTGGTGCACCCTGCCGGGACACCGGGAGGCCGGGATGCGCGCCACGCTGCGGGCCCGGTAGCGCATCAGTTCAGCGCGGCACGCTCGTAGCCGGTCCGCGGCCACACGCTCGGGACGGCCGTCGAGCGGCCCGCGCTGCGCAGCTGGCGGCCGCGCTCGTGCATCAGCGCGACGAGCTCGCCGGTCGGGTGGAACGGGTCGGCGACGGCGTGCCCGTCGTCGAGCGAGACGGCGGCCCACAGCTCACCGCCCACCTCGGCGACCAGGACCGTGCCACGGGGCGCGCGCCGCGAGTCGAGCTGGGCGAGGCGGTCGAGTGCGTCCGTGTCCGTCGCGTCGGCGAGGCGCAGCGTGACGTTGGTGGGGTTGGGGTCGCCGGGGAGTCCCTGGACCGGCCCGGCGAGCCAGCGGAGGATGGAGGTGACGGAGGTGCTCATGACCGACATTCTGCGCCTGAGCCGGCCTCCTCACATCGGGCATATGCCCCCTCTTCGCCTTATGGACCCCTTACGCCGATCCAAATACTGCTTATGGCCTCAGCCGTACGCCACCTCGGCCTCCTGGACGGCGTCGCCGCTGGCGAACACGTGCGGCTGCGAGCACTTCGGGCAGCGCGCAGTGACCGGCTGGACCGCCGGTACGACAACCGCCGCGCCCGGGGGAGGGACGCGGCGGTCTTGGCTCCTGCTGCGGCCTGCCCGGCGGATGCCGAGGAGGATGTGTGGGGCGATCCGGGGGGCGGGCCTGCAGCGCATCGTGGCGGTGCGTGCGGGCGCGGTTGTGGCGAGCCGGTGAACGGTCACGGCTCGTTCACGGCCATGCATCCGCCACACTGGCCGGCGTGCGCACGCTCACGCGGCAGGAGCTCAACCGCGCGCTGCTCGCCCGCCAGCTCCTGCTCGAGCGGGGCCGGCTCGACCTCCCGGAGGCGCTCGAGCGCATCGGCGGCATCCAGGCGCAGTACGCCCCGTCGATGTACATCGGGCTGTGGTCGCGGCTCGCGGGCTTCGAGCGCGCCGACCTCACCCGCGCGCTGGAGGAGCGCAGCGTCGTCCAGGCGACGCTGATGCGCGGCACGATCCACCTCGTCTCCCGCGCCGACTTCTGGCCCTTCGCGCTCGCCACGCGCGCGGTCCGCCGCACCCTGTTCCTGCGCTCGCGGCGCGGCGACCCGTCGGCCGCCGCGATGGCCGGCGCCGCGCGCACGGTGCGGCGGCACCTGGCGGACGGCGCCGAGCTGCGGCGGAGCGAGATCGATGCGCTCGTGGGCAAGGACCGCGCGGCGGGCGTCGGCCACTGGGTGGATCTCGTCCGCGCGCCGCCGTCGGGCACCTGGGAGCGGCGCCGTGCGGACCGCTTCGCGCTCGCCGAGGACTGGATCGGGCCGCCGGAGCTCGGCGCCGCGGCGGCCGCCGTGCACCTCGTGCGCCGCTACCTCGCGGGCTTCGGCCCCGCGTCGCGCAAGGACATCGCGAGCTTCACCGGGTTCGGGCTGGGGCCGCTCGACGCGCTGCTCGCCGGCCTCGAGCTGCGCCGCTTCGCGACCGCGGAGGGCGAGGAGCTGCTCGACCTCCCGGACCTGCCGCTGCCGGCCGCCGACACGCCCGCGCCGCCGCGCTTCCTGCCGACGTGGGACGCGAACCTGCTCACGCACGCGCGCCGTACCGGCGTGCTGCCCGAGGAGCACCGGGCCAAGCTGTTCGCGACGAAGGTGCCGCAGTCGTTCCCGAGCTTCCTCGTCGACGGCGCGGTGGCTGGGACGTGGCGCCACGCGGACGGCGAGATCGAGCTCGCGCCGTTCGGCCCGCTCGCGCCCCGCGACGAGGCCGCGCTCCGCGACGAGGCGGCCCGGCTCGCCGCGTTTCACACCTGAGCGCGGCGCGCGACCTCGGCGCGCAGGGCGGGCGCGACCTCGGCGCCGAGCAGCTCGATCGCGCGCAGCACGTCGCGGTGGGCGAGGTCGCCGACGCTGAGCTGGGCGAGGAAGCGCTGGTGGCCGAA
>Ga0190265_10001364_pt1 | contig 16046 bp, 11 predicted proteins | sample Popmic124T_FD_133135 | JGI IMG/M metagenome (GOLD analysis project Ga0190265, IMG submission 133135) | Populus adjacent soil microbial communities from riparian zone of Indian Creek, Utah, USA - 124 T | ecosystem: Environmental > Terrestrial > Soil > Riparian zone | place: USA: Utah | collected...
CCAGTTCCGCGGATACGCGGCGGAGCGCATCCTCGGCGCAGCGGAGAGCCTGGCCGCGAACCCGCTCGTGCGCGAGCGCGTGCTCGCGCCGACCGCGGCCACCGACCTGGCGCCGGTGGCCGAGTCGGTGCGTATCCAGTCCGGGGCCAGTTCGGTGCTGGTGGCCGGCTTGGACCGGCGCATCGTCGCGGCCAGCGACCCGACGCTGGTCGGCTCCGTGCTGGTGCTGCCCGACGACGCGGTGTGGTCGGGCCGATCGTGGGGCGGCGACGCCACGCTGGCCGGTCAGCAGCTGATCTCCGCGGCCGCCCCGGTCTACGCCCCGACCGGCACCGGACCGGAGCTGCTCGGGCTGGCCCTGGTCGGCGAGGTCTACCCGGCGGCCTGGTCCCCGCTGCTGGTCGACGTGCCGGAGGCGGCGTTGCTGCTCGGCCTGGCCGCGCTGGCCGGGATCGTCGGCTCGTGGCTGCTGGCCCGGCGGATCAAGGCGCAGACGCACGGCCTGGAGCCGGCGCAGATCGCCACCCTGGCCGACCAGCGCGAGGCGCTGCTGTACTCGATCCGGGAGGGGGTGCTCGGCGTGGACTCGGCGGAGCGGGTGGCCTTCGCCAACGACAGCGCGCGCGACCTGCTGGATCTGCCCGAGCAGTGCGTGGGTCGCCGGGTCGAGGAGCTCGGGTTGGCGCCGGCCGTGGTGGACGTGCTGCTGGGCCGGGTGGCCGGCATCGACGTGGTGGTGGTGCACCGGGACCGGGTGCTGGTGGCCAACCGGCGGACCGCCCGCACCAGCGGCAGCGAGGGGCCGCGCAGCGGGCAGTCGATCGGCACCGTGATCACCCTGCGGGACCGGTCCGACCTGATCGCCGTGCAGCGTCAGCTCGGCGCCACCCGCAGCGCCACCGAGACGCTGCGGGCACAGACCCACGAGTTCGACAACCAGCTGCACATCATCTCCGGGCTGGTCCAGGTGGGGGAGTACGACGAGGTGCGCGAGTACGTGGCCACGCTGACGCGCAAGCGCGCCGAGTTCGACGCCACGATCACCGAGCGGATCGCTGACCCGGCGCTGGCCTCGCTGCTGGTGGCCAAGTCGAGCCTGGCCACCGAGTCGTCGGTGGCGCTGGCCCTGGTGCCGACCGCGCGGTGCCCGAAGCTCGACCCGGAGTTGTCCACCGACGTGGCCACGGTGCTCGGCAACTTGATCGACAACGCGCTCGACGCGGTGGCCAACGCCGACCACGCCGCGGTCGCGGTGGACATCACGGCCGATGCCGACGAGGTGCGGGTGGTGGTCACCGACACCGGGCCGGGGGTGCCGAAGGGGGCGGTGGACCAGGTGTTCGCCCGCGGGTACTCGACCAAGTCGAGCACGGTGGCCGGCGGGCGGGGTATCGGTCTCTCGCTGGTCCGGACGATCTGCGAGCGGCGCGGCGGCTGGGTGAGCGTGCGCAGCGGCGCCGAGCGACCGGCCACCCAGCCCGCATCCGCCGAGCCCGTGGGCGGTGCGGACGCGCCGGCGGCCGGCGCCGTGTTCACCGCGGTGCTCGGCCGGGCCGCCACCGGCCCGGCCGCACCGGTGGGCGAGCCGGGGCAGGTGGCGACGGGGTGAGCTACGGGGTGCTGGTCGTCGACGACGACTTCATGGTCGCCAAGATCCACAGCCGGTTCCTGGCCGGCCGGCCGGGGTTCGAGGTGGTGGGGGTGGCGCACAACGGTGCGGATGCCCTGACCGCGGTGGGCCGACTGCGCCCCGACCTGGTGCTGCTCGACGTGCACCTGCCCGACATGAGCGGGCTGGACGTGCTGCGGGAGACCCGGCGGCAGTACCCGGAGGTCGACGTCATCCTGGTCACCGCGGCGCACGAGCCGGACGTGGTGCGCAAGGCCTGGCAGGCCGGTGCGCTGTCGTACCTGGTCAAGCCGTTCGAGTACGAGGCGCTGGCGGAACGGCTCGAGCACTTCCGCGCCAACCGGGCCATGCTGGCGGCGCCGGATGTGGACCAGGGGCAGATCGACCAGCTCTTCGGGGTGGCCGGGGCGGTCCGCGGGCCGACCCAGGCCGAGCTGCCCAAGGGCCTGAGCCGGGAGACGGCCGAGCTGGTGCGCCGGTCGCTGTCGACGGACGAACCGATCTCGGCCACCGAGTGCGCGGACCGGGTCGGGCTGTCCCGGGTCAGCGCCCGCCGCTACCTGGCGTATCTGGAGGAGACCGGCGAGGCCCAGGTACACCTCAAGTACGGCCGCACCGGACGCCCGGAACGCCTCTACCGCCTCCGCTGACCCACCCCCGCCGCACGCGGGTGGGGGTGGACCCTCAGCCGGTGCGGGACAGGATGCGGCGGGCGCGTTCGGCGACCGGGAGGTCGACGAAGTCGCCGGCGGGCGTGCGCGTGGCGGCGCCGCCGCTGGCGGCGAACGCGGCCAGCACCTCGCGGGCCCACGCCGTCTCCCGCTCCGAGCCGCCGAACACCTCGCGGACCGGGTCGAGCTGGCGCGGGCTGAGCACCGACTGCGCGGCGAACCCGAGCGCCCGGGCCGTGCGGGCGTGCCGGACCAGGCCATCGGGGTCGTCCAGCCGCGTGTACACGCTGTTCACCGGCCCCGGCAGGCCGGCCGCCCTGGACGCCACCACCAGTACCGAGCGCGGGTAGGCCAGCGCCTCCGGGCTGTCGTCGCAGCCCAGGTCGCCGATCAGGTCCACGCCGCCGAGCCCGAGCCGCACCACCAGCGGGTGCGCGGCCACCGCCGGCGCGGCCAGCAGCCCGGCCGCGCACTCCACGGCCGGCAGCGTGGCCACCAGCCGCGGGGCCCGCGCGGCCACCCAGTCGATCTGCGCCGGGTCGGTCACCTTGGGCACCCTGGCGTGGGTGAGCAGCTCGCCCAGCACGGCCAGGTCGGCCTCGGCCTCGGCGCTGCCGGCCGCGTTGATCCGCACCCAGAGCTGCTGCCCGGACGCGGGCGGGGCAGCGGCGTGCTCGGCCAGGGCGGCCGCGGTGGCCGCCCTGGCCGCCGGGCGCTGCTCGGGGGCGACCGCGTCCTCCAGGTCGACGACCACCGCGTCGGCCGCGCTGCGGCGGGCCTTGGCGATCAGCTCCGGCCGGTGGCCGGGCACGAACAGGTAGGTGGCGGGGGCCGGGCCGGCGGCGACGGCCGAGGCGATCGACGCGGCGGTCACAGCACACCCCCGTCCTGCAGGTCGCGCAGCCGGCCCAGGTCGTGCCCGAGCTCCTTGACGTAGATCTCGTCGTTGTCCCGGCCCAGCTCGCGGCCGGTGAACGCGATGTCGCCCGGGGTGTCCGACATCCGGAACATCACGTTCTGCATCTTCACCGGGCCGAGCTGGTCGTCGTCGACCGTGGTGAGGATCTCCCGGTCGATCACCTGCGGGTCGTTGACCAGGTCCTCGACCGTGTACACGGGGGCCAGCGCGGCCCCGACCCGCTCGAACTCGGCGATCACGTGCTCGGCGTCGTGCGCGCCGATCCAGGCCGACACGTAGCCGTCCAGCTCGTCGGCGTGCTCGACCCGCTCGCCGGCCGAGCGGAACCACGGCTGCTCGGTCACCTCCGGGTGCCCGACCAGGGTCAGCACCCGCTGGGCCACCGACAGCGAGCTGGCCGAGACCGCGACCCAGCGCCCGTCGCGGGTCAGGTAGGTGTTGCGCGGGGCGTTGTTCGGCGAGCGGTTGCCGTGCCGGCCCGGGATCTCGCCGAGCTGGTCGTACACCGTCGGGGCCGGGCCGAGGATCATCAGCAGCGGCTCCAACAGCGACAGGTCGATCACCTGGCCGCGCCCGCCGCGCTCGCGGTGCAGCAGGGCCAGCGTGGTGGCGTACGCGCCGGCCATCGCCGCGGTCCCGTCGGCCAGCCCGAACGGCGGCAGCGTGGGCGGGCCGTCCGGGTCGCCGGTCATGTGCGCCAGCCCGCTCATCGCCTCGATCAGGGTGCCGAACGCGCGGCGCTGCGCGGCCGGCCCGGTCTGCCCGAACCCGGTGACCCGCAGGACGACCAGCCCGGGGTTGATCTCGTGCAGCAGCTCGGGCGACAGCCCCCAGCGCTCGAACACGCCGGGCCGGAAGTTCTCGATCAGCACATCTGCGGTGCGCACCAGGTCCAGGAACAGCTCCCGCCCCTCCGGGGTGGACAGCTTCGCGGTGACGGTCCGCTTGTTGCGGCCCAGCACCTTCCACCACAGGCCGACCCCGTCCTTGCTGCGGCCGTGGGTGCGGGCGGAATCGCCGTCCGGGTGCTCCACCTTGATCACGTCGGCGCCGAAGTCGCCGAGCATCGTGGCGGCCAGCGGGCCGGCGTAGACGGTGGCCGCGTCGATCACGCGCATTCCGGCGAGTGGTCCGGTACGCGGCTTCTCGGTACCGAATTCGAGGTTGTCGGTAATGGTCATCACAACTCCTTCGTGTCGAATGCGAATCGGAAAATCAGCCGACCGGAATGACGCCCAGGCCGATGGCGGTGCCCAGCATCACCAGCGAGCAGACGACCGCTCGCCAGATCACCTTCTTGTGGTGGTCGGCCAGGTTGACCCGGGCCAGCGAGATCAGCAGCAGCATCGCCGGCACCAGCGGGCTGGTCATGTGCACCGGCTGACCGATGATCGAGGCCTGGGCCATCTCGACCGGCGCGATGCCGTAGTGCCCGGCGGCCTCGGTGAGGATCGGCAGGATGCCGAAGTAGAACGCGTCGTTGGTCAGGAAGAAGGTCAGCGGCATCGAGAGCACCGCGGTGATCACGGCGAACCAGGGGCCGAGCGGCTCGGGCACCGCGGCCACGATCCCGTTGGCCATCGCGCTGACCATCCCGGAGCCGGACAGCACCCCGACCAGCACGGCGGCCGCGAACACCATGGCCACCACCGACACGATCGACGAGGCGTGCGCCTTGACCTGGGCGACCTGGTCGTCCGGCTTCGGGAAGTTGACCACCAGCGCGATCGCGGTGGCCGCGACGAACACCAGCGACAGCGGCAGCAGGTCCAGCCCCAGCAGGGTCAGCAGGGCGACGGTGAGCCCGAGGTTGAACCAGATCAGCTTCGGGCGCAGGGTGGGTCGGTTCGGGTCCAGGCCGCTGGCCATGTCGGCGCTGTCGTCGTCGGCGCTGTCGTCGCCGCCGGTGCCGGGCCGGTCGTCGTCGAGCACGGCGATCCCGCCGCCGCCCGGTCGCGGGCCGGTGCCGACCGCGGCCGGCGCCAGGGTGGCCGCGACCTGCTCCAGGGTCCGGCCGGAGCGGGCCAGCCGGTTGCGCTCGGAGCGACCCAGGAAGTAGGCCAGCACGATCACGGTGGCCAGGCCGGCGATCATGCCCGGCACCATCGGGTTGAACAGCTCCGACGGCGACACCTTCAGCACGGTCGCGGCCCGGACCGTCGGGCCGCCCCACGGCACGATGTTCAGTACGCCGTTGGCCAGGTTGGCCACCACGGTGAGCACCACCGGGCTCATGCCCAGCTTGAGGTAGATCGGCAGCAGCGCGGAGACGGTGATGATGAACGTGGTGGAGCCGTCGCCGTCCAGGGAGACGATCCCGGCCAGCACCGCGGTGCAGACCACCAGCCGCACCGGGTCGTGACCGACCACCCGCAGGATGAACCGGATCAGCGGGTCGAACAGCCCGACGTCGATCATCAGGCCGAAGTAGATGATGGCGAAGAACAGCAGCAATGCGGTCGGCGCGAAATCGCCGACGGCCGTCATGATGGAGTCGACGACGCCTTCCTCGGCCTCCCCGGTGACCCCGAATGCGCCAGCCAGCACGGCGAACGTCAGGGGGACCAGAATGAGCGCGACCATCGGCGTCAGTCTTTTGGACAGGATCAGGTACATGAACACGGCGATCATCGAGAAGCCGAGGGTGATGAGCATCTTCGCTCCTTCTAACCGGAGGTGATGAAGGAACGGTAAGGGCCATTGCGGCCGGCTCGATGCTTGCGAAAATAGGTCGCGCTTATGGCCTTTGACGATGGTTGTGGTCGTTGTGGTCGCGGCAGCGACGACGTCGGCCGGCCGGGTCGAGCGGGGCGGACTCGATGGTGTCGGCGGCCACCGCGCCCGCCCGCGGCCCGCAGCCCGCAGCCCAATCGACCGTAGTGCGGGTCGCCGCCGGCACCGGGACTACCCTGGATCGACGTGACCACTGACGTGTTCTCCGCCCTCGAGGCGCTGCTGCCGCGCGTCGCCAAGCCCGTGCAGTACGTCGGTGGCGAGCTGAACGCGCAGCTCAAGCCGTGGGACTCGGTGGACGTCCGGTGGGCGCTGATGTACCCGGACGCCTACGAGGTGGGGTTGCCCAACCAGGGCGTCATGATCCTCTACGAGGTGCTCAACGAGCGGTCCGACGCCTTGGCCGAGCGCGCCTACGCCGTGTGGCCCGATCTCGAGGCCCTGATGCGCGAGCACGGCGTGCCGGCCTTCACCGTGGACGGGCACCGGCCGCTGGGCGCGTTCGACGTGATCGGGGTCAGTCTCTCCACCGAGCTGGGCTACACGAACCTGCTCACGTCCCTGGACCTGGCGGGCATCCCGCTGCACGCCACCGACCGGACGGTGGACGACCCGGTGGTGCTGGCCGGCGGGCACGCGGCCTTCAACCCGGAGCCGGTGGCCGAGTTCATCGACGCCGCGGCGATCGGCGACGGCGAGGAGATCGTCGGCGACATCACCGACGTGGTCGCGGCCTGGAAGGCCGAGGGGCGGCCCGGTGGCCGGCGCGAGCTGCTGCTGCGGCTCGCCGGTGTCGAGGGCTGCTACGTGCCGGCGCTGTACACCGTGCGCTACCACCCGGACGGGCCGATCGAGGCCGTCGAGCCGGTCGACGACCGGGTACCGGCCACCGTGACCAAGCGCACCACCACCGACCTGGACGCCTGGCCCTACCCGAAGGCGCCGCTGGTGCCGCTGGCCGAGACGGTGCACGAGCGGGCCAGCGTGGAGATCTTCCGGGGCTGCACCCGCGGCTGCCGGTTCTGCCAGGCCGGCATGATCACCCGACCGGTCCGGGAGCGGTCGCTGGCCGGCGTCGGCGAGATGGTCGACGCCGCGGTGCGGGCCAGCGGGTTCGACGAGGTCGGGCTGCTGAGCCTGAGCTCGGCCGACCACTCGGAGATCGCCGAGATCACCAAGGGCCTGGCCGACCGGTACGAGGGCACCAACACGTCGCTCTCGCTGCCCTCCACCCGGGTGGATGCGTTCAACATCGACCTGGCCAACGAGATCTCCCGCAACGGCCGCCGCTCCGGGCTCACCTTCGCCCCCGAGGGCGGCTCCGAGCGGATCCGCCGAGTGATCAACAAGATGGTGTCGGAGGAGGACCTGATCCGCACCGTCAGCGAGGCGTTCGCGCAGGGCTGGCGGCAGGTCAAGCTCTACTTCATGTGCGGGCTGCCCACCGAGACCGACGACGACGTGCTGGAGATCGCCGGCATGGCCCACCGGGTGATCCGGGCCGGACGGGCGGCGGCCGGGCACAACGACGTCCGCACCACGATCTCGATCGGCGGGTTCGTGCCCAAGCCGCACACCCCGTTCCAGTGGGCCGCGCAGGCGCACCCCGACGTCGTCGACGGCCGGCTGCGCAAGCTGCGCGCGGCGGTGAACGCCGACCGCAAGGTGGCCCGCAACATCGGGATGCGCTACCACGACGGGCAGCCGTCGCTGATCGAGGGCCTGCTGGCCCGCGGCGACCGCCGGGTCGGTGCGGTGATCGAGCGGGTGTGGCGGGCCGGTGGCCGGTTCGACGGCTGGAGCGAGCACTTCGACTTCGCGCGCTGGACCGCGGCGGCCGCCACCGAGCTGGAGCCGCTGGGCGTGTCGCTGGAGTGGTTCACCACCCGCGAACGCGACCGGAACGAGGTGCTGCCCTGGGATCACCTGGACTCCGGGCTGGAGCGCGACTGGCTCTGGGCGGACTGGGAGGACGCGCTGGCCGGCCAGGAGCAGGACGACTGCCGCTGGACCCCGTGCTTCGACTGCGGCGTGTGCCCGGCCACCGGTACCGAGATCGAGGTCGGACCGAGCGGGAGCACGCTGCTGCCGCTGACCGTGCTGAACCCGCTGGCCGCACGCTCCGACGTCAACTGATGGCCCGCGTCCGTCCCGGAGAGGCCGCCAACCCGGCCCCGCCCACCGTGGTGCGGGTCCGTATCCGCTTCGCCAAGCGCGGCCGGCTGCGGTTCCTCTCGCATCGGGACGTGGCGCGCAGCTTCGAGCGGGCCATCCGGCGGGCCGGGGTCCCGGTGGCGCATTCGCACGGATTCAACCCGCACCCGCGGTTGTCCTGGGTCGGGGCGGCCCCGACCGGGGCGGCCAGCGAGGCCGAGTACGTCGAGATCGGGCTGACCCGTTCGATGGAGCCGGGGCCACTGGTGGCGGCGCTGGACGCGGCGTTGCCGGCCGGGATCGACGTGCTGGCCGCGGCGATCGGCGAACCGCCCCCGCTGGCCGAGCGGATCGACGCGAGCCGGTGGACGATCGAGCTACCCGGGGTCGCGCCGGCGCAGCTGCGCGCGGCACTGGACGCGCTGCTGGCCGCGGACACGGTCGTCGTGGAGCGGATCACACCCGGTGGGCGCCGCCAGGTCGACGTCCGAGCAGCCCTGGTGGACGCCGAGGTCAGCGCACGGGCACCGGGCGGCGGCGTCGTCGAATCGGGTGTCGCTGCGTCGTCGGCCGCTGCGCCGGCCCGGCACTGTGCGATAATGAGCGCGGTCGTTCGGCAACTGACACCCGCCGTCCGACCCGATGACGTGTTGAGTGCACTCGATCTTGTCGCAGGCCTTGTGCCTCCGGTGCCCGCCAAGGCCACCCGGACGGCTCAAGGACTGCTCGACGACCGAGGCGATCTGGTTGACCCACTCGGCGCGGTCCGGGTTACCGCCCGAGGCTGAGCGAAGGGGTCGGCAGCGGAGTACCGGCGCCCAGCCGGGCCCCGCCCGCCATCGTGAACGACCGCCCCCCGGGGCGGAGCGAGACAACAGGATTGCTCTCCGCGTACCCCGCGGGGAGAACTGCACGTGCCCCTGCGCGGCCGCCTTCTGACGAGGGCGCCCGGGGGCGGAGGAGCTGAATGTCGGAAATCGATTCGCCCGCCGGTAGAGCCGGCGGGCCGGTCCCCGTACCCGCCGTGGACGAACTGCCCGAGAAGATGCGGGTGCACGCGCTGGCCCGCCTGCTCGGGCGGACCAGCCGGGAAGTGATCACCGCGCTGGCCGGTGTCGGCGTCGAGGTGCGGAGCGCCCAGTCCAGCATCGACCGCAAGTCCGCCGAGCAAGTGTTCACGGCGCTGCACGGGAAGGCGACCGGCGCGGGCCCGAGCACCGCCCCGGCCACCGGTCCCGCGGAACCGGATACCACCCCGGACTCCGCCGCCGCGGAGCCGGAGGAGCCGGCCGCCGGGTTGGTCCCGCTGTTCGCGCCGCCGGCCCCGTTGTTCCAGCCGCCGGCAACCCCGGCCCGGCGGCGCCGCGGCGCGGTACCCGAAGCGGTGGAGGATGCGCCGGCCCTCGAGCCGGACGAGCCGGCCGAGGACACCGCCGAGGCGGACACCGGCCCGGCCGAGGGCGATGACGCCGACGACGCGGACAGTGCCGGTCGGCGTCGCCGCCGGCGCGGTCGCCGTGGCCGCGGGCGTGGGCGCGGTGGCGAGGACGACAACGAGTCGGGCGACGGCGACGAGCTCGACACCGGCGAGCCCGCGGCCGCCGACTCCGACGATGCCGACGCGCCCGACTCCCCGTCCGAGTCCGAGGACGACGCCGGCGACGAGGACTCCGACGACGACGGCCAGGCCGACGACTCCGGGGCAACCCGCCGGCGCCGCCGGCGCCGCCGCCGGCGCGGCAACGGGGACGACGGCGAGCCCACCGACGAGTCGGATCCCCCCAACACCGTGGTCCGCGTGCGCCAGCCCCGGGAGCAGCGCGAGCCCCGGGAGCAGCGCGAGCCCGACAGCGGCGACGGCGTGCAGGGCGTGCGCGGCTCGACCCGGTTGGAGGCGAAGCGGCAGCGCCGCCGCGACGGTCGCGACGCCGGCCGGCGGCGGGCCCCGATCCTGTCCGAGGCCGAGTTCCTGGCCCGCCGGGAGTCGGTCGACCGGACGATGGTGGTGCGCGAGCGCGGCGACCGGATCGAGATCGGCGTGCTGGAGGACGACATCCTCGTCGAGCACTTCGTGGCCGGCCCCGGGCGCGAGGGCGGCGCGGGCAAGTCGCTGGTCGGCAACATCTACCTGGGCCGGGTGCAGAACGTGCTGCCCAGCATGGAGGCGGCGTTCGTCGACATCGGCCGCGGCCGCAACGCGGTGCTGTACGCCGGCGAGGTCGACTGGGACTCCGCCGGTCTCGGCGGCAAGGCCCGCCGCATCGAGCAGGCGCTGAGCAGCGGCGACAGCGTGCTGGTGCAGGTCACCAAGGACCCGATCGGGCACAAGGGCGCCCGGCTGACCACGCAGATCAGCCTGGCCGGGCGGTTCCTGGTCTACGTGCCGAGCGGCGGGGCGGCGGGGATCAGCCGCAAGCTGCCCGACATCGAGCGCAAGCGGCTCAAGGACATGCTCAAGGAGATCGTTCCCAGCGAGGCCGGAGTGATCATCCGCACGGCGTCGGAGGGAGTCAGCCAGGAGGCGCTGGAGCGCGACGTGCGCCGGCTGCAGGCCCAGTGGGACATCGTCAAGACCAGGTCGGAGCAGACCGGGCCGCAGAAGCCCAAGGCGCCGACGCTGCTCTACGAGGAGCCGGACCTGCTGATCAAGGTCGTCCGCGACCAGTTCAACGAGGACTTCTCCCGGCTCGTGGTCGAGGGCGACGACGCCTGGGACACGCTGCAGAACTACGTCGGCCATGTCGCCTCCGAGCTGGCCCCGCGGCTGCACCGGCACGTCGGGACCGCCGACGTGTTCGCCGCCTACCGGATCGACGAGCAGCTGCTCAAGGCGCTGGACCGGAAGGTGTGGCTGCCCTCGGGCGGCACGCTGGTCATCGACCGCACCGAGGCGATGACGGTCATCGACGTCAACACCGGCAAGTTCACCGGCTCCGGGGGCAACCTGGAGGAGACCGTCACCCGCAACAACCTGGAGGCGGCCGAGGAGGTCGTGCGCCAGCTGCGGCTGCGTGACATCGGCGGGATCATCGTCATCGACTTCATCGACATGGTGCTGGAGGCCAACCGGGATCTGGTGTTGCGCAGGCTCACCGAATGCCTGGCCCGCGACCGCACCCGACACCAGGTGGCCGAGGTCACCTCGCTGGGCCTGGTGCAGATGACCCGCAAGCGGGTCGGCGGCGGGCTGCTGGAGCACTTCTCCACCCCCTGCGAGCACTGCCGGGGACGCGGCGTGATCGTCAACGCGGAGCCGGTGAGCGAGCCCGAGGCCGGTCAGGCGGAGCGGTCCGAGCGGGAGCCGTCGACCGCGCGCCGGTCGCGCGGAAAGGGCCGGCGCGACTCCGGAGCGCCCGCCGAGGGCGAGTCCGATGGCCGCCGGCGCAACGGGTCGACCCGCAACGGTTCCCCGGTCGACGTGGCCAGCCGGACCGGCCTGGACACCCGACCCGATCGGGCCGAGGCCGACACCGACGTCGGCGCGCCCTTGCCGGAGCCGGTGGAACCCACCGTGATCGAGGTCGATCCGGTCGCGGTCGACGCCGAGCTCGCCGGTGCGGACCGGGTCGCCGACGTGGCCGCGGACGCGGTCGAGGAGATCGTCGTCGAGCGGACCCTCGCCGAGCGGACCGTCGCCGAGCGGCCCCTCGCCGAGCGGCCCCTCGCTGAGCGGTCGGGGCACGACGGGGCCGCGCCGGCTGTCGAGGGTGGCAACGGCAGGTCACGCCCGCGCCGGGGCCGGGTCACCCGCACCGCCGGCGCGCCCGCGGCCGGCTCCGGCGAGGCCCCGGTGGTCGCCGTGGTCACCGTGCCGACCGCGGCCGCCGACCCCGGGGGCGGCGCCGATGGCGACACCGCAGCCGAGCCGGTGGCGGTGGTCCCGCCGCAGCCGGCGCCGAGCGCGGCCACCCGGCCGCGCCGCAGCCGCCGGTCGGCCTCCCGACCGGCCGGACCGCCGGCCGCGGAGCCCGGTGACGCCGGAGGAGACCCGGTTTGACCCTCCGAGATTCGTTTCCGTACCCTGGGACACCTGCGCTGCACCGTCGCCCGGTGCAGCCCGCGTCGGGCAGGCCTGGCGCATCGTCCCCCGAGCTTCAGGAGCAGTGCGTCGATGTACGCGATCGTCAAGACCGGCGGTAAGCAGTACAAGGTGGCCGTCGACGACGTGCTCACGGTCGAGAAGATCGACGGTGAGCCCGGCGCGGAGATCACGTTCCCGGCGGTGCTGCTGGTGGACGGCGACGACGTCACCACCGACATCGACGCGCTGGCCGGGGCGTCGATCACCGCGACGGTTGTCGAGCACACCAAGGGCCCCAAGATCCGCATCCACAAGTTCAAGAACAAGACCGGGTACCACAAGCGTCAGGGCCACCGGCAGCCGCTGACCAGGGTCCAGGTCACCAAGATCGCGAAGTGACGATTCAACTACGCAAGGGAGACCGGCCATGGCACACAAGAAGGGCGCGTCCAGCTCGCGCAACGGCCGCGACTCCAACGCCCAGCGTCTCGGCGTCAAGCGGTTCGGCGGCCAGGTGGTGAACGCCGGGGAGATCCTGATCCGGCAGCGCGGCACCAAGTTCCACCCCGGGACGGGCGTCGGCCGCGGCAGCGACGACACACTGTTCGCGCTGGTCGAGGGGGCGGTCGAGTTCGGCTACACCCGCGGCCGCAAGGTCGTCAATGTGGTACCGGCGCAGGTCTGAGGCCTGTAAAACAACTCTGTCACCGGCGGGCCGCCCATGGGGTGGCCCGCCGTTGTCGTGTGTGAGGAGAGACCGATGGCGAAGTTCGTCGACCGCGTGGTGGTGCACGCCACCGCGGGCGCGGGCGGCAACGGCTGCGCCTCGGTGCACCGGGAGAAGTTCAAACCGCTGGGCGGGCCGGACGGCGGCAACGGCGGCCGCGGCGGGTCGGTGGTGCTGGTCGTCGACCCCGGCGTGCACACGCTGCTCGACTTCCACCACCGCCCGCACGCCGCGGCGCGCAACGGCAAGCAGGGACAGGGCGGCTTCAAGGCCGGCGCCAACGCCGACGACCTGGAGCTGCGGGTGCCCGACGGCACCGTGGTGTTCTCCGCGGACGGCGAGATCGTCGCCGACCTGGTCGGGCCGGGCACCCGGTTCGTGGCTGCCGCCGGTGGGCGCGGCGGGCTGGGCAACGCGGCGCTGGCCTCGGCCGCGCGCAAGGCACGGCGGTTCGCGCTGCTCGGCGAGCCCGGTGAAGCCCGCGACCTGGTGCTCGAGCTGCGCTCGATGGCCGACGTCGGCCTGGTGGGGTTCCCGTCGGCCGGCAAGTCGTCACTGGTCGCGGCGCTCTCCGCGGCCCGCCCGAAGATCGCCGACTACCCGTTCACCACGCTGGTGCCGCAGTTGGGCGTGGTCAGCGCGGGCGAGCAGGTGTACACCATCGCCGACGTGCCCGGTCTGATCCCCGGGGCCTCCGAGGGGCGCGGGCTCGGGCTGGACTTCCTGCGGCACATCGAGCGCTGCTCGGTGCTGGTGCACGTCGTGGACTGCGCGACCCCGGAACCGGGCCGTGACCCGATCTCCGACATCGAGGCGCTGGAGAACGAGCTCGGCCGCTACACCCCGGCTCTCGGCGGCGAACTGGCGACCCGGCCCCGGCTCGTCGCGCTGAACAAGATCGACGTCCCGGACGCGGCAGAGCTGGCCGAGCTGGTGGCTGCCGACCTGCGCGAACGTTTCGGCTGGCCGGTGTACCTGATCTCCACCGCAACCCGGGCCGGCCTGCGTGAGCTGTCGTTCGCGCTGGCCGAGCGGGTGCGCGAGTACCGGGCGGCGCAGCCGGTGGCCGAACCCACCCGGATCGTGCTGCGTCCGACCGCCGTGGACGACGCGGGGTTCACCGTCGAGCCCGACGCGGAGTTGCCCGGCGGCTTCATCGTGCGCGGTGCCCGCCCCGAGCGTTGGATCCGGCAGACCTCCTTCGACAACGACGAAGCCGTGGGCTACCTGGCCGACCGGCTGGCCCGGTTGGGGGTGGAGGAAGCGCTGGCCGAGGCGGGGGCCCGGCCCGGCGCGCCGGTGACCATCGGCGATGTCACGTTCGACTGGGAGCCGACCACACCGGCCGGGGTGGCCATTCTGATGTCCGGCCGCGGCACCGACCGGCGGCTGGAGCAGGACACCCGGGTGCGGGCAGCCGAGCGCAAGGCCGCCCGCAACGAGCGTCGGCGGGACCGCTCCCACGAGGAACTGCTGGCCGAGCTGGACGAGGCACCGTTCGGGGACGACGGATGACCACCGTGCCCGGCGCCGGGTCCCGGCGCAGGTCGACCACCGGTTTCCGCGGACGCGGGGGCCGGGGTTGACCGCGGTGCGGCGGCAGCTGGCGGCGGCCCGGCGGCTGGTGGTGAAGGTGGGGTCGTCCTCGCTGACCAGCCTGACCGGCGGCCTCGACCCGATGCGGCTCGACGCGCTGGTGGACGCGCTGGCCGCGCGCCGGGCCGGCGGCAGCCAGGTGGTGCTGGTGTCCTCGGGCGCGATCGCCGCCGGGCTGGCCCCGCTGCAGCTGACTCGCCGACCCCGCGACCTGGCCACCCAGCAGGCCGCCGCCGCGGTCGGCCAGCTGCTGCTCGCCCAGGCCTACGGCGTCTCCTTCGCCCGGCACGGGCAGCGGATCGGCCAGGTGCTGCTGACCGCCGACGACATGGTCCGGCGCGCGCACTACCGCAACGCGCAACGCACGCTGGAGCGGCTGCTCGGGCTCGGCGTGTTGCCGGTGGTCAACGAGAACGACACCGTGGCCACCGACGAGATCCGGGTCGGCGACAACGACCGGCTGGCCGCGCTGGTCGCGCACCTGATCGGCGCCGACGGGCTGGTGCTGCTCTCCGACGTCGACGGCCTCTACGACGGCGACCCGCGGCTGCCCGGCGCCCGGCTGCTGTCCGACGTGGGTGCGCCGGCCGACCTGGACGCGGTGCGGGTGGCCAGGGCCGGTGCCGACAGCCTGGGTACCGGCGGGATGGCCACCAAGATCACCGCGGCCGAGATGGCGTCGGCGTCGGGCATCCCCGTGCTGCTGGCCGCGGCCGAGGACGTGGCCGCGGCGCTGGATGTGTCCGAGGCGGGCCCCAAGGTGGGCACCGCGTTCCGGCCGTCCGGGCGCCGGTTGTCGGCCCGCCGGTTCTGGCTGCGGCACGCCGCCGACGTCCGCGGCACCCTGGAGCTGGACGCCGGGGCGGTGACCGCGGTGCTGGAGTGGCGGCGGTCCCTGCTGGCGGCCGGGATCCGCGGGATCAGCGGCGACTTCGTGGCCGGTGACGTGGTCGACCTGGTCGGCCCGGCGGGGACCGTGGTGGCCCGTGGGGTCGTCGGCTTCGACGCCGCCGAGCTGCCCGAGCTGATCGGCCGCCGGTCCCGTGACGTCCCGCCCGAGCAGCGCCGCGAGGTGGTGCACGCCGACGACCTGGTCGCGGTCGCCCTCCGGGCCCGTGAGTGCTGAGCCGTGCTCTAACACGGCCCAGCACTCACGGGCCCGAAGGGCGGCTCAGCCGGCGAGGAGACGGTGGCTGGTCCGGGCGGCCGGGCTGGTCGCGCGCAGGGCGTCGACCAGTGCCTGCCCGGCGGTAGTCAGGGCGGCGTCGTCGAGCGCGCCCAGCGCGTCCAGGATGAAGATCGCGTTGCGGGTGGATCCGGTCAGCCGGGTGCGGGTGCACTGCCGCCAGTTCCAGCGCCGGCAGGTCACCCCGGCGTCGTCGCGCCAGACGACCTCGCCCGGCTCCGGGTGCTCCAGCACCGGTTCGCCACCCGCGCTGGTGTCGAAGTCCTCACCGCCGTCCGCCCGGACCAGCCGGGGCGGGCCGATGTAGCGGTCGAGGTCCTCGCCGCCCACCGGCAGCACGTGCGCGACCGAGACCGCGTTGTAGGCGTCGGTCAGCCGGTCCACCCGCGGCATCCCGTCCGGCACCCGC
>Ga0190265_10001365_pt1 | contig 16040 bp, 14 predicted proteins | sample Popmic124T_FD_133135 | JGI IMG/M metagenome (GOLD analysis project Ga0190265, IMG submission 133135) | Populus adjacent soil microbial communities from riparian zone of Indian Creek, Utah, USA - 124 T | ecosystem: Environmental > Terrestrial > Soil > Riparian zone | place: USA: Utah | collected...
GCACAACCTGGAGACGGTGCCCCGGATCTTCAAGCGGATCCGGCCCGCGTTCCGCTACCAGCGCTCCCTGGACGTGATCACGAAGGCGCGGGCGGCCGGTCTGGTCACCAAGTCGAACCTGATCCTGGGCATGGGCGAGACCCCCGACGAGGTCACCGCGGCGCTGCGCGACCTGCACGACGCCGACTGCGAGATCATCACGATCACCCAATACCTGCGCCCGACCCCTAGACACCACCCGGTGGAGCGCTGGGTGAAGCCGGAGGAGTTCGTCCGGCACTCGGAGGCGGCCGAGGAGATCGGCTTCGCCGGGGTGATGGCGGGCCCGCTGGTGCGCTCCTCCTACCGCGCTGGGCGGCTCTACGCGCAGACCGTGCGCAGGCGCGGCGAGCAGCTGCCACCCGGGCTGGAGCACCTGGCCGACGAGGGCGCCGCGGTCCAGGAGGCCCGCTCGCTGCTGGCCCGGTAACCGCTCGGCAACGACGCCGGTGCCGCCGTAATGGCGGCGGTCCGGGCCGTGGACAGACCCGTATCCTGAAAACCATGGCCGGTAAGCCCGATAAGGCAGCGAAGAAGGAAGCCAGGCGCGCCAAGCGCGCCGAGTCGAAGGCGCGCCGGCGGCAGATCTGGGAAGTCTTCAAGATGCAGCGCCGGACCGACAAGGCGCTGCTGCCGCTGATGATCGGGTCGGTGCTCGCCGGGGCGGCACTGGCGTTCCTCATCGGCTGGTTCTTCAACCTGCACTGGGTGCTGCTGCCGGTGGGCATCGCGATCGGTCTGCTGGCCGCGGTGAGCATCTTCGGGCGCCGGGCCCAGCGGTCGGTCTACTCGAAGGCCGAGGGGCAGCCGGGCGCCGCGGGCTGGGCCCTGGACAACATGCGCGGGCAGTGGCGGGTCAAGGCCGGCATCGCCGGCACCACCCACCTCGACGCGGTGCACCGGGTGATCGGCCGACCCGGCGTGATCCTGGTCGCCGAGGGCGCGCCGCACCGGGTGAAGACCCTGCTGTCCCAGGAGAAGAAGCGGATTGCCAGGGTGATCGGCACGACGCCGATCTACGAGGTTGTGGTGGGCAACGACGAGGGCCAGGTGCCGCTGGGCAAACTGCAGCGGCACCTGATGAAGCTGCCCCGCAACATCTCCGCCAAGGAGATGGAATCGATCGACGCGAAGCTGGCCGCGCTCGGCTCCCGCGCCGCCGCACTGCCCAAGGGCCCGCTCCCGGCCGGGGCCAAGATGCGCAGCCCGCAGCGCACCGTGCGCCGGCGCTGAGCACCCCGCCCCGCTCTCGTCACCACCGGACCGGTTGCCGCAGCAGCGTCCGCATCCGCTCGTCCGGCGTGTCGGCCGGGTCGGTCAGGTACACCTCGGTGTGCGGCCCGATCGGCTCCCGGCCCTGCGCACCGACGAACCGCGCGAGCGTGGCGATCGACGGCGCCTCGTCCGCGTAGCGTCCGCGGTGCAGCAGCTGCGCCACCAGCTGCGCCCCGGCCCGGCGCAGGTGCACCGGCGCCGCGAACCGGGCCGCCGCGGCGGCCACGGATGCCGCGTCGACGCCGGGTGGCGCTGGCACCAGCAGCCGCCAGTGCCAGCCGGTCGGGGAGTCGAGCTCGAACCGCAGCGGGTCGCCGTGCTGGGCGTAGCTGCCCTCGAGCGGCACGTCGTCGCGGGCGCCGAGCAGCCTCCGCACGGCGAACAGCGCCCGGATCGCCGCGGCGAACGCGGGCTCCTCGGCCGCACCGGTGCCGTCGACGCTGAGCACGTCCCGGGCCGGGACGACGGTCAGCACGGGGGTGATCACGTCGGTGTCGATGTCCATGCCGCCAGGCTCGGGTCTCCCGCACGGGGAGGGTCAACCCCGGCCTCAGCGCGTGCGCACGACGACCGTGCGGGCGGCCAGGTCGTGCCAGCCGCGGCCGTCGTCGTCGCGGAACAGCGGGGGCAGCACCAGGGCGATCAGCGCGGTGCGCAGCAGCGCCCGCGGGATGCCGATCACCGCAGCGGCGTCGACCGAGGCCACCCGGATGCCGAGGGCCGTCATCCCGGCGCTGGCCCCGAACACCGCCACCGGAACCGCGGTGAGCAGGTACCACACCCCGAGCACCGTCCAGCCGAACAGCCCCCCGCCGATCGCGTCGGTGCCGCTGAACAGCGCCGCGATCAGGTAACCGAGCAGCCAGTCGACGGTCAACGCCGCCAGCCGCCGCCCGAGGCCCGCGGCCGAGCCGACGCCGTCGGCGGGCAGCCCGACCCGTTCTCCGCGGTACCCGGCAGCCGGATCGGCCGTCGGTCCGGGTAGCCAGGACCCGATCCAGCGGGGCATGGCCCCAGCCTAGTGCGCCGGCCCGCGGGGTGTCGGGGAACGGCTGCGGTGCCCCGTCATGGGTGTTCGCGTTGCCCAGGCGGAACACGACAGGAACACGCAGGTGAGATTCGGTACCTAGCGTTCACACGCGCAGAAACCCGGACGAACGCACCGTAGCCGCCACGTTCGGCCTTCCCCCCATCGATACCTGGAGCGGAACCTATGAGCGGGAGCACCTCGCGTCGCCATGCCATCGATGCGGTCGCGAACTATCACGTGCCCGAGCTGGACTGCACCGAGTCGCTCGGCGACCTGTTCGGCCGCAACGTGTTCGGAACGTCGGTGATGAAGTCCCGCTTGCCGAAGCACATCTACAAGTCCGTGCTCGCCACCATCGACCGGGGCGTGCCGCTGGACCCGATGGTCGCCGACGTGGTCGCCGCGGCCATGAAGGACTGGGCCATCGAGAACGGGGCCTCCCACTACGCGCACGTCTTCTACCCTCTGACCGGGCTCACCGCCGAGAAGCACGACTCGTTCCTGAGCCCCGAGTCCGACGGCACCTCGATGGCCGAGTTCGCCGGCAAGACACTGGTGCAGGGCGAGCCGGACGGGTCCAGCTTCCCCAACGGCGGCATCCGCAGCACCTTCGAGGCCCGCGGCTACACCGGCTGGGACGTCACCAGCCCGGCCTTCATCCTGGAGAACCCGAACGGGAACACGCTGTGCATCCCGACCGTGTTCATCTCCTGGACCGGGGAGGCGCTGGACAAGAAGACCCCGCTGCTGCGCTCCCAGCAGGCGATGAGCAAGCAGGCGATGCGGCTGCTGAAGCTGTTCGGGCACACCGACGTCGACACGGTGGTCTCCTACGCCGGTGCCGAGCAGGAGTACTTCCTCATCGACCGGCACTTCTACCTGCGCCGCCCGGACCTGCTCGCCAGCGGCCGCACCCTGTTCGGGGCCAAGCCGTCCAAGGGTCAGGAGTTCGACGACCACTACTTCGGGGCCATCCCGGAGCGGGTGCTCGCCTACATGATCGAGGTCGACCGGGAGCTGTTCAAGCAGGGCATCCTGGCCAAGACGCGGCACAACGAGGTGGCCCCCGGGCAGTTCGAGATCGCGCCGCTGTTCGAGAAGGCCAACCTCGCGCACGACCACCAGCAGCTGATGATGACCACGCTCAAGCGGGTCGCGAAGCGCTACGGCATGGAGTGCCTGCTGCACGAGAAGCCGTTCGCCGGCGTCAACGGCTCCGGCAAGCACGTCAACTTCTCCCTCGGGAACTCCCACCAGGGCAATCTGCTCAACCCCGGTGACACCCCGCACGAGAACGCGCAGTTCCTGGTGTTCTGCGCGGCGATCATCCGCGGCGTGCACCGGTTCGGCGGGTTGCTGCGCGCCGTCGTCGCCTCGGCCAGCAACGACCACCGCCTGGGGGCCAACGAGGCGCCGCCGGCCATCATCTCGATCTTCCTCGGCGAGCAGCTGGCGGACGTGTTCGAGCAGGTGGCCAAGGGCGGCGCCACCGGGTCCAAGGGCTCCGGCACGCTGACCGTCGGGGTCGACACGCTGCCCGAGTTCAAGGCCGACCCCGGCGACCGCAACCGCACCAGCCCGTTCGCCTTCACCGGCAACCGCTTCGAGTTCCGGGCGCCCGGCTCGTCGCAGTCGATCTCCGGCCCGATGGTCGCGGTGAACACCCTGCTGGCCGAGTCGATCGACCACATCGCCACCGAGCTGGAGGGGATGGTGGCCGAAGGCACCGACTTCGACGAGGCCGTGCAGAAGGTCCTGCAGAACATCATCACCGAGCACGGTGCCGTGGTGTTCAACGGGGACGGCTACTCCGAGGCCTGGCAGACCGAGGCGGCCGCGCGCGGGCTGCCGAACCTGCGCACGTCCGTCGAGGCGCTGCCGCAGTTGGGTGACCCGGAGGTGATCGAGCTCTTCGACCGCTACGGCGTGCTGTCCCCGCGCGAGCTGGCCAGCCGTCTGGAGGTCTACCTCGAGCAGTACGTGCTGTCCGTGCACGTGGAGGCCAAGGAGACCGCCGAGCTGGCCAGGACCACGGTGCTGCCGGCCGCGCTGCGCTACCAGGGCGAGCTGGCCGGCGTCGCCGCGAACCTGAAGGCCATCGGCGCATCCGTGGACACCGGCACGCTGGACACGGTCTCGGCCGGGGTCAGCGCGTTGACCTCGGCCGTCGCCGAGCTCGACGCCGCACTCGGCGGCCACGGCGGGGACACGCTGCAGGACGAGGCCACCTTCGCCGGTAGCAAGCTGGTGCCGTCGATGGCGGCGGTCCGCGAGGCCGCCGATGCCCTCGAAGGGGTCGTCGCCGACGACCTGTGGCCGCTGCCGACCTACCAGGAGATGCTCAACATCCTCTGACCGCGACCGGTGGTACCCGACACCGGCACGCGGCCGTTAACCTCTGCGAAACCATTGAGTGATGGGCGGGCAACAACGCGCCCTTAGTTTCGCCGAGAAACCACGCGTCGAATGAAGGAGTCAGAGAGGGTGTTCAGCAACGCCGAAGAGCTCTTGAGCTACATCTCGGACGAAGACATCGAGTACGTCGACGTCCGGTTCTGCGACCTGCCCGGGGTCATGCAGCACCTGACTGTCCCGGCGTCCACCGTGGACCAGGACTTCCTGGACAACGGCGTGGCATTCGACGGCTCCTCCGTTCGCGGCTTCCAGGCCATCAACGAGTCCGACATGGCCCTGTTCCCGGACCCGGCCACGGCCCGCGTCGACCCGTTCCGCAAGCACAAGACGCTCAACATGAACTTCTTCGTGCACGACCCGATCACCGGCGAGCCGTACAGCCGCGACCCGCGCAACGTCGCCCGCAAGGCCGAGGAGTACCTGGCCGCCTCCGGTGTGGCCGACACCTGCTACTTCGGCGCCGAGGCCGAGTTCTACATCTTCGACTCGGTCCGCTTCAGCTCGGAGGCGCACGAGAGCTACCACCACATCGACTCGATCGAGGGCTGGTGGAACACGGGCCGTCAGGAGGACGGTGGCAACCTCGGCTACAAGGTCAACTACAAGGGCGGCTACTTCCCGGTGCCGCCGGTGGACCACTACGCCGACCTGCGCGACGACATGGCCACCAACCTGACCAACGCCGGCTTCGTGCTGGAGCGCGGCCACCACGAGGTGGGCACCGCCGGTCAGGCCGAGATCAACTACAGGTTCAACACGCTGCTGCACTCGGCCGACGACCTGATGCTGTTCAAGTACATCATCAAGAACACCGCCTGGCACGCCGGCAAGACCGTCACCTTCATGCCCAAGCCGCTGTTCGGGGACAACGGATCGGGCATGCACGCGCACCAGTCGCTGTGGAAGGACGGCTCGCCGCTGTTCCACGACGAGGCCGGCTACGGCGGGCTCTCGGACCTGGCGCGCTACTACATCGGCGGCATCCTGCACCACGCGCCGAGCCTGCTGGCCTTCACGAACCCGACGGTGAACTCCTACCACCGCCTGGTGCCGGGCTTCGAGGCTCCGGTGAACCTGGTCTACTCGGCGCGCAACCGCTCCGCCTGCATCCGGATCCCGCTGACCGGCAACAACCCCAAGGCCAAGCGCCTGGAGTTCCGTTGCCCGGACTCGTCGGGCAACCCGTACCTGGCGTTCTCCGCGATGATGATGGCCGGCATGGACGGCATCAAGAACAAGATGGAGCCGCCGGCGCCGGTGGACAAGGACCTCTACGAGCTGCCGCCCGAGGAGGCCAAGGACATCGCGCAGGTGCCGTCCAGCCTGGGTGCGGTCATCGACCGGCTCGAGGGCGACCACGAGTACCTGCTCGAGGGTGGCGTGTTCACCCCGGACCTGATCGAGACCTGGATCCAGCTCAAGCGGGACAACGAGATCGACCCGCTGCGGCTGCGCCCGCACCCCTACGAGTTCGCCCTCTACTACGACGTCTGATCGCACCGATCCACCGAGACCCGGTCTTCCCCCGCTCGCGGGAGGAGGCCGGGTCTCCGTCGTGCCGGGGTTCGCGGTGCGCCACCCAGGGGTGTGACCTCACCCTGGGTGGCGCACCCAGCTCAGGGCCTGCTCCGGGGTCGGGTCTCCCGGCACCCGCGGTCCCACGGCGCTGTGCGATGCGGTCAGACCGATCGACAACCGCGCGCCGAGCGCGTGCAGCCGAGGACCGTGCTCGCGGGCGTGGTGGCCGCAGAACAGCAGCTCACCGGCTTCACCCAGGACCGCTCGCATGATCGCGGCCGCCGGGCACCGGTCACAGCGGTCGCTGCGGGTCAGCGGAGCCGTAGCGGCTCCCGGGGTGGATGTGGCGTTCATGCCGAGCCTCCTGCACCGTGTCGTCTGCTCTGAAGAGCGCGCAGCGCGTCAGCCGATACCGAGAGCTGCGCGCCCGGCCGGGGTGAGCTGCGCCAGCCCGCTGCCGGCCGCGGCGATCAGGCCGGCTGCGGCCAGTCGGGACCCGACGAACTGGTCGGCGCAGAACAGGCCGTCGATCCGCAGCGCCATGCCCTGCAGTCCGGCCAGCATGCAGCGGCCCGCGGCCACTGCCCGCAGCACTGCGCGGTCCCGGTGGCTCAGTGCGTCGGCGCCCGGCGCGCCGGAGCTCGCCGCCGACGTCGCCTGGTCGATGGTCATGTCGGTGTTCCTGTCGGTGGTCATGTGACGGCCCTCCCCTTCGCTGCGTCCGGCCCCGTGGTGGTGTCGGTTCGATGTGAGTTGGACCACGCCGCGGCCGATTTCTCATCGGTGCGGTCGGGATTCGTTTCACCGGGGCGTGCCGGTTCGCCCCGGCGGGCGAGGATCGGCGCCGCCGCGGGATCTGCCGGCCGGGGCTAGCTGATGGCCGCGGCGGCCATCAGCTCCACCACGTGCACGCCGAGCCTCAGGTCGCAGGGGTGGTCGGTGCGGCCGGACCCGGCCAGTTCGGCCAGCTCGTCGACGGCGGACGCGCAGGCCAGCGCCTCCGACTCGCGGGCCGGCATGATGCTGATGCCGGCGTCGCCCCACACCAGGAACTCCACGCCCGCCGCGGCGGGGGGCGCCAGCACGGTCAGGGTCGCCGTCGAGGACCGGCCGCCCTCGTGCCCCAGCACGAGGTGCACCACGTCGCCGGCGCCACGGGTGCCGCTCACGCTCAGCACCGGGCCGACGGCCGCCGTCATCGTGGAGATCACGTGCGGGGTGAGATCGGTGAAGGCGCCGCGGTCCCGCCGCCAGGCCGACCCGGCGAACGGGTTGCCCGGCGTGTCCAGCGCGGTGAGCCAGCGGACCATGCCGCCGCGCCACCCGCCGGTGGCCGCGAGGTCGGCGAACCAGGCCCGCCCGGAGGTCGAATAGCGGTCGGTGAAGAACACCAGGGCGGTGACCCCGGCGGCGGCGACGGCGTCCCGCACCGCGTGCGCCTCCTCGACGGTGAGCGCGACCGGCTTGTCCAGCAGCAGGTGCTTGCCCGCCGCGGCCGCCTGCACCGCCAGCGCGGGCTGCGCCGCCGGGGCCACCGAGAACACTACGGCGTCCACATCGGACAGCAGCTCGGCGTAGCTGGGGTATCCGCGGGTGTCCAGTGCGGCGGCGGCGCGCCGCGTCCGATCCGGGTCCCGGCCCCAGATCCCGGCGAGGTCCGCACGTCCGGCGGCGGCGATGCCCGGCCCGGTCGCGAGGTGCGCCCACGGCCCTGTCCCGACCAGTCCGACCCGCACCCGCCACCTCCGAAGTCCCGAACGGACACGCTAGCCCGATTCCCGCTACCCGAGCCCCCGGAGGTCGATCCACACGCCGGTGTCGGGCGGGATCCGCCCGTCCGACAGCGGCCCGCTGGCCAGCAGCACCCGTCCGGCCGGCAGCTCCACCGGGCGCTCGCCCATGGCCAGGGCGAGCAGGAACCGTTCGCCCCGGCGGACCACCAGCGTGCCGTCCGCGTCCGTGGCGACGACGGCGGCGTCGTCGGCGCTCCACGCGCCGTCGCCGTGCAGCCGGGCGCGCAGGGCCAACGCGGTCCGGCACAGCTCCAGCGTGGACGCCGCGTCCCCGGTCTGGGCCTGCACCGACAGCTCGCCCCATCCCTCGGGGACCGGCAGCCACGGCTCCGGTTCCGCGCTGCCGGAGAACCCGTGGTGACCGGCCGGATCGCGCCGCCACGGCAACGGCACCCGGCAACCGTCCCGGGAGCGCCCGGCCCGCGGCCACGCCGGGTCCCGCCGGGCGGGCGCGGGGATGTCGACCTCGGGCAGCCCGAGCTCCTGGCCCTGGTAGAGGTAGGCGGCACCGGGCAGGCCCAGCACCGCCAGCAGCGCCGCGCGGGCACGGGCCAGGCCGCGGGCGCCCCCTCCGTAGCGGGTCGGCCCCCGCGGCACGTCGTGGTTCTCCACCACCCACGTCACCGGGGCGGCGCCCACCGCCCGCTGAGCCAGCAGCTGCTGCAGCGCCTCCCGCCACGACCCGGGATCCCACGGCGCGCTGAGCAGGGCGAAGGCGAACGCCTGGTGCAGCTCGCCGTCCCGCGTGTAGCGGGCGGCACGCACCGGCTCCAGGTTCACCTCGCCGATCAGGGCCCGCGGCGGCGTGTAGGTGTCGGTCAGCGCGCGCCACCGGCGGTACACACCGTGCACCTCGTCCTGGTCGCAGGCCAACGGGTTGGCCCGCAGCTGCATCGACGGCACCGCCGCCGGATCGGGCAGGTCCGGCAGGCCGGGCGCCTTGAACAGCCCGTGCGCCACGTCGATGCGCAGCCCGTCGACGCCGCGGTCGAACCAGAACCGCAGCACCTGGTCGAAGAACGCCGCCGTCGCCGGGTTCCGCCAGTTCCAGTCCGGTTGCTCCGGCGCGAACATGTGCAGGTACCACTCCCCCGGCCTGCCGTCCCGCTCGGCGATCCTGCTCCAGGCCGGGCCACCGAACACGCTGGGCCAGTTGTTCGGCGGTTCACCGCCACCGGGGCCGCGCCCCGGCGCGATGTGGAACCGGTCCCGTTCCGGGCTGCCCGGGTCGGCCGCCACCGCCGCCCTGAACAGGGGATGCTCGACCGAGCAGTGGTTGGGTACCAGGTCGACGACCACTCGCAGCCGCAGCTCGTGCGCCCGGGCCAGCAGCCGGTCGAACCCGGCCAGGTCGCCGAAGAGCGGGTCCACGTCGCAGTAGTCGCTGACGTCGTAGCCGTGATCGGCCTGCGGGGAACGCTGGAACGGGGTCAGCCACACCGCGCCGGCACCGAGTGCGGCGACGTGGTCCAGGTGGTCCAGGATCCCGGCGAGATCACCGATCCCGTCGCCGTCCCCGTCGCCGAACGAGCGCGGGTAGACCTGGTAGACGACCGCGTCCCGCCACCACCGTTCGACCATTCGCGAGGGCTATCCGGCCGCCGCGAGCTGCGGCCGCGCCCGGTGCTCGAGCTGCGCGGCCGCCGGTCGGGGCAGCCGCCAGCCGGAGCGCCGTTCCAGGTCACCCAGCCGGCGCAGCGCCCGCTGGTAGGCGCTGCGCCGTTCCGCCTCGTACGGCGAGGCCAACGCGAGTTCGAGCAGCGTCGTGACCTGCTCGACCAGGCGGCGCTCGCCGGGGGCGAAGCGGGCGTCCCGCACCCGCTCGGCCGCGTCGACCGCGGCGCCCCACGACCGCTCGGCGCGCTCCGCGGCCGCGACGAACCGCTCCGCGTACTCGCGCCCGGGAAAACGATCGGTGCACAGGGCGACCGCCTCGGCGAAGGCGTCCACGAAACGGGCGGTGGCCGGTTGCGTCACGTCGGCCAGTGCCGGCAGCCGCAGCACGGCGCGCACGTCGCACTCGTACTCGGTGTAGGCCTGGGCGGTCTGCCGGTGCCGACGCACGGCGTCGTCCCAGCGGGCGCGCCACCAGCCGTCCGGGTCGCGAGCGGGCGCGGGCCCGCCGAGCAGCGGTACCCGGTTGAGCAACAGCGCGCCGCGCCTGCTGAGCAGCACCATCCCGGACAGGATCAGCACCGCGAAGGCCAGCGTCGGCAGCAGCGGCCACCAGTCCCACCACGGGCCGCCGTCCCAGTGCCGCCCCCAGCCCGGCCCGCCGTGCCAGCCGTGCCAGTCGGCGTCGCCGTGCCGGCCGTGACCGGATCCACCCAGGTGCTCGTGTCGATCTGCACCAGGTCCCATGTCCGCCTCCGACCGGCCGCCACTGGATCGCCCGGTCGCACCCTAACCGGATCCGGCCCGCACCGCGGTGAAGTCGTCGTGCTCGCTCACAGCAGGCTCCCAGGCAGTCATGGGTCAGCGAGCGCCGACCGGTCGTCTCAGTCCTCGGCCCCGGTCTGCCCGACCAGGCCGGCGGCGGCGATGCCGGCCAGCGCGGCCGCCTCGTCGTTCAGGGAGGCGTCCCCGGTGACCCCGACGGCGCCGAGCAGCCGGCCGTCGCCGTCCCGGATGAACACGCCCCCGGGCACCGAGAGGATCTTCCCGCCGGCCAGCGCGGCGACCGAGGTGAAGAACTCGGCCGAGTCCGCGGCCCGGGCGGCGATGGCGCGGTTGGTCATGCCCAGGCCGAGCACGCCCCAGGCCTTGGCGACGGCCAGGTCCGGGCGCAGGTTGCCCGAACCGTCCTGGCGGCCGAGCGCGACGAGCGCTCCTCCGGGATCGAGCACCGCCGCGGTGAGCGGGTTGAAACCCTGTTCGGTGCCGTGTGCGAGGGCCGCGTCGACGATGGTCCGGGCCTGGTCGAGTGTGATGGTCACGGCGAGATCATGCCTCAGCCGGCCCGGCGCAGCCGCAGCACCGCGAACGGCCCGGTGTCTACAGCAGCAGAATCCAGCCCGCCACGATCACGGCTGCACCAGCCAGCAGCCCGAACAGCGCCGACCACATTCCGGCCGGCGCCCGGGTGAGGCCGGCCAGCATGTCCGCGTCGGAATCGCCACGCCGACCTCGGCGGTGGCTGCGGCGCAGCTCGCCGACCGCGCGCAGGCCGCCGAACAGCAGGAACCAGCACAACGCCGCGGCGAACCCGTCCTGCAGCCTGGCTCCGCCCCAGCCGGCGACCGCCGCGACCAGCCCGCCGGTGGCCAGCACGGCCAGCGCGCCGTAGACGTTGCGCACATGGATCAGGGTGGCGGCGAGCAGGCCGAGCGCGATCCACAGCATCACCCCCGCCTGGTCCGCGGCCACCAGCAGCGCGCCCGCGATCCCGAGCAGCGACGGGGCCGGGTAGCCACCGAGGAAGGTGAACACGAGCCCAGGCCCGCGGCGGGCCCCGGTGGAGACGGTCAGCCCGGAGGTGTCGGCGTGCAGCCGGATCCCGGTGAGCCCGCGCCCGGCGAGCACCGCGACCAGCGCGTGCCCACCCTCGTGGGCGATGGTCACCACGGTCCGGGTCCACCGCCACAGCGCGGTCCAGCCGACGGCGATCAGGGCGAGCGCCGCGGCGAGCAGCACCGCCGGCCGGGCACCCACGACGCCGCGCAGGGTGTCGAGGCCGACCTCGAGCACGTCCCGCACCCCGGCAGTCTCGCAGCCGGGCGGACACCGGCCCGGCGCGGGTCAGTCCCTGCGGCCGCTGAACGCGAGGCCGGCCCCGAGCAGGATCATGCTGATCCCACCGACGCCGCCGACGCGGCGGATCCGGGCCGGCGAGGTGGCGAACCAGGCCCGGGCGGTGCCGGCGGCGAGCCCCCACAGGCTGTCCAGGCTGGCGGCGATCACCGCGAACAGCAGCCCGAGCACCAGCATCTGGGTGGTCGGGTCGCCCGCCGCGGTGTCGACGAACTGCGGCAGCACGGCGGCGAAGAAGATCAGCACCTTGGGGTTCGTCGCTCCCACCACCGCGCCCTGCCAGAACAGCCGCCGGTCCGCCGCACCGCCGCCGTGTCCGAGAGCGGCCAGCAGGTCCCCGCGGGTGCGGTAGGTGTGCACGCCGAGGTAGATGAGGTAGGCCGCGCCGACGAGCTTGAGCACCGTGAAGACGACGAGGGAGCGGGCGGCGACGGCGCCGAAGCCGAGGGCGACCACCAGCACCACCAGCGAGGCGCCTGCGGTGTTGCCGGCCACGCTGGTCAGCGCGGCCCGCCGGCCGTGGGCGAGCGCGCGCCCGACGATGAACAGCACGCTGGGCCCGGGGATGACCACCAGCACCACCCCGGCGAGGGTGAACGTCAACAGCGTTTCGATCGACGGCACCGGCCCACGCTAGCCCGCGGTGCCGCCGGCGGCGCCCGAGTTCTCTCACCACCCGTAGAAGACGCGCTCGACGACCGCGCGGGCCCGCCGGGTGGCCCGCCGGTAGTCGTCGAGGAAGACGCCGGGATCACCGTCGCTCGGGTAGCCCATGGCCACGGCCACGGCGGCGAGTTCCCGACCGGACCGCGGAAGCTGGTCTCCGGGCTTACCGCGGACCAGCATGACCGCGTTGCGGGAGCGGGTGGCCATGGTCCAGCTCGCGGCCAGCTCGGCGGCATCCTCGCTGCTCAGCAGACCGGCCTGGCTCGCCTCGTACAGCCCTTCGAGGGTCGAGGTGGTGCGCAGCTCCGGGATGTCGCCGGCGTGCCGGAGCTGCAGCAACTGCACGGTCCACTCGATGTCGGCCAGCCCGCCGTGCCCGAGCTTGGTGTGGGTGCTGCGGTCGGCACCGCGGGGCAGCCGCTCCTCGTCCACCCGGGCCTTGATCCGCCGGATCTCGGTGACCTGGGTGGTGCTGATGCTCTCGACCGGGTACCGGATCGGGTCGACCATCTCGAGGAACCGGCGGCCGAGGTCGGCATCGCCCGCGACGACGGTGGCCCGCAGCAGCGCCTGCGCCTCCCACGCCTCCGACCACCGCGCGTAGTAGCTGCGGTAGGAGGCCAGGGTGCGCACCAGCGCCCCCTGCCGGCCCTCCGGGCGCAGGTCGGCGTCGACGACGAGCGCCGGGTCCGGGCTGGGGGCGGCGAGGCGGCGCCGGACGGTCTCGGCGACGGATGTCGCGTACTTGACGGCCTCGTGGTCGGCATGACCATCGAAGGCCTCGCAGACGAACATGACGTCGGCGTCGCTGCCGTAGCCCAGCTCGGCGCCGCCGAGGCGGCCCATCCCGATCACCGCGATGCGGGCCGGCGGTGTGGACCCGCCGCCGGCCAGCGTGCGCTCGACGGAGTGCAGCGTCGCCTGCAGCACCGCGACCCACACCGCGCTGAGCGCGGCGCACACCTGCGGGGTGTCCAGCTTGCCCAGCAGGTCGGCGCAGGCCACGCGCAGCATCTCGTGCCGACGCAGCGAGCGGGCGGTGGCCGCGGCACCGTTCGGATCGTGCTGGCGGGCCACCGTGGCCAGCAGCGACGCGGCGACCTCGGCGGGGTCCTTGGTCAGCTCGTCGACCTGGCCGGCGATGGGCGCCGCGAGCAGCCGCAGCACCTCGGGCGCCCGCACCAGCAGGTCCGGCACCAGGGCCGAGGTCCCGAGCAGGCGCATCAGCCGCTGCGCGACGAGGCCTTCGTCGCGCAGCAGCCGCAGGTACCACGGGGTCGTGGCCAGCGCCTCGGAGACCCGGCGGTAGGCCAGCAACCCGCGATCCGGATCCGGGCTGCGGGAGAGCTCGTCGAGCAGCACCGGCAGCAGCGTCTGCTGGATCGACGCGGCTCGGGACACCCCGCCGGTCAGCGCCCGCAGGTGGTTCAGCGCCCCCTCGGCCGACGCCCAGCCCAGCGCGCCGAGCCGGGCCACCGCGGCGCGTTCCGACAGCCGTGCCGAGTCGGCCGGCAGCCGGGAGACCGCGCTGAGCAGCGGCCGGTAGAACAGCTTCTCGTGCAGCCGGCGCACGCGGCGGGCGTTGCGGGTCCACTCCGCGGTCAGCACGCCCACCACGTCCCGCCGCCCGTCCGGGCGCAGCCGGGCCGCGCGAGCCAGCCAGCGCAGCGCGGCGGTGTCGTCGGGCGCGGGCAGCAGGTGGGTGCGGCGCATCCGCTGCAGCTGCAGCCGGTGCTCGAGCAGCCGCAGGAACCGGTAGGAGGCGGCGAGGTTGGCGCCGTCCTCGCGGCCTACGTACCCGCCGTCGGAGAGCGCCGTCAGCGCCTTCAGGGTGGACGGCGAGCGGAGATCCTCGTCGGTGCGTCCGTGCACGAGCTGCAGCAGCTGCACCGCAAACTCCACGTCGCGCAGCCCGCCCGGGCCGAGCTTGAGCTCGCGCGCGGCGTGGTCCGGCCGGATGTGCTCCTCCACGCGGCGCCGCATCGCCTGCACGTCGGCGACGAAGTCGTCGCGACCGCTCGCACTCCACACCATCGGCGCGACCGCCTCGGCGTAGGCCGCGCCGAGCTCGGGGTCACCGGCGATCGGGCGCGCCTTGAGCAGGGCCTGGAACTCCCAGGTCTTCGCCCACCGCCGGTAGTACGACAGGTGTCCGTCTAGGGTGCGCACCAGGGCGCCCTGCCGGCCCTCCGGCCGCAGGTTGGCGTCCACCTCGAAGCAGGCCTCCCCGGCCACCCGCATCACGCGGCCGGCGAGCCGGGTGGTCGCCTGATCGGCGGGCTCGGCGACGAACACGACGTCGACGTCGCTGACGTAGTTCAGTTCGCGGCCACCACACTTGCCCATGGCGATGACGGCCAGCCGACCGCTCCCGTCGCCCTGCTCGGCGACCGCCACCGCGAGGGCCGCCTGCAGGGCGGCCGCGGCCAGATCGGCCAGCCGGGCCGCGACGTCCTCGACGTCCAGCACCGGCAGGTCGGGCTCGCCGACGGCGCCCAGGTCGGCCGCCGCCAGGACCAGCAGCTCGTCCCGGTAGGCGGAGCGCAGGGCGGAGATCGCGGCGGCGCCGGTCAGGGCCGCCGGTGTTCCGTCCGCGGACCCGGCCGGTGGTCCGTCGGGATCGGCGCCGACCGCGGTCAACAGCGTGGCCGGCGGCAGCTCGAGCGGTCGGCCAGCGGTCGAGGCCAGCCGGTGCCAGCGGTCCGGGTGGGTGACCAGGTGGTCGCCGAGCACGGACGAGCTGCCGGCGACAGCGAGCAGCCGGCCGCGCAGGCCGGTGTCGGTGCGCAGCGCGGCGTCGAGGGCGGCACCGTCGGACACCGCACCGAACAGCCGCTCGACGGTGCGCAGGGCCAGGTCGGGGTCCGGGCTGCGGGCCAGCGCCCACATGATCGGTTCGGCGCCGTCGGTCGGCTTGTCGCCCGACCACCAGCCGAGGTCGGCCAGCGTTGCTTCCGCCCACGGCCCGGTCAGGCCGAGCCGGGCCAGCGACCCTCCGATACGCCGATCCACGAGGCAGATACTGCCTCATCCGGCGCCGGGCACGCACACAAAAATGGGGAAGTGGATACGCCCGTACAACGGGTGTATCCACTTCCCCACAACATTTGATGTCGGCGGCGACCTACTCTCCCACACCCTGTCGAGTGCAGTACCATCGGCGCTGGAGGGCTTAGCTTCCGGGTTCGGGATGGGACCGGGCGTTCCCCCTCCGCCACAACCACCGACAACACTATCCAACACAAACACATCAAACCAACCAAAACCACAACCCCCAACCCCACAACAGAACCGGGGTGATAGTTGTGTGCTCAGGGTCGCACAGTGGATGCAAACATACGCTTGTTACGGGTAAGCCCTCGGCCTATTAGTACCAGTCAACTCCACCCCTCACAGGGCTTCCATCTCTGGCCTATCAACCCAGTGGTCTACTGGGGGCCTTAACCACGCAAGGTGGTGGGAGACCTCATCTTGGAACGAGCTTCCCGCTTAGATGCCTTCAGCGGTTATCCCTTCCGAACATAGCCAACCAGCCGTGCCCCTGGCGGGACAAC
>Ga0190265_10001366_pt1 | contig 16037 bp, 13 predicted proteins | sample Popmic124T_FD_133135 | JGI IMG/M metagenome (GOLD analysis project Ga0190265, IMG submission 133135) | Populus adjacent soil microbial communities from riparian zone of Indian Creek, Utah, USA - 124 T | ecosystem: Environmental > Terrestrial > Soil > Riparian zone | place: USA: Utah | collected...
CGCGATCCTCACCGGGCGGGAAAAGGGGCGGATCAGGGAATCGTGCCTGATGGGTTTGGCGGATGGTTCGATCAATATCCTGGTTGGCACTCATGCCATCTTCCAGCAGGCGGTCGGCTACAAGAAGCTCGGCCTCGCCGTGGTCGACGAGCAGCATCGCTTCGGAGTCGCCCAGCGGATGATGCTCGCGAGCAAGGCCGAACGGCCGCCGCATCTCCTGGTCATGACCGCGACCCCGATCCCGCGTACTTTGACGCTCACTCATTATGGCGAGATGGACGTCAGCCGGCTCGACGAGATACCGCCGGGCCGCCAGCCGGTCGAAACGCGGGTGATCAGCGAGGAGAAATTGGGCGAGGTGATCGATGGCCTCGGCCGCCATCTCGCCGCCGGCCGCCAGGCCTATTGGGTCTGCCCTTTGGTCGAGGAGAGCGAAACGTCCGACCTCGCCGCCGCGGAGGAGCGGGCGCGGGTGCTCCAGCTGCGTTTCGGCGACAAGGTCGGAGTCGTCCACGGCCGGATGAAGGGGCCCGACAAGGACTCGGTGATGGACTCGTTCCAGCGCGGCCAAATCGGCGTGCTGGTCGCCACCACCGTGATCGAGGTCGGAGTCGACGTGGCGAATGCCTCGCTGATGATCGTCGAGCATGCCGACCGCTTCGGCCTCGCTCAGCTCCACCAATTGCGGGGCAGGGTCGGGCGCGGCGAGGAGCGCAGCGTCTGCCTCCTCCTGCGCGGCAATGCCCTGAGCGAAACCGCGCGCGCGCGCCTCACCCTGATGCGCGAAACCAATGACGGCTTCCGAATCGCCGAGGAGGACCTGCGCCTGCGCGGCGCCGGCGAGATATTGGGAACGAGGCAATCGGGCGAGGCCCAGTTCCGCCTGGCAAGCCCCGAACAGATTTCCGACCTCGCCCCGATCGCGATGGACGACGCCCGCCTCCTCGTCGACCGCGACGGCGGCCTGGAGGGCGAGCGGGGGCAGGCGGCGCGGGTGCTGCTCTATTTGATGGAGCGGGATGCGGCGGTGGGCTTGCTCAGGGGGGGCTAACCCAATCCACGTCACCCCAGCGAAGGCTGGGGTCCATCCGGCCTCGGTATGGATGCCAGCCTTCGCTGGCATGACGGCTCAGGGGGTAAGCAGGCCATGCTTCTTCTTGCCAGCGGAGATGCGCACGTCGGAGGTCACGCGAATCCTCACATCCTCGCTTGCGACTTCACCATTGATGCGCGCGCCACCTTGAGCAATCAGCCGTCGGGCCTCGTTTTTCGAGGCGCAAAGGCCCAGCCCGGTAAGCGCTTCCGCCAGCATCAATCCGTCGGCGTTTTTCAGCGTCGGCAGCGCCTCGCCGCTTGCGCCTTCCTCGAACGTCCTGCGCGCGGTCTCGGCCGCGCCCGCAGCCGACTCCTCCCCGTGAAGCATCGCCGTCGCGGCGTCGGCCAGCGCCTTTTTCGCCTCGTTGATCTCGGCGCCCCCGAGCGTCTCCAGCCGGGCGATTTCCGCCAACGGCAGATCGGTGAACAGCCGCAGGAACCGGCCGACGTCCCCGTCCTGAGTGTTCCGCCAATATTGCCAATAATCGTAAGCCGAAAGCTGGTCGGCGTTGAGCCAGACCGCGCCTTTTTCGGTCTTGCCCATCTTGCCGCCGTCCGCGGTCGTGATCAGCGGCGTCGTGACGCCATAGACCTCGACGCCGTCCATCCGCCGGGTCAGCTCGATGCCGTTGACGATATTGCCCCATTGGTCGGAGCCGCCGAGCTGAAGCCGGCAGCCGGCGCGCATCGCCAGCTCGCGAAAATCATAGGCCTGCAGGATCATATAATTGAATTCGAGGAAGGAGAGCGATTGTTCGCGGTCGAGGCGCAGCTTGACGCTGTCGAAGCTCAGCATCCTATTGACCGAGAAATGCTGGCCCACCTGGCGCAGGAACGGGATATATTCGAGCGCGTCGAGCCAATCGGCATTGTCGGCCATGACCGCGTCGGCGGGGCCGTCCCCGAACGTCAGGAAATGCTCGAACACCCGCTTGATCGAAGCGATATTGGCGTCGATCGTGTCGGTGGAGATCAGCTTGCGCGCCTCGTCCTTGAAGCTCGGATCGCCGATCTTCGACGTGCCCCCGCCCATCAGGACGATCGGCTTGTGCCCGGCCTGCTGAAGCCGCCGAAGCAGCATGATCTGGACGAGGCTGCCGACGTGGAGCGAGGGCGCGGTCGCGTCGAAGCCGATATAGCCGGGGATGACCTGCTGTAGCGCGAGCGCGTCCAGCCCGGCCGCGTCGGTCACCTGATGGATATAGCCGCGCGCTTCGAGCAGGCGTAGGAGATCGGACCTGTACTGGCTCATGGGGGCGTCGTTACATGGCAGGGCTGAAGTGCGCCAGACGCTGATTCCGCATCCCGATCTCCCGCATCCGCCGCTCAGGATCGACGTCGAGGTCAGGCGTCCGGCGCCCGGCCGGCTGAGGCTGCTCTACGCGGTGACCGGGCCCATCGCCGATCTCAGCGTGCCGCCGCCCGGGGCGCTCATCCGCGCCGGCGCCTTGTGGGAGCACACCTGCTTCGAGGCGTTTCTCGGCGCGGGTTCGGGCTATTTCGAGTTCAATTTCGCGCCGTCGCGGGCGTGGGCCGCCTATCGCTTCGACAGCCCTCGCGGCGGCATGCGAGAGGCCGCAATCGCGCAGCCCAGGATCGAGACGCGATCGGACGCGCGCAATTTGGAGCTCAGCGCCACGATCGACATCGATCCCGATGCGACGGCCGGCCGGCTCGGCCTCGCGGCGGTGATCGAGGAGAAGAGCGGCCGCCGGTCCTGGTGGGCGCTGACCCATCCGCCGGGCGATCCCGATTTCCATCACCAAACTTGCTTTACGCTCGGACTCCCGGCAGCCGAGACGCCATGAAATTCGGCATCGACCGCCTGCTCGCCGATCCCGCCTTGCGCGCCCCGCTCGAGGGCAAGCGCGTGGCTCTGCTCGCGCATCCGGCATCGGTGACGGAGGATCTGACCCACAGCCTCGACGCGCTGATCGCGGCCGGGCTCGACGTCACCGCTTTGTTCGGCCCGCAGCACGGCGTGCGCGGCGACCTTCAGGACAATATGGTGGAATCGCCCGATTATACCGATCCGACCTACAAAATGCCGGTGTTCAGCCTCTACGGCGAGGTCCGCCGGCCGAGCGGCCAGTCGCTGGGCACGTTCGACGTCATGCTGGTCGATCTTCAGGATGTCGGCTGCCGAATCTATACCTTCGTCACGACCCTGCTCTACGTGCTCGAGGCGGCCGCGTCGCGGGGCAAGGCGGTCTGGGTGCTGGACCGGCCGAATCCCGCCGGCCGGCCGGTGGAAGGGCTGACGCTGAGGCCCGGCTGGGAGAGCTTCGTCGGCGCCGGGCCGATGCCGATGCGGCACGGCCTGACCTTGGGCGAGATCGGGCATTGGTTCGTCGATCATTTCAGGCTCGACGTCGATTATCGGGTGATCGCGATGGAGGGCTGGCAGCCGGACCAGGGGCCCGGCTTCGGCTGGCCGCCCCAGCGGCCATGGATCAACCCCAGCCCCAATGCAGCCAGCCTCAACATGGCGCGGGCTTATGCCGGCACGGTGATGCTCGAAGGCACGACGCTGTCGGAAGGGCGGGGGACGACTCGGCCCCTCGAACTGTTCGGCGCCCCCGACCTCGATTCGCGAGCGATCGCCGCCGAAATGCGCCGGCTCGCGCCGGAGTGGCTGGCGGGCTGCACCCTGCGCGACATCTGGTTCCAGCCGACCTTCCACAAGCATGTCGGGGCGCTTTGCTCGGGCCTGTTCGTCCATGCCGAAGGGCCGGGCTATGACCATCAGGCGTTCAGGCCCTGGCGGCTTCAGGCGCTCGCCTTCAAGGCGATCCGCTCGCTCCATCCGGGCTACGATCTGTGGCGCGATTTCGCTTATGAATATGAGTTCGGCAAGAGCGCCATCGACGTGATCAACGGCGGACCGGGCTTGAGACTATGGGTCGACGATTCGGCGGCGGCGCCGGCCGACCTCGACTCATCGACCCTGCCGGACGAGGAAGCCTGGCGCGAGGCGCGCCGGCCCTTCCTGCTTTACTGACCCCGTGCAGGCGCAGTTCACGCCGCTCGATTGGTCGATCGTCGGTGCCTATGTCGCTCTGCTCGCGCTCGCCGGCATCCTCTCGACCCGCCGGCAGCGCGACGCCGGCGATTATTTCCTCGCCGGCCATCGGGTTCCGATCTGGCTGGTGGCCGTCTCCGTCCTTTCAACCACCCAGTCGGCGGCGACCTTCCTCGGCGCTCCCGATTACGGCTATCGGGGCGATTATACCTATCTGACCAGCTATCTCGGGCCGCTGCTGGCCGCCTTCCTGGTCGCGCGCTTTCTCATTCCCCGCTTCTACGCGGAGGGCGTGACGACGGTCTACGAGCTGCTCGGCAACCGCTTCGACGCCCGGGCGATGCGCGCCGCCGGCGGCATGTATCTGGTCGGGCGGATCTTCGCGAGCGGCGCCCGGCTCTACCTCGCCGCCATCGCCGTCTCGATGATCGTGTTCGCCGACATCCAGCCCGCCAACGTGCTGATGGCGTCGGCCGCTCTGGTCGTGCTGGGCCTGGCCTTCACCTTCATCGGCGGGCTTCGGTCGGTGATCTGGAGCGACCTCATTCAGGTCGTCCTCTACGTCGGCGCCGCGCTCGTCGTGCTCTGGTTTCTGTGGAGCAGCATCCCGGCCTCGACGGGCGACATCCTGAGCGGCCTGACCACCACTCCGGACGGCGGCAACAAGCTGCGCCTGATCGACCTCTCGCTCGATCTGACCGCGCCCTTCTCGCTGCTTGCCACCGTCACCGGCATCACCTTGCTCTTCTTCGCCAGCATGGGGCTCGATCAGGACATCACCCAGCGCTTCCTCGCCTGCAAGGACATAAGGGACGGGAAGCGGGCGCTCTACGCTTCGGTGCTGGCCTCGATCCCGGTCGTCCTGCTTTTCCTCGCCATCGGCTCGCTGCTCTACGTCTTCTACGACCGTCCGGACCTGATGGGCCCGGCCGGCGCCGGCGCGGCCGGCGAGTTCAACGGCGAGAAGATCACCATCTTCATGCATTATATCCTGACCCAGATCCCGCCCGGCCTGCGCGGCTTCGTCGCGGTCGGCGTGCTTGCGGCAGCCGCGGTCAATTCCGGGCTGATCTCGATGTCCTCGGTTCTGATCCAGGATTTCTACCGGCCATGGATCGCGCGCCGGCGCGAGATGCCCGAGGCGCATTTCGTCCGGGCGGGACGAGTCGGCATGGTCCTGCTCGCTTTGGCGCTGCTGGCGATGTCGGTCCTGTGCTTCTACTGGCAACGCTATACCGAGGCGCCGCTGCTCAACTTCGCTCTGTCGGTGATGACCTTCGCTTATTCCGGCCTGCTCGGAGTCTATTTCACGATCCTGTTCACCCGCCGCGGCTCCACCGCCTCGGTCATCTGCGCGCTCGCCACCGGCTTCGCGGCAATCGCGCTCCAGCAGGCCTATGTCGTCGACATGCTCGGCCTGCCCACGTCGTGGAAGTCGCTGGCCTTCCCCTACCAGCTCTGCCTCGGCACCTCGGTAGCCTTCGCCACCTGCCTGGTCGGCAATCAGCGCAAGGCCGAGGCGCGCCTCAGGTCATGAGCACCAACATCGCCACCGCCGCCGGCACATTATAGGCCATGTGAAGCATCCAGGCGGTGCCGAAACCCAAAGCGATCCTCGCATAGCCCCACAGCCAGCCGCAGATCGCCAACGGCGCGGCCATCAGCAAGGGCAATATCGGCGACGGGCTCGCGACGTTCGCGGCATGCAGGCCGCCGAACAATAGGCCCTGCGCCCAGAAGATTGCCGGGAAGATGGTGCGATACCAGGCGGTGGGCTCTGGCCGCGCATCTTTTCGATCGACCGCGACGAACGCCAGCAATCCGGCCGCCGCCAGCCCCGACAGGATCGCGGGGCTCAGGCTTCGGGACAAATATTCCGTCAGCAGCCACGATCCGCCGAACCAGATGGCGACAAACAGAGCGCTGCCCGCAAACGCCCTCATGGTGCCCGTCAGCCAGCCCCGGAATACCGCCTCTTCGACGAGCGGGCCGAGAATGACGACCGCCAGGATCATGGAAATCGCCGATTGGCCGAGGGCGGTCCGCAGGGTCTCGCTTGGTCCGAAGCTCGTGGAGAGGATCAGCGGCAAAGCGAGCAGCGCGAAGAGCGCGGTCGCCGCAAAGGAAAATGCGAGTAGCCACAGAGTCATTGCGGCACGCGAGATCGCGCCGGCGTCCGGAACCGCCGGGGTCGGACGGATCAGGAAGGTCGCGATAGCCCTCGAGGCGGTCGTCGCTGACCGTCGCAACTCGGCAAAGGCGGTCATCTTTTCGACATCGGGGATGCTGCCGTCAGCTCTTCCGGCTCAAAGTCCGCATGGCGTCGTCCAGCCCTTCGAGCGTCAGCGGGTACATCCGCTCCCGCATCAGCGTGCGCACCACCTGGATCGAGCTGGTGTAGCTCCAATATTGCTCGGGCACCGGATTGAGCCAGACCGCGGCGGGATAGGTGGCCGTCAGCCGCTGGAGCCAGGTCGCGCCCGCTTCCTCGTTGTAATGCTCCACCGAGCCGCCCGGATGGGTAACCTCATAGGGACTCATCGAGGCATCGCCGACCAGCACCAATTTATAGTCGTGGCCATATTTGTGGAGCACGTCCCAGAGCGGCGTTCGCTCGCTCATTCGGCGGCGGTTGTCCTTCCACACCGCTTCGTAGGGGCAATTGTGGAAGTAGAAGAATTCGAGATTCTTGAACTCGGACGTCGCCGCGCTGAACAATTCCTCGGTCAGCTTGATATGCGGATCCATCGAGCCGCCGACGTCGAGAAAGAGCAATAATTTCACCGCATTGTGGCGCTCGGGCCGCATTCGGATGTCGAGCCAGCCCTTGCGCGCGGTCCCGTCGATCGTCTCGTCGAGGTCGAGCTCCTCGGCGGCGCCCTCGCGGGCGAAGCGGCGCAGGCGGCGGAGCGCGACCTTGATGTTGCGGGTGCCGAGCTCGACCTTGTTGTCGAGATTGCGGAACTCGCGCTTGTCCCAGACCTTGAGCGCTCGCCCCTGGCGTCCCTCTCCGCCGATCCTCACCCCTTCCGGATTGTAGCCCGAATTGCCGAAGGGCGAGGTGCCGCCCGTGCCGATCCACTTTGAGCCGCCCTGGTGGCGCCCCTGCTGCTCGGCGAGCCGTGCTTTGAGCGCCGCCATGATCTCTTCCCACGAGCCCAGCGACTTGATCTCGGCCATCTGCTCGGGCGTCAGATAGAGCTCGGCGATCTTCCTCAGCCATTCCTCGGGGATGGGGACGGTATCGGCGCCGTAGGTGGTTTCGAGCCCCTTGAAGACCTTGCCGAACACCTGGTCGAACCGGTCGAGCAGCCCTTCGTCCTTCACGAACGTGGCGCGGGCGAGGAAATAGAATTCCTCCGGGCTGGCGCCGATCACGTCGGCGTCGAGCGCCTCGAGCAGGGTCAGATGCTCCTTCATCGAAGCCGGAATGCCGGCGGCGCGGAGTTCGTCGACGAAGGAGAAGAACATGACTGAAACTGTAGGTTATCCGACAGCTTCCGTCACCCCAGCGAAAGCTGGGGTCCATACCGAGTCAGCTTGGATTCCAGCGTTCGCTGGAATGACGGAAGAGGGGCACGGCCTGACATAGTTAACGTCCTTTCAACCAATTCCCCTTAGCCGTTGCGCCAGAACAGAAATCGGGGGCTTCACACGGTGGCAAGCAGCGCGAGCGAGCGGACGGACGGCGAGGCGATCAACCAGGTGGCGCGCAATTGCGGGTCGCTGGCGATCGAGTGCAGCGACGTCGCCGGCTATGTCGCGGGCGTCAACGAGCGCATTTCCGCCAATCTGAAGATGCTCGATTCGCTCGAGGACGTCACCACCCGGCTGATGGCCGATCAGGCCCGGGTCTCCGATTCCACCGACGAGGCCCGAGTCCTCGCCGAGCAGGCGCGCGGCAAGCTCGAACAGGGCCGGGCCGCGATCGAGGACACGATCCGGGTCTTTTCGGGCCTGACCGACCTCGTCGTCCAATTGGGCGACCGGATGGCCGGCTTCACCGAGGCGATGACCCGGGTGCAGAGCGTCTCCTCGTCGATCGAGACCATCGCCAGCAAGACCAACATGCTCGCGCTCAACGCCACCATCGAGGCGGCGCGCGCCGGCGAGGCGGGCCGCTCGTTCGCGGTCGTCGCCGCCGAGGTGAAGAAGCTCGCCCACGACACCCGCGCCGCGACCGGCGAGATCGCCGGAACGATCGCCTCTTTGACCCGCGAAGCCGAGGCGGTGACCAGCGAGATCAAGGCCGGCGTCGAGAAGAGCCGGGTCGCTCAAGGCAGCTTCACCCGGATCAACGAGACCGTCCGCGACGTCGCCGACATCGTCGCCCTGGTCGATCGCCAGACCGACGGCATCGCCCAATCGACCAGCCACATCCAGTTGAGCGTCGACAGCGTGAAAAGCGGGCTTTCCTCCTTCGCCGCCGACGCCCGCGACAATGGCGGCCAGCTCAGGGAGACTCACGAGCGGCTGACCAAGCTCGAATTGCTCTCCAACGAGATGCTCGACCGGCTCGCTTCGTCGGGCGTCAGGATCGACGACACGCCGTTCATCGAATTCGCCCAGAAGGCGACCCGCGAGATCCAGGCGGCGATCGAGGCCGGAATCGCTCGGGGCGAGGTCGACCGGGATTCGGTGTTCGACACCGACTATGTCCCGATGCCGGGCACCGACCCGGTCCAGTTCGAAACCCGTTTCTGCGAATTCGCCGACGCGCAAGTCCGTCCGATCCTCGACCGGCTGATGGCCGAGGAAGCGCGCGCCATCGCGACCGCGATCACCGACTGCAACGGCTATCTGCCGACCCACATCTCGGCCCGTTCCCAGCCGCAGAGCGCCGATCCGCGGTGGAACGCCGAATATTGCCGAAACCGCCGCAACTTCATCGACGACATCACCCGGCGCGCGATCGCGTCCGACAAGGAGGCGATGCTCGCCACCTACGGCATGGAGCTGGGCCAGGGCCGCTATCTTCCGGTCAAGAACGTGTTCGTCCCGCTCCGGATCAACGGCCGCCGCTGGGGCAATTTCGAACTCGCCTATCGCGACGAGAACGTGCGCTGACTTCCCCCTCTCCCCAGAGGGGAGACAGAGGGGACTAACCCTGCCGCCGGCTGATGAACGCCAGCCGTTCGAACAGCATCACGTCCTGCTCGTTCTTGAGCAGGGCGCCGTGAAGCGGCGGGATCGCCTTGGCCGGGTCCTTGGATTGGAGCACCTCGAGCGGCATGTCCTCGTGGAGCAGCAATTTCAGCCAGTCGAGCAGCTCGCTGGTCGACGGCTTTTTCTTGAGGCCCGGCACGTCGCGGACCTGGTAGAAGATGTCCATCGCCTTTGAGACCAGGATCTTCTGGATGCCCGGAAAGTGGACGTCGACGATCGCCTGCATCGTCTCGCGGTCGGGGAATTTGATATAGTGGAAGAAGCAGCGGCGAAGGAAGGCGTCGGGCAGCTCCTTCTCGTTGTTCGAGGTGATGACGACGATCGGCCGCTCGACCGCCTGGATCGTCTCCTTGGTCTCGTAGACGTGGAATTCCATCCGATCGAGCTCCTGGAGGAGGTCGTTCGGGAATTCGATGTCGGCCTTGTCGATCTCGTCGATCAGGAGGACGGGGAGGGCAGGCGAGGTGAACGCCTCCCAGAGCTTGCCCTTGCGGATATAGTTGGAAATGTCGTGGACCCGCTCGTCGCCCAGCTGGCCGTCGCGAAGGCGGGCGACGGCGTCATATTCGTAGAGCCCCTGATGCGCCTTGGTGGTCGACTTGACGTGCCATTCGATCAACGGCGCGCCCAATGCGGCGGCGATTTCGTGGGCGAGGATGGTCTTGCCGGTCCCGGGCTCGCCCTTGACGAGGAGGGGGCGGCGGAGGGCGACCGCGGCGTTGACCGCGACGTTTAGGTCGTCGGTGGCGACATAGGATTGGGTGCCTTCGAAGCGCATGGGCTCTGCCCTTAACGTAAACGTCAATTTCGGGGGCGGCTAAAGCACGGCGGGGAGGGGGACGCAAGGGTGGCCCTTTGACGCCGCTCAGGACAGGCCCTTCGACGCCGCTCAGGGCAGGTGCCGGCGCTGAAAGGAAGGGGGCAGTTCGTGGGGCGACGAGTGCGGAAGGCGCGAATGGTCCCAATGTTCGCACTGGCCATGGGGGGGCGCCTCGGGCAGCGGGTCCGCGGCGCGGTGCGGCGCGGCGGAAGCCGACGAAGCCGATGCCAGATGCAGGGGTGGCACCTCGCTGAAATCCGGCAACCATGCCCGATCTGTTTGGATGGATGGACTTTGAAAGAGCCGACGGCCCGGCAAGACGCGAAAGGCGCCGAGACGATGCCGCGAATCGGAACATAACAGAAACGCTAGGTGTAGGAAAGGGCGGAGCGGGGGCGGGGGCCACGGCCGGGTTGACGGCGACCTTTAGGTCGTCGGTGGCGACATAGGATTTGGTGCCTTCGAAGTGCGGGGGGAGGCTTAGGGGGGAGGCCGAGGGGCGCAAGGCTTGCAGGGTGGCGGGCGGCAGGGCAGGGTGGGCCGAGGGAGAGCGCGTGACCGTCGACGATTTCATCGCCAAGTGGGAACCGTCAGGCGGCAACGAGCGCGCGAATACTCAGCTTTTCGTCGGTGATCTTTGCACGTTGCTTGGCGTTGCGCCTCCGCAGCCGACGCTGAGCGACACCGCGCAGAACGATTATGTGTTCGAGCGGCATGTCGTGAAGACCGAGATCGACGGCGCGACATCGAACGGCTGGATCGACTGCTACAAGCGCGACTCCTTCATCCTGGAGGCGAAGCAGGGCAGCGCCGCCGACATCGCCGCCGTCGAGGGCGGGCAGGGCGGGTCGCTGCGCGACTTCTTCGGCCAGACCGCGGCCGACCGCTTCAAGCGCGGCATGGCGAAGCGCGGCACCGGCCAGTGGACCGGCGCGATGCAGCGGGCGGCCGGGCAGGCGGAAGGCTATGCGAAGGCGCTGCCGGCCGATCATGGCTGGCCGCCGTTCCTGCTGGTCAGCGACATAGGCCATTGCATCGACGTCTATGCCGACTTCCAACGGAGCGGGAAGGGCTATGCGCCGTTCCCGGACAGGCGGCGCTTCCGGATCACATTGGACGATTTGCGCGACGAGGGGGTGCGCGAGCGGCTGGCGGCAATCTGGACGGCGCCGATGGCGCTCGACCCGTCAGCCGAGGCGGCGCGGGTCACGCGCGGGATCGCCGATCATCTCGCGACGCTGGCGAAGCGGATCGAGGCGCGGGACCAGAACCCCGACCGGGTCGCCGCCTTCCTGATGCGGCTGCTGTTCACGATGTTCGCCGAGGATACCGGGCTGATCGCCAAGGACAGCTTCAAGGAGCTGCTGAAGCGGCACCGCGACGAGCCCGACATCCTGGCCCAGCAGCTCACCGCCTTGTGGCAGGTGATGGACAAGGGCGGCTTCTCCGCCTCGATCGCCAAGATCGTGATGCGGTTCAACGGCTGGCTGTTCAAGGACACGGCCGCGATCGCGCTGGAGCCGGACGAGATCGGCGTGCTGATCGCGGCGGCCGAGGCGAGATGGGAACAGGTGGAGCCCGCGATCTTCGGCACCTTGCTGGAGCGGGCGCTGAACCCCAAGGAGCGCGCCAAGCTCGCCGCGCACTACACCCCGCGCGCCTATGTCGAGCGGCTGGTTGGTCCGACGATCATGGAGCCGCTGCGCGAGGATTGGATGGGCGCGCGCACTGCCGCGACCGAGGCGGCGGAGGCCGGCGACAAAGAGGCGGCGCGCAAGATTGTCGAGGCGTTCCACAGCAAGCTGGCGCAGACGCGGGTGGATGCGTAAGCGACTGAGTTCGACCTACGTTGACGCATTGCGTGCCGCCTATAACGGCCTCTCGGGCGAGATTGACTTTGTGACCTACTGGTGGGCGCGGGCAGCCGAGCTAGTCGGCACAAGGAAGGTGCGGCAATTTGGCTTTATTACAACCAAGACAATCGCACAGCCGAGCAATCGTTCGGTCCTCCGCGAGCATCTGGAAAAAGATCGCGAGCACCTGATCCACCTTAGATTTGCGATACCTAACCACCCTTGGCACGATCAAGAGACGACAGCCGCCGTTCGAATTGCAATGACAGTGGGCGCGGCCGGTGAGGGATCGGGCAGCTTATTGACGGTCAAATGGGAACGGCGCCGCAGTGGCGAGACCCACCTCGATTTTGACCTCAAACGAGGGCGGATCAACGTCGACCTAACAATCGGCCCGAAAGTGGCTTCGGCAAAGGCGCTGAAATCCAACTCTAAGATTTGTTGGATGGGCGTGAAGATGTCAGGCGAGGGTTTCAAAATTGGCGCATCTCGTCGTGCCGCTTTCGAACGCGACGGTGTTCCTTCGGACCGCATGCCTCGCGTCCTTGCAGGGACCGACGTAAGTGAACTTCGGGCCCCCATCTATGCCTTGGATTTCTTTGGCCTTTCCGAGGACGAAGTGAAGGCAAAGTACCCAACTGCTTACGATCATCTCTTGACGTATGTGAAACCAGAGCGCGATCAGAATGATCGGGAAGCTTACAGCGAAGAGTGGTGGCGTTTTGTCGAACCAAGGCCCCGGCTGCGCACCTCAACTCAAGGCTTATCGCGCTATGTTGTTACCTCAGAAACGCACACCCACCCTATTTTTGCATTCGTAGCGAACGACCAGCTCATTATCGATGGGTCTGTGATAGCTGTTGCGTCGGATGACGCGTGGATTCTGGGAGCCCTCTCAAGTCGCGTTCACGAAATCTGGGCATTACGCGCTGGTGGCAGACAGGGTGTCGGTGATGACCCCCGCTACCAAAATGAAATGTGCTTCGATCCCTTTCCCTTCCCGGATACCCAGGACGAAGCCCTCAAATCCCGCATCCGCGACACCGCCGAGGAGCTCGACGGCTTACGCAAGGACGTACTCGCGCGGCATCACGATCTGACGCTCACAAGGCTCTACAACACGCTGGAAGCGCTGCGCGCGGCCGAGGAGGCCGCCACTGTGCTTTCCGACAAGGAGCGTGACATCGCCGAGCGAGGCTGCGTCTCACTGATCCGGCAATATCATGATGAGATCGATGCGGCGGTGGCCGAGGCTTATGGGTGGGGCGACCTGATCATCAAAGAAGAGGAGGGGGTTTCGACGGGCTCAGCCCGAACGGTGTGGGTGGAGGGCGCGGACGAGCTGATCCTTGAGCGGCTGGTGGCGCTCAACAAGGAGCGGGCGACTGAGGAGGCGAAGGGGCAGGTGCGCTGGCTTCGGCCCGAATATCAGGCGCCGGGTTATGTCGCGCCGGAGCAGCAGGCGGCGCTGGCGCTGCCCGAGGCCGCGAAGCCGAGCGCCGAAATCCTCGCCTGGCCGAGCGCGCTGCCGGATCAGGTCACTTTGGTCGCGGGCGTGGTGGCGCGGGCCGGGCGGCCGATCGCGGCGAACGACGTGGCGCGGGCCTTCAAGGGCAAGCGCGCCGCAAGCGTGACGCCGGTGCTCGATGCGTTGGCCGGCATGGGCCGGCTGAGGAAGCTGGACGACGGCCGCTATGCGGCCTGACGGGTGAGAGGGCTCCGACAAGGCACCATAATGCCGTGACGTCGATCGGGTTCGTTCTTCGGCGGGCTCAGGCCGACCCGTCGGCCGGGCGGGCGCCGGCTCCGGCGCTAGCTTCGGCGGCGTTTCACGCCGGCGGCGCTAGCGCGGGGCGGCTTAGCCGTCCCGCCGCGCCTGCTGCCGTGCCTCGAGCAAATCCCAAAGCGCGCGGTGCTGGAGCGCGAGTTGCTGGGCGCCGAACAGCAAGGCGCGCTCGGTGGCGGGGGTTGCGCCGGCCTCGTCGGCGATGGCGCGGAGCTGGTCGGGGTCGCCAAAGCCCGCGGCCGCCGCGTCGAGGCCGAATTTCCTGGCGGCGGAATCGACCACCGCCCGGATCGTGATCCAATCGGCGGCGAAGGCCAGAGCGGCGCCGAGCGCGCAGCCCCTTCGGTCGGACAAAGCGAGGGTGGCGAGCGCGCTTCTCTGCGCGATGATCGCCGATTCGCTGTTGGCGCCGCCCGGCGTGCTCGGGGCTGGGCCGGCCGCGACCGCGATCCGGTTCATCAGGGTGCGTTCGGCCGTCGCCGCCTCGGCCGCGACAGCGAGCCAGGCCCGTCCGGCCGGCTCGACCGTCCGGGTCGCGGCGAGATTGACGATTCCGGGATGGCGGCCGTGAAGAGCGCACAGGAAGTGGATGGCGTCGGCGAGGTTGCGAGTCGCGTCGGGCCCGGCGAGCAGCGAGGCGCTCCGCGAATAGGGATGGGTGGCGCTGCCATGGTCGGTGACGCAGGCGAGGAGAAGCGATCCGGTGCGGACGCCGCCAGCCTTTTCGACCGAGAGTGAAGCCATTTAGAAACCTCCGCGCCCGCAATGCGGCCTGCCTGCGCTCGGGCTTACACTGGCGGCGTAAAGAGGAGGTTTACGAGGCGGGCGCTGAAATGACGGCCCCGCGCGCCCCTTTTCAGCAAAATCTCAGAAAAGGCCATGACGCTCACCGCCCGCTCCGGCAGGGGAGGGGCCTCGATCGCGGATGGAGGGCGGGACGATGACGAGCGGGCCGGGGCGTATCTTCTATCGGATCGGAGTGGCGGTCGCTCTTGCCGCGGCCGTCCTCCAGGTCTGGATCAATCTTGCGGTGGGGATCGTCGGAAGCGAGGACAATCCGGTCAATCAGGGCTTTTACGGCGTGGTCGTCGCGGCGGGTGCCTGCGCCTTCACCGCGCGCTTCAAGGCCGACGGCATGGCCCGCGCCATGCTGGCCACGGCGGGCGTCCAGGCGCTGCTCGCCTTGGCCGTCGCCACCGCCCCCTCGACCGCTCGGGACGAGCCGATGGGCGCTCTAGGAGTGCTCGCCCTGAGCGGGGGGTTCGCGGCGCTGTGGCTGGCCAGCGCCGCTTCGTTCCACAAGAGCGCGCGACAAGGCGCCGAGGGCCCTTTCGTCACCCGGGCGAAGGCCACCGAATGACTACCCATTCCTCGCGAAAAGGCGACATTGCCAGTCAAGCCCGGCTGAGCCGCGTCAGCCGGTACCCCGCAAGAGCCGCCCAGGCGAAATAGCCTCCGAACGCTATTCGCTGGCCCCAGCCCGGCAGGATCGATCCGGTCATCTGCCAGACGATTTGCCAGGCGATATTGGCCAGGAGAAAGAGCAGGAACCAGGGGGTCACCCTTCCCAGCGCCGCAAAATGCGGGTGACGTCGCATCGCCGATCCGAGCGGAAACACCGCGATCGCGAACGCGACTGCGGACAGCTGCGCCGCCGCCAGATGTGCCATCGACAAGGCGGAGCTTCTGGCGGCCATGTCTATCGGAAAGACGCCGGCGCCCAGGAAGAAAAGACCCGAAACCGCGAGCAGTAACGGCCCCGCCGACGATTTCAGCGCCTCCCGGAGCCCCAGGGCCAGCGCGACCACGAGCAGACCCGGCAAAACGAAACCGAGGAGGTTGAAGCCGAGCGCGTTCGGTGCGTCCACCGCACCCAGTTCGCTCACCGCCTTGGTGGCATGAGCATAGCCGTCGGTTCTGATCGCCGCGAAGCCGATGAGCGACGCGGCGAAGAGCGCCGCCGCCGCGGGCCCAGCCCAGCCCAGTCGTTGCGGAGCTCGCATGGCCACGTCCCTATTGGTCGAGAAACGACCGCATTTTCCGCGACCTTGACGGATGCTTGAGCTTCCGCAGCGCCTTCGCCTCGATCTGCCGGATCCGCTCGCGGGTGACGCTGAACTGCTGCCCCACCTCCTCGAGCGTATGATCGGTATTCATCCCGATCCCGAAGCGCATCCTCAGGACGCGCTCCTCGCGGGGCGTGAGGCTGGCGAGGACGCGGGTCACGGTTTCCTTGAGGTTGGACTGGATCGCGGCATCGACCGGGATGACCGCGTTCTTGTCCTCGATGAAATC
>Ga0190265_10001367_pt1 | contig 16034 bp, 4 predicted proteins | sample Popmic124T_FD_133135 | JGI IMG/M metagenome (GOLD analysis project Ga0190265, IMG submission 133135) | Populus adjacent soil microbial communities from riparian zone of Indian Creek, Utah, USA - 124 T | ecosystem: Environmental > Terrestrial > Soil > Riparian zone | place: USA: Utah | collected...
ACGCCATTTTTCAGAGCAGCACTTCCAGGATGACAAGTGTTGGGCAGTGACGCGGGGGCATATCACCCCACAAGGCAGGGGTATTGTCGGAAATCTGCATCGCTGCTGCGAAGTGCTGGCCGATTAATCGTCCACCTTAACCTTCACCCGCGTATCGTCCCCGTCGTCCTCCGGAACCCATACGTCTACAGAAGCAAACGGCGCCCGCACGCGAATCCGCCGTCCGCGCTCCTCCATGCGATGTTCTTTTTCGTGGCACCCGGCCGCGAAGCATACGGCGAAACACATCGTCAAGAGACATGGCATCCGCTTATTGAAACAGTTCATCAATCGACTCCATTCTGATTTGCGTTTGGGTTCAGCAACGACTTCCAAAGTGCGGCGGTTTTTTCGGCGTCCGGCTCGCTTCCGCGCTCTGTCTTTCGAATTCCCCAGCTTTCCAGGCGGCGCCCGTTAAGAAAGATTGTAGGCGTTCCCTCGACTCCCAGCACCCGCGCTAGCTCGATGTCGGCCTGCACACGTCCCAAGACCTCCGCGGACTTCAAACGCTCTTCGTAATTCCTCGGGTTGAACGTCGATGCGCCCATCACTTCCAGGACGAGCCGCGCGTAGGGCCGCTCGGCAAGCCGCTCTCGCTGCCGGTAGAGCGCCGTGTAGAATTGCTCCCTTTTTTCCTGCGCCTCCACAAGCCGGTTGAAGGCGGCCGCCGCCCTCGCCGCGTCGCAGGCGAAGACGTGCATCGATTTTGGCACACCCGGATTGCACTCCCGCGACATTGGAAAATGCTTGAACACGCACCGCACCTGGGGAAACGTGCGAACCAGGCCTGCCGCGTTCTTGTGGAATCCGGCACAGGCGTGGCACTCGAAATCGGAAAACACGACAAGCGTGTTTGTCGCGTTGGGATCGCCGAGCACCAGATCAGCGGGTCCGACCCCGATCTCGCGCCGCGGCTCGCGCCCGTGCCGCCACACGATGTAGTCAACGTCGTTCTTGATCCTGAGCAGCTCGCGATGATAGCGGATGGAATTGATCTGATGCGTCAGGGCATAGGCGCCGAGGAGCAGGATCACGCCGGCCGCGAGCGCCGCGCCGGCGGTGACACCCGCCCGCGCAGCCGATGGATAGCTCGCGCCGGAATCTGACGCGGCCGCAGCGCTCCCCGCCGCTGCGTAAACGCGCCTGTCGACGCTACGGAGGCGCCTCCAGGCGAGGCATGTCAGCGCGAACACGCAGGCGTTGATCGCGTGAAAGATGCCACACAACGGACACCACACCGGCAGCCGCACCGCCATCACGTACGTGAACCAGATCGACGCCGCCATGCCCAGCGCCGTCAGTCCGAGCGGAATCCAATGCCACGCCCGTCCGGCCCGATTGGGAATTCCCACGACCGCGAACCAGAGCAGCAGGAACGCGAAATAGAACATTCCCGCGAACGCCGACGGAACCGGTCCGATCTTGGCATAGGCGCTGCCCAGCACGTAATCGCAGTTCACGCTGGCCGTCGGCCGGCACAGCACCGAGCTGAGAGAGCTTTCTCCATCGCTCGTCGGCAGCGCCATGCGCGAAAGCACGGCCGCCACCAGGAGGCCTGCGAAACAAAGAAAGATCAGCGCGACGCGAAGTCCTCGGCCGCCGGGTACGTCGCCCGTGATTGCGACGGAGGCGCGAGGAGAAGCACTTTCCAGCGCGGCGGGAATGGTCAGACCTCGTGAATGGACAATCGTCCGGTGGTGGGAACGGACACGCGCCGGTGCGAAGTGCGGAACTGCAATTGCGCGAAAACCAGAAAGATGATCACCAGCAGCGGACACAGGACAAACCGAATCAGCGATACCAAGCCGTCACCAATGGTGAAAAGCTCGTCCTCGGCGTAAAATGCCGAGCGAAAGGCCGTCAACTGCCGCGCGTCCGCCCCGACCCAGGGCGTCACCATCGCCAGCGCCGCCAGCGACCAGATGCAGGCCTTCGTAAAGCCGACGGTGCCGCCGACGCGTCCCACGAGACTCACCAGAAGGCAGATGACGTAGGCCCCGGCACACACCAGCACCGACGCCCGCCCCACGAAGGCGATCAGCGACAACCGTGATTCAACGGCGCGCGTGAAGGGTTCCGGCCAGTCATCTCGCCGAGATTCGTTTCCGGCCGGTGTCGTCAGGCCCGGCGTCTCTGATTCCTGGCGAAGCGCCCCCGCATCGTCCGATCCACGCGAACTGGCCCCGAACCAGGCGATGAAATGAAGCGCGATCGCAATCAGCGCCAGCCAGAAAAAGGCGTTCTTCGCGGTGCGCAGCACGTCCAGCGCCGTCAGGCTTTCGCGGGCAATGTCGCGGCTCCCGGCGTTGTTGGCTTCCATGCATCACCCTTTGCTAACCCCGACCAAGATGCGGGGATTTCATTCGCGATCGTGTCGAATGCTTTTCAAGGTATCAGAGGCTCGCGAGTTTCGGGCGCTCACCGCTTCCTTACGGGCGCGACTCTGTTCAATGGCGCGGCGCTTGTTTTCGCGCGGCTCAGTTTCGCCCGCTTCGCCGCGACATCGGCACGGGCGCCGCCTGGTTTCCCGTCAACGGCACCTTCAGCACCTTTCGCGAGGAACTGACTACGCGACCGTCCTCGCGAATGAACTTGATCACGATCGCCACGACCCGTCCGCCGACCTGCACGCGATCATCCCAGCGGAGGCGCAACCCATATCCCCAACCCAGCGAGGTCGGGCTTTTTCCTTGATACACGTACGCCTCTTCCGGCGGAAGCTGCCACTCCTGAACCGGCGCCGCGACTTCGCCGCCGGCCGCGTCGCGGTCCATGCGGTACATCGTCACGACCAGGGTGCCATAGCCGAAGACACCCTTGCTGCGGCTATTCGCGCTTTCGAGATACACAGCGCATTTAAAGCCGTCGATTTTGCCGCTGCCGTCGTTGCCGAAGCTCAGCCAGGGGAAGCTTTCAAAAATCTTGTTGACCCGGACGATGTTCGGTTCGAGGTTCTGGGCGGGCACATAGACCTCCGGCGGAGGAGGCGGAGGAGCTGACGCCTTTTGATTCACCATCATCTGCTGCTGCTGTTGCTGGGGCTGATTGCAGGCACAGAGGCAGGACACAACAATCGCTGCCGCGCATGAGGCACTTTTGATCCCCGCTGACATTCGAACGGTATAGCCAAACTTCACAGATGAACTCTTTTCCAACCGGAAGGGTTTTTCCCGGCTTGTACGGTTTTGTCGCAAACTCCAGGCCCCGGGCGGGCTAAACGGAGTGGGCGGCGGCACACATCCACATCGCGATTAGGGTCCCGCCGCGGCCGGGCTTCGCATTCGATCTCGCGTGCGTCGCGCGACCACGTCGTCATCGACTTCGTCGGGAACCATGGGGCCATACTTCGGAACCTGCGGGCCATACTTCGGCTTGTTCTCCGGTTCGGGCTTGGGCTTGTAGTTTGTCGGTTTGACGTCCAATTCCTCGACCGGTCCGCCTTCGGCTGGGGGATCGATGACATCTGCTTCGGCCGGCATGTCTTCGATGGAGTGAATCTCGAACTCCTGCTCCGGCGTGAGCTGAATGCCCTCAAAGAGCGGGCTGGACTTCATCGTGTCGGTGATGATGCCCGACTGGTCCCGCGCCTCGATGCTCATGCGATAGCCGTCCTCCGTCGTGCGAATGATGCGCGGCGTCAGGGCGATGAGCAGCTCGGTCTTGCGCTTGATGCGGGTGGTGGTTCGGAACAGCGCCCCCAGCCCGGGGATATCGCCGATGAGCGGCACCTTGGACTCACTTTCCGAGTCTGTGGTGGTAATCAATCCGCCGATGACGACGGTTTCGCCGTCCTTCACTGCCACGAACGTGTCGGCCTTGCGGCTGGTGAAAATCGGCGCGAAGACGCCGGGCCCGATCTGAATGGTCCCCTCAGCAATGTCTGAAATCTCGGGAGCGACCTTGAGATACACCCAGCCATCGGGGTTGATGTTCGGTTCCACGTCGAGAATCACACCGACCTCTTCGTATGTCACCGTTGATTGAACCGTGCCGCCGGTGGCGCCGCCGGTGGTGGTCCCTTGGAGAACCGGCACGCGCGAGCCGATGCTGATGTTCGCAATCTGGTTGTCCTGGCACATGATCATCGGCCGCTGAATCACTTCGAGGCGGCTGTCGGATTGCAAGGCCCGCATCAGGAAGTTGAAATCCTCGCCGGTGATGGTGAAACTGAAGCCGCCGAGCCCCGAGCCGGCCGCGCCGAGATCCGTGCCGCCCACCACGTCGAAGTGGCTGCTCTGCAAAACGCCGTTGCCGCCGGCCACCGCGGTCTCGCTGAAACGAAGTTCCTGCAGGGCGAACTCGAGGCCCATTTCGAAGCGATCGTCGAGGGTGACTTCGGCGATCATCACCTGAATCATCACCTGCGGCGGGGCGGCGTCGATCTGCTCGATAAGCGCCAGGACGCGTTCCTTCTGCCGCGGGCTGACCGACACCATGAGCTGGTTCGATTCTTCGTGGGCGATGACCGAGACTTCGCGCTCCATCTTCTGCTGCGGCGAAACCGTGTCGCCCACGTTATCGAAAACGCTCTTCTCGGCCTGGAAGTACGAGTCCAGGGCCGACTGCATGTCAACAGCCTTCATGTTCACGGCCGTATAGACGAGGCTTTCACGCTCGGGCACCTCGCGCGAATCGAGCTGGTCGATGATGTCGGCGACCACGTCGATGTCAGCGGGCCAGCCTGCCGCGATGATGGCATTGGTGCGCTCGTCGGGCACGAAGGTCGTCTTGGGCTTGCCGAACGTCCCGCGCGAAGCCTCGCCTTCCTGGGAGAACGCCGTCGGCGTGCCGCTCGACGCGCTGCCGCCGCCCTCGACGTTCAGCTCGCGGCCTTCCTGGAACTCCGCCTGGTCGCCCGACCCTTCCTCCTGGGCGAACATCTTCTCCAGGATTTCGACGGTCTTGGTCGCATCCGCGTGGCGAAGCACGAAGACCTTGACGAGCACTTCCTTCTTCTCGATGCCGTCGAGCTTCTCGATCAGCTCCTTGATGATCTTCTGCGTGGCGGGAGGCGCCACGACGATGACGCTGTTGCTCCGCGCGTTGAACGTGATCTGCACGTTTTCCCGCAACGTCTGCAAGACCCGCTCCTGGCCTGCCCGATCGACGCCGTGGAAAATCATCGACTTCGTGGCGGCCGACGGAAGAAACTCTTTTTCAGCCCCGCCGCCCCCTTCCCCGCCCTCACCCATCATGATCTGCGTGAGGATTTCCGCCATCTTCTCGGCGTCTTCGTTCTCGCAGGGATACACGCCAACCTCGACGACGCCGGCGATGTCCGCGTTATCCAGCCGGCCGATGATCGTCTGGATGTTCGTCAGCTCCCCCGGCGGCGCGGCGATGACGACCGAGTTGGTTCGCTCGTCGGCGACGACCGCGACGGCCTGGCCGCCTTCGGCGTCGGCCCCGGCGGATTGATAGACCTCGTCGAGAATCTCCTTGATGCGCTCGGCGCGGGCGCGTTCGAGCGGGAACACTTTGACCATGTCCAGCAGCGCGCTGGGCCGATCGAGTTGCTTGATCAGTTCCTCAATCAGGGCGTGATCCAGCCGCGACGCATTCACCACGATGGTGCGGGCCGCGTCGTTGGTCTCGATCGTGACCGGTATGTCCGGCACCTGGGCGCCCGTCTCGCCGCGCGGCTGATTGCGCTCCTGAAAGATGTTCTTGATCATCTCGCCGACTTTCTGGGCCGGCGCTTCGTTGATCTTGTAGACTTTGATGAGCTGGTTCGGCTCGCCCGCGGGCACGTCGAGCTGCTCGATCAGGTCGAGCGCCCGCTGGATGCCGTCGCGCGTGCCGCCGATGATGACGCGGTTTCGCTTCTCATCCGCGAGAATTCGCACCGAGTATCGCGCCGCGGCGGCTTCCTCGCCCTGGTTCACTTCCTCCAGCCGGTCGAAATAGTCCTCGACCTGCGCTGCCACTTGCACGGCATCCGCATTCTGCAACTGGACAACGCGGCTGTCTTTCATGTCCCACGGCGAAGTCAGGCTGTTCATCCGCTTGTGAATCTCGCGAATGATCGCCATGTTCTCCGGGCTGGCCGTGACGATGAGCGTGTTGGACCGGTCATCGACGACCGTCGTCACCCGCTCGCGCAGCTCGGCCCCTTCGCCCTCGGGCGCGGCGCCCGGTCGGAACGGCGGCTCTTCGAACAGCGTGTCGATGACTTCCTTCACGCGAAAGGCGCTCACGTTTTCATTCGGGAAGAATTCGACCTGACCCATCACGCCGACTTCAACATCCAGCTCGCGGACCTTGTCCATCAGCACTTCGTAGTTCTCGCGCGAGGCCGCCACGAGCAGCGAGTTCGTCGTCTCGTCGACTTCGATCGTGACCTTATCCTCCGGCCGCACCTCGCCGCTCACGTCGCGCATCTCCGCCCGCGCCTGGAACAGGCTTTGCAGGGCTTCGGAAAGCTGCGACGCGGAGTTGTACTTCAGGCGGACGATGTAGATGTTCGCCATCGGGTTGAGTTCGAGGTTCTCGATCTTGTCGACGACGCCCTTGATCGACTCAAAATCGCTCAGGCTGGCCGACACGATGAGCGAATTGCTGCGCTCGTCGGCCACGATGGCGGGAATTTCGAGGCCGAGCGGGGTGGACTCGCCCCCCTCGCGCTGCTCGCGGGTCTGGGTCCAGAGGTCCTTCAATTTCTCCGAGAGCTCAGTGGCGTTGCTGTTCTTCAACGAGATGGTGCGAATATTCTCGACCAGCGCCGACGCCCTGACGTCGAGCTGTTTCACCAGGCTCTTCAACTCTTCCATGCGCTCGCGCTTCGCCGCGATGATCAGCGTCTGCGAGCGGGCATCGGGCGTGATGATGACGGTTTCATTCTTCGTCACGTTCTCGGTCGCGCCGGGAATGGTCTCCTTGCGCTTGTCGAGCATCTCAGTCAACGCCGTGGCCAGTGCCGTCGGGCTGGCAAACTCCAGCTTCACGATCTCGAACGGCATCACCCCGCTGCCGGGCACGTCCAGGTTCTTGATGAGGTTGTCGAACACATCGACCGCGCTGGGGCGGCCCACGATGACCACCTGGTTCGTCCGCGGATCGGCCTTGACCACCGCTTCGTACACCAGCGCGCCGGCCGGACCCTCGGGCACGCCCTTGGGATCGCCCTGCCCCGGCCGCTTGGTGAGCTGCTCGCTATCGGTGAGCACGTCGTTGAGCCGCGTGGCGAGTTCCTCGGCGTCGGCATACTTCAAGTTGTAAATACGCGTGACGACCTCGGCCTTGGCCGGCTCGACGTCGAAGGCCATCGCCACTTGCTTCATGATCAGGCAATTCTCGATGGTGCTGGCGATCATCAGCGAGTTCGAGTCCGGATCGCCGAACACGAAAATCGGCTTGTTCAGGTCGATCGTGGCCAGCGGAATGCCGTTCTGGTCCAGCAGGCGCAGCCGCCGGATGAAGTCCTTCATCGGCGTGTCGCCCGTCGCCGCCTTCTGCAGCAGGCCGGACAGCAGTGTCGCCAGCGTGTCCGCCTTGGCGACCCGCAGGGGCACGACCATGATGTCCGCCCGGCCCTGCCCCCCGGCGGCCGGGGTCTCGTCGTCGTCTTCCGGAATCGGCGCGTCGAGCAGATTCACGAAGCCCGCTACCGTCTCAAGATCGCTTTCGCCGGCCGTCACGAACGCGGTGTTCGTGTGTGGGTCGATCTCCATGGAAATCAGCGACGGCGCGAGACCGCGCTGCTTCAAGTGGGCGTCGATCAGCTTCTTCAGCACTTCGCCCGATTCGCTCACGCGCCGGTTTTTGAACACAAACGCGCGGGAGATTCTGCCGACGTCCACGGCCGTGTCCGCCTGCGTGATCAGCGTGCGGGCCTGCTCCATCTTGTCGTCGGAGGCGGCGACGTAGAGACCGTTGGTCCGCGAGTCGGGAATGATGTCCACCTTGTTCTGCGGCAGCGGCTGGCCCGCGCCGCTCTGCTCGAGGCGCTGAAAGACCTGCGACAACGTCGTCGCCAGGTCGGTGGCACTCGCGTTCTTCAGCCGGAAATACTCGACCCGCTTGTCGGGAACGGACTGTTCGAGAAGTCGGATCAACTGCTGTATGGTCGCGACGTCAGACTCCAGGCCCTGAACCGAGAGCATTCCGGGACCGGCCTCGGAAACCGTCACGTCGGCGCCGGTCAGCCGCAATGCTTCGCGGGCCTCGGGCGACCAGTTGGCGAAGTCCGAGGGCTTGGTGGTCGCGTCAATGAACCGGTTCACCGGCATGCCGCGCTCCGCGGGCGCGGTGGTCGTGGGGCGCGGGTTGACGATTGGCGGACGCGATCCTGCGGACTGGGCAAGGGGTCGCTCGGGCTGCTTCTGCATGGCGGCGCGAAGCGTGTCGCTCAGCGAAGCTGCATCCGCCTTAGAGCTATTCTGTGTTGTGGCCGGCTGAGTGGTGGTCTCGCGAGGCCGAATGCGGGCGATCCGCGGCCGATTCGCATCGGGTTCCTTGGGCGGCGGCGACTGCGCGACCGCGGTCGAAAATGCGAGCTGCATCATCAGAATCGGCATCGTCGCCGCCACCGTCGTGGCACGACGCGTCCGCTTCGATTTTCCCTGAACGGATGATTCATCGATCAGTCGTTCGTATCGCCGATGCTGCGTCCACGTCGCATCACCGCGCCGGCCGCCGCGATTGCCGGAGGAACCGCTGCCGTTCTGCCCTTCCTGCATCTGCCGGATCAAATCCTGCACCTGCTGGGGAGACAGCTTTTCGCTGATCGGGATCAGCACGGTCGTCTGCCCGCCGGCCGGCCCCATCGCAACGAGGTCTTGCACCGTGCGCTTCACCTGTTCGAGATTCGCCTTCGAGGCGTTGATCATCAAAACGTTTGCCCGGGTGTTTGGTGTAATCGTGACCAGGTCGGCCTTATAGCCGGTGAGGCGCTGAGCCTTGTTCCGCTCGGCGTTATTGATCTGATCCTGCACGTCGCGGGCGAGGACTTCGACGTTCTGCCCCGGCGGCACCTGAACGAGCTGCATTCCAACATCCGTTGAATCAATCCCCTCGTCCATCTGCTTCGCCATTTCCAGCACGGCGTTCACGTCCGAGGTCTTGCCGCGAACAATAAGTTTGTTCGCGGTTTCGTCGGCCACGATGGTCAGTTTCTGCGCCGCTGCCGCCCCGCGGCCGGCCGGCTCGCGGCCCTCGACGAACACTTTCTTCAGCGTCTCGGCCATGTCCGTCACATTGCCATTGCTCGCAACGAACACTTCCGGCTTGTCAACGCCGGTGGGGACATCCAGCTCCTTGATCTTCGTCACCGCATCGGCCACTGATTCGGTCTTGCCGCTTACGATCAGCGAATTCGAGCTCTCGATGGCCTTCAAGCGCATCCCGCCGGCTAGAACGACTTCCTCTTCCTCCTCCTCCCGCCGGGCATCCATCCACCACGGAATCGGCTCACGATCCTCGGCCGAGGTGCGCTTCTGCACCTTGAGCACTTCGGTCATGACATCGAGCATTTCCTGCGCATCGACATACTGCAGCGCGATCATCTCGATGGACTGGCCCTCGGTACGATCGACGTCGATGTCCTTGATGAGGTCATCGATCAGCGCCTTGGTCGTCTCGGTGGCATAGACCAGCAACGTGTTGCTGCCGGTTTCGGCCATGACCGTGACCTGGTTTTCGCGCTGTTCGCTCGTGTTGCTGCGCATCCACGGCGGCAGATTGCCCTGCCGCGCAATGCCGGCTTTCTTGTCAAAGAACTCCTGAAGGGTCTGGGCCACTTCGTTCGCCACGGCGAATTTCAGCGGAATCTTGTAGAAGTTCAGCGTGCCGATCGCCGTCGTCTTGGTCAGCGGCTCGATGACCTGCTTGTTGATGTTCTCAAATTCTGCATCCGTCGCACTGACTAGAACTGTGTTGGTCGGCTCGTGGTATTCCGCCTTGGGACCGTCGCTCGCCGCGCCGCCGCGCGTGCCAACCAGGCGCGTAATCGTTTCGGACACCGTGCGAGCGGGCACCTGCTCGGGCATCATGATGGTGTGAATCGTCCGGCCGCCTTCGATGTCCACCTTCTTGATCAGGTCATCGATCTGCTTGAACTCCTCCTCATTGGCGAAGGCGATGATCTTCGACGTGCCGGGAATCGCCTTCACCGTCGGCGGCGTCTGCTGGCGGCGGTTGCGATACACGTCCTGGAAAATCGCCTGCACCGCCTGGGCCACGTCGTTCGGGTTCGCGTTGGTCACCTCGATCACGCGGTTGATTCGCGCGCCGCCCGTTTGCGTGCCGTCCATCTCCGTGACCAGCGCCTCGATCTTTGTCATGTTCTCCGGCGACGCGGTGACGAAGACGCTGTTGGTCGTCCAGTTCTCCGTGACCGTGACCACGTCGCGCGGCGAGGGGTTGCGGCCGATGGCGGCGAAGCTCTGGCGGATGTTGTTGCCGACGGCGCCGGGATCGGCGTAGGTCAGGGTGATCGTCTTGCGCTCGATGTCGGCGGTGCCCATCGTGGGCACGTCGAGCTGCTTGACCAGCTCCTCGATGTCCGGAAACAGGTGACTCTCCGCCGTCACCACCAGCGTGTTGGAGGACGGGTCAGCGGTGATGTTGAACGGGTATTGCCCGCTGCGCTGGACCGGCATTCGGCCGCGCAGCGATGCATCCAGGGCCCGCTGCAAGTCGTCGGCCCGGGCCTGCTTGACGGCGATGAATCGCGTCTCCTTGGGCTTGCCCTGCACGTCGGTCTCTTCAATGAGCTTCGCGATCTGCTCCATGTTCTTGGCGTTGGCGGTGACGATGATCGACATCGTCCCATCTTCGAATGCCGCGGTGACGCGCTCGTTGGGGTTGCGAATGGTGGTGGCGTACTGCTGGTTGATGATGTTGGCCAGCGTCCAGGGGGCGACGTAGTTGACCTTGAAGGCGCGGGTGATGCGGTCCTTGGGCTCAACGTCGAGCGGCTCGATCATCGCCATCACGGTCTTGTAGTCAGGCTCGGATGAGTTGATCAGCAGCGTGTTGGCCCCGTCGTCGCCGGTGATGTTGACGGGATACTTGCCGGCGATTGGCGAAAAGACCAGCCGGACCTGCGACATCACCGTGTTGGCCAGTAAAGTCGCCTGGGCATTCTTGACCTGATAGACGTAGTCGATCTTCTGATCCACGTTGTTCAGGATCGGGTCGATGATCCCTTCCTTGATCTTCTTCTGCTGATCGGCGTTGGCCTCGACGATGATCAGGTTGGCCGCGACGTTGGCCGTCACCTTCGGCGCCTCGACGCCGGTCGTTTGCGGGCTGACGCCCTGGAAGAGCTGGTTGATGTTCTGCATGACCTGGTTCACGTCCTGCCCGGCCGGCAGGGTGTAGGCCGCGGTGGAGCGGACCATGGGTGTCTCCGGCGCGACATCAATCTCGTCGATGAGCGACTTGAGCAGCAGGGCCGAGGTCGGCCCGCCCACGAGCACGAGGGAGTTGGTGCGCGGATCGGGAGTAATTCCCACGAAGTCGAGGTTCATGGTCGACGCCGATCCGCCCAGCGCCATGGCTGGCATCATGAGCTGCGTGACGCGCTGGTGCACGTCCTGGGCCACCGCGTTTTTCAGCACGAAGCGCGTGACGCCCACGTCGGACGGCGCGGCGTCCATCGACTGCGCGATGGTCTTGATCGATTCAAACATGTCGTCGGGGCTGCGAACGTAAAGCGTGTTGTTGGCCTTGACGCCCTTGATGGTCACTTCGCCGCGAGCGCCGCGGCCGCCTCCGGGCTGGGCGAACACCTCGGTCATTTTCGTCGCCACGACCTCGGCGTTGGCGACCATCAGCTTGATGGTGCGCAGGGCCTGGGCTGACTCGACCTTGTCGTCCATCTCGTTGATCTGCTTTTCGATCTCCGCCATCTGCGGGGCGGGCGCCTTGACCAGAATCGTGCGCGTCGCGTCGTTGGCCGTGATGATCACGTCCGCGTCCTCGCTGCCCCCGCGCCCGCCGCCGCCGCGATTGCCGACGAACAGTTCCTTCAAAGCGGGAACGATTTCGCTCGGCGTGCCCTTGACGGTGAACTGCCGAACGGCGTTGTCGCCCTCGTCGACGTCCAAATCCTTGATGATCTGCTCGCAGACATCGAGGTCCTTTTTCTCGCCGGCGACAATCACGCTGTTGGTGCGCGAGTCCGCCTCGACGTGAACGCGATTCGCCCCGCGGCCTCTGCCACGGCCGCCGCCGGGGCCACCCTGCGGCTGAGCCTGCGGCTGCCCCCCGCCGCCGCCGGCGAGCAACTCGCGGGCGAGATCATCGACGATATCGGCGATGTCCGTCGCGCGTGCGTGCTCGAGCTTGACCGAGCGCATCTCCCATTTGCGAACGTTCGTCTCCTTCTCCAACGCTTCAATCAACCCGGCAATCACTTCCAGCGTATCCAACGGCGCCTGGGCGATGATGATGTTAGTTTGCGGCTCGGCCGTCAGCTTGATCTTGTCAGCGGCCACCGTGGTGCCGCCCTGCGTGCCGGGCAGGCCGACGATCTGCTGCTCGATGCCCTGTTGCTGATCGCCCTGCGGCTGCTGCGGCTGACCTGCACGGCCCCGGCCGCGGCCGGCGGGCGCCGCGGTGGAAATCCCCAGCACTTCGCGAAGGTTTTCGACGACCTGCTCGGCCTCGAGATTGGTGAGCCGGAAGATGCGCATGTTCTTCGACTCGACCACGGGCGTGTCGATCATCTTCAGCACTTCGATAATCAGCGGGATGTCCGAAAGCCGCGCAATGACGAAGAGCGACTTGGTGCGCTCGTCCGGCACGACCTTGAGCAATGCGCCCGCCGAGGCTCCGCGGCCGCGGCCCATCTGAGGTCCCTGCGGCTGCTGCGGCGCTTGAGGCTGCGGTTGGGGTTGCGCGACCGGTTGGCCCGTGCGTGGATCGATCTGCGGCTGGCCTCCCTGCTGCTGATTTTGCTGGCGCCGCCCGCCCTGCTGCTGCGGTTGCGGTTGCTGCGGAGCGACCTGCTGGTTGAAGACCTGGCTCAGCTTCTGTGCCGCGTCGTTGACATCGCTGTACTTGAGTGGGAATAGACGAATGACCGTCGGCGAGTCCTCGTCGTCCGGGATTAGGATCCGCTCCAATTCTTCCAATTCATCGGGCGGGCCGACCATGATGAACTGGCCCGTGGCCGGGTCCTGAATGATGCTCACCCGATCCGGCGTCGATCCGGGAATCGAGCCCGTGGTTTCGCCCATGAAACGCAGCGGCGTTCCGTTTCCATTCACGCTGGGTTGCGTCGTCGGAGAGGCCTGAGCAATGGCCCAGGACGCGTGTGCGTGCATGAACCAGTACGGAAGCGATGCCGGAGTTCCCCTGCATATCGAGCCGCTCGCGATCGGAGCGCCGACCGCTTCCTTACGGGCGCGGCTCTGTTGGCGCGCCGCTTCGCGGCGGGAAGAGGGCGCAAGTCCAACGGGCGTGCCTTCATTCGACGGGGGTTCCTCTTTTGATTGCGTCGGCGTGATCGTGCCATTCGATTCCGGAACCGCGGGCGCCGCCGGCGCAGGCGGTTCTTCGCCCTCGTGAATGTCGATCACCTGCACGCGCTCGTCCGTCGCGCCGGGAATGAAATCAATCGGCAGGCCGTTGGGCGAGCGGTTGTTCAACAGCTTCAGCTTCATCTCGATTTGCGAGCGCGTCAGCGCGTCGTCCTCGTCGCCGAGGCGCTTCCAGCCCTTGCCCTGCCCCTCGCCCGGCACGTCGAACATGGTGATGTAATTGCGGATCGCCTCTTCCTGCCCCGGCTTGTGGCCGCGGACGATCAGGTCCTTTTCCGTCGGCCCTTCCATGAACTCCACCTCGGAGCGGTCGTCAGTGTTGACCAGGTCGTCGAGGGTGAACTCGATGTCCCAGGCCGTCTTGTACTTGAGCCGCACCATGAAGAACTGCTCGGGCTTCTTCTCATCGCCGGTGATAAGGGTGCCGGGCGGATCGCTGAGGATGACCTTGAGCATCTCCTCGATCTCCGGAAATTCCTTCGGCATCGCCGTGATCAGCAGCGTGTTCTGATAGGTGTCCGCGTAAATCTGAATGCCCGCGTTCGGTTGGCCCGTCGGGATCGTGATCTGCTGTACGTTCTGACCCTGCACGGGCGTGCCTGGCCGGCCGCGATTGGTCATCGGGTTTGGCCGGCCCGCCGCCGCCGCGACGCGTCCGGCGAGCATCGACCGAAGCTTTTGCTCGTCTGTTTCAGCATCATTTACCGCATACTGCCGGGCTTCGGGCGTCTGGTCGGGCACGTCGATGCGCTCGATGATGAGCAGCGCCTTGGCAATCTGCCTTTCGGGCCCCTTGAGAATCAGGCGATCGCCGTTTGCAACAATCTTTAGCTGATCGCCGGCTGGATTGAGATCTCCCGCCACAGCTTGTCCCGCGGGCATGCCGGCGCGAGGTGTCGGCGATCCGCTACCCAGTAGCGTCGTAAGCGTCGTGGCAATTTCATCCGAAGGCCGATGCTCGAGTGCGACAATGACCTCCCGTTCTATACCGTGGTTCTCGCGGTGATACTGCTCCATCTGCTCGACGAGCTTCTGAATCTGCTCCAGCTCCTTCGGCGGCGCCGTGATCAGCAGCGAATTGGTGATCGGCTCTGCCACGATGCGCACGCTCGTGTCACCGCGATGCGCGATCTGCGGTTGGCCCGGCACGGCCGGCCGAGGCTGAGGGCGGCCCGGCTGACCCGGCACGGGCCGATTGGCCTGCGGCGAAGTGATCGCCGTCGCCCCCGGCACGGCCTGGGCGAGAATCGGCGCGATCACGTCGGCCTTGCAGTTCTCCAGCTTGATGACCGTCAGCTCGGACGTGGCGTTGATGTCCAGCGTCTCGATCAGCGGCACGACCTGCTCGACGAAATCCGGCGTGGCGAAAATCTGGATCGTGTTGTTGTACACGTCGGCCGTGACAATCTGCGGCTGCGCGGAAGTTCCCGCGGGGAACATCGAGTTCACCATCGCGGCCACGTCCTCGGGGTTGGCCTTCTTCAACTCAATCGTGTGCAGCAGGGGCTTGATCGTGGCCGCCTGGGCGTCGAGGTCCTTGGCGAGCTTTTCAATTTCCGGCCAGTCCTTCTCGGCACAGTAAACCATTAACACCTTGGCGTCGTCGTCGGGAAGCAGCAGCGGGCCATTGCCCCCTGCCCCGCCGCCCATGGCCACGATCTGCTGCTGTTGCTGCTGCTGTTGCTGTTGCATCTGAAGCTGCCGGACCTGCGCCGGCATCGCCTTCTGGCCGCGCATCGGCCGGTTCGTCTGAGCCACGCGCGGCGCCGCGCCGCCGCCGAGGCCGGCGCTGGTCCCGGAGAGAATCTGCGTGATCGTCTGGGCGATGTCGGAAGGGAGTGCGAATTCCAGCTTGATGACGTGCTGCTGCAGCGCCTCCGGATTGGGCATGTCGATCTTCTCCAGCACCGCCATCACCTCGCGCAATTCGGCCGGCCCGCATGAGATGAGCAGCGACGTCGACGTTTGCGCCGTCACCGACGGCACCATGCCCGCGGCCGCACCGGCTCCAATCGACCGCTGCAGCGTCATCTGCACCGTTTGCAGCACTTCGTCGGCCTTGGCGTGCTTGAGCTGGATGATCTCGGTGAGCCATTCCGGCGTCACGTCGTATTGCTGCACCAGCTTGCGCGCCTGGGCGCGGCCCTCCTCGCCGCCCATGATGATGACGGCGTTGGTCTGCACGTCGGGAAAAATGTCTACTTCGAGCGAGGCCTTGACCTCTTCCGGAATGTAAAGCTGGGTCTTGGCGATGTCGGCCATCATCTTCTGGAAGATGGGCTTCAGCGTCGCGACGATGGCATTGGCGTTGGCGTTCTTGAGCTTGAAGAGCTCCTGCTCGGTCGGTTTCCATTCACCAACGTCGACGCGCTCCAGCGTTTTTCTAATCTCATCCAGCATGTATTGCGGCGCGCGGATGTAGAGCACATTGTTCGTGATGTCCGGCACCACGTTTAATTGCTTGGCCGTCTGCATCGACTGGTCGATCGTCGGCGCGGCCCCGGGCCG